>Ga0134125_10001929_pt1 | contig 24998 bp, 29 predicted proteins | sample KB31751_FD_96464 | JGI IMG/M metagenome (GOLD analysis project Ga0134125, IMG submission 96464) | Terrestrial soil microbial communities with excess Nitrogen fertilizer from Kellogg Biological Station, Michigan, USA - KB3-175-1 | ecosystem: Environmental > Terrestrial > Soil > Unclassified ...
ACCGGGAGTGGGGTTCCGGCTCCCCCACCGCCCGCCATCTGCATGCCTACGACGGTCAAGCTCGATCCGCTTTCGGTGAGCGCGACACTGGATCACTACTTGGTATCGGTATCACTGGATGGTCCTGTCGGCAGGGCCACACTCGACACGCCCAGCTCCTCGGTAGCGGTGGACAGCAACATAGGAAAGGCTGCAATCGATCCGAACGTCGCCACCGCGGCTCTCGACCAGCCCACGTCGAGCGCGACCTTCGACTGTGGATGCGGCCCCGGCGGATAGCCCCATACGATGGCCAACCTCGTCTTCAAGCGCTTCGACACCTACCCACCCCTTGGCGCGACGTTGAGCGGGGCCAGCGGTGTCATCGACCTGTCCAACGCCTCGGCCGTGTTCTTCTCCATGAAGTCGGCGGTTGGGACGGTCGTCGCCTCGATGGTCATGGCCAGCGTGATCGCCACTGCCGGCTACGTTCAGCACAACTGGGTAGCGTCGGAGACCTCCATGGCCGACACCTGGCAGGGCGAGTTCGAGATCCACTGGAAGGCCGGTGGGGTGCAGACCGTCCCGAACGACGGCACCGTCTCGCTCATCATCGAGGCAGATCTCGAGGACGCCTAAGACCTGCGGTTCCGTCCGCAGAGACGGGCAGACTATCCGCATGCGGTTCAAGAACAAGACTTCGGCGCTCGCAGCGTTCGTCGCCCTCGCCAAGAAGCGCGGCGACATCAAGCCGCCGAGCCCCGGCCTCGGACCCAAGAAGTGGTGCAAGCGGTGCTCACGCGAGCACCGTAGCCGCGAGGCCTGTCCCCTGTTCCTCAAGCAGAAGATCGTCCATGGCCCGGGCCAGCAGGTCCGTGTGCTGAACTACTGGCATCACTGATGCACCGTACTCTCCCTCCCGAACCCGTCCCCGGACAGCCTCCTCCTCCAGAATGGCCACCTCGCCCAATCCGCAACTGACCGAAGTCGATCCCCGCGAGATCATCGGCTCGGAGGAGTGGCAATACTGGCGCTGGGTGGACATGCTCCACTCACGCTCCGCTCTCCAGGAGATCGCTATTCGCAAGATGGCGCAGATCGCCGTCGAGCGCACGGACACCTTCAATGGGGGCACGATCTTCCCCTACCTGCCCAAGCCGCCTGTCTACGACGGGACGCCGACGCCGACGCAGGTCGATGTCGTCTACTACGACATCCTGGTGCGCCTCAACCACAAGCTCAAGACCTACCCCGAAGAGGCGCTACTCATCGCCGAGGAGATAATCCGCGACCACATTGGCAGGATCGGTGCGAAAGCCGCCTGAGCTGGTCATCCAGGATCTACAGGCGTCTGGCGAGGCGAGCCCCGCCAATATCCTGTCCTCTCTCAAGGCGCATGGATATCACCTGGTCTCCGATGTCACCATCGAGGTCAGGGACGAGCCGCCCATCGATGACGATAGGGTCGACAGCTTCGATCGGCAGTACAGTCGCTTTGGCGAGCCCGGGGCCCAGCGCTCCTGGCACGCATCGGTGGTGGTTGACGGCGTGAAGCTCTACTTCTCGACCTCGATCCAGCGGTGGCACCTCTGCAACCTGCGGGACGCCGATGGCTTCGTGGCACACACGCGCCGGCGGTTGGTCATGGAGCTTATGAGTCACCTGTCCGAGCGCTTGGGAGGTGGAAGCTTTGTCTAACACCGTTGGCCTGGCGATCATTGCCAAGGACGAGGCGGAGCGTCTACCCACCCTGCTCAAGTCCGTCGAAGGTGCCTTCGATGAGATCGTCCTGGTGGACACCGGCTCCACTGACGACACGATTCAGGTCTTCCTTGATTGGGTGGAGACTCAGCACGGCATCCGCGCGGTCTGGGACAAGATCGAGTGGACCCATGACTTCTCGGCTGCGCGCCGCCACGCGCAGAGCCTCCAGACAACCGACTGGCAAGTGTGGGCCGACTGCGACGATGAGATCGTCGGTGCGCAGAACATCCGCAGGATCGTGGAGAACACGCCGGCCGAAGTCGTAGGACTCATCTGCGGATACAACTACATCCAACACCCCGAGACCGGGAGTTGCCTCTGCTATCTCAAGCGTGAGCGCATCGTGCGCGCCGGTCACGGTCGCTGGCAGAACCGGGTCCACGAGGCGCAGGTGATGGACGGTCCCGCGCAGATGGTTCCCGAGAACATCATCGAGTGGGTACACCGCAAGCAGTTGCGGCTGGCCGAGTCCGTGAGCAAGGAGGACGTCCGTCGCAACCTCGACATCTTGGAGAACTGGATCAAGGACGAGCCCGAGAATGGCCGCGTGCTGGTCTATCTCGGCGTGGAGACTCAGGGGATTGGCGACCATGAGAAGGCGCTGGAGTGGTTCGACCGCTACTTCTCCGTCAACCCCGACTGGGATGAGGAGCGCGCCCAGGCACACCGCAAGGCCGCGGTGAGCCACCTCGTGCTCGACAACCCCGACCGCGCCCAGGAGGAGGCGCTGAAGGCCCTGACGGTGCTGCCGTCGTGGACCGACAGCTACCTCACCATGGCCGAGGTCGCACTGTACCGGCGCGAGTTCCCCAAGGCCATCGAGTGGGCCACCGAGGCGATCCGGCGCGGCAAGCCGGAGACGATGCTGATCATCAACCCGCTCGACTACACATTCGCCCCGCGCAAGATCAAGGCCATGGCTCTCGCTGAGATGCGTCAGTTCGACGCCGCGCTGGCGGTGGGTCAGGAGGCCCTGAGCTTCGCGCCCGATCCCGACGTTCAGCGGGCGATGATGCACTGGCGCTCGGAGGCCAAGATCGCCCACACGGCCAACCATGTCTGCCAGCTCGCGCAGCAGCTCGTCGCCCACGATGAGCAGCTCGCGGCACTCACCCTTCTCGAGCAATGCGTCCCCCACTTTGTAGTGGACCATCCTCAGATCGTGCAGGCGCGCTCTCAACTCCGCGAGCGCATCTCGTGGATCAAGAACCCCAACGCCCTGTTCGATCACTACGAGAATGGCGGCTCCAAGCCCGAGGACTTCTTGCCCGACGACAAGGTCTGGGAGGTCGCCGCGGCATTGCCGCGTACTCAGTTCCTCTACCAGGGCATCCACGAGCAGCTCATCGCGGCCAACCGCGAGGGCATCATCGCCGAGGCACTGGTTGAACAGCTTCCCGCCGCGCTAGAGTCGATCAATGGCTGATTCTGGAAAGATCAGATTAAAGGTCTGTGGCGCCTGCGGCGCGACCTACGAGGGCGCGATCGTGGACACCTTGCATTCCTGTGAGGCGTGCGGCGCACCCAGCCTTCGACCGGTCCAGGTCCGTCTCGTCCACGAGGACCCGATCCAGCGCCTTCCCAAGTCGGGGGGCCAGGGCCTCATCACCCACACCCGGAACGACTTCTGATGGACCATGAAGAGTTCAGGACGGCGATTGGTGAGGGTGCCATGCGCTCCATGGACCAGGTGGATGAGGCCTACGTTGAGACCGTCACCCACTTCTACCTTGCGGCCAAACGCGCTGCCGCGATCCTCTATGAGAAGGGTCTCGATGGCTGTGATGTGTGCTCTCGACTGGCCGGCTTAGCCGCCGACGCCGCCTACAGTGCCGTCACCGAAGACTAGGTTTCAGCGCCTTGGCGTTGAATCCCTCACCCCCTACCCCGGCAATGCTCGGCAGGGTGATCTTGCGGTCATTCGCGAGTCACTTCGAGCACACGGTCAGTACCGGACCATCGTCGTGCAGGAGTCCACAGGGTACGTGCTCGCAGGCAACCACACCTATCTCGCTGCGAAAGCGGAAGGGTTTGACGCTCTCGATTGCACGGTCATCGACTGTGACGACGACCAGGCTCGCCGGATCGTCCTGGTCGATAACCGCTCAAACGACCTCGCACGGTACGACGACCAGGCGCTGGCCGACCTTCTCACTGAGCTTGAAGGTGGGTACGATGGGACTGGTTTTGATGACGACTCGGTGAATGCCCTGCTCGCTCAGCTTGGTCCCGGGGGCTTCAAGCAGACCGAGTTGAACATGGTCATCAAGCTGCCGGCCGATCCGGAGACACAGCCCGGTGACGTCATCGTCATGGGGCCGCACACTCTCATCTGTGGGGACTGTCTGACCACGGAATTCGCCGAGACTCAGACCGTAGATATGGTGTGGACGGACCCGCCCTACCTCATCAGCTATCAGGTGGATCTCACACCCGAGGAGGCCGCGGCACTGCATCGCCGGACCGATGGCAAACAGATCACCAATGAGAAGCTGACCTCGGAGGAGGCCTACAAGTTCCGCATGAGCACGGCCCACCTGCTCAAGCAGCTTCTCGCCCCGGGGGCCTCCTATTACCTGTTCTGCCCACCCGGCCCCGATCAGGCCGATTGGATCAACGCTCTCGACGCTCACGGTCTGCGCCCACACCAGGTACTCCAGTGGATAAAGGACGTCTTCGTCTTCGGCCGCTCGGACTACCACTATCGCTCTGAGCCCTTGCTCTATGGCTGGGCGACCGGGGCCGCACACTACTGGGAGGGCGGTCGCTCGCAGGATACGGTCTGGGAATACGACCGGCCCAAGCGCTCCAAGGATCACCCCACGATCAAGCCGGTCGAGCTGGCTATCCGTGCGATCGAGAACTCGGTCAAGCCTGGTGGGCTTGTCTGCGATCCGTTCGCCGGGTCGGGGACTATCCTTACAGCGTGCATGCAAACCAGCCGACGCGCGCTGATGATCGAAGTCGATCCCGCCTACTGCGATGTCATCGTGGAGCGATACGAGCGACTCAGCGGCGAGAAGGCCGAGCGGATCAGAGAATCCTGATCCTCTCCAACCGAAAGGATCCCCTGTGCCCGTAGTGAGTCGCCCCGCCCAGTCCGACGTGCCCGATCTCAGCCAGCTCGGCGGCATGCGTCCGCCCATCAACGAGCTGCCTCTCGAAGGTCTCTGGCAGAACTTCGGGGTCTTCAAGAACGGCGGCATGTTCCCCATGGGCTACCCCCAGTCCATCCGGCGCCTGTTCGCTCCTGTCGACAACGTGCATGATGCCATCTTGGCGGTCTGCAAGGCCGCGCGCCTCTCCCTCGCCAGCGCCATGTACGGCTGGGACGACGACGAGATCGACACCCTGTTCCGCAACAAGCTCGAGGACGACAAGGTTTCTGTCCAGCTCGCGCTCGACAAGAGCCAGGCCGGCGGGGTCCACGAGCGCGAGTTGCTCAAGCGCTGGTCTGCGGCCGAGATCGGCAACAGCGTGGCCATCGGCCACTCCTCCAAGGGTGCCATCAGCCACATGAAGATGATCGTCATCGACGGTCTGCTCACGATCCAGGGATCGACCAACCTCTCCGCCAGTGGTGAGGACAAGCAGAACAACGAATGCACCTTCATCCTCGACCCCATCTTCGCCACCGAGACGCGGGCGCGGATCGACAGGGTCCACGACGAGATGCTGATGCAGATGGTCGCGGCCAGGTCAAAGGCATGACGCTCGTCCTCAAGATCGTTGTAGGCGTACTGGTCGCCGCGTACGTTTGCGGGCTCCTGATCTGCTGGGGAGATCGGGGCTAGCATGGGCGACCACTTCCGCATCCTCGACCTGGGAGCCCACGATGGGTTTGTCACACAATTCTGCGCCAAGCAGGCCTTCGAGTCCTCGGGCATCAAGCTCTATCTCGATGGTCTCGAAGCCAATAGCGCCGGAGTGGATACCTTCAACCGTCGAGCTGAAGAACTGGGAATCCCAGGACACTGCAAGCGAGGACTGGTGGAGGATGCATCATCTCTATGGAAACCCCACAGCTATGACGCCGTTGTCGCCTATGAGCTGATCGAGCACGTCACCGACGTCGATGAGTTCCTGACCGGTATCGAGCAGATGGTCAAGGTCCCCACGGGGCGCGTCTACATCTCGACGCCCAACGGCACCTATGGCGAGGGGAACAATCCGCACCACCTTCGGACCTGGAACATGACGGCTCTGTTCGACATCCTTCGCCGTCGTGGCTTGATCTGCGATGCGCTGCCCGGCCCCGATGGTGTGAGCGTCGTCAGCTACACGCCGCGAACCTGGGTGCCCGAGCGCAAGTCCGTGGTCATCTTCACCGGTTCCGGCTGGGAGAAGTGGGCGCCCTCGGACATCGAGACGAAGGGTCTCGGGGGCTCCGAGACGGCGGCGGTACGCCTGGCCGAGGCGCTTGACGCCATGGGATGCCTGGTCACCGTCTACGGCGAGGTGACACCCGGCGCGGCCGGGCAGGTGCTCTACAAGCACCACACCGCCTGGGATCCCACCGAGGAGTGCGACCTGTTCATCGGCTCTCGCATTCCCGAGGCCTTCGGGCGTCCGATCGGTGCCAGGAGCAAGGTGCTGTGGATGCACGATGTCGACTGCGGGCCGCGCCTCACCGAGGAGCTGGCCGAGCAGATCGACCGCGTGATGGTCCTGAGCCAGTGGCACGAGGGTCATGTGCTCGACACGTACCCGTTCCTGGCGGGCTTCACCTACATCACCCGCAACGGGATCGAGCCCAGCTACTTCGAGATCGAGGACAAGCCTGTCCGCGCGCCGCACCGCGCCGTCTACACCAGCTCGCCGGATCGCGGCCTCGACTTCCTCCTTCGCATCTGGCCCCGCGTGCGCAAGCACGTCCCCGACGCCGAGCTCTGGTACGCCTACGCCAACGTCTACAACGCCGTCGCCCAGAAGATGCCGCAGATCGCGGCCTTTCGTGATCACGTTCGTGAGCTGGCCGATCAGCCCGGCGTGACGAACATGGGCTCCCTGACCCAGCCATCGGTGGCCCGGTCGATGCTGTCGGCCGGCGTGTGGCTCGCCCCCTCGTGGTCGACACCGACGAAGTCCAAGTTCCACGAGACGTTCTGCATCGGTGCCGTCGAAGCGGCGGCGGCGGGATGTCACCGCGTCATGAGTGCCTGGGGTGCTCTGGAGGAGCGCGACGAGCAGGACGCCTCCGAGTGGGTGGCCGACAAGGATGGCCAGCTCGATGAGGACGAGTGGGTCTGCGCCATTGTGCGCGCGATGACTTCGGCCGACGCCGCTCTGGAGGGAGATCCCAAGGGGCTCTACGCCCAATGCCCGGAGGCTCTTGCCATGGATTGGCAGGAGGTTGCCGCGGACTTCCTGGCCTCATGCGCCCCGGCCCTGAGTCCGAGCCGCTAGGTCCAGCGGCAAGGCAATACCTCAGGGCCTTCGATCGGATGCTGGGGGCTTCGCTACCCTCCGACTACGAGGAAGCCACGATCGAGATGGGTAGGCTCCTCCCGTGGCTATTCGTTGAGCAGCACAAGGGCGATCTCTACGATCGCCTGACGAACCGAGGACACAGCCAGAGACTCAGGAGATCGTGATGAAATACTGGACCTACGTCCCGTTCACAAGCGATGAATTGGAGGAGTTGGCCGACGCCGATCTTCCTCCTGGGTTGCACGAAAGGGTCGAGCGATACTTCAAGGGCTGCCGCGCGGCCGAAGAAAGTATGGAGGCAGCGCAGGAACTCAGTGCACGGTTAGCCTGGAACGCTGAGATGGATCGCCTGATGAGAGGGCCCTCTCCCAGCGGATAGCCATAGGCAGAATGGGATACGCCACGGTCTTTCACGTCGCAGCTCGAAACGCAGCTCGCGGCACCTACAACAATACGACGGTCCCGAACCAGACTCAGGTGATCGAGTTCATCGAGGAAGCGTCGGCTCAGATCGATGCGTGGCTGTTCCACAACGGATACGACGCCCCCTTCGGCAGCTACATCGCTCAGGGTCTGGTTGGCACGTCGGCTCAGATCCTCCTCCAGCGTTGGGCTGCCATCGGCGCCGCCTACTCCGTCGAAGAGGCAGCTCAGACCTCCGATCGCCTGGCCGACTACAAGTGCAAGTGGGACGCCGTGGGGTCCGCGGCGTGCGGTCAGGATCTTCCCTTCCCCATGCACGCCGGTCGTGCTTTCCCCCGAGGCTTCGGCGAGGGTCGTGGCCCCGTATCCCCCCGCGAGTTTGAGTTCTGCCGGGTGACACCGGTCAAGCACAGTGGGCACTGGGACCTCTGATGGCTGACGAGCTGTTCAACGCCAGAGAGTTCGGTCTCTCTGACGCCGAGGAGTTCTTCATCTACGCGGGCTACAGGTCCGCTGACATGCGCGAGCCGCTGCACCGTGCGAAGGCCATCATCCAGATGTCGATGCAGGGCGCGTTCGACACCGAGGGTGTGAGCACGGGACTGCCGTGGGTTCCGCTGAGCGACGACTACGCGGCCTGGAAGGAGAGCTCGATCTGGGCCGGTGAGCCTATGCTCCGTCTGACCCACGAGATGCTCGACGTCGTGATGTCAGACGAAGCCTGGCACATCACCATGGAGAACGCCATCTTCTCACCCCCCTCGGAGAAGGCCGGGTGGCACCAGGCCGGCGTTCTCGGTCGCCACGGTGGAGGCCGCAACCACGACGGCCCGAACCCCCTCCCGGCGCGCCCCTTCCTGAACCTCGGGGACGCTGAGTACGGCGCGATCGAGGAGGTCTTCTACCAGTGGCTGGACGACCTGCGCACCGCGAACACCCGGCGCGGCGGCCCTGGTGAGATACCCTTCCCGGCGATCTTCTCATGACCACCTTCACCAACTATGACCTGAACGAGCGTGCCGTCCTGGCCATGTACGAGCGCTACCAGCTCAATCTCAACCAGGTCATCGACGCCATCAACACAGAGCGGGGCCAGGTATCTGGAGTCAGCTATCCCCTCTCTCACCCGGCGCTGATCCTCTCCGCTCCGCCGGTCAAGGGCCAGATGACCCAGTTCCCCATTGTCGCCATCGGCGACGGCGACATCCGCTTCGTGGATGACGTGGGCTGGGCAGCCACCGGCGTCTATGAGATGTTCGTACTGGCCTACGACGTCGACACCGACCCGATCGCGCTGGCGTGGAAGATGCGGCGCTGGGCTCAGGCCCTCATCTCGGTCTCGATGTTCGGCCGCAACATGGACTCCGACAGCTACATGGGAGCCTGGGGAGTCAGGCTCAAGAGGATCATCCCCGGACCCCGCCTATCTCGCACAGATCCACAGGCGATGCCGGGTCAAATCGTTGCCTGGATCTGCGTGGTGCTCGAACTCCACGACGAGCAGAACCCCGTGGCCTGACGTATATCCATCCGTAGATGGCTACTTCTTCCGATCAGGGCAACGCGGTCACCGCCGAGTGGGTTGGTCCTTCGGGCCATCAGCTCTGGAACGGTATGGTCCTGAATCCTGGTACAGTGGTCGAGGGCGTCGGCTTCGATGAGGCCAACGGTTCCCCCTACTGGAAGGTGCTGACCGGCAAGGATCTCAGTGACTCCACGGTCGACGGCACGGTCGGCGCCCTGCGCTTCGATCCCGGCGCCGAGGCTCGCGCCGCCGCCGAAGCCGAGGCTCAGGCTGAGGCCGACGCTGTCAAGCAGCTCGAAGCCCAGGCCGCGGCGGATAAGGCGAAGGCCAAGCAACTTTCGAGTGGGAGCGGTAGCTGATGGCTTTCGCACAGGTCACCAACAATCCGGCCAACTACGCGGCCGTGGGCAAGCAGTCCGCGAAGGACACCGAGGCCACCACCTTCTACTTCCTCAAGCAGCTCAACGGCTCTGGCTTCCAGCTCACCTGGAACGTCACGTCCGAGCGAGAGGGCGGCTCGGGCCAGGAGGTCACACTCCGCTACAAGGACAAAATCAAGGCCGATGGCCAGCTCAACGCCAACGCCCGCTACGGGTGGGCCGCGCGCTCCATGGCCTGGATCCTGGGCTCCGAGACGGTGGCCTCCCAGGCCGCGGGCTCCACGAGCGTCCAGGCTCACACGGCCGTCCTCGTCGGATCGGCCCCCTACCTGACCGTCGAGCAGCGCTACGCCGACGAGATCGAGCGTGCCGACAACTGCATGCTGACTACGGTGAGCATCGAGGGCCAGGCTGGGAAGCCGATCAAGTTCAACGCCAACTTTATGGTCGGCGGCACGGTCTTCCAGCGCGACGTCTCCTCCGCCCTGACTCCGGTGCGCGAGACCAGCCGGCCGTTCTTCTTCCCGTACGGGTCCTACACCTTCGAGGGCCTGGCGTCCTACTCGAACAAGATCACGAAGTTCAAGATCGAGATCCAGCGTCACGTCGACGACGCGATCCAGACGACGGGCCTCAACAACGAGGACGTCACGCCTCTGAACTTCGACGCCTCGCTGGACGCCACCATCGTCTACGAGACGCGGGACTTCTACCAGAAGATCGCCTATACGGGCGGCTCCCAGATCTCCCCGGACTTCGCCACCGGCTCCTTCCAGCTCAACGTCCTGACGCCGGGCGCGGCCATCCCCGGCGCATACAATCCCGGAGTGGCGACGGGCTACCTGATGAACGTCACTCTGCCCTTCCTCCAGTACGTTGACGGCAAGGTCAACAAGCTGGACCCGGACGGCAAGACGATGTACCTCGACGTCGTGATGAACACACTGGGCGGCGTCGTCGCCTCCAGCTCGGTCTTCTCGACCATCTACACCGACGACACCGCGGCCTACTGATGCCGCACTACGCAGACGGTGAGCGGGCTCTCCCCGGTCAGATCGTCCGCGGCAAGGGCTATAACCTCCGCGATGATGTAGGAGAGCTGCGCGAGTTCGTGGGCCTGCTCCTGAGCGTCAACGAGAACGCCCAGGTCTGCAACGTCACGATCCTCGTGCCCGAGGAGGGCGGCGGTTTCTTGCATCACACTGTCGACGGCATCGTCAAGTCCGGCGCCATCGTCTACGGCAAGGTCGAGTACGGCCAGGCCGATCATTTCCTGCGTCTCTCCTGATCGGTCAGTTCCGTCCGGCGGGTCTGCGACTATCCGTCCATGAGCGAAGTCATTGATCTGGACGTGGTGGTCCCCGAGCTCAAGAAGGTCAGGCTCGGCGGCAAGACCTACAAGGTCCCCGGCGACATGCCGATGGAGATCTTCCTGCGCCTCAACCGCGCCGAGAACATCAAGGACGAGGACGGCTCTCCCGACAACGTCGCCCAGCTCGAGGCCCTGATCGAGGTCATCACCGATCTCCTGGTCTGGGAGCTGGATGACGACGACACCGACACCGAACCCACGCGCCAGCGAGTGGCCGACGTCGTCAAGAGCCGTGGCATCCGCTTCACCTTCGAGCTGATGCGCTCGATCTACAAGCCCGAGGACGACGCCGCTGAGAAGGCCGCGGCCGACGCCCCTTTGGCCCTAGCCCCGCAGGACGAGGACTAGAGTGGGATGAGGAGTTCGAGTACCTGGCGGAGCCTGGAGAACAGGCCGCGCCGGGCGGTACTCGGTTCCTCTCTCTGGTCCTGACGCTCTGCCGTCACTATCGCTGGCCACCTGACTTCTGGCGCAAGATGGGACGCCGGGAGTTCTACGCCATCGTGGACGAGACCCATCGCCAGATAGAAGCCCGCAACACCTCCAAGCCTGGATCCTGGGATGGCTACGAGTCCGACCCGTGGTATCAGCAGGCCCGGGTGAAGTCAGGGCGTGCTCCCAACTAAAGGGCTATCCGGCCGGATATCCCCTGGAGAGTGGCTGACCGTGACTTTCAGATCATCGTTGACATCCTCGGCGACAGCCGATCGTTCCGCGATGCCCTAAAGACCGGCCAGCAGAGCCTCCGCGACTTCAATAGTGAGCTGGGCGCGATGAACCGCGCCCTCGGTGGATCGGTCACCGCCGTCCGAGCGCTGCGCGACAACACCAAGGACGCGGCTGTCTCAGTGGGCATGCTGGGCCGCGCCACCGACTCGCTCACGGGGCAGACTCGCAAGCTCCGCGACGAGATGATGGCCGAGATCACGGCCGTCCGGGCAGCCGCACGCGGGCAGAAGGACATGGCCGACTCCTCGGTGCGCCTGGCCGGGGCTCAGCGAGCACTGGCAGCGTCGATCCGCGAGGTCGCCGGAGACCAGGACAAGGTGCTCCGCGCGGCCGTCGAGGCCGCGATGGCGCTGGAGAAGGAGGCCGGTGCCGCCAAGGACGCGGCCGATGGTCTCGACGAGAAGGGCGGTGCTTCCCTGCGCGCGGCCGATGACCAGGAGAAGTTGCTCCTGGCCACTATCAAGGCGGCGGTGGCGCTGGAGGATGAGGCGCGCGCGGCTGAGGAGACGTCGCGCAAGTTGCTCGAACAGGCAGCGGCGGAGGAGGCAGCGGCGGAAGCGTCACGGCGCAATGCCGACAGGCAGGTGGAGTCGGCGAGCCGTACCAAGGCGGCATGGGCGGCGTTCGCCGGAGTGGGCTGGGGCGCGGGCGGCGGCCACCTTCGCATCCCCGGCGCCCCCCTGCTGTCGGCACTGCTTGGCGTCGGTGGCGGCGTCGGTCTCGCCCACATTCTGGGTCTGAGCGGCGAGCACATTGCCACCGCCATCGGCTCGGTGCTGGGGTCTGGCCTGTCGGCCGGCGCGGGCGCGGCCAGCCTGGGAGCCGGGGTGGTGGGACAGTCCCTCGTGGGCGGTGGCTCCGATCTCGCGGTAGCCAAGTCCACCATCACCGACACGCGGGCGTTGGGGCAGGCCTACAACACCCTCCAGCAGGATGTTGCCGTCTTCGGCAAGAACTCCACGCAGGCCGCAGAGGCCCAGGCCCAGCTCAACTACCAGATGAAGCAACTCGGCCCGATCGCCACGGCCGAGCTGGCGGTATTCAAGCAGCTCAGTGGGATCAATAGCCTGTTCGACCAAAAGACGCAGGCGGCGAGGCGAGGCGTACTTGAACTCATCAAAGAGCTGGAGCCCATAGCCAAGACCTACATCCCCCTGATCGGGGAGGCCGCGGCGCGCAACTTCGCCATCATCGACAAGGCAATCCTTCCCCTTCGCGATTGGCTCGACGGCAAGAACGGCGGAGTCAAGATTTTCCAGGACCTGGAGAACCACTTCGCCAAGGGCCTGCCCACCGAGATCCACGCGGTGACGCAGGGACTCGAGCTTATGTTCCGGTGGATCGACCTCGCCGACAAGCGCACGGGCTCCCTGTCTCAGCACATCGATCACCTGGTAACCCGTCTCAACAGCGAGAGCAACGCACAGCTCCAGGGCCACCTCGACAAACTGCTCACCAGTCTTCATGTCTGGGAGAACTTCCTCAAGGCCGGAGCACGCGACCTCTATCTCCTGTTCCATGCTGGAGATCAGGAGGGTCAGAAGATGCTGGTGGTCTTCACCCGGTGGCTCACCAAGTTCGGAGACTGGGAGAAGTCGGTCAAGGGTCAGGACTTCCTCAAGACGTTCTTCGCCAATCGGACCAAGGAGTTGCTGGCCCTACTGCGCATCCTCCCTCCGATCGCCAAGGCCTTCGGTGGTATGTACGCATCCCTCCAGCCACTGGTCCCCCTCATCACCGATGCCGCCAACGGGATCGCCGACCTATTCAACTGGCTGGAGAAGGCGTCTCCCCTCATGGCCAGTCTCGCGGCCTCCTATGTCCTGTTCCGGGGCAAGATCGGGGGTGGAAGCATCGGCACCGACATCAAGGGTCTGCTCTCGCATATCCCGGGAGTTGGGAGTCTGGTCAAGGACTCAGCATCGATGCGCGGCCAGAGCCCGGCGACCCCCCTCTATACCTACCAGGTCAACAGCACTCCGGGCACCCCCGGCAACCCCGCTGCGCCCGAGGAGGCGGCGGCGGGCGGTGCTGCTAGCGGCCTCAGGGACCTGCTCGGCCTCGGCTCCCTCAGTGCCGGTGGGGCAGCCGCCACCGTGGCGGGGATCGCCGGAATCGAGGAGCTGGCATCCGGCCAGCTCTTTGATGGGGTCAACGGGTCCGATGCCGTCAAGAAGTACGGCGACGCGGCGAAGCTCACCAAGACCCAGATCGACGCCCTCAAACAGAGCCTCGGAGATCTCGCCGGGACGGGCCGCAACAGCTATCCGTGGTCGATGGACGAGCTGGACCTCATCAAGCAGTTCACCGGCCTTCTCGACGATGCGCAGACCCACGGCGGGATCCTCAACCAGGGAGCGCTCGATGGCCTGATCGCGCGTGCCAAGGATCTCGAGCGCGAGTTCCCCATGGCCAAGGCGCAGCTTCAACCGCTCATCGACAAGATGCAGCAGGCGGCGCAGACCGTGGTGCCCCACCTCGGGACGGCCTTCGCCAACCTCAACCACAATCAGCTCCAGGCACTCATCCCCACCTTCCAGCAGCTCGCCGGGGATGCCCACGCCAGCCTCAAGCAGATAGAGGACGACTCGACCACTGCCTCCCTGGTGATCCCCGCCGTGCTGGGCAAGGGGTCGACCACAGCCAAGGACATCCTTGCCAAGTCCTTCCAGCAGGCGGCGTCGGACATCGCCACTCAGATGCAGCACGGCGCGATCAGCGTCGACAAGGGCATTCAGGCCATCAACAAGCTGCTCTCGCAGGCACTGAGCGCCCTCGGGGTGAAGGTGCCCAAGGGCATATCGCTCAGCGTCGGACAGGCCAGTGGCCTCATCAACACGATCACCGGCGGCATCGGCTCCCCCGGCAGCCTGCCCACCCTCGGGGCCGCGCCCCCCGGCCTTCCCAAGGCCTCGGGCGGCATCATGGGCAACCCCAATGCCGCTGGGCATGACATGTACCACGTGGTCATGGGCGAAGGCGAAGCCGTGGTCACGCGCCACCAGCGTTCGATGATCGACTCCTACCTGCCCAGGGGCTACAGCACGGCGGGGATCATCGGCGCCCAGCGCACGCCAAACTACATGAGCCAGGGCGGCATCCTCGGCATGGCATCAGGCGGGATCGCTGGGACCGATGGGTACGTGAACCCCAATGGCCCTGGCGCGATCACCGAGCGCACGGATCAGGGCAAGGACTTCGGCGGTGCCTTCAACGTCATGGCGATGGGTCCGGGTAAGGTCGTGCGCAACACGATCTGGCCGGGATGGCCCGGCACAGGCGGTGTCGTCTATCGCCTGAACGCCGGGCCGCGCGCGGGCTCGATGGTCTTCGTCATGGAGGACTTCATGGCCTCCGTCCGTCCCGGCCAGATGCTGACTCCTGGGGAGATCATCGGCCGCGCCACGGGCGGGTCCTCAGGCATCGAGGAGGGCTGGGCCAATCCCTCGGGCACGGGTCCCCTGACTCCCTACGGCGGCAATCCAGACGGCACGCCGATGGCGGGCGGCTCCAACTACGCGAGCTTCATCTCCGGGCTGGCACGGGGCAAGATCACGGGGTCGGCCAACCCCTTCTCCGTGGCCGCGCCGACGCTGACGGTTCCCCAGCTCGGGATCGGCGGCTCGCTCGGGTCCCTCGCCCAGGGCGCCGTGAACAAGTACGGCTCCGCCGCCCAGAGCTACCTGGATCAGAATGCCAACGCGGCGGGCATGAACGCCTCTGCCCCCGGAGGCGGGGGCGTAGCCCCCTCTGCGTGGATGCAGGTCGCCGCCCAGCTTGCCAAGCAGCACGGGTGGGGTCCGGGCGAGCTTCAGGCCTGGGTCGGCGTGGAGAACATCGAGGACAGCTCCTACAGCCTCACCGCCAAGAATCCCACGAGCCCCGCCTACGGCCTGGCTCAGGGCATCACTGGTCCGGGCTGGTACTACGGAGAGGGCGGCAACCCGAACACCCTTCTGGGCCAGCTCACGGCCATGGCCAACTACATCGCCAAGCGCTACGGCACGCCCTCGGCGGCGCTGGCACACGAGCACTCAGCGGGCTGGTACTCGATGGGCGGCATCGTCTCTGGTGCCTTCACTCCCGACATCCGTAGGCGCAGGCCCACGGTCGCGACCAACAACGGCCAGGCAGGGGGCGCAAGCACCACCACCAGCAAGAGCAAGCCCAAGTACTACAAGCCCTCCCACAAGCAGCCGCCGCGTCTCAAGGGCATCACCCACATCCCGGGGGTCCCGGGACTGGTAGATCCCTTCGACTACTTCTACGACGACCACGCAGTCGTGCCCAACGTGATGAACCCCGGTGCGATCAGGTATCAGACCTACGCCGGGGGCAATGCGCAGTCGATCACCGACATGGGCGGAGATGCCTGGACCTACCTCACCGGCATCCTCGGCCTGATCGACACCGTCGACCCCACCACCGGGGATCCGATCACGAACGCTGGTTACATCTACGGACCCAATCAGTACTACCAGGGGGATCCGGCCAACCCTCAGGGGTATGCCCAGGCCTATATCGACGACCAGGAGATTGCGGCGCGACTGGCCATCTATTACGCGGAGCTGGGAGAGTCCAAGGGTGCTCCCCGCGAGCTGAACCGTTTGAACAAGTGGATCGGGAGGACCCAGACCAAGGCCAAGAAGTATGCAGATCAGGGAACCGCGGTCGCGGGCGACATTGGGCACTGGCAGCACATGGAGAACTACATCAAGGTCAAGAAGACCCACGAGAACTTCTCCCAGGAGAAACTGGACATCCGCCAGAAGTACGAGAAGGCCCTCACCGACCTGACGATCAAGCGCATCAAGGGCACGCTGAACATCGACTCTCTCTACAACGCCGCGCGCTCGACCCTGATGGGCGAGCGTGGCCAGGAGATGGCAGGTCTGTTCTCCAACAAGGATCTGATGCTCGACGACACCTCGCGCAACCTGGTCCGTAACGAGATCCTGACCTACTTCGATCAGCGCCTCCAGAATCTCCAGACTCTACGTCAGCAGGCTTCGGCCAAGGGACAGATCGACGCCGCCAAGGCTCGACTGTTCATCCATCTCGCCGAAGAGGACTCGCTCCAGGCCATCGATCGCCGAGAGCAGGGCTACACCACCAAGAAGGTCATGCTCCAGGAGGCGATCGACAAGGAGACGCCCATCCTCAAGACAGACGAGAAGGACCTGGGCATCCTCGCCAGGGATCTGAAAGCCGCAGACGGCTCTGTTCCGTCCGGCATCGCCCGCGCCATGCTCAAGCTCGGGGTGGACGCCTCTCAGATCACCAGCCCATACTCGGCCGCATCGGGAGCCACCAACATCAGGGATGAGATCAAGAGCAGGATCGCTGCTCTCAATGGCCCCGCGGGTTACCAGTATGAGAAGGACGTGACCATCGCGGGCCTGATCAAGAACCGTAACGAGATCACCGGCTCGACATCCAGCAACCCTGCGGGCACCGTGGACACGAGCCTGACAGACTCCCTCAATCAGCAGGCCGCGGCGCTCGCCGCCGAGAACTTCGCGGTGGCCGAAGCTCAGCTCAAGGCTCTCTCCTCGTTCACTCCACTGCTTGGCCGTATGGTCGGCTCCTACGCAGGAGGGACCTACGGCGGCACCATCCCTCAGACTGGCCTCGCTCTGGTCCACAGGGGAGAGACGATCACCCCGGATCCGCAGGGGCCCTACGGCACTCAGCCCGGTATGGCCGGAACCTCTGCGGCGGTGGGTAACATCGAGCTGAACCTGACCCTCAACGGAACCCTCGCCTTGCTCGCTCCCTACATCCAGGCGGTCGTTGCCAAGACCGCCGCCGGACACGTCTCTCAACAGGTAGGCGTCCGCACTCGAATCCTCCAGGGAGCACCGGGTCGATGAGCGTCCCTGCCAACATCTCCTTCATCCTCGGTGGGGTCGACCTCTCCCAGTATGTCCGCGTCAATCCGGGCGAGGGCTTTGATCCGGCTGACGGGACCATGCTCGATCCGGCCTTCTCTGACTCTCCGCTGTTCGAGGGTCAGTACCTGACGAGCGTGCATGCCAAGAACAAGGAGATCAAGATCCCCCTGTTCCTGCATCCGTCGACGGCGCCCTACCTCCAGGACGCACTCAACCAGGTGGTGCAGCAGGTCAACAACGCCCTGCGGCCGGTGATCGACCTCGGACAGCCGATCGATGTACAGTGGACCAACGCTCAGGCCTCCAACCCCACGCACTTCACGGTCCAGTTTGGACGCTTCGAGCCGGCCTTCAACTTCCGTCAGACAGAGCATGGCTACCTCGGCGGCATCCTGCACCTGTGGGTTCTGCCCTATGGCCACACCGGTCTGAACCGAGTCATCGGCACGTGGCCAGCGCCTACCTGGCAGAACGGGATGTTCCTTACCTCGGCATCGATCGTCGCAGCGGGAGGGACCATCGTCGGAGATGTCTCACCCTGGCTGGACATCAGGGTTACGACGGGGTCCGCCATCGGCAGCGGCGAGCGCGTGGGCATCATCTCGGCCCTTCCGGTTCCCAGCTATCAGCCCATCTTCACCCCGTCTCAGATGAGCATCCTCAACAGCATCGGTGCGATCGGCGGCGCCAGTGGTGCCTGGGGTTCCTCGATCCTCCGTCTCAATCCGGCCTCGGCTGGACTTGCCCCGTACCAGAACAGCCAGTTCAGCTTCTTCCTGAGCCCGGGTAGCGTCTACTCGGGGGACAACCGCGTGCTTGGCCTGGTGCGCGCTCGCTATGAGCCGATGTCCCTGCGCGCGTTCGATCCTCTGGGCAATCCCATCGGACCCACGGTGATGGCCTCCGCGCTCGACGGTTGGCAGCTCGTGGATTACGGGACGCTGCGTATCTCGGACTGGATGAGCTTTCCCCAGATGTCGGTCAGCGCCTACTCGGCAGAGATGGTCAATGCCTCGGGCATGTTCGCCCCCCGGCGATGCACTCCGACCTGGGCGCTGGAGCATGGCCCGGTGTTCGTCCTACCCCAGGACAGCACGATCATCGACATGGACTTCAACTCGCCCCCCCTGGCCATCGATGGCTTCGATGGCACAGGGACCATCAACGGCACGTCGCCCATTGGACCGGATCAGCTTGGCAACATGTGGCAGGCAGCGGGGCCGAACAACATCTTCCACGGCGGCCTCGTCGCCGGGTACGACGGCAACAGCGGGCTGGCTATCGGGAGCTGCCTCGGCATCGCCCTCTACTACAGCAGCGGTAGCATCGTCGCGGCGCAGCAGACCAACTACGAAGTCGCAGCCGTGGTCCAACCTCTGGGTGCGGCAACCAAGGGGATCGTGCGCGTTGGTCTCTGGAATCCTTCCAGTGGTGAGGTCTCGGGGCTGAGCTGGTTCATGGCCAGTGGTATGTCCATGCCCTTCTCCTCCCTCATGGCCGTCAAGGTGATCCCGAGCGGCGTCTATGACCTGAAGATGACGACCTTCGGTGCGACGGTCGTCGCCGAGATCGGCGGCCCCTCCGGGGCCTTCTCGGGTTCTGAGAATGGCCAGACTCTGAAGTTCTCCTGCTCCAACCTCGGTGTCGGCACGGCGGGCTACCCCTTCTTCTCGATCCAGACCTTCGGCGGTGACGCGGGCCTGACCTCGAGCGGGACGATCGTCATCCAATCCTTCCGCGCCCGCCTCATTGCCAGTACCGGGGTCACGGGCCAGGACATCCTCCACCTCGATCAGTCGATCCCCCGCAACACCCGATCTGATGTGAATCGTCAGGACAAGGTGGATCTCTCGGCTCGCCAGCGAGGGCCCATGCAGGCACCGTTCCTTCCCACTCCCTCGATGGGCGCCGGCTTGTTCCTCGCAGCGTTCCCGTGGGATCAGGGACCCGCCAACGATCTGCTCAACGTGGACCTGCGTGTCCGCGAGCGCTTCACCTACGCGAGGTAGGCCATGGCGCGCCGCGCCATACCCAGCGTTCACCTGATCGTCGGCGGGATCGACATGACCTACGAGGCCGAGAACCTCACCTGGTCCAACGCAGATCCCGGAGGCTATGAGATGGCCTCATTCTCCGTGCAGGTTGATCAGGCGAACCTGATCTCCCCGGGCTCCCCCGTCCTCATCAAGGATGGAATCCAGACAATCTGGCAGGGGCGTGTGTCCGAGCCCTCCAAACAGATCAAGCATGGGTGGAACGCGAACAAGAAGACCGGCGCGATCACCACTCGGATCTCCTGCGAGGGCTCAGGGGCCGCGCTGAAGGACAACAACATGTCGATGATCTACATCGACCGCGACATCTCTCGCTGGCAGAGCTGGTCGGTGGATCGCCAACTGACCCTGGTGCAGGTCAATGGGTTCAACACCAGTCAGTTCTCCTGGGAGATCGGAGCCGATTCCTCGAATGGCTTGGCCGGGATCGTCACCTCCACACAGGGTCCGCTTACGGGGTTGAACCCGATCATGGAGCTGGTTTACGACTCCGGTCCCTTGAATTCGGTCAGCCGGATCCGGTACATCCAGGACAACACGAACTTCGTCAGCACAGACACCAATGTCGAGACGACCTTCTTCACCGCCTCCACTCTGAGCATCGCTGAAGAGGGCGTGATGGGCGGCACCTACACCAAGCCCCAGTCGAGCGTCTCCTTTGACGTCACTTCCGTACCTGCGCTCCGGTACTGCATGGTACAGATGCTCTACGCCCTCGCGAGCACGGCGACTGCCGGAACCGCTGGGCTCACCTATGCCTGGACCTTTCAGAACATCCAGGTCATCGGCAATCACGGGCTGACGCTGCGCAATGCCAGCGACTACACGAATGCTGGCTACTACGTCTCCGATATCGCCGCCCATGCGGTAGGCCTTGCGATACAGCAGGGGGCCAATATGAAGCTGGGGCAGATCGACGTCGTCAACAACTACGTCGTGCCCCACTACGTCCAGTATGACCCGATCCCCCACGACAACGTCCTCCAGGACATGGCTCAGATCGGCCCGGCTCATTACGGCGTCTGGGCTTCGGACTCGATCTTTGACGACATCCCCACGTTCACCTTCCGTAACTACACCTCGGACCCCACAGTGTTCTGCTCACTCTCGGACTGCGACGAGGCCGATGTCTCCGAGCGCCTGGCCAATCTCTACACCTCGGCGGAGATCACCTACCAGGATGCAGCGGGCACCGAGTACGCGATCAACGTATCCCTGCCCAACTCCGTCCTGGAGAAGGTCAACATCCAGCGCACGACGCTGATAGACCTCGGACTCTCCTCGACTCAGGCTGCGGAGACCTTCGCCGTATTCGCCCTCCAGGCCCTATTTCTCCAGGCCCGTACGGCGGGCACCGTCCAGGTGACGGCCCCCCTCAAGGACCGTAACGGAGTCGCCTTCCCGGCCTACTGGATCCGGGCCGGGATCGATCGCCTGCGCATCAACGACCTGCCCGAGCGCATCACTCTGCTGCCCAGCTATGACAACGACTCGATGCGCGTCAGCCGTATCGAGTCCCAGATGAATGAACAGTCGGGCGATATCACCAGCCGCATCGAGCTCGACTCTGGTCCCAACCTCATCGAGACGCTCCAGGCCCGGGTCCAGATCGCAGACCAGCTCGTGGGCTTCTGACGTTTGGGATCTACTGGAATCGGGCAGATAACCAGGTATGACCGTGGACATCGGCAACCTGATCATTGTTGTCTCGTCTGGCCTGGCTCTGGTCACGGGCGGCGGCGGCCTTGTTGGAGGGGTTATGTGGCGATTCCGTCGCCTGGGGGCAGCGGAGCGGGATCAGATCGCGGCAGCGGCCGCAAAGAACGCGGTGGGTGCCCTGAACGTGGCGCTGGATCGTTACGTCACTGACTTGAAGAATGCCCTTGTTCGCGTCGAAGACCTGGAGATCAAGCTCAGGGAGGCTAACGAGAACATCGCCCGTCTCCAGGATGAGCTTCACTCTGCGCACGGTGATCGGATGCGTCTCCAGGAGGAGCTGCGCCACTCGATGGACACGCGCGCTCGGCTCGAAGAGGAGCTGGGTCGCCAGCATACGAAGATCACCGAGCTTGAGCAGAGGCTAGAGGCCGCTACCGGCAGCCGCTGAGTACTGTAGGATCTCGGACTCCCCTACTACCCAAGGAGTTCCAGTTGATCCCCAAGCTCTCAGCGCCCCTCATCAAAGACATCCGTACCGGCGAAGGACTGGCCGAGTACGTGGTGGGCGCAGGCATCGCCGCCCTCGGTGCATGCCAGGATCTGTCGTTCGGCAAGACCGCGGCCTACCTCACCATCCTCGCCGGGGCCAAGGGCCTGCGGCGCGGGCTGCTGAAGCTGGTCGCCGTGGGCAAGGACGTCGGCATCGGCGATCCAATCTCGATGACGGGCCACCAGATCACCGGCTTCGCCACCAAGATCACCCACCTCGACCCCGGCGCTGTCCTGGCCGACATCGAGACCGGCGCCAAGGCCATCGCCGCCTACCAGAATGAGACCTTCACCGGCGATCCTGCCGCCGTCACGTCGGCCCTGTCGCCCTCGAAGGTCCGCGCCGCCTCCTCAGTGGCAGTGCCTCCGGTGGTCACCGGCGGGACCGCCTCGTCCGTGGTGAAGCCGTGAGCGCTGCCCTCAAGTCTCCTGTCTTCGGGGTCGACGCCGCCTCGGCGCTGTCTCCCCAGTCCTGCAAGGCAGCGGGCGCTCACTTCGTGATGCGCTACTCCTCGCGCTACCTGCCCAAGGCCCTGACCGAGTCAGAGCACGGTCGCTACGCGGCGCTGGGCATCCACGTGGTGTCGGTCTTTGAGGACGGCGCCACCAACGCCCAGAAGGGCTACGAGCAGGGGCGCGCCGACGCGCTCTTTGCTCAGGCTCAGATGGTGTCGGCGGGCAAGCCGGCCGGTCGCCCCGTCTACTTCGCGGTCGACTATGACGCGGTGCCCGCCAGCGTGGATGCCTACTTCGACGGGTGCCGCGCGGTGCTGGGCAACGCGGGGACCGGCGTCTACGGCTCCTCGCAGGTGGTCCAGGGTCAGATGGTCCGGGGCATCCGCTTCGGCTGGGTGACGATCGCGTGGAGCGGCGGCAACCGGTACGACAAGGCCCAGCTCTACCAGTACAATGTCGATCAGAAGCTGGGCGGTGTCGGCGTGGATTTCAACCGCGCCTACTTCGAGGACTACGGCCAGTGGGATTACAAGGCGGTCGTGCCCAAGCCCTCCCCTCACTACGAGCGCTTCTATCCGACCGTCTGGTATCGGGGGACGCACTACTCCGAGCGCGGCACAGTCATCGCGTACGATCGCTGGCGCAAGCACGGGGTGCTCAACCGCATGCGGCTCAAGCCGATCAGGGCTGAGCTGCGGATCCTCGCCGATCACCTCGCCTTCGAGGTTCTCTACGATCCCAAGGGCAACCTCCGGCCGGTCGGTCAGCGCAACTGGAACCTGTTCGATCGCGGATGGCGCTACAAGCAGCTCATCCAACGTGCTCAGGGCGCTCGCGTCGTCTGAGGGACCGACGCTCCTAACGGCGCCCTTGAGGGCAGGGGGAAGGACAAAGGGCCCCCCGGGGTGGTCATCCCCGGGGGGCCCTCGGTCTACCATTGGTGATAACCACCATGCCGAGGAGGCACAGATGAACAAGCAGACCCCACGCGAAGAACTGATCGACGTCGCGATGAACAAGCTGGCCCCGCACCTTGACACCCGCTGCACATCATGCGCAGGTAGTGGTGTGTCGATCCGCAGCGGTCAAGAGTGCATGTCGTGCGACGGCAGCGGGTTCTGGCCCGACTACAAGGAGTTGGCCCGTAGATCGGTGGCGGAGGTGGTCGACGCGATGATCGCCCGGCACGTGCTTCACGGATTCAAAGAGAACGCCGTCCTACAACAGGCGATTGGGCTCTGCGTTGACTCGCTCGGCGATGACGTGTTGTGGGCCGCGACGACTCTGCTGCGCGAGTCCCTGACCGACTGGAACGGCGGTGTCTGGCCGCCCAAGGCTGAATAGACGTCAAGGCTACCTTCTTCATACGACTCCCCCTTTGGGATGGATTATGGCCTGAGGCGCGCAGTACACGTCTACACGCCCATCCTGCGACGAAAGCGACCTGAGGGTCGAATCGCCCCAAGTTTCTCGTAGAACGCCTTGCAGCGAGTCTGCCAGTTGTGGGCCTCGAAGCGATGGGTCGCGCAGCAGAATCGAGCGTCCGAGCGCAGCCTCGCCGGGATCGGCCTGCCGCACCACTCACAGTCGATCCTCTGACTCAAGAGCACCTACCTCCCAGAACCAAAACGCCCACGGACAGCACGGCGTACGTGATGCCGAAGGTCACCGCGTAGGCCAGCCCCCCAATGGATGTCGCCACTGCGCCCCCTATCCATCCCAGCACGAACTGCAGCCGCCACCAGCAGACGTCGTGTTGCTCCGTCATAGCTCTCGCCCTTCAAGTCGGCCGATCGCCATGCAGAACTCATCGACGCGCCCCGCGGCCAGAACGGCCAACGGAGACTCACCACCCAACGAGCGTTTCGCGCCGCGCAGCCAGACGCCGACGCCCTCGGGCTTGTAGGTGTCGTACAGCGCGCTGATCGCCAACGCGACCCGCTGGACCTCGCTCAAACGCTCGGAACGCTCTGGGGTCATGGCCGCATCCCCCACCGGCGCATCCGATCCCGTCCAAACAGCCAGTCACCCAACTCGCCCAACACCGCGCCCGCCATCGCCACCGGGAAGTACAGGAGTGCGAAGAGAAGGTCGCCGAGGTTCACTATCCCTCCTCGCTGCCGGTTGACGCCAAGACCGCACGAAGAGCCGTCATTGACGTGTAGAGCTTGCCGACTGTCACGGGAGGCCAATAGGCGTCGAGGGCCGCTTGGGCTGCGTCCCGCAGGCGAGCCAGCTCAGCGTGCAACCGCTCGACCTCGGACACCGGCACGACATCCTCGCCATCGTCGAATGGCGGTCCTGCGACGTAATCCGGATCGCCGCCACTCCCCTCGTACAGCGTCCACCGCCGCTCGTCACGCTCAGCCATCACGCCGCCTCCTCAAGCTCCGGGTACAGGTCGTAAACACGCACTCCGAGACGAGTGCAGATCGCATCCGCCAGCCGCAAAGTCACGTTCTCCTGCACCATCACGCGGCGGAAGATCCGTTCAGACATCCTGCACTGCTCCCCCAACAGCACCCAGTCCTCCGTGTCCTTGACCGCCCGGTTCAGCAGCTCCCGGATCGGCGCTGACGGCAGGCGCTTCCCGTCGCTGGTCCGCTCCGCGCGAAGGGCCGCCCGCTGCTGCCGCTTGTAGTCGACGAGATACGCCAGTCGCTCCGGAGCGATCGGCTTCTTTGGCCGGTTTCGATTGATCTCCGCATGGCAATCTTGGCAGTAGGACTGCACGCGCCTGACCGACCCGTCATCCCAGTACGAGCCCGGTGAGAACTTCGCCCA
>Ga0134125_10001930_pt1 | contig 24994 bp, 23 predicted proteins | sample KB31751_FD_96464 | JGI IMG/M metagenome (GOLD analysis project Ga0134125, IMG submission 96464) | Terrestrial soil microbial communities with excess Nitrogen fertilizer from Kellogg Biological Station, Michigan, USA - KB3-175-1 | ecosystem: Environmental > Terrestrial > Soil > Unclassified ...
CACCTCGGCGTTCAGGTGAGTGAGCAATTTCCAGAGGATAGCCGTGCCGGTGACGCCGTCGACGTCGTAGTCGCCGTAAATGCAGATGGGGCGCTTGGCGACGATGGCCTGGTAAAGTTTCTCGGCGGCGAGCGGGACGTTGGGAAGCTTTTCGGGGGAATGCAGGGCCCCGAGCGGGGCTCCGAGGAATTGCTGGGCGGACGCGGCATCGGCGATGCGGCGGTTGAGCAAGAGCTGCGCGACGACTGGCGACAGCTTGGCGGCCCGGGCCAGCCGGTTCGCTTCCTCCGCGTTGCCCGGCAAGAGCCGCCACACTTTTTCAATGTGCGCCACAGCGAGTGTCCTCAGGCCGTCCAGATTTGGCCGGTGGCGGTATGCGACAAGTGAATGACGGGCCGCGGCGAACCCTTCCGCAGGGCGAACGTTAGGGGGAGCACCTTGCTGGTTAAAGACGCGAATCGCGGCGCTTCCGACCGGCCCGTGGAGTGCAGCTTGCCTTTCTTCAACTGGTAGAGTTCCAGCGACCACGGAGCGCGATCGATAATCAGTAACTCGCGGGTACCGACCTTGGCGTAGAAATCGAGCTTGGATTGGGGGTCTTCCCCCGGACTGATGACCTCGACTAGAAAATCCGGACTGCCCACCCAGTGAGTATCGCGATCGATCGCGGGGCTGCCGGCCAGGTAGACGAGAACATCGGGGACTCGATAGTTCTTCATCCAGTCCTTGTCGCGGTCGCTGACGTTTCCGCCTGGCAACGCGGAGTCGCCGCGATCCCAGTTGATGACGGCTGAAAAAGCCGTGTTCAATCGCGAGACGAGGCGGTAATGCTCGTTGTTAGGCGTTGGAGGCACAACCAGCACTCCTTCCCAAACTTCGTCTCGGCGATCGTCGCGACGATCGTCCGCCCTCGTCTTCTTCTCGATCGAGGGGTCCAGGAACAGCACGCTCATGGGTTGCCTCCTTCTTAAATCTACGCCGTCCAGGTTTGGCCTGTGGCGGTGTGCATCAAGTGAATGACGGGCCGCGGCGACGCCTTGCGCAACTGAAATGACAACGGCAGCACTTTGCTTGTTAAAGTCGCGAACCGCGGCGCTTCCGACCGGCCCGTGGAGTGCAGCTTGCCTTTCTTCAACTGGTAGAGTTCCAGCGACCACGGATCGCGATCGATAATCAGTAACTCGCGGGTGCCGACCTTGGCGTAGAAATCGAGCTTGTCGCGGGGCTGGTCGCCGGGGCTAACGATCTCCACGGCGAAATCGGGCCCGCCCACCCAGTGCGTGCCGCAATCGCTGGCAGGGTTCCCCCGAAGAAACACGAGGGCGTCCGGAATGCGATAGTTTTGCTTCCAACCCCTCTGGCGATCGCTGACGTTCGCCCCCGGTTGAAATTGATCGCCGGCTTCCCATTCGATTACAGCCATGAAGGGAATCGTCAGTCGGCTCAGCAGCCGCTGATGTTCGTTATTGGGCACGCCTGCCACGACATGCACTCCTTCCCAGACTTCGTCCCAGCGGTCGATTTTCCGCGTCTCGCGCTCCTCGCGGATTTCCTGCGACATTTCCGGATCGAGAATCAGCACGCTCATTGGCCGCCTCCTTTCTTCAAGTTTACCAGGAACTCGAGCAAGTCGGCGGCTTCCTGCGGCGTCAGGCCGGCGGCCAGGCCGTCGGGCATCAGCGACAATCGCGACGGCTGCACGGCCTCCACGTTGTCCGCGGCAATTGCAATCTCCTTGTTCTCGGCATCGCGGAGGAGTAACTGCTTCTCGTCGCGCTTGGACATGAGCCCCGTGAAGCCGCGGCCATCGTGGGTTTTCACGAGGTACGACGCGAACTTCGGATCGACCTTGGCCGAGGGGTTCAGAATGCTGTCGAGAATCTCGGCCCGGCTGCGCTGGCTGCCGATGTTGGCCAAATCTGGCCCGAATGACACCCCTTTGTCACCCAGCTTGTGGCAGTTGACGCACTTGTTGTCCTTGTTGAAGAAGAGCGTTTCGCCGTTCTTGGCGTTGCCGGTCTTGGCGAGAATGGAACCGGGCCGCGGGTTAGCGCCGAGCTTGCGTCCCTTGGGGTCGGGCGGGAGATAGCCTTCGAAGAGGTCGCGCACCGGTCCTGGCGGCAGCTTGGCGGCGTCGGCCAGCGCTTTCTCCCACTCCCCTCTCAGGCGTTTCATCCATCGGTCTCCGCCGTCGCCAGTCATATGTCCGAAAATGCCTCCCGATTCCGCGAAGGGCATAGCCGAGCGCGGAGACTTCAATGCGACTGTGATTTCGCCAACCTTGTGTTTTGCCTTCTCAGCCTTGTCGAGATCGAGAATCCAATTGCGGATGGATTTGAGCGCAGATACGTCCGGCTTTTCCGAACCCAAGTGAGGCATCCGGCCAGCGCCGAACTTACACATGCGATAGTAGAGCACGCTCCGGTAGGGGTCGCCGGGGGCAATTAGCCGGGCATCGGGGATGGCAAAATCGCCTTGCCGCGGCCGCGCGTTGAGAAGTCCCGTCTCTTTCAGCGGTTTCGAGAAGTCGAGTTCGAGGACGACCTGGCCGCCACCGCCGCCGAACCGATGGCAGTGGGCGCAGTTCACATGGAGGTAACTGCGCGCGACGGCTTCATCGCCCTTCTCGTCCCTCGGGAAGTATTCGTCGAAGAGTCGCGGCCGTTTGGCGGCCGATTTTGCGTCGAATGGCGGCTTCTCAGTGTCGTCGTCGGCGATTCGCTTAAGGACTCCTTGCCGGGAAAAGGAAATCAGCTGGGAGTCATCGAGCTGTTCCGGTCGGAACGAGAGGGCATATTCCGCCCAGGCGTTATGGCACGTCAAGCATTGCGTCCGGCTATGGAATGCCCATCGCGCGGGTCGCTTTACGCCCTGCACCATCGGAGCAGGTTCATCGATGTAGTCTTTTTCGTCCCCGTCCGCGGCAACAAGGTCGGCATCGCTCTGGTCATCCCGCCAGCGGTAGCTGTAGCCGCGCCAGTCCTCACCGTCGTGATGCAGAATCTGCGTTTCAATGAATTCGAGTCCCCCTTTGTTGCGCTCGCGAAGAATCGATTTGACGAGTACCGAATCCTTCGGGTACTGCATCTTGAACTCGTGCCAGTAAACCTGGCCAGGTAGTTTCCTTGGCTTGTCGAATAGCTTGACGCTCGAAATCCCAGGCTGTGCGAGGTAATGCCACGATTGCCAGCCATCTTGCCATTGCCGCACGTTGGGCCGATACTCGATCACCCCATCCTCCATCTCGTGCTTCTTGACATCCTTGAAAAGCCCCGTCTCGCTGAGCTTCTTCGGGAAGTTGGCGTTCTGGGCCGCGGCATCGTTGTGGGCCAGGGTGAAGATCATGCCGTTGTCGTAATCGAGGAAGTACAGTTCGCCGGCATTGTCCTCGCCGAAAGCGGAAGGGCGCACCGAAGGCTTCACAATCTCGGGCATCGCCGTGACGCGGTCGCCATCGACGCGGGCGGCCCAGATACGCCGCGTTTCCCAGTCACCGAATACATACGCCCCGACGAGTTCCGGGAACTTCTTGCCGCGGTAGACGTAACCGCCCGTGATGCTGGCGGCGATCGTGTGCGGAAGCTCGATGAGCGGCGGGCGGATCGGCGTCGGCCCGGGCTTCTGGTTCGGCTTCACCGGCTGCCGCGCTTCCATGATGCTCCAGCCGTAATTGCCGCCCTTCTCCACGCGGTGCACCATTTCCCACAGTTCCCAGCCGACATCGCCGACCCATAGCTGGCCCTTTTGGTCGAAGCTCATCCGCCACGGATTGCGGAAGCCGAACGCCCAGATCTCCGGGCGGACATCCTTCATGCCGACGAATGGATTGTCTTTGGGAACAGCGTGGTTCTTGCCCGGATCGCGTTTATCGACATCGATACGGAGAATGGAGGAGAGCAAATCGGAGCAATCCTGGCCCGTGTTGAGGAGGTCGGGCGGGTTGGGTCCGCGGCCGTCGCCGGTGGAGACATAGAGCATGCCGTCGATCGGGCTGAAGTGAAGGTCGCCGCCGTTGTGGCCGCCGCCCTGGAACGTGATGACGATTTCTTCGCTGGCCGGGTCGATTCGCGGCGGATCGGTATTGCTCACCTTGAAGCGGGAGACGCGCGTGCCGTCCGGCAGATGGCTGACCTTCGGGTCTTTCGCCGTGAGCGTGTAGCAGACGTAGCAATAGCGGTTCTGGGCGAACTTCGGATGGAAGACGAGGCCGTACATGTCGCCGGTGCCCTTGGTGCCGGGATGTTTGCCGAGCGTTTTGATTTCCTTCTTCAGGTCGAAGAAGAGTTCGGCGCGGGCATCGGGCTTGTTGGCGATGGAATAGATCGCGCCGTCCTGCTCGCCGACGAATAGGCGCTCCGAGCCCGGGCAACGGGCGATCAACAGCGGATGGTTGAATTTGACGTTGGGAAAGGCGCGGGCGGCCTTGTACGGCGGCGGCGGTTCCGGCGAACCGGTGATCTTCGAGGTGGTCCATTGTTTGCGAACTTCCGGCGCCTTTTTGGCAGTCGGTTTTGGCTCCTGGGCGGCCGTCGAGAGCATCAGGGCGAAGGCCGCGACGGCCATCGAAACGGCAAGGTATCGCAACATGGCGGCACCAGAGAAGATTGGGTTCTAGATTCCAGTGTGAGAACAGAGCGGATGGGAAAAGTTTACCGGAGCCGCGCTGCGAATCAAAGCTCGGCTGGACACATTCGCAAGAACCCAGCACAATCTCCCAACCATGAATGCGAATACCGTCCCGGACGTTCCCCCGCGGCTCACGCCGCCCGTCCGCCCGACCAGGAGCACCGGAGTGAAGAAGCACGCCCGAAGCCTCATCATTGGGCTGCTCAAATACGGCGTCGGCTTCGGCGTGCTCGCTTACGTGCTGATTTCCAACTGGGAACCGAAGGGAACCAATCCCGGCATCAAGGGGTTACTCCAGCAAACACCGAACCTGGTGAACTTCGCGGCACTCGCCGCCATCGCCATCACCTGCACGTCGCTGCAATTCGTCCGCTGGTTCATGCTGGTGCGTGCGCTCAACTTGCCGTTCACGATTCAAAGCGCCTTTCGCCTTGGGCTGGTCGGCTGCTTCTACAATGCGTTCCTGCCGGGGTCCGTCGGCGGCGATCTTGTCAAGGCGTACATCATTGCCCGCGATACGCCCGGCAAGCGCGCCTCGGCCGTGGCCACCGTGATCGCCGACCGGCTCGTCGGTCTCTTCGGGCTCATCTGGTTCGCGGCGGCGTTCGGCGGCGGGTTCTGGCTTGCCGCCGATTCGCGCATCCGCGGCAACGCTTATCTCGAAAAGATCATCCTCGTCTGCTCGGTTCTGGTCGGCATCACCGTATTGGTCTGGATCGGCCTCGGCTTCCTGCCGCAGCGCCGCCAGGATCGCTTCGCCGGCCGCCTCAGTGGGATTCCCAAGATCGGCCACACGCTCGCCGAAATCTGGTACGTGCTCTGCACCTACCGGCAGCGATCGAAAGCGATCTACACCACGATTGCCCTCACGGCAGTGGTACACGTCGGCTTCGTGTGCATGTTCTATCTGGCGGTGCGGGTCTTTCCGGCGAACGATCCGGCCTCGCTGCCGGAGAACTTCGTGATCGCCCCAATCGGCTACATTGCCCAGGCCTTCTTCCCGGTCCCCGGCGGGCTCGGCACCGGCGAATACATCTTCGGCTACCTCTACACGCTCCTCGGTCGACCCAACGATACTGGCATCATCGGCCGCCTGACCATGCGGGTGGTCGAATGGAGCATTGGGCTGGTTGGGTTGTATTTCTTCTTGCGAATGCGCCGCGAGTTGCCGGCCGTGGAAGAGGAAGCCGCGGACGAAGGCTACGGCGGCAAGTGACCTGACGCGGCGAAATCGTTCAATCCACGAACACGAATTCGTTCAGGTTCAGGATCACACGACAGGCGTTGGCCAGGCCGTGTTCGCGGGCATACGCCGCGAGAGTTGCGGATTCCTTGCCGGTCGGGTCGCGGCCGAGCGCCAGGCGATACGCCGCCGCGATGCGCCCCGCATCATCGTCAGCCATTTTGGCGACCCGCTCCGAGAAATGCTTGGCCATCGCCGTCGCCAGCCGATTATTCAACAATGCGAGGGCTTGCTGCGGCGTGATCGTCTGGTTGCGTTTCTCGACGGCCAGGCTCGGGTCGGCGCAATCGAGTGCCGCCATGAACGGCTGCTGCTTCGAACGCACGACGAACCGGTAAATCGCCCGGCGATGCCCCTTCGGATTCTCCGGATCGAAGAGCTGGTATTCGTAGTGCGGCGAATGTTCCGGCTTCTCGATGACGAAGTCCTGGAAACTCGGGCCGCCGACTGTCAGATCGAGTTTGCCCGCGGCGAAGAGGATGCTATCGCGAACCGCCTCGGCCTCCAGTTTGCGGCGATTCTGCCGCCACAGGAAGCGATTGTCACCGTCCTTCGCTTCATTCGCGGCGTTGGCTGACGAAGCTTGTTTGTACGTAGCGCTGGTCACGATCAGCCGGTGCAGTTTCTTGAGCGACATCCCATTGTCGCGGAGTTCGGCGGCGAGCCAGTCGAGCAGTTCCGGATGCGTGGGAAGCTGACCCATTTTGCCGAAGTCGTTGGGCGTCTCGACGAGGCCGCGGCCGAAGTGGTATTGCCAAAACCGATTGGCGATCGACCGCCAGATCAGCGGGTTCTTCGGATCGGTCAGCCATCGGGCAAGAGCAGCTCGGCGATCGCCCTCGGAATGAGTCGGTGCAAGAGCGAATCGGCCATTGATTCCGGGAATGGCGGCGATGGCGCCGGGGCCGAATTCCTTGCCCGGCTTGGTGACGTCGCCGCGCGGCAGAATGTGGATCGGCCGCGGTTTGCCGCCGCTGTTCCCCGTGCCGGTAAAGTTCCCCTGGCCTTTATGGATGGCGCCGATATAGGCGACGTGCCGGGGCGGCCCCAGGTCTTCCAGTGCCCGGATCGCCGCCGCGCGGTCGCGCACGATTGCATCGCGGTCGCGTATTCCATTTGGGCCGAGCGCTTCCCTGAAGAGCGCACTGGCGCGGTCCTTGAGCTTCGTCAGTTCCTCGGCGGAGAGGCGCGGGCCCGGCGGGAAGACGCCATCGGTTAAGTTGGTCTTTCGCCACCGGATCGGGGCTTCGATGGAATCGAGCGCTGTCACCGGCCGGCCCGCCGCCAGGTTCCTGCCGTCGGCGTCGATGGCTTCCAGTTCCGCCAGAGCGAGGATGAAGTCGTTTTGCCGCGGCGCCAGTTTGGTGGCCGTGACGCGGATGAACCGGCCGGACTTGCTGGCGGCGTTCAACTTCACCGGGGCGATGCCGGGATTGGGGAAGTCCTTGGCAGTTCGGTCTTCAATGAGAATGACACCTTTGCGAAAGTCCGCGTCCTCGGCCACTTCCACCTTGAAGCGAAGCGGGAAGCCGAAGCCGGGGCCAATGCCGTTGAAGTCGTCGTTGCAAGGCCGCAGCACGATGCTGTCGAGTTTCGCGATAGCCCCGAGATCGACCTGCACCCATTTGGCGCGATCCTGTTGGCCTTCGATGGCGGAGTGGTAGCCGTATTCGGGGCGGCGCGTGTCGTTCGACTGCCTGCCCTCGGCGATTGCCTGTTCCAGTGCGATTAACGCCTTCCCGGCTTTCTTGCGTGATGCCGCGTCGATCGCCGCGATTTTCTTTTCGGCGGCGCGCTTGCGTCCCTCCCAATCGGCACGCTTCCTCGCAATGACCGGATCGGCGTCATAGTGGCGATCGGTGCGGTCGATGGCCGCGAAAACGGCTTGCAGACGGTAGTAGTCTTCCTGTGAAATGGGGTCGAACTTGTGGTTGTGGCACTGGGCACAGTGGACCGTGAGGCTCATGAAGGTGCCGATGGTGTTGGCGACAAAGTCGTCGCGATCGAGGTGGCGAGCGACCTGGCCGTCGATCTTGCTTTCGGGCAGTTCGGCGTGGCCGATGAAATCCCACGGGCCGGCGGCGAGGAAGCCAAGGGCTTCGATGCCGTCGATGGTGCCCGGGAAGAGCACGTCGCCGGCGATCTGTTCTTGAACGAAGCGGTCGTACGGTTTGTCGGCGTTGAAGCTGCGGATGACGTAGTCGCGGTATGGCCAGGCGTTCGGGCGCGGCTTGTCCTTATCGTAGCCGTGCGTTTCGCCGAAGTGCACGACATCCAGCCAGTGGCGGGCCCAGCGTTCGCCGAAGTGAGGCGACGCGAGCAACCGTTCGACGACTTTCTCGTAGGCATTCGGGGAGTCGTCCTCCAGGAACGCAGCGAACTCGTCCGGCGTTGGCGGCAGCCCGATCAGGTCGAAGGTGACGCGGCGCAGCAGCGTGCGTTTATCCGCGGGGGGCGAAGGCTTCAGGCCATTGGCGTGAAGCTTGGCGACAATGAAGCGATCGATGGGGTTTTCGCTTTTGGCATTGGGAACGGTGGGGCGGACGAGCGGTTTGAACGACCACCAGTCGGCCGGATTCACCGCGGAGCCATCCTCCGGCCACTGCGCCCCTTGTTCGATCCATTTCGCTAGTGCAGCGACTTCCGCGGCCGTAAGCCGTTCCCCCTTGGGCGGCATTCGTTCATCGGCATCGGTGCTGGTAATGCGCTTGACGAGATCGCTTTCGCCCGGTTTGCCGGGAACGATAACGGGTCCGGAATTGCCGCCCGTGAAGGCGTCCGCCTTGCGATCGAGCCGCAAGCCGCCTTTCGGCTTCTGTGCGCCGTGGCACGACGCACAATGGCGAGCGAGGATCGGCCGCACATCCCGAGCGAACTCGACCGGCGGGTCGGCCTTCGCGCCGCTCAACAGGCTGAGGGCGCCGATGCTCAAACCGATGCACAAAATCATCCGCTTCATTGAACTCCATTATCGCGGTTTCTCCGCCGCGCTCCACACTCGCACCAGCACTTTTCGTAAGATTCCTCAAGAGCCCCCGACACTGGAGCCAATCATGACCCCGTTGCAATCCCTCGTCGCCTCCGGCACCAAATTGTGGCTCGATTCGGTCGATCCGGATGAGATCGCCAAGAACCGCGGCTTCGGCGCTACCGGGGCGACTTCGAACCCGATCATCATCTCGGACCTGATCAAGACCGGCCGCTTCGATGCGGACATCAAGGCGTTTCTCGATCAAAAGCTGGACGACAGCGCCATTGCGTGGGCGATGACGGACAAGCTGGTGAGGGCCGCCCAGGCCGTGTTCGAACCGGTCTCCGACGAAACGCACGGCGACGACGGCTGGGTCAGCTTCGAACTCGATCCGCTGCTCGAGGACGCTTCATGCACGCTGTCCGTCGCCGACAAATCGAAGAAGTACATCGAACTGGGGAAAAAGTGGTCGGCGGGGCACAAGAACCGGATGATCAAGGTGCCGGCGACGCCGGGCGGCCTCGGGGCGCTGGAAGAACTGGTCGCGGCCGGCGTCTGCGCCAACGTCACGCTCATCTTCAGCGAACGGCAGTACCACCTCGCCCGCGAAGCCTGCTGGCGCGGCATCCAGCGCCTCGCGAACAAGGATCGCATCAAAACCGTGTACAGCATCTTCGTCTCCCGGCTCGATGTTTACACGGAGAAGGCGATCCCGGAACTATCGCAATCGGCGCAGGGCCTGGTCGGCATCGTCAACGCCAAGCGCATCTGGAAGCTGAATGCCGACTTCTGGGCGAGCAAGGGATTGAAGCTCAAGCAAGAGATGATTTTCGCCAGCACGGGAGTGAAGAAGAAGGAGGATTCGCCGTGGAAGTACGTGGAGGCGTTCGCCGGCAGCGACATCGAGACCAATCCGCCGGCGACGAACAAGGCGGTGCAGAATAGCGGCTGGACGTTCTCGCGGCGCATCGACGAGTTGCCGAACGCCCGCGTGCTCGAAGAGATCGACAAGAAGGTGGACATGCAGAAGCTGGAAGAGACACTAATGTCCGAAGGGCTCGCTAAGTTCGCCGACCCGCAGAAGGCGCTCTTGAAGTTGATCGCCGAGAAGCGCGCGGCGTTGAAGTAAGCGACTCGTTTAGCAAACCGCGAGAATTATCAAGTCGAGCGACGCGTTTGCGGCTTAGCCTTATGGAATGGCCAGTTGTCGTACGGTTTCACGAACGGCCACCGCTGTTCCGGCAGTCGGATCTTCACGGGGTTCCGCTCGATGTAGTGGATGGTCCGGCGAATCTCGTCCGGGTGACCGAGGAACACCTTCCATCCGGTTCCGGCGGTCCAGGCCGGGTGGTCGTTGTCGCGATGGCCAGTTTCAATGAGTCGATCGCGGCTGGCATGCATCAGGTTCTCGGCCATCTCTTCGGCCAGGTGCTTGTGCTTGCGAATCAGAATGTGAACGTGATCGGGCATCACGGTGCAGGCCCAGCTCGCATATGTCTGTTTCGCGAGCTCGCCTTCGAATGCCGCTGCGATTTCGCTGCGCGCTCGTTCGTCGAAGGTCAGAAGTGGATGCCGCAACAAAGGTGCGGCCTTTTCGTAGAACTCGCGGACGACTCGGCCCGATGGCTGGACTTTCTTGCGGCCGTGATGCACGTCACCGAGGTCGGCGAGCGAATTGCTCAACGGTTGAGGAACCGCTGCCGCGCGGATCGTTGGCGAGTCTCCACCCGTGGGCAGTCCAAATGAGGTGGTAGGCGATGACCATTGGTTACTCAGGAGCTGTTCCACGATCCGCGAAGCGGCTTGAGTCGAGCGACCCGCTTGCGGCATAGCGCTATAGTAATCCCTTGACCGGTTTGCTCCCTTCCGGGGTCAACCACACGGGGCGTATCCCCGTGTAGTGTTTAGCCCTGTGGTTGATCCCGAGCGCCCGGTAGATCGTCGCGAACAGGTCGCCCTCGTTCACCGGGTCGTCCTTCACATCCTTGCCGTCGATGTCCGTGGAACCGTGGACCTGGCCGCCGGTAATGCCGCCGCCCGCGAGCACAATGGTCCAGGCGCGAATGTAGTGATCACGGCCGGCCCGGTTGTTGATCTGCGGCGTCCGTCCCACCTCGCCCATCCACACCACCAGCGTATCCTGCAACAGGCCGCGATCCGCCAGGTCCAATAGCAGCGTCGACCAGGCGCCGTCGAGTTGTTGCATGTTCGCCTTGTGGCAGATGAAGTTGTCGGCGTGGCTGTCGTAATTGTCGTGGCCGACCTCGACGAACGGCACGCCGGCTTCGACGAGTTTGCGGGCCATCAGGCACCCCTTGGCGAACTCGCTGGTCCCGTAGCGATCCTTGAGCGACGCGGGTTCCTTGGACAAATCGAATGCCCCCTTGGCGCGGAGCAGTCGCCAGGCGCGTTCCTTCGACGTGCGATGGCTTTCGAACGGTTCGGCGGCGTGCCCCGAGGCGAACTCGCTTTCCATCTCGCGGAACAGCTTGGCCCGCCGTTCCTCGGCCTCGGGCTTCGTGTAAGGCGAAGTGAAGTACGGCAGGCGGCCGTTGCGATCGAGTGAGAACGGCTCGTGGGCGGGGCCGAGGTAGCCGGCGCCGGCGTTGCCGCCCGGCCCCATCCGCACGAAGGTCGGCAGATCGGCGCCGGGGTCGCCGTTGAACTTCGCGATCACCGCGCCGAGTTCCGGATGCGGCGTCCGCTCGCTTTGCTTGTAGCACGTATGCATGTGATAAATGCCGTCCGGATGGTCCGGCGACTGCGTCTTCATGCTGCGAATGACGGCGAGCTTGTCCGCGATCTGGGCCATTTTCGGCAAGTATTCGCAGACTTGCAGCCCAGTCACTTTCGACGGAATCGGGCGGAAGGGGCCGCCGGTCGGCCGGCCCGGCTTCATGTCGAAGGTGTCGATCTGGCTCGCCCCGCCGTTCATCCACAAGAGGATGCACCGCTTCTTGGACTTCTTGGCGGCCTCGGCGGCGCTCCGGGCGTGGGCCAGCCCACCCCAGTTCGGCACGACCAGCCCGGACCCGATAACGGCCGCGCCTTTGAGGAATGCACGGCGGGATAAGTGGGAAAGCATGGTTGATCTCAATGATTGAACCGGAACTCGCTGCTGTTGATGAGCGCCCAGATCGCTTCCTCGTACAGCGCCTCGGGCTTATCATCCTTTAGCTGCAGATGCTTCGCGATCAAGTCGGCCTCGGTGGGGTTCGGCAGCCGCTGGTAGATCGCCAGGAACAAGCGTTCCACCTTCTTATCCACGGGTTCCTTCGACGCAATCAGTGTATCGATCAGGTTCCCTTTCTTCCGCTGGATAAAGCGGCGGACGTGCTCCGAGTTGTTCCAGAACAGATGCTCGCTCAGGCTTCCCTGAAAGTCGCCGAGGCCATTGACCGGTTCTCCGAAATAGCGGGTGAAGTAGTCCCAGGTGATCTCGGGCTTCTTGTCGCCGGGCTGGTCGTACATGGTGGCCACGCGCATGGCCGCAACCAGTTCCTCCGCGGAGAGAGGCCGAATGCGGGCCTGCTCGAACCACTTCGGCAAGGCCTCCTTGCTCGGCCCGTGCATCGCCAGTTGATAGCCGTCGCTGAGCACGATCTCGCGGATCAACCACTTCAAATCGAACCGATGTTCCGCGAGGCCGTCCGTGATAGCCTTTAACAAGACGGGGTGCGATGCTTCGCTGTCGGCGCGGATGTCATCGATGGGATGAATCAGCCCGCGGCCCATGAACTGCGACCAGACGCGGTTGGCAACGGCCTTGGCCAGGTATGGATTGTCCCCGGAAGCGACCCACTCGGCGAGCTTCGCCTTTCGCGAAAAGGCGGGTTTCGGCAGCGATTTGGCGCTCTTCGGCTCCTTGAACCCTTTGGGTGTCGGCGGTTCTTCCAGAAGTTTCCCGCCGAGAAACTTCGGCTTCACGGGCTCGCCTTTTCTTCCGGGCCGCTGCTCCTTGACCGAACCGCTGAACAGCACCTCGCCCGTGCCCTTCTCGCCGATCGTGAACGTCCGCTTGGCCCCGCTGCCGCTCTCTTGCACCACGAGCCGCACGAAGAAGCCGGTGAGGCCATAGAAATCCTTCTGCGTCCACTTTTCGTATGGGTGGTCGTGGCAGCGGGCGCATTGGAGTTGCGTGCCGAGGAACAGCTTGCTGATGGCGACGGTCATCTCTTCCGGCTGGCCGCGAAACTGCACGTAAAACATTTCCGATCCCGGCGTCTCGGCGAGCAACAGTTCCTTGACCCAGCGGTCGTAGGGAACATTGTCGGCGAACTGCCTGGCGAGCCAGCCCTGGAAGGCTGGCCGCTTGTGGACCGCGTCGTAATTGGCGGGATGCCGGCCAAACAGCACTTGATCCCACACCTGGGCCTGACCCGTGGCGAAGCGCGGATCGGCGAGCAACTTGTCGATCAGCTTCTCGCGCTTCCTGGCGTCCGTATCGGCAAGGAATGCCGTGGTTTCCTGGTAAGTGGGAATGGCGCCGAGTAGGTCGAGGTAGACGCGGCGAAGGAATGCACTATCGGTGGCGCGCGGCGCCGGTGCGATTTTCTCGCGGGCCCATGCCGATTTGAGTTCGCGATCGATGACGGAATGCAGCGGCTCGGCGGCAGCGGCCGCGACCGCGGGAAACCCGATCAGAACGGCAACGGCGGCGATGCGAAGGAGGGGCATTAGCGGAACCCCTGGATGCGGGCAGGAGGGACACCGGCGGATGGTTGAAGGATAACGGAGAGACGATACCGATGCCAGAAGAATCCATTTCAGCGCGATTTCGTCAGCTAAAGACCGCGCGGCACTTTCCACATCTGGATGGGCGAGACATTGGGTAGGTACTTCGCGCCGCCGACCCGGCCATTGCCGTTGCTGTTCGCGTTGGTCAGGGCGGCGGCCATTTGCGTGCCGGTCGGGTCAATCGCCACGCTATGGACGTTCGGCTTCGCCGCCGCGAAGAACGGCGCCTTCTCCCCCGGCTTCAAGAAGAATACTTTCCCCTGCCCCGGTTGGCCGCTCGCGCTGGCCACGATGTATCCATCCGGATGCCACGCCAGGTCGGTGACGTAGCCTTCGGCGTCGTTCGCCCCTTTCCACTGCCATTGCCGTTTGCCGCTGGCCAGCTCGATGGCCGCGATGAGCGGCGTGCATTGCACGAACCCGCCGGTGCTCGGCACCGCTCCCGCCACGAACAGCGTCTTGCCCTCGGCATCGAAGATCAAGCAGCGAACGCCGCCGACATCCTGAATGCGATCGAGTTTGTAAAGTTCCTTCACTTCGAAGGAACGCAGCAATTTGCCGGACGGAAGGGCGTGCTCGCGGACGATGCCGAAGAGGTCGCCGGTGAATAGCGTCTTGCCATCCGGCGAAAAGCGGACGGCCATTAGATTCGGCAGGGCGAACTCGCTACTCTTCTTGCCGTCGGCCGCGTTCCAGATGCGAACCGAGCCATCCTTGCCGCAAGTCGCCAGCAAGGCTTCGTGCACGGCGATCATTCTCAACCAGCCATCGTGCGCGCTGTCGTGCTTCCACCGTTCCTTGCCATTGACATTCCAGGCGGTGAGCTTCCCCCAGCTATCGCCGGTGAAAAGCAAATCCTTGCCGAACGCCAGGTCCGTGACCCAGCCATTATGTCCCTTGAGCGACTCGGATTCGGCCGGCTGTTTTCCCGCGACATTCCAGCGGCGGACAACGCCGTCGATGCAGGCCGCGGCGAGCAGCTTGCCATCCGGGCTGAACCGGATGCGGTTCGCCTGGCACGGCAAGCTGAGCGCTTTGCCGAGTTCCGTCGGCTTGGCAGTCGCGGCTTTAGATTGCATGTGTTTTGGTCGGCTCGAATGCGGAAAAGAAATCGATGACCATCTGCTGCGTTTCGGGGCCCGCCTGCGCGAGGATATCATCCACCGCTGGGTTCACCGATTCCTCGATCTGCGGCGATGGAAACTTCCAGATAGGAAACCACATTGGCCACGATGGTTCTATGTAAGGAGAGATCGCGGCCGCCATTCGGTCCAGGGCATCGGCTGGCAGAGGATGCAGACCATGCTCCCCAATTTCATCCTGCACCGTCCCAACGACGCCTACCTGGCGAATGAGGAACACCCGATCCGGTTCTCCGAACTGAACGACGCCTTCGATGGGGCCGTCATAGTAATCGAGACAGATGAGCCGCTTGGGGGCGCCCAGAGCGTGGAGAGCATGCGTGCCGTTTTTCCCGGGATTCATGATCCACCTCGTCCGAACAGGCGATTGAACAGCTCGGCCGTTTCCAGTTCAATCGCTTGGAAGGCGGCAGTTTCCACAACAAAGCAGCCCTCTTGGTGGCACAGGCATTCTTGCCTGTGCCGGGCTATCAATAAGATTACTCGCCCGCCGATTCAAAAAGCCATGGATACTCCTCAGGCGAATTAGCAAGTTCCGCTTTGACGGCATTGTTTCGAATGTAACTCCACTTTTCTTCGAACTCGTCGTCATCGCGAATGATCCGATCGAAGGTCTCGTCTTGCCAGAGTGCGCCATTCCGGCCCAGTCGACGATTAATAGCGTTCGACGAGAATCCCTTAACACTCTTGAGCAAATCGCTCAGGTTCCAGTAATCTCCATTATCGGACTCAATGGGAAGCAGATGAGCCAGAACGTGAACGTGATCTGGCATCACGACCGCCACGAAAACCTTCCAACGTATTGAGTCCCAATGTCGTATTGCGTTGAGGACCAAACTTCTATCGACCGGTTCCAGTATGACGCTTTTGATTGCACGCCAAGTCAAGAAATAGGCGGCTCCAGGATTCTGCCAATGAGGGAGATTGCGGCGAGTAGCAGTGAAGTCGCGGATCGCAGCCATTCCAATGTCTCATGGTAGTTCGGCACAGGCAAGAATGCCTGTGCCACCAAGAAATCCAGCTGCACTCACGATCTCGGCTAACTCAGAACTTCCTTGACCGGCTTCATGTCCTCGTGGGCAATCGGTAGCGGCTGGCTCGCGTTCTTGTAATGCACCTGCTCGGGATCGATGCCGAGGGCGCGCCACCAGGTGTGGAACAGGCCGCCCGCGTCCACCGGGTCGCTGGCGACTTCGGTGCCCTTGTCGTTGGTCTTCCCGGCCGCGACGCCCGGCTTGATTCCCCGGCCCGCCATGCACACGCTCCAGGCTTGCGGCCAGTGATCGCGACCCAAATGGCCGTTGATCCGCGGTGTCCGGCCGAACTCCGCCATCGCAATCACCAGAACATTGTCGAGCATTCCGCGATCGTGGAGGTCGTTGACGATGGCCGCGAACGGCTTGTCGAACTTCGGATGCAAGTTGGCGGCGCCATTGAAGTGATCGCCGTGCGTGTCCCAGCCGTAGCTGGTGACCTTCACGAATGTCACGCCCTCTTCGAGCAACCGGCGGGCCAGCAGCATGTGCCTGCCGAGGTCGTGCGTGCCATAGCGTTCTTGATCCTTGGCCGGCAACTTGGCCAGGTCGAAGAGTTCGACGCGCTTTTGCAGTTGAGCGGCCATTTCGAAGGCGTAGCTATTGGCCTCGGTGTATTCCTTGCGGCGATTGGCGGCGTAGCGGGCATCGGCCAGCTTGCGGAGTTCGTTGCGTTCGTCGTCGTCGGCCTGGGAGAGCGACGCGGGGCGGAGCAAATTGGCGGGCGGATTGCCGTCGCCGAGCGCCAGCGCCCCGTAGCGCGGCCCGAGAAACCCGGCATCCTTGAAAATGAAGCCGCCATTCATCGGCTTCACCCAGACGTACGGCGGCAGCCCGCTCGTTCCGGCGCCGACCAGTTTCGCGACGGCCGAGCCGAAATACGGGTAAACGACGCCGCGGTTCTTGGGGTCGCCGCGCTGAATGCGGTCGACGCCCGCCGAGTGCGAATCGTCCTGCGTGCTCACGCTGCGGACGATCGCCAGCCGGTTCATAATCTTGGCGGATTCGGGCAGCAGTTCCGAGATGCGGATGCCGGGCACGGCGGTGGCGATGGAGCGAAAGGGCCCGCCGAAGATCGTGTTCGGCTTCGGATCCCAACTTTCGAGTTGGCTCATGCCGCCGTCGAGCCAGACGAACAGCACCTGGCGGCGTTCCTTCTTGAGTTGCTCGGCGACGGCGGGGGTGGCCAGCCCCGCAATTCCGGCAAGGCCAAGCGCGCCGGCGGAGCCGAGCCACTGCCGACGCGACAGGCGATGATCGGCCAGCGTGCAACGCATGAAGGAACCTCGAGAGAACCGAGCGGAGAAGGTCGCGGCGGGGGAGCAAAGGCGGCCGGGTTAATCATACCCGAGACTTCGGGGGAGTTCCAACTTTCAACTTCCAGCGCGAGCCGATGAGCCGATGAGCCGATGGGCGGCCGAGAATTGCGATCAGAGCTTCGCGAAGTTCCTGAGCATCGTCATGCCCACGTCCTGGCTCTTCTCGGGGTGGAACTGCGTGGCGAAGACGTTGTCCTTCCAGACGACGGCACAGAACGGATCGGGGTAATCGGCCTCAGCGGCGACAATGCTACGATCGACCGGGGCGGCAAAGTATGAATGCACGAAGTAGACGGCCGGGTCGCGCGGCAAACCGGCGAACAGTGGACATTCGGGCTTGGTCAGCCGCAAGGTGTTCCAGCCCATGTGCGGCACCTTCAACCCCGGTACATGAGGGAAGCGGACGATGTCGCCTGCGAACAGTTCCAGACCCGCGAACAGGCCCTCCTCGTGGCTGCGGCTAAAGAGCATTTGCATGCCGAGGCAGATCCCGAGGAACGGCCGGCCGCTGTGGATGTAATTGAGAATGCTGTGAGCGAGGTGCGTTTCGCGAAGGCGGGCAATGGCGTCGCGGAAGGCGCCGACGCCGGGGACCACCAGCTTCTTGGCCGCGGCGATGGTCGCGGCATTGGCCGTGACCTCCGCGGCAAAGCCGACCCGCTCGAACGCCTTCTGTACGCTCCGCAGGTTGGCCATCCCGTAATCGACGATGGCAATCTCGGGGCCGGACATGATGTGGCTCGTCAATGGAAAGTAGAAATCACTTGCCGACCCATTTCAAGTCGTCGATGTAAACGGTGGTTGCCGATTCGTCGATCCGATACAAGACGCTCAAAGGGCGAACGAATAGCAAGCGATGGCTCGCGCCGCGACTTTCGCCTTCCTCCGCGGGATTCAGCGCGAGCCGCCGCTCGATTTCGCGAGCGGCTCGAAGAATGTGTTGCTTGTCCGCGGCTCGGACCAACTGGGCGAGCAAGGCGGTGCTAGCCGGGTCGTGCCATCGAACGGCGTAGTTCGTCACAAGCCAGCTTCCGCGATGATTTCGTCGAGGGTGCGGCCAGGGCCCGTCTGCCGACATGCCCGTTCGACTTCCTGCGCCGAGAACGGCCCCCACGCTTCATGCTTCTGCGGAGCCGTCGTCGCGGAGGCCGTCGGTTGGAAATAGCCAATCAGCGCACCGACTTCATCGCGAATCTCGCGCTTCTCGGCGATTCCCTCAAACTTCGCTCGCATTTCGGCGGTTAAAACGATGCAGTTCATCGGATGCCCTCCAGCCCGGAGTCATGTTCCGCCATTACGTGGCTCCCGTCAAGCCTTTCAACTTCTCCATCCCCACGCGTTCGCAGTAATCGCCGAAGGGTTCGCCGTTCGTGCGTTCCATCTTGAAGGCCGCGAAGATCGTCTTCAACTTGGGCACGATCTGTTCGATGGGCACCGAGTCCTGGAGTTCGCTGTTCATGCGTCGGCCGAAGGTATCGCCGCCGATGTAGAGGGTGTACTTGGTGCCGCCGCGGCCAACGAGGCCGATCTCGCTCTGATACGGCCGGGCGCAGCCGTTTGGGCAGCCGGTCATCCGCACGCTGATCGCTTCTTGCCCCAGGCCGAGTTCGTCCAGCACCGTGGCCAGTTGCGCGGTGATGGATGGCAGCGCCCGCTCGGCCTCGGTGATCGCCAGGCCGCAGGTCGGAATTGCCGGGCAGGCCATGCTGTACTTGCGGACCTGGCTCAAGTTCTCTGGCCGCGGGATGCCATATTCGTTCAGCATCGAATCGACGCTGGCCCGGTCCGCGGTGGCCACGTCGCAGAGCAACACGTCTTGCTGGGTGGTAAGCCGCACGCTCGCGCGGTGCCTGGCCACGATGGCGCGGAGGCCGGAACGAAGCCGCTGCGAGGCGTCGTCCTTGATGCGGCCATTCTCCACGGAAATGCCGAGGAACCACTTGCCTTCGCCCTGGGCGTGCCAACCGTGGTGCAGGTCGATGCCCGTGATGGGAACGTCCCTGGGGAGGCGGAGCGGGGAATTGAGGTAATCGCGGGCGAAGACCTCGCGGAAGCGTTCGACGCCCCAATCGAACATCACGTATTTGAGGCGGGCGCGTTTGCGGTTGGCGCGGTTGCCGTGATCGCGGAAGAGCTTGCAGATTCCCTCGGCGGCCTGCACCACTTGATCCGGTTCGACGAAGCAGACAGCTTGACCGAGCAAGGGATACGTATCCGGCAGGCTGTTGGTTTGGCCCTGGCCGCCGCCGGCGTAAAGGTTGTACCCGATGGGCGAACCATCCGCGCCGCGGACGGCGAGGAAGCCGAGGCACTGGGCCAGCACGTCCGTGCAGTTGTCTTCCGGCAAGGCGAAGCCGATCTTGAATTTCCGCGGCAAGTAGGTCTTGCCATAAATCGGCTCGGGCGTCTCTTCGCTGGCGATGGCGCACTCGGCTGGTTTCCCGTTGAGCCAGATCTCGTGATAAGCCTTGGTGCCGGCGCGCGGGGCCAGATGCGCGGCGACGGCGCTCGCCAGTTGCTGCATCGCGCGGCGCGCCGGATCGTTCAGCGGGGCCGGGCAAGCGATCACGTTGCGGTTCACGTCGCCGCAACCGCCAAGCGTGGTGACCAGCGTATCGTTGATGCCGCGAAGCAGCGGCTTCATCTCGGACTTGCCGATCCCGTGGAACTGGAAGCTTTGCCGCGTGGTGATGCGGAGCGTTCCGTTAGCGTGCTTGCCGCACAGGTCGTCCATGGCGAGGTATTGATCCGCCGTGAGTTTGCCGCCGGGCAGCTTGAGCCGGACCATGAACATGTACGCCTTGCCGACGCCGGCCTTGTCGCGCTTCTTGCGGGCGTCGCGATCTTCCTGCTGATAGCTGCCGTGGAACTTGATGAGTTGGGCGTTGGCCTCGCTGACGTGATCGAGCGAGGCGTCGGCGAACTCCTCGGCGATCGTGCCGCGAAGAAAACGCGAATTCTCTTTCACGCCTTCCACGGGCGACAGTTTCGGCGCGACGGGTTCGGCGATCGTTTGAGTGGACATGGCAGAAGTTTCCCTGCGCGGCTGTGCCGATAATCCTATTTATAGCAAATCGGCGGTCGTCGGACAGATATTGATCTATTTTGATAAAGTATGTAGACTATGCCCTCATGTGGGGCAAATTCCTTCTCGGATGCGTTGGTATTTACGTTCTCGCCGCAGCGGCCTGGATTGTCGTGGCCGGCGTGCAGAACCAGCGGTCTGATGCCGAGCTTCTTAATGTCGCCTGCGACCCGACCCGCGAACTCTGGCGCGAATTGAACGCCGCCTTCATTCGCGATCGTGAACAGCGGCATTCCATCGCGCCGACGATTCGCATGTCGCACGGCGGCTCCGGCAGCCAAGCCCGCGCGATCATCGATGGCCTCGACGCCGACATCGCCTCGCTCGCACTTTGGACGGATACCGATGCCGTTCGCAAGGCCGGTCTCCTCGATGCCAACTGGGAAGAGAAGCTGCCCAACCGATCGCTGCCTTATCTATCGACCATCGTGCTCGTGGTTCGCAAGGGGAACCCGAAGAACATCCGCGACTGGACCGACCTGGCGCGCGGCGACGTGAAGATCGTCACGCCGAACCCGAAAACGTCCGGGAACGGTAAATGGAGCTTTCTGGCGCTATGGGGTTCGGTGATCTGGCGCGGCGGCAGCGACGACGATGCCCGCGCTTTCGTCAAGAGCGTCTATTCCCGCGTTCCGGTGCTCGATCCCGCCGCCCGCGGCTCGACCATGACATTCGCGTCCAAGGGAATCGGCGACGTGCATCTCACCTGGGAAAACGAAGCCCATCTGGAAGTGCAAGAGTCGGATGGAGCACTGGAGATTGTCTATCCGCAGCGAAGTAGCGAACGGCCGCTGAGCATCCTCGCCGAGCCGCACCTGGCAATCGTGGATAAGAACGTCGATCGGAAGGGAACGCGCGACTTGGCCGAGGCGTACGTCCGCTTTCTTTACACGGAACCGGCCCAGGAGATCATCGCGCGGAACTTCCATCGGCCGATGGATGCGATTGTGTTCGCCCGCCATCGCGACCTGTTCCCCGAGATGGACCTGCGCCGGGCCACGAGCCTGGCGCCCGAAGAAACCTGGAATGCCGTCCGTCAGCGATTCTTCGCCGAAGGCAGTGAATTCGATCAGTTGTACCAAAGGAAGAAGTAATTCCCAATGACCGTACAATGAGACTCGGGTTCCCGGAGCATTGTCATGACTGCCGTGCCCAAGAAAAAGTATTATTCCGAGGCCGAGTATCTCGCTCTTGAACGGGCCGCGGAGTACAAGAGCGAGTTCTACGATGGCGAGATCTTCGCCATGGCCGGGGCCTCGCTGCCGTACAACCGGGTCAAGGAGAACCTTGCCGGCGAAATCGGCAGCCGACTCAAAGGAACCCGATGCCAGTCGCTTTCCAGCGACATGCGCGTCAAGATTCCGAAGGCCCGAGCTTATTGCTACCCAGACATTGTGATTGTCTGCGGAGAGCCGAAACTCGAGGACAAGACTCACGACACGCTTCTCAATCCGGCCGTCATTATTGAAGTACTTTCGCCGAGCACCAAGGCGTTCGATTACAGCGGTAAGTTTCGCCGCTATCAGAAGCTCGAATCGCTCAAGGAATACGTGCTGGTCGCACAGGATGAGTGCCACTGCGATCGTTACCAACGCCGCCCCAACAAGACCTGGCTTCTGAAGACTTTCGACGAGATCGACGAAGACTTCACGCTCACCTCGGTTCCTCTTCGGATTCCAATGGCCGACATCTATCGGGGCATCACGCTGGTTTCGCCCCGGCCCATCGGTCTGCGCGACCACTCCGAGGGTGCGTGATGCAGGGCGTGAGCCGGCGAGCGTTGCCGGGCTTTGGCCTGGGGCTCGGGTACACCATCTTTTACCTGAGCATCCTGGTGCTGCTGCCGCTGGCGGCGTGCGCGTGGAAGGCCGCGTCGCTGGGGCCGCGCGAGTTCCTCGCCGCCGTCTGGAGCGAGCGGGCCCAGGCCGCCTATACACTCACCTTCTCCGTTGCCGCCATGGCCGCCGTCGCGAACGTGTTCCTCGGCCTGATCGTCGCGTGGTCGCTCGTGCGCTACAGTTTCCCCGGCAAGCGGCTGGTTGATGCCCTGGTTGATGTGCCGCTCGCCTTGCCCACCGCCGTCGCCGGGCTCGTCTATGCCACGCTTTACATGAACAACGGCTGGCTCGGCCAGTTCCTCGTGCCGCTCGGCATCGCGGCCGCGTACACCAAGCTGGGCATCGTACTGGTGCTCATCTTCACGGGGTTCCCGTTCGTGGTGCGGACGGTGCAGCCGGTCCTCGCCGACCTGGATGCCGAAGTGGAGGAAGCGGCATCGGTTCTCGGCGCCAGCCGCTGGCAGACGTTCCGTCGCGTGCTCTTGCCGACGCTCATTCCCCCTGCGATCACCGGCTTCGCCCTGGCATTCGCCCGCGGCCTCGGCGAATACGGCTCCGTCATCTTCATCTCCAGCAACATGCCATTTCAAACCGAGATCGCTCCCGTTTTAATCGTGTCGCGGCTTGAGGAATTCGCCTATGCGGAGGCGGCGGCGATCGCCGTCGCGCTGCTGGCAATCTCGTTCGCGGTGCTGGCCCTCATCAATGTGCTCGAACGCTGGAGCCAACGCCATGGGTGATAAGCCGGCTATTCCCCGTTCTCCCCACCGCACCGCCGACCCGTGGTTCGTCCGCTACGCCCTGGTCGGTATGACGCTTGCCATTGTTGGGGTGCTCATCGGCGTCCCGCTCGCCGCCGTGTTCAGTTATGCCTTCGCCAACGGCCTCGGCGCCTACTGGGGTAACCTCGTCAATAATGCCGACACGCGGCACGCCATCTTTCTGACGATGGTCGTGGCGCCGGTCGCCGTGGCGTTGAATGTGGTCTTCGGCATCGCGGCGGCATGGGTGATCGCCCGCTTCCGCTTCCCCGGCCGCAGCATCCTGACCACGCTCATCGATCTGCCGTTCTCGGTGTCGCCGGTGGTCGCCGGACTGCTCTTCGTGCTGATCTTCGGAATGAATGCCCCGCTCGGGGAATGGCTCCGCGAACACGGCTACCGCGTGATCTTCGCCCCGCCCGGCATCGTTCTCGCCACGGCCTTCGTGACATTCCCGTTCGTTGCCCGCGAACTGATCCCCATGATGGAAGCGGTGGGACCGGAAGAAGAACTGGCGGCCCGCAGCCTCGGCGCCAGCGGCTGGCAACTCTTCTGGCGAATCACGCTGCCCAATATCAAATGGGGCCTGCTCTACGGCGTGATCCTGTGCAACGCCCGGGCCATGGGCGAATTCGGAGCAGTGTACGTTGTCTCAGGCCGCATCGGCGGGCAGACCGACACCATCCCGATTCAGGTGCAGAAGTTGTTCGACACGCCGGGCCCTAACGGCTTGCCGGCGGCGTTCGCCCTGGCCTCGGTGCTGACGCTCTTAGCCCTGGTCACGTTGATCGCCAAGGTGCTGATCGAACCGAAGCTGCGCGGCGTCGACGCGGACGCCGCCGTTATGCCGATCCGGGAAGAGGCAACCGGTTGATTGGCCACTATGGCCATGGGATGCGTCGGAATTCGCGGCGAATTGCGCTTTTAGAGTTGGCGGGCCGCTTTATCTCTTTGATGGAGAGCGCACCGTCGTGAAGTGCCTTTTTTCATGGGCTTTTCAACCGGTTTAGACCTTGCCCTGCGAGGTACTCGATTACTTCCCGAACGGTGATCCGCATGCCGCGGATGCACGGCTGGCCGCTGCGCTTGCCCGGCTCAACAGTGATGATGTGGCAGTAGTCCATATCCGAAGCCTATCCGTCTTTCACGGTACGGTCAATTCCCGGAGGAACTCAATCAGCGCTTTGTGCGTTTCGCTCTCTTGGCGCGTGTGATCTTCTCCGCGACCCATTTGTGAATGAGTTCGCCGGTGGAAAGGCCCTTGGCCTCGGCCAACTTCTTGACGGCTTTCTCTTCCGTGGGATTCAGTGGAACCCGAATGGCAGCACTGCGACGAACCAACGGCCCGGGAACCTCGACGAATAGATCGAGATAGTCCGTCGAATCGTGCGTCTGCCAGAATTCTGCCAGTTCCTCGATGTTGTCCGAGGAAGGAATCGGGTCGCGCTTTTTCATCGGGTCTTCTCCTGATGACTTTGTTGCGAACCCTTAATGGTTGAACATGAACTCCTTGCTGTTCAAGAGCGCCCAGAGCACGTCCTCGACGGCCCGCTGCTTGTCGGTCGTCGATTCGATGTATTCCTGCGTGCGATTCAACTCCGGGGCGGTCGGGCGGCGCGAGAATGCCGTCAAGTAAAGCTCCTCCACCATCGCCGGAGTGGCGGTCTTGGCCTTCACCAAGGTCGCTACCCGGCCGTTGCCGGCGCCGATCTTGCTCTCGATTTCTTCCGAATTCGCCAGTAAAAGCACTTGACCCAGCGTGGCGGCACTCGAACGCTCGCACTCGCAGACGCTGACGCGCTTGGGCCGGTCGAAAGTATCCAGGAAATACGAGCCGAACCCTTCATGGGGCAAGTCGACGGCTCGGGCATTGGAGCTGACGCCGTTGAAGCCGCCCTTGGCGTCGCAGGTCGCGTTCACCGCATCGAGGAACACCTCGGCCGGCATTCGCCGGGCGTAATACCGCGCGAAGTTCTGCTGGTCGTTCTTGTTGAACTCCGTCGGCTCCGCGCTCAACTGATAAACCCGGCTATTGAGAATCAAGCGGATCACGCGCTTCACGTCGAACTTGTGCTGGATGAAATCCTTCGCCAGGTAATCGAGTAGTTCCGGGTTGCTCGGCGGGTTGGTGCTGCGGAAGTCGTCCACCGGCTCGACGATGCCCCGGCCGAGCAGGTGATACCAGACGCGGTTCGCGGCCGCGCGGGCGAAGAACGGGTTGTCCGGCGCGGTGAGCCA
>Ga0134125_10001931_pt1 | contig 24988 bp, 18 predicted proteins | sample KB31751_FD_96464 | JGI IMG/M metagenome (GOLD analysis project Ga0134125, IMG submission 96464) | Terrestrial soil microbial communities with excess Nitrogen fertilizer from Kellogg Biological Station, Michigan, USA - KB3-175-1 | ecosystem: Environmental > Terrestrial > Soil > Unclassified ...
AAGAAGCGCTCGCCATCGCCATCGCCCTGCGTGAAGCGCTCGAGACCGAAGGCAAGACCGCGGCGCTGGTGACGCCGGATCGCGCGCTCGCGCGCCGCGTCCTCGCGGCGCTGGAACGCTGGCACGTGCCGGTCGACGATTCCGGCGGCGACCGTCTCGCCGACACGAGCGCCGGCATATTCGCGCGGCTCGCCGCCGAAGCCGCTCTCGGTGGCCTCGCGCCGGTGACGCTGCTCGCCTTGCTGAAACATCCGCTGCTGCGGCTTGGCGCCGGCAAGCACGGCAATGCCGGCCCCATCGCCACCATCGAACACGCTTTGCTGCGCGGCCCGCGCCCCCGCGCGGGAAGCGAGGGCCTCGACCGGGCGCTGGCCAATTTCCGTCTCAACCGCGACCGGCTTCATCACAGCGATTCACGCTGGCTGATCGAGGACGACGCCTACGATGTCGCCGCGGAATTCATCACCGCGCTCGGCGCGGCGCTCGCTCCGCTCGAAGGCATGAAACGTGCGCACTCGCTTGCGCAATTTGCCGCCGCCCATCGCGCGGTGATCGCCGCGCTGTCGACCGACGCCGAAGGCAAGCTCGCGGCATTTGCGGGCAACGACGGCACGGCGCTCGCGCGCGCGCTCGACGAGCTTGCCGAAAGTCCATCGGCTGCGAGCCTTATCGTCGGCAGAGGCGATTACGCCGAGTTGTTCCATGCGGCAATCGCCGTGCGCGTGGTGCGCCGGCCGGAGCTGCACAATGTGCGCGTGCGCATCTTCGGGCCGCTGGAAGCCCGCCTGCAAAGCGTCGATCGTATCGTGCTTGGCGGCCTGAACGAGGGCACCTGGCCGGGCGAAACGCAGAACGATCCGTGGCTGTCGCGGCCGATGCGCGCGACGCTCGGGCTCGATCCGCCGGAGCGCCGCATCGGCCTCGCCGCGCACGATTTCGCCCAGGCGTTTGCCGCCCAAGAGGTCATTCTTAGCCGCGCCGGCAAGGTCGGCGGCGCGCCAACCGTGACCTCGCGCTTTGTGCAGCGGCTGGCGGCGGTCGCCGGAAAGCGGTGGGATTTGGCCGTGCAACGTGGCGAGGACATCCTCAAACTTGCGCGCAAGCTCGATCATCCGGAAACGGTGAAGCCTGTGTCGCGCCCCGAGCCGAAACCGCCGGTCGAAACGCGTCCCTCGCGCCTGTCGGTCACAGCGATCGAAGATTGGCTGCGCGATCCTTACACGATTTACGCACGATCCATCCTGCGGCTGCGGCCGCTCGATCCTGTGGACACCGCGCCGGGCGCGCGCGACCGCGGCACGCTCATCCATTCCGCCGTCGGCGACTACACCGAGCTGTTCGCGAAAAGCCCTCCCGCCGAGCCACTGAAGGAGCTGCTCAAGCTCGGCGAAAAATATTTCGCGCCGCTTGCCGACTACACGGAGGCGCGCGCCTTCTGGTGGCCGCGCTTCGAGCGGATCGCACGCTGGTTTATCGGCTGGGACGGCGAGCGGCGCGCGGGCATCGCGGCGCTGCATGCGGAGATTCGCGGTGAGATTGCTTTCCCGGTCGGCGCGCGTCAGTTCATCCTGTCGACGATCGCCGACCGCATCGAGCAACGAAACGACGGCGGCTACGCCATCCTCGACTACAAGACCGGGGCCGCCCGCACCGAAAAGCAGGTGCGTACCGGCCTCGCGCCGCAACTGACGCTGGAAGCGGCAATTTTGCGTCACGGCAAGTTCGGCGCGCTCGCCAACGGATCGGTCACCGAGCTCGCTTACGTGACGCTCAAGGGCGGTAGTCCGGCGGGCCGACCGATACCGGTGACCTTCAAGGAAGGCACGCCGGACAGCCAGGCCGACAATGCGCTCACCCGACTGAAGGCTCTTGCCGCCCGCTTCGAGGACAAGGATACGCCCTACCGCTCGCTGGTCAGCCCGATGTGGGCGACGCGCTACGGCGACTACGACCATCTGGCGCGCGTGAAGGAATGGTCGGCGACCGGCGGCGAGAACGAGGACGTCGAATGAGCGCCGCGCGTAAAATTCCCGATGCGGTGGGCCGCGTGCAGATCGAGGCCGCCGATCCCGACAAGTCGGTGTTCGTCTCGGCCAATGCCGGCTCCGGCAAGACGCACGTGCTCACCCAGCGCGTGATCAACCTGCTCCTGCGCGGCGTCGACCCGGCGAAAATCCTCTGCATCACCTTCACCAAGGCGGCCGCCGCCAATATGGCAAACCGCGTGTTCGGCAGGCTTGCCGACTGGACCGCACTCGACGATCCCGCCCTCGACGAAGAGATCCGGCGAAACATTGGCGGCAAGCCCGATTCTCTCATGCGCGCACGGGCGCGGCGTCTGTTTGCTTCGGCGCTGGAGACGCCGGGAGGTCTGAAGGTGCAGACCATCCACGCCTTCTGCACGCGCCTGCTGCATCAGTTTCCTTTCGAGGCCAACGTCGCCGCGCGTTTCACGGTGCTCGACGAAGCCTCGACCGCGCAACTACTCGATCAGTTGACGCTTTCCGTGTTGCTGGACGCGTCCGCACAGCCTGCGAGCGCGCTTGGCCGCGCGCTGGCCTCAGCCATCGTCGCCGCCGCCGACGTGACTTTCAAGGAAGTGGTGGCGGAAGCGATCCGCAAGCGCGACGCGATCGAAACCTGGATCGGCCGCGCCGGCGGTGTCGATGCGGCGATCGAGGCCCTGTCGAAGGATTTTGGGATCGGCCCCAAGGATACGCCGGAATCGGTGGAAGCGGAATTTTTCTCGCACTCGCTTATTCCTCGGGCCGAATGGCCGGCGCTGATCGAAGTTCTTGAGGCGGGCTCTGCCAGCGACCGGAAACACGTCGCCGCGCTGACGGCGGCGCATGCAGCCACGGGCCGCGACCGCATCGAAAGCTATTTGAAGGTGTTTTGCACGACCGATCTCGCGCCACGAAAAAATGTTGTCACCAAGGCCATCGTGGACGAGCATCCCGAGTGGCATTCGCGTCTGGTCGATGAGCAAAAGCGCGTCTGCGCGCTGATCGCCCGCGAACGCGCGATTGCCGCGCGCGAGCGTACCCGCGCGCTTCTCACCATCGCCGCCGAAGTGATCGGCCGCTACCGCGTCGAAAAGGAACGGCGCGCTTTGCTCGACTACGAAGACCTCATCGACAAGACGCTGCAATTGTTCGGCCGCTCGTCGGCGGCCTGGGTGCTCTACAAGCTCGACCTCGGCATCGATCATGTGCTGATCGACGAGGCGCAGGACACGAGCCCCAAGCAGTGGGACATCATCAAGACACTGGTTTCCGAATTCGTATCGGGCGGCGCACGGGAAAACGTCAGGCGCACGGTGTTCGCGGTCGGCGACGAAAAGCAGTCGATCTTCTCGTTCCAGGGAGCGGTGCCGGACGCCTTCCTGGCGACGCGGCGATTTTTCGAAGACCTGTTTCGCGGCGGCGACACGGAATTTGTCGAAAAGAAACTGGAGGTTTCGTTCCGCTCCGGCGAAATGGTGCTTGGCGCCGTCGATCGCGTCTATTCGCGGCCGGAGGCCTATCAGGGTTTGACCGCCGACCCCGTACAGACTGTGCATCGCGCGCTGCCCGACGCCGCGCCCGGCCTGGTCGAGATCTGGCCGCTGGTGAAGCAGGCCGAGCGGCGCGAGATGGAAGGCTGGGACGCGCCGTTTGATACGCTGAGCGAGGAAAGCCCGCAGGTGATTCTGGCGCGAAAAATTGCCGCCGACATCAAGCGCGGGCTGGCGCGCGGCGGAAAAGCCGGCGACGTGCTCGTGCTGGTGCGTCAGCGTGGACCGCTGTTCGAGGCGATCATTCGCGCGCTCAAGCAGGCGGGCGTTGCGGTCGCGGGCGCCGACCGGCTGGTGCTGACCGAACACATCGGAGTGATGGACCTGATGGCGCTTGGCGACGCGCTGCTGCTGCCGGACGACGATCTGGCGCTCGCCTGCATCCTCAAGAGCCCGCTGTTCGGACTGAGCGAAGAGCAACTTTTTACGCTGGCCTGGGACCGCAAAGGCTCGCTGCGCCAGAGCTTGCGCGCGAAGGCAAACGTCGACCCGTCTTTCGCCGCGGCAAACGACGCGCTTGATCGACTGGCACGGGCGAGCCGCCAGCTATCTCCTTTTGCTTTCTACGCGCATGTGCTGGGCGCTGCCCACGGCCGCGAAAAATTTCTGGCGCGGCTCGGTCTGGAGGCAAACGATGCGCTGGACGAATTCCTCAATCTTGCGCTCGACTACGAGACACGCGAGACGCCGTCGCTGCAGGGCTTTCTTGCCTGGCTGCGGGCCGCGCGCTCGGAAGTCAAACGCGACATGGAAATGGTGCGCGACGAAGTGCGGGTGATGACCGTGCACGGCGCCAAAGGCCTGGAAGCGCACACTGTATTTCTTGCCGATACGACCACGGCGCCCAAGGGCCCGCGCGATCCGAGGCTGCTGCCGCTGCCCGGCGGCGGCACGGTCTGGGGTGTCGCGAGGGCAGAAGACGCAGGGCCGATGGCGGACGCGCGCGAAGAAACGCAGCGCAAAGCACGCGACGAATACCGGCGGCTTCTCTATGTCGCGATGACGCGCGCGGCTGCGCGGCTGGTCGTTTGCGGTACGCAAGGGCGCAATAAAATCCCGGAAGGATGCTGGTATGAGCTTGTGCGCGATGCGCTGGAGCCCGTTTCCGTGCTGGACGAAGACGTGCTGCGCTATAGCAAAGTATCTGAAAATACAGCGGAAAAAGCCGTTGCGGAATCCGCGCCGGACTCTGTCGAGACGCCGATGCCTCAATGGCTGAGGCGCGACGTTGAGGCTAACCCATTGGCCACGCTGAATATTTGGCCATCGACGGCGCTGGATGACGAGCCGGTGCACGCAACCGGCGCGGGGCGCGCGGAAGCGCTGCTGCGCGGCACCCTCATGCACCGGATTCTCCAATCCCTTCCTGACGTTAGCCCCGAAAGACGGATGGCGGCGGCGGAGAAATATCTGGCCCGCGCCGGCAAAGCCTTGACCCCCGAGGAGCGGGCTACACTGGCCCGGTCATCGGTTGGTCTGCTCACCGCGCCCTTGTTCGGGCCGATGTTCGGCCCGACGAGCCGTTCGGAGGTTTCGATCGTCGGGCGGATCGACGTCGGCGGAAAAACGCTGCACGTCGCCGGCCAGGTCGACCGCCTCGCCGTGACCGATGACGCCGTGCTGATCGGCGACTTCAAGACAAGCCGGCCGGCGCCGCGGCGAATCGATGACGTGCCGCCCGCCTACATCCGCCAGCTCGCCCTCTACCGCGCGGTGCTGATGAAATTATACCCGGACCGGCCGGTGCACGCGGCGCTCATCTGGACGGAAGTGCCTGATCTCATGGCGATTTCCGCCGAAGCCATGGATGCCGCGCTGGCGCGGGTCACACGCGCGTGACGCGCCTTGACGCTCGCGGGCACCGTTCATAGGTTCGGACTCTCCCAAAACCGGGCGCAGATTCGCGCCGCCCAATCAAAAGCATGAGGTGCATCATGGCCGTCGGCAAAACGTCGGACGCAAGCTTCGAATCGGACGTCCTCAAGTCGAACGAGCCGGTGGTGGTCGATTTCTGGGCGGAGTGGTGCGGGCCCTGCCGGATGATCGCGCCGGCGCTGGAGGAAATCGCCGGCCAGCTCGGCGACAAGGTCAAGATCGTCAAGCTCAACGTCGACGAAAACCCGAATACCGCGGCGAAATACGGCATCATGTCGATCCCGACGCTGATGATGTTCAAGAACGGCGAGATCGCCTCGCGCCAGGTCGGCGCCGCGCCGAAGCAGAAACTGCATCAGTGGATCAGCGGCGAGGTCTGACGAAGAAGCGGAAGAAAAATTTGACAAGCGGCCGGCCGAAAGCCGGCCGTTTCGCGTTAACGGGGCGTCATGAGTATCGCGTTGCGCCGCCCCTTCAAACCGATGGAAGCGCTCTCTGTGGACGAGATCCCGGAGAGCGCGAGCGGGCAACGGACGATCTGGCAATACGAGCCGAAATGGGACGGCTTCCGCTGCATTGCTTTCCGTGACGGCGCGCGCGTCGAGCTGCAATCGAAATCCGGCCAGCCGCTGACGCGCTATTTTCCCGATCTCGTTGCCGCGCTCGGCGCGCTGAAGGCAAAACGGTTTGTGCTCGACGGCGAGATCGTGGTGCCGCGCGACGGCAGCTTCTCCTTCGACGATCTGTTGCAACGCATCCATCCGGCGGCAAGCCGCGTGCGCAGACTTGCGGCGGAAACGCCGGCGCTATTCATCGTCTTCGACCTGCTCGTCGGGGACGACGGGACCTTGCTGACGAAAGAGCCGCTGTCGGCGCGGCGCAAGCGGCTCGAAGCGTTCGCGCGAAAATACCTGCGCGGGCAAAAGACCTTTCGGCTCTCGCCGGCGACGACAAAAATAACCGACGCCAAGAAGTGGCTGAGGCAGGTGGGCGGCATGCTCGACGGCATCATCGCCAAGCGCACCGACCTTCCCTATCAGGGCGGTAACCGGCTCGGTATGCAAAAGATCAAGAACTTCCGCTCGGCCGACTGCGTGGTTGGCGGCTTCCGCTACAACGAAGGCGCGCCGGTCGTCGGCTCGCTGCTGCTCGGACTCTACGACAGCAAGGGCCTGCTCAACCACGTCGGTTTCACCTCGTCGCTGAAGACGAGCGAGAAGAAGGCGCTGACGGCAAAGCTCGAAAAACTTGTCGGCGGCGAAGGCTTCACCGGCGACAAGCCGGGCGGCCCCAGCCGCTGGTCGACCAAGCGCTCGGCGCAATGGCAACCGCTCAAGACCAAGCTCGTCGTCGAGGTCTGCTACGACCATTTCAGCGGCGGGCGTTTTCGCCACGGCACGCGGCTGTTGCGCTGGCGTCCCGACAAGGCGCCGCGCCAATGCACAATGGATCAGGTAAGACACCTGACGCCTGCTTTCGCAGCTAACGCAGACACCGATTTCGTTGGCCGGAATGTCCGCCAAGTGCCAATCGCATGACGACACAAAAAGAAAGACCGCCTCACGGCGGTCTTTCCGAAATTCAATTTCGCATTTTGGATCACGCAGCACGTAAGACTGATTTCTTCCTCCTGCGCCACCCGAGCAGACCTAAGCCCCCGAGGCCGGTCACGAAAAGCGGAAGTGCGCCGGGTAATGGCGTCGCCGATTCGGCTGGCACGGTGCCGAAGGCGTAGTCGAACTTGAACTTGCTGCTGCTGCTTGATGTCAGCGCGAAGATGACCTCAACGTCCGCGAGACTGCCGCCGGCGAGCAAAAGGCCGATGTCAATCGGGCCCGCGGCCACCCCGCCGGGGAAGAAGAAATTTTCCCAATCGTTAAAACTCGCAAACGATCTCTGGTAGGTCTCGACGCCGTTGACGAGGACCCGCAGGATGGAAGAATCGAAGCCCACTTTGCCCGGGGCTCCGGCCGCCAAGTTGCCGGTGACGTCAAAAAGAAACTCGCTGTTGGCGTTATAGTTGAAGACGAAATCGGCCGTCGTGACGTATGTGTGCGATTCACCCGCGCCGCCATAGGCGTCGGCCATTGACCCCAGACCGTAAACCGTGCCGCCGGCGAACGCCGCCGTCGTGGACGCATCGAAGGAGGTCGGCAGACCCGTCACATAGGACCAGCTTGAGCCAGGTATAAGGGTATTGAACACCAAGCTCAGGAAGGTGGGTTTACCGCCGCCGAGTGTAGTGAGACTGGTGGCGCCGTCGCCATTCAGGTCGTTGGCGGCCGGCGTGGCGGCGTAAGCCGAAACGCTCGCACCCGAGCCTGCGTTCGACGTGCTGCTCGCTTGCGCGGTCCCCGAAGTGGTTTTCTGAACCGACGCACCCGCCGTCGCAATCCCGGAGCCAACCGCCGCCGCATGCGAACTCGCGTTCGCCTGACCTGCAACGCCGGACGAAGCGCCGGTGCCGCCGGTGCCCGCAACAGCGAAAGTGTCGGCAGTGACGTTCGTGCCGGCCAGTGTGGAGGTCAATGAAAGCGTGGCCGTTGCATCTCCGCCCGCGCCGCCCGAACCGCTGCCCCCGCCCGTGCCGCCGACGCCGCCCGCCGACCGCAAGGTGCTGGCGAGAATGGTGGCTGCGCCGTCGGTGTAGGTCAGCGAGGAATCGGCATTGCCACCGGCGCCGCCCGCCTGGTCTGCGCCGGCGCCGCCGACACCACCGGTGAGGGTCTGATTAAGCACCAAAACACCGGTCGTCGACCCGCTGACTCCATTGGTCACGCTCGCGTTTCCGCCGTTGCCGCCAACGGCGCCGCTGCTGCCGGCGCCGCCGGCACCGCCGGTCGCCGTGGCCGTGGCCTGCGCCGTACCAGTATCAGAATGTGCGTCTGCGGACGACGTCGCGTTCCCGCCCGTGCCGCCGTGATTGCCGGCGCCTCTGGCATTGCCGCCCTTTCCGCCAGTCGCACCGGGCTCGGCGAGTGCCCCGGAGCCGATGACCGTGACGGATAGCGAGGCATTGGCGTTGCCGCCATCCGCGCCATTGCCTGATCCGGTAGTGCCGCCGCCAGCGCCGCCGGCGCCGCCGGAGGCACTCGTGTTCGCAGTCACAGTGAGGTTGGTGCCGACGCCGCTCACAACAGACGTGGCGCTCGCCGTCCCGCCGACGCCGGCCGTGCCCGAGGTGGTGGCAGCTCCGCCGACGCCGCCGTTGGCGGTCGTCGTCAAGGTCACACTGCCGATGCCGCTCACGTCAGCCGTGGCGGTCGCTGCCCCGCCAACGCCGGCCGTGCCGGTGGTGGTCGTTCCCCCACCGCCGGCGCCAGCTGTTACCGCAGTGACCCGCAGACTGCTGGCTGCGAGATCGTGGACGGTCAGTGACGAACTGGCGTTGCCGCCCGCGCCGCTGTGGCCGTTCAGACTGGTGCCGCCCTGGCCGCCGTTGGCGGTTTGCCTGAGAGTCAGAGTGCCCGTGGTCGAACCGCTGACCGCATCGACGAGGCTCGCGCCGGTGCCGGCAGCGCCATCCGTTCCGGCAATATTGCCGCTGCCGCCGCCGCCGCCTGTCGCCGTGACGGTCGCGTTCGCTGCACCTGTGTCCGAGTGAGCTGTTGCCGTCGCTGTCCCCGTCCCGCCAGCGCCGCCACTGTCTCCGGCCGCGGAGGCCGAACCGCCCGAACCACCGCTGCCGGACGCAGTCGCAGTCGCACTGCCAGCGCCGCCGGTCGAGGACGACGCGGTCGCCGATCCGTTACCGCCGGTGCCACCGGCTGCGCCCAATCCGCCGCTGGGAGTTCCTGGCGCTCCGCCGGAGCCGCCACGCCCGGTCGCGGTTGCCTGCGCCGTGCCCGAAGGGATCGAGGTTGTCGCGGTCGCTGTGCCGGTGCCGCCGTTGCCGCCTGCTCCGGCATTGAGCCCGTTGCCGCCCTTACCGCCACTCCCGCCGGTGGCCGTCGCGGTGTTGGTGGCGTCGGGACCCGGGCCTGGGCCCGCATGGGCCGTGCCATTGCCGCCCGGCAAGCCGGCGCCACCGGTGCCGCCCGGATTGTTGGCGCCGGCGGTGCCTGTGATTCCCGTAAGAGGGCCGACCGTTTCTGCGTAGGCGGCTGTGGTGATGCCCAACCCGAGAAGCAGGATCGATGGCACGGCCGTCAGGCGTGCGGCTCTTCCCCGTCGTGACTTCATTCCCATGGTCGCCCCCATGGATAATTGCCACATAAAGATTCAAACACGCACGTTTTGTGAAGTCAATTTGCTCCGCTGAACGTCGCAATTGGGCCATATGCAGCGCAATCCCAGCGCCCCCATTTGCGATACAAGAGCGCATGTCGCTCATGGGTCATCAGCAGACATTGCATCGTGTCCGGATGACGTCCGCTTTACCAGTCACACCGGCGGCGTGCCGTTTTCGCGCAGCACCTCGCCGGCGAGATAGAGCGATCCGGTGATGAGGATGCGCGGCGGCGGCTCGAGATCGAGCTTGCGCGCCGCATCGAACGCCTCGGCCAGATTGTCGCGGCTGGTCGCGGCAAGCCCGATGGCGCGCGCGGCGTCGGCCACCGTTTCCGCGGGCAAGCCCTTCTCCGCGTTCGGCACCGGCACGGCGATCAGCCGCCGCGCGAGCCCGGTGAAGTTGCTCAAAAAACCCTCGCAGTCCTTGGTCGCCAGCATGCCGACGATGAGCACCAGTGGGCGCGACACGCGCTCCTCCAGATCGGCGAGCGCGGCGGCGATGGCGCGGCCGCCGTCGGGATTATGCCCGCCGTCGAGCCAGAGCTCGCTGCCCGGCGGCGCCAGCGCCACAAGTTTGCCCTGCGTGAGCCGCTGCATGCGCGCCGGCCAGTCGACCTTCGTGAGGCCAGCCTCGAAGGCCGCGGGCGCGATCTTGAGCGGCTTGATCGCGCGCAGCGCGGCGATGGCAAGACCGGCGTTCTCGAACTGGTGACGGCCGTAAAGTTTCGGCGCCGGCAGGTCGAGCAACCCTGCGTCGTCCTGATAGACGAGGCGGCCGCGCTCCTCGGTCGCGGTCCAGTCCTCGCCGGCGATTTTCAGCGGCGCCGACAGCCGCGCCGCCTGCCGCTCGATGACGGCAAGCGCGTCGCGCGGCTGCGCGGCGACGATGGCCGGCGCATTGCGCTTGAGAATGCCGGCCTTTTCGGCGGCGATCTTTTCCAGGCTGTCCCCGAGAAAATCGACGTGATCGACCGAAATCGGCGTGATGACGGCCCCCAGCGGATGCTCGATGACGTTGGTCGCATCGAGCCTTCCGCCCAGGCCGACCTCCATCAGCACGACGTCGGCGGGATGGCGCGAAAAAAGGAGAAACGCCGCGGCGGTGGTGATCTCGAACACCGTGATGGCGGCGCCGGCATTGGCGCGCTCGCATTCCTCAAGCGCCGCACCCAATTCCTCGTCGCCGACCAGCACGCCTTCCGGCGCGCCGGCGAGACGAAAGCGCTCGTTGAACCGCACCAGGTGCGGCGAGGTATAGGTATGCACGCGCTTGCCCGACGCTTCCAGAATCGCGCGCAGGAACGCGACGGTCGAACCCTTGCCGTTGGTGCCGGCGACGTGCAGCACCGGCGGCAGCTTCTTTTCCGGCGACCCGAGCGCGGCAAGCAGCCGCTCGATCCGCTCGAGCGAAAGATCAATGCGCTTGGGATGCAGCGCAAGAAGCCGGGCAAGGATGGAGTCGATGGGAGTCATTTCGTCGAGGCTTCCGATCCGTCATCCTGAGGCGCGAGCCTCGAAGGATGAACGGCCACAATCTTCAAACCCGGCTGCCATCCTTCGAGGGCCGCCTGCGGCGGCCACCTCAGGATGACGACCATTGGCCCGGCGACAAAGCAATTCAAGCGTGCGCCGGAACCGGCAGCGTCTGCGGTCCCGCGGCCGGTGTCCTGGTCAGCAGCCGGCACAATTCGGAGAGCGTCGCGCGCAACTGGTGGCGGTGCACGACCATGTCGACCATGCCGTGCTCGGTGAGATATTCGGCGCGCTGGAAGCCGTCCGGCAATTTCTCGCGGATGGTCTGCTCGATCACGCGCGGCCCGGCAAAACCGATCAGCGCGCCGGGCTCGGCGATCTGCACGTCGCCCAGCATCGCGTAGGACGCGGTCACGCCGCCGGTGGTCGGGTTGGTGAGCACGACGATGTAGGGCTTCCTCGCCTCGCGCAGCATCTGCACGGCGACCGTCGTGCGCGGCAACTGCATCAGTGAGAAAATTCCTTCCTGCATGCGCGCGCCGCCGGAGGCCGCGAACATGATGAACGGCGTCTGCCGTTTCACCGCCGTTTCCAAGCCGGTGATGACGGCCTCGCCCGCCGCCATGCCGAGCGAGCCGCCCATGAAATCGAAATCCTGCACGCCGATCGTCACCATCAAGCCATCGAGCTTGCCGATGCCGAGCTTGATCGCGTCGGCAAGCCCGGTCTTGGTGCGGGCATCCTTGATGCGGTCGGCGTAGCGGCGCTCGTCGCGGAATTTCAGCGGATCGACCGGCACCTCGGGCACGGCGATGTCCTCGTACTCGCCGTTGTCGAACATTGTCTTGAGCCGCACGCCGGCGCTGATGCGCATGTGGTAGTTGGACGACGGGATGACGAACTGGTTCTGCTCGACGTCCTTGTAGAAGACGAGCTGGCCGGTCTCCGGACACTTGATCCATAGATTTTCCGGCGTCTCGCGGCGCAGGAAACTGCGGATTTTCGGACGGACGACGTTGGAGATCCAGTTCATGGCTTTCCCGAAACACCGTGCCCCGCGCGGCGAGGCATTCGTTGACCGTCAACATAAGGATTGATTGCCGACGGCGCCACCGCGAACGTCACGATGGCCGGATGGCCCGCATTTTCGCCGTTAATGGCTATTTACCGGCTACAGCTTGAAAACCCGCCGGGCGTTGAGGCTGCGGATCGCGTCGCACTGATTTTGCGGAAGCTTCGCCGTATTGGCGAAGGCGCCCTTGGTGTCGTGCACCTGATGCGGCCAGTCGGTGCCGAACATCACCTGCCCGGCGCCGACCACCGACACGAGATATTGCAGCGCGCCGGGATCGTAGGTGATGCAATCGTAGTAGATGTGGCGCAGATAATCGGTCGGCTTGCGCTTCATCTTGCGGCGCGACGGGATTTCGACCGCGTCACCCATCTCGAATCGCCCGACCAGATAAGGCAGCGCCGCCCCGCCATGCGAGGCGATCAGCTTCATGTTCGGATACTGATCGAAGAAGCCGTAGAAGATCATGCGCGCGAAGGCGAGCGTGGTGTCGAACATGAAGCCGACGGCCCAGCTCAGGTCGAACTTGGTCATGTCCATGACGTCGACGCCGGGCGGATCGGTCGGATGCACCAGAACCGGCAGCGCACGCCGGTCGATTTCCTCCCAGATCGGCGCGAAGAACGGGTCGGTGAGGCTCTTGCCCGACACGTTCGCCAGCACCATCACGCCGACCGCGCCGTTGTCGCACGTGCGCCGCAGCTCCTCGACCGCGCGCTGCGGATATTCCCACGGCAGCGAGGTGAACCAGCGGATGCGGTCGGGGTATTTCGCCTGCGCTTCCGCCATCGTGTCGTTGGATTCGCGCGCGGCGCGGCACGAGGTGTCCTCGTTGCCCCAATAGACGTTCGGGCAGGTCAACGACACGATCGAGATGTCGATGCCGGCGGAATCCATGTGCTTGATGCGCAGGTCGTAGTCGAAATGTCCCTTCTGCGGAATGACGACCGGGGTCTCGCCGCGAAACACCTCCTCCTGGCCGTCCGGCCTGATCTTGGTGGTGTAGGGGACGCCCTCGCGCTTCAAAAGCTCCAGCCATTTGCGCGTGAACATATGGGTGTGGACGTCGATCACCGGCATTTCAGCTTCCTTTCGCGGACGGCCGCCCGATCGGGCAGCGGACTATCGGGCAAATTGCAACCCGTCACAACCGCCGTTGCGCTGGTTTGACACTCTATGGCAGCATGGCTTGCGCGCCCATGAGGCGGCGCCGACCTTGCGCGCACGCGCCAGGTAGAAAAATCCAAGATGTCGGGGAGGAATCGTATCATGCCGAAATTGTCACTCCGTGCGGCCGCGTTGGCCGTCTGCGCGAGCGCCGCGCTTTTCACATTCGCGACCGCGGCCTCCGCCGGCACACTGGAGGACGTGAAGGCGCGCGGCGTCCTGCGCTGCGGCGTCGCACCGAATTCGCCGGGCTTTGCGGCCAAGGACGCGCAGGGCAATTACCGCGGCTTCGACATCGATTTCTGCCACGCCATCGCCGCGGCTATCTTCGGCGACGCCAAGAAGATCGAGGTCTCGCCGCTCGGCCTGCGCGACGGCTTCGCCACCCTGGCGGCGGGCGGCGTCGACGTGCTCACGCACCGCCTGACCTGGACCTTCAACCGCGACAACGGCACGGGCGTGCAGACCGTCGCCATCGTGTTCTACGACGGACAGGGCTTCATCGTCCGCAAGTCGGCCAATCTCAAGAGCGTGAAGGATCTCGCCGGTGCGACCATTTGCGTGGCACAGGGCACGACCACCGAGCTCAATATCGCCGATTATTTCCGCTCGCGGAAAATCCCCTACAAGCTCGCGACCTTCGCCGACCTCGACGAAGCGCGTAACGCTTACGAGGCCGGCCGCTGCGACGCCTGGTCGAACGATCGCGGCAGCCTCGCGGCGCGCTCGCAAGCCTTCAAGAATCGCGCCGAGCACATGATGCTGCCGGAGACGATCTCGAAAGAGCCGATCGGGCCGATCGTGCGCAACGGCGACGACGCCTGGTTTCATCTCGTGCGCTGGTCGGTGGCCGCCATCATCGCCGCCGAGGAATTGGGCATCACGTCGGCCAACGTCGACGAGATGCGTCAGCCGACCAGCAGCCCCGAGGTCAAGCGCCTGCTCGGCGTCGGCGACAATCTCGGGCAGAAGCTCGGGCTGTCGGGCGACTGGGCCTATAACATCATCAAGCAGGTCGGCAATTACGGCGAAATCTTCGAGCGCAACATCGGCGAGAAGACGCCGTTGCAGTTGCCGCGCGGCTTGAACGCGCAGTGGACCGACGGCGGCCTCTTGCAGGCGCCGCCGTTCCGCTAAAGGCGTGGGCAACTGTCCAGCCTGACATCCACGGTTCGTCCACCGCCGAAACCCGGCCGCTGGCAGCGCGCCTGCGCGGTGTTCATGCGCGGCGGGCGGACCGGGCTCGCGATCCAGCTCGTCGTGCTTTTCGGCGCGGCGCTGCTCGTTGCCGGGATCGCGCATAACGTCTCGACCAATCTCGCGCGCCTCGGCATCAAGACCGGCTTCTGGTTTCTGTCGCGGCCGGCGGGCTTCGACATTTCGCAGACGCTCATTCCTTACAGCGACGATTCGACCTATTTCGCCGTCTTCGTCATCGCGCTGCTCAACACGCTGCTGGTGAGTTTCCTCTCCATCGCGCTCGGCACCGCGCTCGGCTTCGTCATCGCGCTCGCGCGCAGCTCCGCGAACGGGCTGGTCGCCGCCGCCGGCACGCTCTACGTCGAAACCTTCCGCAACATCCCGCTGCTGATCCAGCTTCTGTTCTGGTACTTCGCTGCCATGCAGGCGCTGCCGGCGCCGCGCACGAGCTTTCACCTCGGCAGCCTGATTTTTCTCAACGACCGCGGCCTGTTCATCCCGACACTCCAGTTCGGTCATGCGTTCGAGCCGATGGCCGGCGCTATCGTCGCGGGCCTTGCCCTTTCCGTTCTTCTAGCGGCGAAGGCCCGACGCTGGTGGGCGATCTTGCCTTGCATTCTCCTTCCGCTCGCCGCCGGCGTTTACTACCGGGCGGACATCGTCTGGAGCGTCCCGCAGCTTCAGGGTTTTAATTTCCACGGCGGCGTCACGGTGCTGCCCGAACTGTTGGCGCTAACGGTCGGCCTGTCGATGTATTCCGCCTCCTTCATCGCCGAGATCATCCGCGGCGGCATCCAGGCTGTCTCGCACGGGCAGATCGACGCGGCAAAGTCGCTCGGGCTGACGCGCTGGCAGACCTCGCGGCTGATCGTCATTCCGCTCGCCTTGCGCGTCATCGTGCCGCCGCTCGGCGCCTACTACGTCGTCGTGCTGAAGAATTCGTCGCTCGGCACCGCGATCGCCTACCCCGACCTCATCCTGGTGTTTGCCGGCACGGTCCTCAACCAGACCGCGCAGCCGATCGAAGTGATGACGATGACGCTGCTCACCTATCTGGCGCTGGGTTATGCATTTTCGCTCGCCACCAGCGCGGTCAACCGGCAGGTGCGCCAATGAGCGCCGCCAGACCGCAGATGACGCAGCGCTGGCAGCGCCGCGTGCTCGACTTCCTGCGCAGTTGCGTGTCGACGCCGTTCAACGCGCTGCTGACGGCCGCGGTCGTCGCGCTGGCGTTCTGGGCGCTGCCGGGCCTGATCCACTGGCTTTTGCTCGACGCGGTATGGAGCGGGACGTCGGTGAAGGATTGCGTCGGCCACGACGGCGCCTGCTGGATCTTCCTGCGCGCACACGCCGGCCAGCTCATCTACGGCTCCTATCCGGAAGGCCAACGCTGGCGTCTCGTCGCCGCGGCCGTCGTCGGCCTTGCAACAATCGCCGCAGCCGGCGCGAGCACGCGCCGCGTCGGCATTCTCTCGACCGGCGCGATGCTGCTCGCCGGCTCGATTGCAATCGGCATCCTGATGGTCGGCGGCGTCGCCGGCCTGCCTTACGTCGCGACCAGCCTGTGGGGTGGGATCCTCCTCACCATCGTCATCGCCGCCTGGACCATCGTCACCGCGCCGCCGCTCGGCCTGCTGCTCGCGCTCGCGCGGCAGTCCGAGCTGCCGATCGTTTCGGCGATCGCCGGCGCCTTCATCGATACGCTGCGCGGCCTGCCGCTGGTCGGCTTGCTCTTTCTGGTGATCGTGATGTTTCCGCTCTTCGTCCCGCGCGGCTTCGAAACCGACAAGCTGATGCGGGCGCTGCTCGCCTTCACGCTGTTCAACGCGGCCAATTTCGCCGAGGTCTTCCGCGGCGCGCTGCAAGCCATCCATCGCAGCCAGATCGAGGGCGGCTACAGCCTCGGCCTGCCGCGATGGCGGGTGACGGCCCTGATCGTGGTGCCGCAGGTGATCTCGGTTTCGATTCCCGGGGTGATCAATATCTGCATCGCCATCGTCAAGGAAACGACCATCGTCCTCATTCTCGGCCTGTTCGATTTCGTCGGCGTCTTGCAGGCGGGCATCGCCGACCCGGACTGGCTGGCGTCGCAAAGCGTTCGCACCACGGCCTATGTCTTCGCGGCCCTGGTGTTCTGGCCGATCTGCTTTACGCTCTCGCGCATCGGCCTGGCGATCGAACGCCGCCAGCCGATGACGTCAGGCTCGAGCGGGGCGAGCCTGGTGAACTGAGCGCCGTTTTTTAAGCGCCGCTCAGAGGAACCGCGTCGGCCACAGAAGCGTACGCCACATATGCGCCGACGGGCTGTTGTCGAGACCGAGCCCCTCTTTCGGCTGCTTGAAGTTGCGGCCGATGATATCGACGAAATCGTCGAGATTGACCTTGGCGTTCGGATCGAACGAATAGATGTCGTTCACGCAGATCAACCGCGAGGTCATGTACCATTTGTGGTTTCTGGCGCGCTTGTATTCCTCTTCGATGTAAGGCTCCGGCTTGTAGTCGGGCCCGAACAGCTTCTTGTAGGCGTCCGGATAGCCGTAGCCGACCGACTCGTCGGGGAAGAAGCGCAGCGCCTGATGCGACTTCACCGCCCAGGACACTTCCTCGTCCACGTAAGGCTCGATCATCTGCGCGCCCCAATACCCGTGATCGCACCGCAGGAAGCCGACCACGGCGATGTCGTGCAGCAGGCACGCAAGAACGACCTTCTCCGGCTGGCCGCCTTTAAGAGCGTGCGTCGCGCTTTGCAGCAGATGCGCTGTGGAGGCGAAGCGGTGGCGGAAATAATCGACGAGCGTCGGCTTGTCCGGCATTTTCGGCAGCCGCGGATCCGCGCCCATCAGGAAATACTTGCCCGGGTTCTTGGGCAGGATGTCGGCGCTGGAATCCATGTCGACCTGCCCGTCCATGAGATAAGCGAGCGTCGACTTGGTGATGATGCGCTCCATCTCATGCATCTTTTCTTCTTCGATCTCGTCGGCGAGCTCGGAAATCGACTTCGGATTATGATGTTCATTCATGGGGCACCTCGGAATTTCCTGCCGAAAGCTCGGGCAAATCCCGTATAGCAGAAACCAGTGGGGCGCGCACCATGCCGCCGCCCGGCCATGACGCCGGCCATGACGCAGGCCATGACGCCAGCCATGACGAGATTCGCCTAGCCTGCGACCCGGCGCGCCGAGCGAACGCCTTGCGCCAGCGCGGCGACGAGATCGGTCACGGCCTTCACCGTGCCGGCGCCCGCCTTGCCGCTTTTGTCGAGGCTTTGGCGCAGGCTGTCGATCAACGCTGAACCGACCACGACGCCGTCGGCGCCCTGGGCGATGACGCGCGCGCTTTCGGCGTTCTTGACGCCGAAGCCCACCGCAACCGGCAATTTGGTGTGGCGCTTGATGCGCGCGACCGCCGCGGCAACCTTCACGGTGTCGGGGGTCGCGGCGCCGGTGATGCCGGCGATCGACACGTAATAGACAAAGCCCGAGGTGTTGTTGAGCACCGCCGGCAGGCGACGGTCGTCGGTGGTCGGCGTGGCAAGGCGGATGAAATTCAGGCCGGCCTTGAGCGCCGGCAGGCACAGCTCCTCGTCTTCCTCCGGCGGCAGATCGACCACGATGAGCCCGTCGACACCGGCGCTTTTTGCGTCGGCAAGAAATGCGTCGACGCCGTAGATGTAGATCGGATTGTAGTAGCCCATCAACACGATCGGCGTCGCATCGTCGCCTTTGCGGAATTCGCGCACCAGCGCCAGCGTCTTCTTCATGGTCTGCCCGCCGGCGAGCGCGCGAACGCCGGCGGCCTGGATCGCGGGACCGTCGGCCATCGGATCGGTGAACGGCATGCCGAGCTCGATCAGATCGGCGCCGGCTCTCGGCAGCGCCTTGGCGAGCGCCAGCGAGGTCGCGTAATCGGGATCGCCGGCCATGGTGAATGTCACCAGCGCGGCGCGGCCTTCTTTCTTCAGCGCGGCAAAGCGCGTTTCGATGCGGCTACCGCTCATGTGCGCCAGTTCCGGCGGCCGTCACCCTTCGAGGCGCGCAAGAGCGCGCGCCTCAGGATGACAAGATGAGAAAATCCGCCGCTCATTTCCGCTTGCTCGCAAGAAACGCCGCAACCGAATCGAGATCTTTGTCGCCGCGGCCGGACAGATTGACCACCATCAGGTGATCCTTCGGCATTTTCGGCGCCAGATCGACGACGCGGGCGAGCGCGTGCGCGGGCTCGAGCGCCGGGATGATGCCTTCGAGCTTGCTGCACAACTCAAACGCCGCCACCGCCTCGTCGTCGGTAGCGGAGAGGAATTTCACCCGCCCCATGTCGTTGAGCCAGGCGTGCTCCGGCCCAATGCCGGGATAGTCGAGCCCTGCGGAGATCGAATGCGCTTCCTCGATCTGGCCGTCGCCGTTCATCAACAAATAGGTGCGGTTTCCGTGCAGCACGCCGGGCTTGCCGCCGGCGACGGAGGCCGCGTGTTTGCCGCTGGGGATGCCGTGGCCGGCCGCCTCGACGCCATACATCTCGACCGTGGAATCGTCGAGAAACGGATGGAAAAGCCCCATCGCATTGGAGCCGCCGCCGATGCAGGCGATCAGCGAATCCGGCAGGCGGCCTTCGGCCTCCTGCATCTGCGCGCGCGTCTCGCGCCCGATGATGCACTGGAAATCGCGCACCATCGCCGGATAAGGATGCGGGCCGGCGACGGTGCCGATGCAATAGAACGTATCGGCGACGTTCGTCACCCAGTCGCGCAGCGCCTCGTTCATCGCGTCCTTGAGCGTGCGCGAGCCGCTCTCGACGGCGCGGACTTCGGCGCCGAGGATCTTCATGCGCAGCACGTTCGGCTTTTGCCGCTCGACGTCGACCGCGCCCATGTAGACGATGCAGGGCAGGCCGAACTTGGCGCACAGCGTCGCCGTGGCGACGCCGTGCATGCCGGCGCCGGTCTCGGCGATTATGCGGGTCTTGCCCATGCGCTTGGCCAACATGATCTGGCCGAGCACGTTGTTCACCTTGTGCGCGCCGGTGTGATTGAGCTCCTCGCGCTTGAAATAGATTTTCGCGCCGCCACAGTGCTGCGTCAGGCGTTCGGCGAAATAAAGCGGCGACGGCCGCCCGACATAACGCGCGAGATGCCCGTCCATTTCCTTCTGAAACGCCGGATCTGCCTTGGCTTCGTTGTAGGCTTTTTCCAGCGCGAGGATCAGCGGCATCAGCGTCTCGGCGACGAAGCGGCCGCCGTAAATGCCGAAATGCCCGCGCTCGTCGGGCCCGGTGCGGAACGAGTTGGGGCGCTGCACGGTCATGAACCGCTCACGACGTTTTCCTCGCCGAGCGGCATGATGTCGCCCGCGCGCGCGGCGCGGATGAAGGCGCGAATCTTGTCGAGGTCCTTCTCGCCCGGCCTGCGCTCGACGCCCGAAGACACGTCGACCCCCGGCGCCCTGGTGATGCTCAGCGCCTCGGCGACGTTGTCGGCGTCGAGGCCGCCGGACAGCATGAACGGAATGCCCGGCTTGATGCCGCGAAGCAGCGTCCAGTCGAACGGCTTGCCCAAGCCGCCCGGCCGCGTCGCATCGACGGGCGCGCGCGCGTCGAACAGCAGCCAGTCGGACACGTTGGCATAGACCCGGATCGGCGACAGATCGGCGCGCTCGGCGATCGGCAGCGCCTTCATCACCGGCAGGCCGAAGCGCGTGCGCACGGCGACGACCCGTTCCGGCGTCTCGTTGCCGTGCAGTTGCAGCATGTCGGGCTTGAGCGCCGCAACGATCGCGGCGAGCGTCTCGTCATTGGCGTTGACGGTGAGCGAAACCTTGCGCGCGCGGCCGGCCACGTGCTGGCCCAGCGCGCGCGCGGCCTCCAGCCCGACATTGCGCGGGCTCGGCGGGAAGAACACGAAGCCGACGAAATCCGCGCCGGATTCCAGCGCGACATCAACGGCTTCCGGGGTCTTCAGCCCGCAAATTTTGACCGATAGTGGCATGGGCCAAGGGTTCTACCCGCTTCTCCGTGCCGCCGCAAAGCCGGCCACGGTCAGGGCAGCGGCGGCGGGATCGCCAGCGGCGCCGCGGGCTCCGGCTGCACCGGCGGCGCGGCAGCGGCGGTGCGGCGCAAGGCGGCGACGTCGTCGCGCAGCGCGTGCACGTCGGCGTCGAGCCGGCGGGCGGCACGGCGCCATTTCCCCTGGCGGAGCCAGGCGGCACAGCCGCCGACCAGCACGCCGAGGATGAGCACGACGAAGATGAGGACGAACAGCGGGACGGTGGCCGCATAGGCCGGATTAGCCGACGACAAAGGATCGAACGAGACCGTGACCGCCTGCCGGTTGGCGACCGCGAAGGCGACGATGATCACGACCAGCGGAATAACGACGACCGCGGTGAGGATTTTACGGAGCATGGGCCGTGCCCTACTTTGTCATGGCCGGGCTTGTCCGGCCATCCACACCTTACTAACCGCGGCAGTGTCCAAGACGTGGATGCCCGGCACAAGGCCGGGCATGACGGATTGAAAACGGCCTATCGCCAATACGAGCGCCCTACACCGGCGGGGTCTTGTTCAGCCGCTCGCGCATTTCCTTGCCGGTCTTGAAGAACGGCACCGATTTCTGCTCGACCGAGACATGCGCGCCGGTGCGCGGATTGCGGCCCGTGCGCGCGGGGCGGTGCTTGACCGAGAAGGCGCCAAAGCCGCGCAACTCGACGCGGTCGCCCTTGGCCATGGCGTTGGTGACTTCGCCGAGGATGGCGTTGACGATGTTCTCGACGTCACGCTGATAGAGATGTGGGTTCTGGGCGGCGATGCGCTGGACAAGTTCGGACTTTATCATAGACACCGCCCACCCCCGTCAGTTGGAAGCGGGAGGGTGCCAAAGCGCCAAGAGACCGTCAAGGTTGAGTTGCTCGACCGCCTGCACCGCACTCCATGCTTCGATGCGCTGCGCAACGGCGGAGAGGCCCACCGCCTGGAAGGTCAAAGCGGCGACATGCAGGAACGAAAGCTCGCCGAAACGCGGGGCCAGCGAATAATCCCGCACCGGAGTATCGGCGGGGACGTGTTTTTCCTTGGAAAGCCACGCCAGCGCGGTCTTTTCGTTGCCGATCTCGTCGACCAGCTTCAATCCGACCCCCTGCCGGCCGGTAAAGACGCGGCCGTCGTCGACGCTTGCCAATTGCGCGTCGTTCATGCCGCGGCGGTCCTTCACCAGCCCCTTAAACCAGGCATAGGAATCGAGGATGATCGACTGGATGGCCGCGCGCGCTTCCGGGCTTGTCGGCTCGAAGCCGTTCGGCGCGGCTTTCAGCGGCGAGGATTTAATCTCTTCCATCTGGATGCCGATGGTCTTCATCACCTGGGTGAAGTTGGGAAACTGGAACAGCACGCCGATCGAACCGACGAGCGAGGTGTCCTGGGCGACGATGTGATCGGCGGAGATCGCGGCGATATAGGCGCCGGACGCGGCGAGGCCGTCGACCACCACCACCATCGGCTTTTTCGCCTGCAAGGCGCGCAAGGCATCGAACAATTGTTGCGAACCGGCGGTAGTGCCCCCCGGCGAATCGACATGCACGATCACGGCCTTGGCGCCGGAGCGCGACAACCGGTCGAGCGCCTCGACGCGTTCCTGGTTGCCGCGGATCAGGCCTTCGATGCGGATGCGGGCGATATAGTCGCCGTGGCTGAGCAGGCGGTTGGGCGCGAGGACGAAGGCGACGCCGGCCACCGCGAGAATGGCAATCACGGCGGCGGTGACCCGCCAGAAGGTGAGCTTGCGCCGCATCCGGCGGCGGTCGACGATTGCGTCGGCGTCGAGCGACATTGGCTGCGCTCCTTTGTCAGTTCATCCGGTTTACGCCCCGATGCGGCGGTGCGGCGGCTTGCGCCGCCGGTAACGGCCCCGCTTTTCGAGCGGGGCCGCTTTGGCCTTACTCGCCGGCCTTTTCCTTCTCGGCCTCTTCCGGCGCGTCGTCGCGCTGCTTGAGCGCGGCGCCGAGAATATCGCCCAGCGAAGCGCCGGAATCGGCGGTGCCGTATTGGGCGATGGCTTCCTTCTCCTCCGCCACTTCCAGCGCCTTGATCGAAACGCCGAGCTTGCGCGTCTTGCGGTCGAACTGGGTGACGCGAGCGTCAACCTTCTGGCCCACCGAGAAGCGCTCAGGGTTCTGATCGGCGCGCTCGCGCGCGAGCTCGTTGCGCTTGATGAACGCGGTCATGTCGGTATCGACAATCTTGACCTCGATGCCGCCTTCCTTGACCTCGACCACCTCGCCGGTGACCACCGATCCCTTCTTGAGATCGCCGGCCGAAGCCATCGGGTCGCCCTGGAGCTGCTTGACGCCGAGCGAGATGCGCTCCTTCTCGACGTCGACATCGAGCACCTGCGCCTTGACCATGTCGCCTTTCTTGTACTCCTCGATCACCTGCTCGCCCGGACGCTTCCAATCGAGATCGGAGAGATGGACCATGCCGTCCACGTCGCCGTCGAGGCCGAGGAACAGGCCGAACTCGGTCTTGTTCTTGACCTCGCCTTCGATGGTGGAACCCGGCGGATGCTTCTCGACGAACACCTCCCACGGATTGCGCATGGTCTGCTTGAGGCCGAGCGAGATGCGGCGCTTGACCGGATCGACTTCAAGAACCTGCACCTCGACCTCTTGCGAGGTGGAAACGATCTTGCCGGGATGCACGTTCTTCTTGGTCCACGACATTTCCGAGACGTGGATCAGGCCTTCGATGCCCGGCTCGAGCTCGACGAAGGCGCCGTAGTCGGTGATGTTGGTGACGCGGCCCTTGAAGCGCGCGCCGACCGGGAACTTGGCTTCGATGCCCTGCCACGGATCGTCGAGCAGTTGCTTCATGCCGAGCGAGATGCGGTGCGTCTCGTGGTTGATCTTGATGATCTTGACCTTCACCTGCTGGCCGATGTTGAGCACTTCGGTCGGGTGATTGACGCGGCGCCAGGCGATGTCGGTGACGTGCAGCAGCCCGTCGATGCCGCCGAGGTCGACGAAGGCGCCGTAGTCGGTGATGTTCTTGACCACGCCGTCGATGACCTGGCCTTCCTCGAGATTCTGCACCAGCTCCTGACGCTGCTCGGCGCGCGTCTCTTCCAGCACGGTGCGCCGCGAGACGACGATGTTGCCGCGGCGGCGATCCATTTTCAGGATCTGGAATTGCTGCTGGACGTTCATCAGCGGCGTGACGTCGCGGATTGGGCGGATATCCACCTGCGATCGCGGCAGGAAGGCGACGGCGCCGTCGAGGTCGACGGTGAAGCCGCCCTTGACCTGATTGAAGATGACGCCCGACACCTTTTCGTTATTCTTGAACGCGGTCTCCAGCTTGCCCCAGCTTTCCTCGCGCCGCGCCTTGTCGCGCGACAGCACCGCTTCGCCGAGCGCATTTTCCACGCGCTCAAGATAGACCTCGACGGTATCGCCGACCTTGATATCGGACTGGCGGCCGGGACCGGCGAATTCGCGCAGCGCGACGCGCCCTTCGGTCTTGGCGCCGACGTCGATGACGGCCATGTCCTTTTCGATGCCGACGACCTTGCCCTTGACGACGGTGCCTTCGGACGGCGTGCCGCCCTGGGCAAAGGATTCTTCGAGCATCGAGGCGAAATCTTCACGCGAGGGTGCTTGAGCGGTGGCCATGGAGTCTCCTGTATGCGGCGCGCCGGCGGTTTGAATGGCGTTCCGGACGCACGGGCCGGCAGGTCCCGCAAGACTTGCCAACAGCCCTCCGCGTAAGCGGAAGGCCGGCGCTAATGCCGTATGTTCGGAACGATTGGTTGCTTGGGCAGCCGGCACCGAGGCTCGAGCGGGGCTTTGTCCTCCAACATCGAGGGGCGGTTAACCGCTGCCTCGGCCCGCTCGGGTGGCCTCGACGATGTCGATGGCGGCCCGAATTGCGGCGTCTATAGCCAAATGCGTGGTATCGAGCAAGTGGGCGCCGGCGGCCTGTTTCAGCGGTGAAACGCTGCGTTTTGTGTCGCGTTCATCGCGTCTTTCGATGTCGGAGAGCACCGCCGCTTCATCGACGGCCTGACCCAGGGCCGCGAACTCAAGCGCGCGGCGGCGGGCGCGCACCTGCGGGGTCGCGGTGACGAAAATCTTCACGTCCGCGTCGGGGCAAATGACGGTGCCGATATCGCGGCCGTCGAGCACCGCGCCAGGCGGTTTCGCGGCGAAATCGCGCTGGATACCGACCAGCACCGCGCGCACCTCGGCAAAGGCCGAGACGATGGAGGCGGCATCGCCGACCGCCGGGGTTTTGAGCGCCGCGTGATCGAGGCGCGACAGATCGAGCGCCCTGGCGGCGGTAACGGCGGCGGCCGCGTCGTTGACGTTGCCCCCGGCATCGAGCACGCCCTTGGCCACCGCGCGATAAAGCAGTCCGGTATCGAGATGGCGCAA
>Ga0134125_10001932_pt1 | contig 24977 bp, 17 predicted proteins | sample KB31751_FD_96464 | JGI IMG/M metagenome (GOLD analysis project Ga0134125, IMG submission 96464) | Terrestrial soil microbial communities with excess Nitrogen fertilizer from Kellogg Biological Station, Michigan, USA - KB3-175-1 | ecosystem: Environmental > Terrestrial > Soil > Unclassified ...
TAGCAATGGCTGTTGTCGAATAGGTCGCGGTGATCGGATCGCTGTTCTTGATTCCCGTAATGATTCCGCTGAGCGGCGGGTTGGGAGTTCCGAACAGGCGGCTGGCGTTTGCCGCAGTCACGCTCAACGGAGCGGGATTGATCGTCAACGTGCCGTTGTTGATGGTCACAGCGTAATTGCCGAGTTTGTTCGTCGGATCGACCAGAGTTGCCACGATCGGGTAAGTTCCAATTGGGCTCGTCGGATCAGCCGTGGTGCTCAGAGCCGCTGTGATGCTGTCACCGTTTTTAATGCCGACAATCGTGACGCTGAAAGCCGGGTTGGGATCGCCATAGACACGGCTGGTGCTGGCAACGGTCACAGTCAGCGGAGCCGGATTCACGGTGAGTACTCCGTTGTTGCTCACCACAACATAGTTCGCGAGCGCGCCGGTGCCGTTATCTGAAAGCGTGGGCACGATTGGATAAGTTCCTACCGGGCTGGTTGGGTCAGCAACGCTCGAGTAAGTTGCGGTGATGTTGTCGCCGTTCTGGATTCCCGAGATCGTGCCGGTGAAGGCCGGGTTCGGGTCGCCATAGAGGCGGCTGGCGTTGTTCGCTGTGACGGTCAGAATTGCCGTGGTCACCGTCAGCGTGCCGTTATTGATGGTCACCGTGTAATTGCCCAGCTTGCCGGTCGGATCAACCAGTGCGGGGACAATAGGATAAGTTCCCGCCGGGCTGGTGGCAGTTGCGGTGGTGCTATAGGTCGCGGTGATGTTGTCGCCGTTTTTAATTCCAACAATTGTTCCTGTGAACGCCGGGTTCGGCGCGCCATAAGCGCGGGTTGCATTGTCACCAGTTACCGTCAGCGGTGCAGGGCTCACAGTGAGCGAGCCATTGTTCGCCGTAACAATGTAGTTGCCGAGCGCGCCTGTGCCGTTATCGGTCAGTGTAGGAATAATCGGATACGTTCCCACCGGGCTGGCCGGCGAGGCAGGCGTTGTATAAATTGCGGTGATGTTGTCACCATTCTTGATTCCGGCGATAGTGCCGCTGAACGCCGGATTCGGATCGCCATAAAGACGCGCTGCATTGTTCGCCGTTACCACCAGCGCTGCGGGAGTGATCGTCAACGTTCCATTGTTGATGGTGACCGCGTAATTGCCCGCAATGTTATTGGGGTCAACCAGTGTTGCCGTGATCGGATACGTTCCAACCGGGCTGAACTGCGTTGCCGTGGTGCTGTAATTCGCGGTGATCACGTCACCATTCTTCAGGCCAGTGATCGTTCCCGTGAATGTGGGATTCGGATCTCCGTAAGCGCGCAGTGCGTTGTCCACGTTCACGGTCAAGGGCGCCGGATTAATCGTCAGCGTGCCGGGAACGAACGCGAACACGTAATTCTGGGCAGAAAGCGTTCCAACTGCGCACGTGATGGGATAAGCACCCACCGGGCTCGCCTGAGTTGCGGTGGTGGTGCAATCTGCCGCGCCACTTACCACAGAGATATCGTCGCCGTTAACAAACCCGGTGATCACATACGTGAAAGCCGGATTTGGATCGCCATAAAGCCTGGACTGATTGTCGGCCGTGACCGTCAACTGCGCTTTGGTCACAGTCAAATCGCCCGTGGCGCTGCTGGCGCCGAAGCTGGCATCGCCGCCAAAAGTCACAGTGAACGCTTTCGGGTGCGAGCCGACCGTGGTGAAGCCCAACGGGATGATAACCGTGGCTACGCCGTTGCCGTCTGTTACCGCGTTGTAGTTGCTGTTGTTCTGGTTGAAGTTGAATCCAATTGTTTCATTGGGAACCGGTGCGCCGCCGCTGGTCTTCAGCGTGGCAGTCACGGTTGCGTTGCCGCCGTAGGGACCAGTGGCCGGCGGGACGGTTAGCGTTGTCCCAGTTTGCGTGCCAATCGTGACTGTGGCGGTGGCGCTATTGTCGGCTGGGTTGGGATCGACCGTGGATTTGTTCGAGATGTTTGCCGTGTTGCTGACTACGGTCCCGTTGGCCAGAGTGCCTTTTGTCGTCGCGTTCAGTTTGGCGGTGCGTACTTCCAGCGGAGCCAGGGCTGGGAACGTGATCAACTGGGCCTGTGTGGCAGGCACACTCACGCTGCCGCCGCCGCTGATTGCGTTGGCCGCGGTCTGGTTATACGTGAACGTGGTTGGAGAAGGAACGGATGTTACTGTGAATACTCCATTGAAAGTTGTATTGGTAACGCCGCTGATGGTGGCTGATTGCCCGGCAAAAATCTGATGCGGCGCCGTGGTGGTGATGGTGACCACATTGCCGGAACGGTTTGCGCCTGTAAGCGCCACGATGACCGGATGCGGAGCGAAGTTCGCAAAGCTGCAAGTGCCCGTCGTACCGGGTGGCACAAAGCAGGTTGCAAGGTTGGCGCTTCCGCCGCCGGCAACATCAGAGGTCGGCACATTGTTGGGCGCAAGGGCAGTTCCGCCGCCGCTTACGGCATCAGGCAGGCTCGCGGATTGTTGATACGTAAATTTTGTCGGCGCAATTTGCGTGACGGCGACCTGGCCCGTTGTGTTGAAACTTGGATTGCCGACGTTGGTGATCATCATCGTCTGGGGCGGGCTTGCCGGGAACTGGAATTGCTGGGTAGTCGTAATTGTGACAAGGCCGCTCAAACGCTGCGCGCCGTTGGTGGCGGCAATCGTAAGCGCAGGCTGTGGAAACGAAGAAGTTGTAAGCGCTTGCTGATAGGTGAAGGCGCTGGGTGGTGTCGTCGAAAAAACCTTGACCACGCCGTCGAACGTGGGATCGTTCAGGAAGAAGCCTGGCTGGATCGGGTTCGGCGTTGTGGGCACTGGTACTGAGCTGATGGTGACCACGTCGCCGGGCTGTAACAAGTGCGGGACGGTGGTCTTGATCGTTACGGTGCTAATGCCGCTGGAAACGTCGTTTTGACGCGATGCGCCTGCCGGATTCACGATGGGCGAATTTCCGCCGGCGCTGAGCGTGGGTGGGAAAGTATCCGCCACCACGGCCGATGAAACGGTGCTATTGCTCTGGTTCGTGATCTTGAGTTGATATTGGACCGGCGCACCCGCAGCCGCCGTAGGCGACAAAGCCGTCATTTCGAGCTTAAGGTCTGCCGTGGTGCAGTTGCGCGCGGGAAATGCCACCAGGTCCTGAATTTCTCCGGGGCGATTAATGGCAACATCGCTCAATGCCGCGAGCACGCCACCATTGCCGATCCTGAACACCGCGACTCCGAAAGCATCGTCCGCTACATACAGGAAAGTGCCGGTAGCATCCGTGGCCATTCCGGCGGGCGTGTGGACCTGTGCAGTTGTGCCGAATTTTCCAACGTTCACCAGGCTGCCATCAGGATTTACCGTGAAAGAATTGACGCTGTTGGTGAACTGATTGCTCTGGAAAAGCAAACTGTTGTCCGGGCTATATAAGACCAGGTTGGAATTGTTTCCGGAAGAGGTGAACGGCGTTCCGGGCACCGGAGTAAGAGCGCCCAATGTAGGACTGGCTGGCGCATTATCAATAGTCCAGGCGTCCGCAAGCGCGGGACTGCCGGTGGCTTCACCCGCGTATAGACGATCGGCGGCGCAACTGAAATCCAAACCGGAAAGGCTTCCTGAACCTGTCTTGGCAAAGGGCGAGCCCGAGACCTGGGTTAACACACCGGAATTGATGGTAAACATTGAAACGCTGGTTTGATTTGAAGTCGCCAGAAACTGGCCGTTGGGCGAAATGATCATGCCGGCATTCGGCGAGCAGCAATTCGTCGTGATCGTCGGGTTTCCTGTAACCGGGTTGATCAGCGGAGTCACCGCCCCGCCCGCGCCAATCGTGAACGTTTCAATCTGGCCGTTGCTTGAGGCAAACAGGAAATTGCCGTCCGGCGTGGCCGCCAGTGAAATACCCTGGCAGGAATCGAGTGTGAGTACTGTGGCAACAGGCGACCCGACGCGGGTGAGTATGCCTGTGGCCGGATTAATTTGGAACGAGGTGATGCTGCGGTCGCCCGTATTGGCCACAAACAGCAGATTGTTGATCGGACTGAGAGTGATCCGGTTCAGCCCGTAACAGACCACGTTCGCGCCCACTCCGCCGGTGGAAAAGGGCGAGCCGCTCAACTGTGTGAGCGCGCCCGTGGCGGAAACCGAATAACCGGAGACCGTGTTGGCGGCCGCCTGGTTATTCACATAAACGTAATTCCCCTGGGCTTGCGCGGCCAGAGGAGACAGGACCGCCATCACCAGCACCAACATGGCTAAAAGCCGGAGCAATCCGGCAGGCTTGGTTCCTGTATTAACTCGCGTGGAAATTTGGGCGCGCATGGGTGTTGCCTCCAAAGGGGGTGCTTAGAACTGAATGAATGCCTGAACGGGATTGCCTTGTGCGTCGTTGTACGTAACGCTCATTGCCGGACTGCTGCCTTTTTGCCAGGATTCGTACAGGGCCTGAGGCACGCGAAACGATCCGTTTACCTGCGTGCTCTTGCCTGCGGCAAGAGAAAGTCCCGCGAGCGTTCCGTAAACAATTCGGCCGGCATTGGGCTCGTGCAGGGAAATGATGGCGTTGCTGATGCTGGAGGAAGTGTTGTTGGCGACGGTCAGCATGATCGTGAGCTGCACGTCTTTTCCCGCCGTCGCGGCGGTCCCCAGCGTATATGTGCCGCTGAAGTTGTTCTCGGGCGCGGCAAACGCGCTCAACGCGAGCGCAAGCAATACAACGGTGAGAAGTCGCAGGGATGTGCGTGCGGAAATCATGGTTCCTCCATTGGCTTCGCGCCGTAGCCGAGCCAAACAAAATGAAAACCTTGTTGAAACTGCTTTTAGGGATCGGAGCCCGGAAGGTCTCTCTCTCGTACCCTGATAGTTCGTGTTGCGATACTCGTTAGGCGATACTTAATATCAAAGGCATTAAGGGCGGCTTGGAGACGGATTAAATTTTCAAATCTTGGTGATTTACCGTGCCACTCTTGCCAACTTATTTCGCCGAGCGCCTTGCAACTCAACCGGCACTTGCCGTGTTGAATTGCCCGATATTCCTGTCTTCTTCATCGGCAGGCATATCGCCGCAAAATAAAAACAAGTCAATAAAAAGCGGGGTTTTTGAGACCGGAAGGGAATGCCGCTATCTCTTCCCCAAAAAATTCAGACTTGCAGTGTTTAGGTCCAGTCCGGAAGGAGCGGAACCCGAAGTTCGTACTACCGAGACATAGCAAGAATAGGCGGACGGGATTAGGCTGCCGTTAAGGACGAATTAAAAATTCAAAAGATTATCGCTATGCGAACCAATGCGCAACGATGGTGGATGGAGGAAGGAAGCCAGCCCACTTTTTTGCGGAAGGATAAACCCTGATTCGCTTATTTGGCTGTGCTGCAGTCTGGCAAAATTGCTGGTTTCCATCTGTGATGATGGGCGAGCCGAACGAGCCGCGGAGCGGGAGAGCAAGGGCGAGTCGAACCATCCCGACAATGCTTCCTTTGCCATGGCGCATTAGGGAGTTCTTAAGCTAGAAGATTGGGGCCGTCACGGCGAAGCCCGCGAGAAAGTGGGAGCGTCATTCTGTAAAGAGCGCCCAGCGAGCCCGTGTTTTTAGGTCGTCATTTGTGCCCGTCGCAAAACGCGGCTCGAGATGACGTTCTCGGTCGGTGGAATGAAATCTAACTGACCCATTACACCGCTTTGCATTCCACCATCACGGGAGTTTAGCGAGTTTTTTCCGGACACCAATCTTCGTCCTCGGTATGAACGGGCCGTTTGGTGGCGCGAGCCTGTATATCCCGGAGCATGCATTCCAGTTCGATCAATGCCTTGGAGTAAGTAGGGCGTTGTGTATTCAGCATGGGATAGAAATTCTTGATGACGATCGTCTGCCGGCTAGAGCCATGCCGGAAATTCAGTTGCGCCTCCCAGTCAAAATCCACGACCCGAATTTGTGAAGGGATCTCAGCCGGGACTGCCCGTATTTCTTTGCTATTCAGCAAAACAGTCAATCGGTGCAACTGCGCGGGCGTGAGCCTGATGTTAACAGTGCCGGTTTTGCGATCGTTGCCGGACTCGCTGTAGCGCACGCGGCCATCTGCAAATATTTCAAGGTCCTCGATGTGAGCGTTCCCGATAATCGGTCCCTTGATATCATTGTGTGACACCAACATTGCGTTTGGTACATCTTTGGCGAACAACAACAATCCGCAGAAACATGTGGCAGCCAGAAAAAAGAATCGCATAAGCAGCAGTTTACCTCAGGTGGCAAGAAACCCGTGCTGGTTTCCAATGCTCACTGACTCTCTCACAGAATTGCATTGACTTAGTTCCTGAAAAGTTGCATAAAATCAAATGTGACCGGGGTACGGCGAGCAAAAAAATGAATCGCTACCATAAATGCTGGATTCGATGCGCTTTCTTCGGCTGGCTGTTTTTCTTCGCGGCCACAGCTGATTTCATATCGACTTCGGTGATTTCCGGCGGTCACGACGCCAACAATCCGCTTGTTCGCATTGAGCACAAGTGCGTTGGTCATGCCCTCAAGATTCATCAAAAGCGATTCGGTCTGCCGGTTGTTTATTCGGCAATCCGGACGTCGTTAAGCCCCCCAGCTATAAATCAACGGCCAGAGGTTCTGTTTTTCTCATTCTGGCGCGTCCCAGCTTCCTCATCTGAGTTCTTTAATCTTCCTCTGCGCTGTTAGCTTCTTGAAGCGCCCCTTGAAGGCCGGCTAGCCAGGCCGCGTTAACTCCCAAAAATCGGCAACTAATGGTGGTTTCTCAGGGATGCGATCGTCTGAGGGGCCGAGATGCGGCGAAGATCTCCCCGCGCAATTGGAGACTTTGCCCGTGCCGACCCCTCAGAGGACTGCTATCCTTCGCTAGACGCCCAGGAACCCGCATGGATACGATACTCAAGCTCGAAGAGAAAGAGACAATCCATGATTGCGTAAGCCCTGGAGAGAATCCATGGGAGCTTCCTGTATGTCCTCACTGCGGGCAGGTGGCCTACCGTATCGTCATTGTCGCGATCGAAGGCGCTGTAACCAGGAAAGTGCCGCTCTGCGGCAGACACTTCGTCAGCGCATGCCTCCAAGTGCCGGAATTGAATAGATACAATCGTGCAGGAAAGATAGGTTAGCTTTAAAAAGGGGCTGTGTCATTGGTTCCACTGCCCAAATGGGCCCTGTCATCGTTGATGATTCATACTCAGGCCATTTCCGAAGGGCATTTCCCGCCATCGCAAATAGCAGTCAGGATGGCGGTTGCACTCACTATTGGTTTGCTGGCAGGCCTTGAACGCGAATGGGCGCACAAGGAAACCGGCGTGCGCACCTTTGCGATTGTGAGTCTGCTGGGGATGATCACATCTCTTCTCTCGCCCGCATTCACGATTGCGGCTTTTGGAGGGGTCCTTCTATTGGCCGCATTTACCAACATTCGTACTCTGATGGCAGACAAGTCGGCGGAAATCACAACATCCGTAGCGCTCATGCTGACGTTCTATCTTGGTGTGCTCGTGGGCTACGGTCATCTTTTTACGCCGGTGGCTGCCGCCATTGTGATGACACTATTGCTCTCGCTTAAGTCTGAGTTGACCTCTTTTACGGGCGTGCTTCTGAGAAGTGAGATCCGCAGCGCCGTCCTGGTTGCCTTGATCGGTTTTGTGATTTATCCGATTCTGCCGAATCGATACATCGATCCATGGAAGCTGTTGAATCCACGCAGCGCCTGGGCCATTGTTGTCGTCCTGGCTTTGATAGGGTTCGGCAACTATCTCCTGCTGAGACTCTATGGTTCGCGTGGCCTTTATATTACGGCGGTGCTTGGTGGGGCCGTGAATAGCACTGCGACCATCGCGCAATTAGCGGACCTCTCTATGTCCAGCGGAGGGGTCTTCATTTCCCGGACTGTGCCTTTTGTTTTGCTCGCCAACCTTGCCATGTTTCTTAGGAACCTTGTCATTGTTGCTTTGTTCGCACCGGCAGCAGCGCCTTTTTGCTCTCTGCCGCTGCTCACCATGGCTGGCGCCTGTACAGTCATTGCGTTTTTTAGACGAACGCCTACCGAGACCATGAGCAAAGAGATTCCACTGCCTTCACCTGTCTCATTCAAGTCGGTTCTATTCTTTGCCGTGTTTTTTCTGGCAATTGAGACGGCGTCTACGGTCGCAAAAAGATTTGTGGGTCAAGCCGGCTATCTCATCATCGGTTTTATAGGCGGGCTGATCAGCAGTGCCAGCACAACCGCCGCGGCGGCCTCGGTCTTTACCAAGGGAGAAACCAATGCCAAGGTGACGGCGGTTGCTGTCACTCTAGCGTCGGTGGCCAGCGTAATCGTGAATCTGCCGATCGTATTCCGGCGAGCACATGATGCCGCAGTCATTCGCCGTCTCACCATTGACACGGCCATCATTATCGCGCTTGGCTCCGCGAGTGTCGCTTTAGTGTTGTTGTAAAAACCAACAAACCAGTGTCTCAGGGCTTCTGCGATTTACATGTCAGCGGTGCGAACTTCACAACCTAAATAAACTTCTGCAACGTCAAATAAAAAAGGCTGGCGATCTTCCGCCAGCCTGTGTTGGTTTAAAGGTTGAAGTTACGGAACAATGTAAACGTGTCCCTGGCCGTGTTGTTGAGTCTGGGGAAACAGGATCGCGCTGTTCTGCAATGACTGATCAGGGATGAACAATCCTGGATCATCCGCAATCGCCATGCTGGCCGTGGAATTGGTCTGGCTGTCAAAGGCCACAGCCGTAACCGGACCAAGTGTCTGGTTCAGGCTCAGGAGCGGACTCAACGAGGCCTGCGCCACCCAATCAACCAGGGTGGTGCAGATGGTGCCGTATTGATCCACTTCGGGTGACTGGGCCAAGCCGCCGGTTACCGCGCTGTCCGAGGGTAATCCGAGCGAGCCCATATAAAGCCCAGGAGCCGTTCCAGGATCAGCCGGCACACTGGATGAGAGCTTCACGCCCAGTGGAGGCAGGCACCTTTCACGATCAAGCACCGGACCAGACGCTATTGCTGCCGGGTTGATGAAGACCTGAGGTTTATTGAGCAGCTGAGGATCAGGGCTTTGCAGGCGCGAGATCGGTTTATTGACCACGATTGCATTGCCTCTTGAAGTATCAGGTGAAGCTGCGATCAACTCCGTTACCTGGCCTCCTTTAATCAGTTGGCCTCCAGCATTCGCCGGCGGTCCAAGTTCAGCCAGAAAGAGGTTGTTCCCAATAAAGGCCAAGCCGAGAACGCCAATGGAGTTAGCAGTTCCACCTACCACGGTAGGCGCTGTTGGAGCCGTTGCCGGCTTCTGAATCTTGCTGATTTTGCCGTTGTTGTAGTAGCCGATGTAGATGGCCCCGTCATTAAATGGACCGGTTGGAATGGCCACTGCCGAGGGTACGCCTTTGCCGGAGTTCAGCACGCCGGTTTGTGACACCGTTCCACCGGTGCCATCTGGAATAAAGACAAGCCGCGCGATGCTGCCAGTCTGAGTGCATGGTATTACATTGCAACCTGAAGAATCCGGTACATAGACGTTCTGGTGGCCGAGTGCATCAGGCGCCGAGGCTGCAGGTTGACCGGGCGTGAAGCCGGCGGGCTTGAAGCAATGGCTCAGGAAAGCCGCTCCAGTGGTCGGGTTTTGATCGATGCGGCAGAAGCCGTTATCTTCTTCAGAGATCCACCAGTTGGTCTGCAACCACAGCAGCCCTCTTGGGTGGGTTACGCCGGCCAGGAGCAGGACCGCGCGACGAGCCGCGTCATGCGCTGGCGCCGGAACCGGAGGCGCGTCATTACCAATCTGGCTGTTGACGCAGGGAGGCGGATTTGGCGGCGTTTGAATCGGGTTGAGCGGGTTGGTACTGCAAATTTCCGCGATCTGCGTGCTGGAAGCTTTGTATACCCAAGTTCTACCGGTATGGGGAAGATTTCCCGCTATTTCCGGAATTGGAGCTTCAATGATCGGATCGGTGGTGACGGTCATATCTTCAATGAACGCCGGGCTTCCGTCCGAGTTAGGCAGAAGAGTGAGCTGGGTTGGAGTGGCCGTTTGTATAAAGTTAATGCCGAAAATCAGGCTGTATTCCTGAGGAATCGGCGATGGCCCCAGAGGACAGGGCAAACCAGGACCGGCGCAAACCAAGCCGCTCTGGTTCCAAACCTGCATATTGTCGGCACTGAACGTATCATAGCGAACCACGCGATTGCCATTGCCCCAATATATCCAGCGTCCGTTGGGATTTTTGGAGAAGAATTGGTCAGAAGCCATGCCTTGCTGGGTTTGCAGTTTACCGAACTCCAGCATGGCCTGGCAGGCAGGCAGGGTGTAATTGCACAAATCGGCGTTTTGAAGACGGTTCAGGAAGCCGGCTTGTTGCGCCCATATATCGTGGCCAACCCATGTCATGCTCAACAGCGTCCTGCCATTGAAAGAGGTCCCTACGCGCTCCACGGCGTTGCCACTCGGGGTAAAGTTAGGCGTAAGAGGGTTCCTGATGCGCCAGATATCGCCGCTGCCCTGGAAGCAGATGTAGAGCTTGCCATCTGGACCCAGCCGGGCATCGCGAACGAAGCGAGGTCCGTTCACGGGTGAACCGTTGGTGAAAACGGAAGCAGTGCTGTCAAAGATCCTTACCTGAGACTTTGTATTGATGACAGTTCTGCCGCCAACCACCATGAACTCGAGGCGGGTCACTTCTTTAATTCCGGCAACAAAGACATAACCGTTGGAGGGAAGGCCCTGGTTGTTAATAATACCGGCGGTTTCTACCTGATAATCCACCGGAGCAAAAACGCCGGGCAGATAACAGGTGCTGAGGTTCAGAATGCCGTTTGAAGGTGCGGTGTCCGGGCCCGTATTATCGAGCCGGCAGAAGCCAGAAGCTCCGTCAGCTACCCACCAGTCTGTTATAGGCGGCCCGCCGGCGGGGTTTGGCACGATTGCTTTTATCATTCCAGCCGGACGGAACATCAGTTGATTTCCCACTTGCACGCCGGGCGCCGCGAAAGCACTGGTCGCGCAGAACAGGGTAACCAGGGCCAGCATCAGGCTGCATTTCCAGGAGCGAGTTTGCAAGGATTTTTTGCCGTCCTTGCCTGAGGCCCGCAAAAGGTTCGAGTTCATTGTTGGTTCCTCTCTTCGATGAATGCTTTTTATTGCCGATTCCCGCTTCTTCGAGCCCGATGCGGGGGAAGTTCTTTCTGCTATTGGAGCTGCCGGGCCGAAGTCCGGCAGCCCCAGATTTGGTTACCGCAGGAACGTGATGCCGCCCTGAGCAACTCCACCGGCGTCCGAAGTGATCGTCACTAGGTTCGGCGGCGGTATGTTGCTGAAGCGGATTGAGAACACGCCCTGGGCGAATGGGATGATTGGTCCCATCACGCCTTGCCACTGGAGTCCGGTGGCGGGATTGATGATGTCCAGGGTGCACGTCAGTGTGACGTTCGGCGTAAAGTCGCTGACGTTCACAATCAGACGGCCCTTGGCGCGGCGATAAACGATGTTGCTGATCACGATCAGGTCAGTCGCCGGCCGGACGATTACGGTTACAGTTACAGGCGCGCTGACCGGATTCGGAGCGAAGCTGCTGGTTGCCGTCACCGTGAAGGTGAAGGTTTGAGCTTGCGTGAGTTCCGGCACTGTAGGTGCCGTGAAGGTTACGGTTGAGCCGGTGTTTGACGACAACGCGACAACGGCAGGGTTTCCGGGACCTTGAGTCCAGTTAAAGGTGGACGAGCACGGAGCATTCACCGGGTCGGCAGGGTCAACACAGGTTGCACTTAACGTTACGGGTGCGCCGCTGGCGACCGTGATGGTTGTTCCAGTCACAGGCCCTGGAGGTACGATCGGTCCGCCGGGAACCTGAACATCAGGATTCGGAGCAGACGCCGTGGCGTTGACAACAGGAGCTGTACCGGGCTGTGCAAGTACCACCGGTACTATCAAGCTTGCCAATGCCGATTGCGGAACGCTGCTGCCCTGACCACCCACAACCAGAGAGAACGTCAGGTTCTGCGGTCCTGCTACGGACGGGACTACAAAAGTGGCTTGCGCGCTGGTCGGGTTGTTGATAGTGACAACCGGATCGCCGGGATTGATGATCTGCGCCCACTGGAATGGACCGGTTGGCGGATTGCTGCCGGTACCATCAAGCGTGACTGTAACGCCAGGGAACGGCGGGTTCGGGCTGGAAATGAATTTCGGCACGGCGAGCGTCGTAATCTGGCCGGGCACGCAGGTCAGCGGAGGTAACGTGTTATCCGGGAACGGATTCAGTTGGCCCATCACCTGGTTGGGGAAAAACGGAACTGGTTGTTGTCCCAGCTGAATCTGGGAGCTATCGAAAACGTCGCTTACCATCGGCAGCTGGCCCATGCCATTGTCGAGGAAAAGAATGTCAGCGAAGTTGGACTGCGGCTGACGTGTACCCGGCACCTGGTTCTCTGGGAATATGAACTCGCTGCTGGGCAATTGATATTCGGAGTAGGTCAGGCCGTTCTTGTTCTTTCCCGGAACGCTGCCACTGACGCGTGCTCCCACGTTCTGCACGGCAGGCAGGAAATTGCCGCCTTGCGGGAAACGCATGCGCCAACGGCCTTTTACGCCGATTCCTGGAGGTCCCGGCTCAACCGGGAAGTTCGATGTCCACGCAGGCTCGCGGAAGGTCAGGTTGCCGTTGCAGTCCTGGTCAATCGCAGAGACGTCAACTTGGCGCGCTATGTCGGTAGTAAAGCCTTCCACCCTGGTGCGTACGCCGGCTTCCTGCGGGAAAAACTGTGGATCCACTCCGCCGGTGCCCTGAATGACAACTTCTTCGATAATGTAGGCTGGATCGGTACCCGGCCATGTATAAGCGCCAACCGTCAGAGCCTGAACATCGGTTGCGGTAATGAAGGGGCCTTGGTCATCCATTTCAAGCGTGCCAATGATGTTGACGAAATCACCCACTTCAAAAGGCATTTCCAGAAGAGGATCCTGCGGAATTGGGTTCTCCACGGTCGGCGGATCGCCAACCTGGTTCATGGTGAAGATCGGTTGCAGGACAGTCCCGCTGGTAGGGTCACGAGGACGGTTCTTTTCCGGGCACTGCGGATCTTGCAGCGCTTCCGGATTCAACAACGACAAAGCTGGACCTTCAGATCCATTGCTGCCATCAGCGTACGGGCTTACCGAGGGAATACACATCGGATAGCCTGTCTCCGAAGTCACCGTCGGGTTGTTCTGGTCAACGGCAAAACGCGGATCAGCCGACTTTCCGACGCTGTAACGGCCTTTTGTCATTACCACAGGGTTGCCACCGCCATCCAGAAGCGGCGTGCCATCCTGATTGGGTACCGTAAATGTGATCGCCGGATCGTTGATCTGGACCCGCATACCGTTCACCCACATGACGCCGTTGGCATAATCGAATTTCTCGATATAGCCTTGCGTGAAATTCGCTGGGTCTTGGAAGATGAAAACCAGACCGGCAATATACTGGCCGTTGACGATGTTTCCCTGCACGTTGACTTGATAGGTGCCAGGGAACCGCACCGTGTCAGACATCGCCAGTCCCGTTTGAAAAATCGGGTCGGTCTGATGCGTGTTCGGGTTCAATTCGAAGGCTTCTTCCCAGGTCAACAACGTGTTGGGGAATATGACCACGGTGCTTTGCGGAACACGGATGACATTGTTGTTTACCTCAACCCAGCCACCGGTGACCTTGCACTGCGCCGGCAGTGGGGGGTTGGCCGGCGTTGGTGTCGGATTGTCATCTTTATTGCACAGCCCCGGAGTTGCGTCCAATGAAGCGTACTGGATGAACCCGGTGATTTGAAAGCCGGTTGGCGCGTTGCCTTCACGTGGTGGCTGTATCGGCGTCGGCGCCGGAACCGCAGCCGGAGTCGGCCACGGAATTGGATTTAGGCTCTGGGCCGATGCTTTGGTGCCCAGCCCTATAATCAGCAGCAGCAGTACAACTCCCGCTACCTTGAATCGTTTGGTTAGTTGCTCAAATCCCCGCATTTTGAAGCTCCTTCCGTCGTTGTACTGCAATGTCGTGCTCTGCCTTGCTGATGTGTTGTCTAGATCGTGCTTCCCTGGCCGCGCCGGAGGCTGGGCCGAGGCTCTTTCCGTTGCGAACCTAATTGGAACCGGCATTTTGCCCTCCCAACAGGTTCTCCAGGAATGTGGGAAGAGGCTTGCCGCCCTGAGCTCCCACTGCCGGAATTTCCATTAGCTGATCTGTTGCGCGGTCCGGATGTTTCGGGTCCGGCGTTATCGGATAGCCGCTTCCGCTGTGCGGATGACCGTTTGGTGCGAACAATTGCGGATGGTCGAACGGGGCCGCCTGTGCGACTGTCCGGGGATCCGTCAAGGCGTTCCGCAGAAAGTCCACCAGGTCCGTTTTGTCCTGAAGCGTAAGGCCCAACAGCTCGATATCCGGATCCATGTACTTGACTTCTTCAACTGTGTTGAAGTCGCCGCCGCGGTTGTAAAACTCCACTACCTGCTCAAGCGTTAGCTGGCTGCCGTTATGGAAATAGGGGGCAGTCAGAGCAACGTTGCGAAGCTGCGGCGCCTTGAAGAATCCGCCGCTGGCCACGTCATCATTGCAGTTCATGGGTGCAGGAGCGATTCCATCGCCGCGACGCCCAGGGACAATTACGGTCTCATATCCGCCTTCGCAAACGTGCTGGCGGAAAAGTTCTGCCTGCGATAGAGGCAGACCCGCTACCGGATCGGTTCCCGCCAGGCCGCCATCTTCCGCCGTTGGCCGCACGCCAATGTGGTAAAACCCTGTGTCGTAAACGCGCGCGCTGTCGTCTTCCATGATCATCCGTTCCACCGGGAAGCCGGTCACGGTGCCAACAGCAGCGTTGGACAATTCGGGGCCGCCGTGGCATACCACGCAACCTGCTTTGGTCTGGAAGAGGTTTAATCCGCGGAGCTGCCCCGTAGTCATCGGTACTGCGCCCACCGAGTAATGGATCTGTACCGGCACTTCCGATACGGGCGCTTCTCCGAAGAAGACAGTCAAAGTGCCGCTGGCGTAATCAATGGTTCCGCCGTTAACTCCATTGCCCATCACGCGTCCCTGTCCATCGTCAAATGCGTAAGTGTCCTGATCGCTCGCGTCCAGAGTCGCATTCAACCCGATAAGCGAAACCGTGTACGGCGTTATGCCGGGCTTCAACTGAATCGTGTATTGGTTCTGCTGGTTGTCGCCGATCAGCGTATACGTCTGTTGTTGCTCCATGTATTGGTCGAAAGGTGTTTGGTCGGCTATCAGGGTGCTCTCATACATCTGGACAGCCACGCCCCAGAACAGCGAGAAGTTGTATTCCATCAGGCTGTAGTCGTTGGTGCCGGCCGGACAGGTCTGAAATTTGCCTGGATCTATCGTCGTTGACGTGCTGCCATCGGCGGTTTCACAAATGTGCTGCGCGAACTGCCACCACTCCGGCTGAAACGCCTTCTGTACCAGCGTTGAGTAGCTGGTTTTCAGCCCTTTGCCAGGCGAGTTGGAGAACACGCCCAATACGCTGTCAGTCGGATCTACCAATTGTTTAGCTAACGGTACCCGGGCGAGTAATTTTTTGCCGACCTGGTGGAAGTTCCGGTTGTCAGCAGACATTTCGGTTGAGCTTAGAATCGGGCCCAGCGATTGCGAGCAGAGCGCCGAATTCACCATGTTCACCTGGGTTGGTCCCAGCTTGCCATCGATCGGATCAACCACCAGCAGATGGTTTGCTTTATCGCGGGTGCCAAATGGATTCGCGCCGTTGCAAACGTTCTGCGCACGGCCATCCCAGAAATTGCGGAAATTGAACACTGCATCCACCGCGCTGGGGGTGTTGCGCCCGGTCACCCTGCGAGTATTGATTCGCGTGGTCGGGTCTGACTCACTGGGATAAGAGAAAACCGGATCAATCACCGGAGTCGTCGTTTCCACGCTGTTAATGCTGGTATCTTTGTTGTCTGTGCCGTTTCCTTTATTGCTGTTCGGCTGTACCGGGACTCGGCCTTTACCCGGAACGCTTATCGGACCTTGTCTGCCGCTGGGAATGTGTGGGTTCCCGTAGATGAGTGGCGCGTCATCATCGCCCGAAATGGTTTTTGGACCATCGCTGTTATCAAGATCCCCACCATGAATCGTCTGGGCCGTAATCTGATCATTGGTCAGGCCGAATTGACCTTGCGATCCCGAAACATCATTAACATCAGAAGTCACGCTGAAGCGGTCGTTGATGTCGGCCAGCTTACGGAACGGGAAATCTCCGTCGTGGTAGCCGCCAAATCCTGCATCGGCCGTGCCAGCCTTGTAATGGTAGTTTGGTCCCAGTGATCCGTTGAACGGAACGCCTAATTGGAAGGTGGTATCGCCGCCCGGCTGGTCGGGATTCACCTCGTTATTGACGCGACTGTCTGCTCCGGCATTGAAATGGCAGCTGGCACAGGCCTGTATATCGTCGCTTCCGGCCTGCATGTCCCAGAACAAGGCTTTTCCCAGCTCGATTGCCGCTGTTTTGTCGGCAATGATTCCTTCCATGCCGAATACTGGGGGAATGGGAACGCTTGAAAGCGGCGCGAGAGGCCGCAATGGAACCCTGACGGAGCCAGCACCGCTTGGATCTGGGCTGTTGTCGACAGCCTGCGCTCGAACGTGGCCGTAGTAGCCCACTGCAAAAACGATTGCAACTACACCTACGAAAATGCGCAGGAACCAGACAGTCCCGGAAGACGGTTTCATCGTTTTTTCTCCTAAATCGCTCAGTGCCGCCGGATCACACGAGTCCTGTCCGGAGTGCATTGCAATGCACATTCTGGGGGGTGGGGATTAAGGTTTCATTGGGGGTATATTAAAACTTTTAATAACAATTCAGGGTTCAAGGCGGACTTAAAATCCAATACAAGTGTCAATAAATGAATAACTTGTATCATCGAGGGTGTGTCGCGCAAGTTTGCTAAAAGGTTCTTTAAAGGGGCGAAAATTGATCGGCAGGACATGTACCATTCCAATGTACATCTGTGAACCTAAGCACAAGACGTACATGGCCGTGTGTGCTAGAGCCGAGTGACGCCTCTAATTTGGGGTGCAAGTCTGGAGGAGAATGAAGTTTTTAATGGAAGGCCAATTAGATAAACCGGGAAGGCGATCATCCTTATAATTAAAGGATATCGATGATTAAAGATATCGACCTCTTTTCGACAGCTCATAAAGACTCTCACGCCGTGGCTGTCGCCAAGCATCAATTGAGAATACGATTAAGAGATCGAGGATATTCTGGGGACTCAGTCGTTAAGATGGCAGGTCGTGTAAGATGCATTCAACGAATCTTCAAACCCAGGAGTTCGGCAAAGATCATTGCTTGGGCTGGATCAACGGTTGCACCTTTAAGATCGGCAGCCAGTGCCATGAGACCTTCCACGCGCGAACCGCGAAAGTCCGCTCCTTCCAGCTTGGCTCCGGTCATATCCGTATTCTTAAACTCACATAATTTCAGCAGTGCGCCATGCAGATTGCTGCCGTGAAAATCGGCCTCTCCGAAATTGCAAGAGTTGAATTCGCTTGTCTTAAACTTTCCAAATCGAAACTGGGTAAAAGCGGCGTCTCCCCCAAAGATCAAAAGATCCTGACATTCAGCTTCGATTGCACGGAGACCGGTCAAACGGCAATTTACAAATTCCACACGCTGAACTTTCAACCCGATCACCTCGGCATTCGCGAAATCACATTCAATCAGGCGCACGTCCTTCAACATCAAACTCCTTAGGATGCACCGAGTGAAGCTTACTTGCTTCAAAAGACAGGTTTCAAAGACAACGGATTGAAACGAACGATCTTTAAGCATGACATTTTCAACGAGGCATTCTCGAAATGAAATCTCAGGATCAGCAAGAGCGACGTCCGTCAGGGCAATTTGCTGAATGTCTGCCGGAATATCCGGCGCGGTTCTGCTCGCCGGATCTTTCACTTTCTTCCTGGAGTGCTGCGGTTCCATATGCGGTTTATGTCCGGCGGTTTATGTCCACATGAAAATGGGGCTGTTCGAAGCAGCCCCTGATCGAGTTCGAGAATTCTGTAATATTTACGCACATACGAGACGGGTGACCCCTAACCGACGACTCTCCCACAGCCGACATATTATGCCCCTCTGCCTTCTAAGCAGAAGGGTGCAAGATTCAGCCTCACCCAATTTCGGACCTTGCTTTCGGCTCTCAAAATCGATGATTGCATTGCTCTTCGACTTGGTTTTATTGCAATCAACATGTTCAACCTCTCAGCCACGCCAGCAAAAAAGCGTTCTGGGACAACTCCCTCAGCCGCTTTGTCCGAAAGCTGAACAATCGCTATCTCATGCTGTTGTGTCGGGGCATGGGCTTAACGATCCATTCACTACTGGACAGGAGAAGCAGAGACCGCGGCACTTGTCCGAAGCCCTAAAAACACATCACTTACCATCCCCAGGCTCGCCCGATCATTCTTTTCACTCAACCAACTCTTTTTCAGACGATCGTCTGTGTCTGGTTTGCAGCACTCACTCGTCTGCCTCATGTCCTGTTTGCGATCAGGATTTCTGTGGCAACCATCTTTACGAATGTCTTGATTGTAACAACTCGTATTGCGGCCGATGTCTCGACGATCACCGCGCAGACGGTCATTGGACCGATTCAGATACCGCTGCAGAACTAAATCATGGGAGAGAAAAATCCGTCTCGAGTAACTTTCCTATTGAGAAAGACGGATTGGGCTCTGCTCCCGATCGCACGCAATGTGATCAACCTGCTTGCCAGCCTCACGCTAGTTTCGTCCCGGCTCCGGCTCGCTATCGGCTATCGTCCCGACTCTCGCGATACGGCACTCTAACTCTGTTCACTTTGTTGTTTGCTCGACTATGGCGTGCAGTTCGTTCATGTCTCTCATCGTCTGCGGCCAGCGCATTGGTGAAGTTGCTCTGGCAATCCGGCCTTCCGGAGGTATCGCTATGACCACGCCACGCAACCCTCATCTGGTTACAACCGTGAAATGTGCCGCGCCGGGCTGCACCAACGTCCGCCGAGAGGCCAATCACTGGTTCGTCATATCTGTTGAGCAGCGTTTTACTTGCCGCCCGTACTCGGCCACCACTGATTTGCACCCCATGGATGAACCCGCATGCGGCCAGGCATGCGCTCAAAAGCTTTTTGAAAAATATCTCGCCAAGCAGGACTTATGACAACACAGCTCAACCAAGTACAAATCGCTTCAGCCGCACAAGAGAAGAAGAACAAAACGCCATTCGGCCATGAACCGTTATCAGCATCACTGCAGCGCTCTGCAATGCCGGATGATCGCGGTCAATCTTCTTCTCAGCCGTTTTTGACCGGCCGGCACGCGTTGCGCCCATGTATCTATATTGCTCTCCGATGCATACGTTGTGGCTCTGTCCGCCAGGCAATTACAGAGCTTCCAGCGCAAGCTGTCGTCGCATGCCCGGAATGTAGCCAGGAGTGTACTTTCCATCTGCTCGGCTCCGGACTCACATCAAGAAATCTGCCTTTCCATCAGGTTCACATCATTGAATCAACGCGGTGGGATTCGTCGGTTGATGGGGAACCTAACACTTCCTAAACGCCTAAGCCGCAAAACGCAACCGCTCCCGTGCTACGGCGATGCTCGGGTTCCCCGACACATGATTTCGCTACCACGCGGGCACAAACCAGCAACCTATCGAACCTCTGCGAGGGAAATATTCAGTGTCAAACGAGCTTGTACCTGTATATCGAATGCACCAGCCTTCGTTTGTCTCTCCCTGCATTCTGGGGACCCCGTGCCACACATGTGCCATCCACGCATATTGCCTGTCGGATCCCTGCAAGGATTGTCTCCAGGGTAAGACCGTGGCGTGTGAGCGTGCTTATCCCGCGCCGCCTGCTTTTGCCGTGCGGGTCCTCTCTGCCATTGGGCTCGTCAGAGACGGAATGGCTGAGTTCATTCATCAGAACAATGCCTTGCGGCTCACTTTCGCCAAGATTACTTACTTGCGTGATACCAGCTGCAACATCAATGGGACCGCCATCTGGGAGTATGCGGCGGGTTCAGACCGCGTCAAGGCTGCGCTTTATGTTGGATGGCGGAAGAATTTGGCAACCATTACCTCTATCGACGATGAAACCTTGGCTGATTTGGAAATGGAAGATGAAGCTGACATGCCGGGCGAAGCATTCAAACATCGGCAAATGTACTCCACAAAAATTGAGGCATAAAAAACCCATGGCTGAAACCGGCAAACGCCAGATTATGACACGCCGCAAAAAAAAAGGCGGTTCCAGTGGCACGCCTCAATTGCAGCCAAAGACCGGTTCCGAGCCGGTCTTGACCAAGCCACGCAATCGTAAGACTGGTACTGCGTCGGCGCCGCCGAAGAAGACCAAAGTCCTCAGGCTCTCGCTTAAAAGGTTTGTTGAAAAGGCATGGGGCATCCTTGAGCCTGTCAGTACTCTCGTCTGGAGTTGGCATCTTGATCTCATCTGTGAATACCTCACCTTGATTAAGGACAAGAAGTTCAAAAATGTTTGCGGCGATCTTGAAGGCATCATTTTCAATGTTCCTCCCCGGACAATGAAGAGCCTTCTGATCTCGGTCTTTTTTCCCATTTGGGTTTGGACCACGAGGCCATCATGCCGGTTCATGTTCGTTTCATACTCTGAGAAGCTCAGCACGCAGCACAGCGTTTTTCGTCGCAGCATCATTGAGTCACCGTGGTACCAGAAAGAGTGGAGCAGCGTCTTCTCCATGTCGCGTGATCAGAACGTAAAAAGCCACTATGAAAACTCTCATCGCGGAACCATGTTCTCCACCGGAATGCAGGCCACGGCTACGGGTATGGGTGGTGACGTTTTGATCTTTGACGATCCGCTCAACCCGGAGCAGGCCATCAGCCAGGTGGAAAGGGAAGCTGTGAACCTGCGTTTTGATACCACTTTTCGCAGCCGTATCAATGATCCTGCAACTGGCGTAAAGATAATTATTATGCAGCGCCTGCATGAGCTTGATCTCACTGGACACGTCCTCGCTCGTGAAAGGAGCCGATGGAAGCATGTCAGTCTGCCGGCGGTTGCTCCAAAAGATGAACCGTGGAAATTTCCACGGTCTAAGAAAATTGAAAATCAAAAATCCGGCGCCTTGCTCTGGCCGGAACGTCTGCCGCAATCTTTTCTCGATAGTCAGCGCGTTGGCATGGGTAGCTGGGCTTTCAACGGACAATACCAGCAAACGCCTGCTCCGCTCGATGGCGGCATCATCAAGCGCCAGTGGGTTCGTTTCTATCGCCAGCTGCCGGAGAAGTTTGAATTCATGGTCCAATCATGGGATTGCACCTTCAGCGGCGGCAGTGATAATGACTTCGTCGCCGGCCAGGTTTGGGGGCGCTCCGGCGGAAAATATTTCATGCTGCCGTACCGCACTTATGACCGGCTTGATTTCGGTCCCACCATGGCCGCCATCAAAGCCTGCCATGCCAAGTTTCCCCAGGCCAACGCCGTGCTGATTGAAGATAAGGCCAACGGTCCCGCTATCATCAGTGAGCTGCAGAAAGAAATTGGCGGAGTGATTCCTGTAAATCCTGAAGGCGGAAAGCTCGCTCGCGCTCAGGCCACCGCGCCTCTTTGGGAATCCGGCAGCATTGAGCTGCCTGATCCGCAGCTCTTCGGCTGTCCCTGGGTTGAAGATTACCTGCACAATATCTGCACGTTTCCCAAGGCGGCGCATGATGATGACGTCGACGCAACATCGCAGGCGCTCATCTATATGCGTAGCCGCCTTGGCGGCGGCATCGTTGAGTTCTATCGTATGCAGGCGACTGGAGAAATTGCGCAGGGACGAACTATTAGACCGTCAGAACACGGCTCAAAAAATGATCGTGGACCGCAGTCGCCCTCGCCTGCGATGGGAGGCATCTCAAATTCGGCCCTCGCGCGAAACGTTCTTGCCGCCGTGGTACAGGGCAGCCAGATCCAGTGCAATGCAAAACAATATCCTGCAATTCGTGGAGCGCTCATCGGCGCCATAAAAAAATGGCAAGATTTACACGATGAACTTTCCGCATCGCTGGCGCTGAGTGAGATCAAGCGGTTGGATCTTTTATTTCTACCCAATGCGGGACAAATCGAAATAGCTTCCACCGAGAAATCCATGTCATCATCACATGACGTCATCCCGAGCTCCGTAGATGAGGGCGCGCTTTAGGCCCTCATTTGCGCGCTGCTCTTGCGCGTGAATCAGCGCCAGCAGCACATCGGCATCAGTTGTCAGGATTGCTTTAGCATTTGTGCCAACTTGTTTCGTAGTCCCTCAAAGACGGCAGCGCGATATCACCCTGATCGCTGAAATTTCGCATCCTCATTTTTTTCAATTTCGCCGGCTTCCGCCATGCGGCGTAGAACGGTATGAATAGATGACAACAGATTCACCTGGTCCACGCCGATTCCCATCTTTACCAGGTCGTCGCGGATATCGGTTGGACTGAGCGCGGTCTGGTGGATACGGAACAGACGCCGGATGGCATCGGTAAATCCCGGTTTGGCGTCAATGGCAAAACCTTCGACCAGGAGCAGCTTGTCGATCTCCTCCGGGGCGGCGCCACACAGCTCGCCCAGGGCCTTGACCGTCTGTTTCAGCTTGCGGATCTTTTGGTCCAGATCGTCTCGTTTTTGCAGCTGTTGCAGCAGGTCGAGCTTTGCTGTCGCGTAAGCCTGCTTGTAAGTTTCGCGCGCCATAAGTGTGTCAAAGTCTAATCAGTGTCTAAATAATTGTCAACACTTTACTGCGTCTGATAATGAGCGGTTATTCAGAAAAAAGCAAAAAACTGATTTTTTCTATTGACTTCGTAAACTGATTTGTCGTATAAGATGTCTATGCAGAGCGGAAGTTGGTTCTGCATAGCCGGGAGCGGCGCCGGCTTAATCAAACGGCCTGCACCCTTTCCAAGGCCGGCGTACCGTTTGCGTCTGCTGCGGGAACCTCATTCTGGGCTTTTGCATGTGGCGTCTCTGCCTGTTTCGGCGGGAATGCGCGCACACATCGGGAGCAGAGCACAAGGACCTCCGTAGGTTCTTACTCCATCGCAGAATGATAGGTTCCCGAAAACCGTCAAAAAGAGCCCTAAACAGTTAAGTTGCTGCTAGTTTTCTTTCGGCATCACTCCCTGAAAGCCGAATGCTGCTGTGAGCGATCTTCGAGACTAAGTACAAATACCAACTACCAATTACCGGTTCCAAGCAAAGGTGTTTCTATGGCACACGATCATAACGGCCGTGTTGGTCCGCCGCGCTGTGAAGAATGTAACGCGCCTCTTAATTCAGATGAACGGCGTTCGATATCGGAGCTCTCGCGATCGCTCTGCGTCGACTGCCATTGCGCACTCTATCCTTTCCCCATCGTGAAGAAGAAACGTCGTCGGCTTATCGCATTGCGTGCCGGTTCGTCGGCATCCTCACCCTTTGAGATTGCTATGCCGCTTGAGATCGAGCCTCTGCGGAGAGCATAAAACGTACCTTGTGATCGCACTGGAGAACCGAGACGTCAGCAAAGCCGTTTCCTTCTCGACATGCCATTCCGAACTCCGAGGTCGAGCCTTGGGTGAGACCCGAGTGGGTGAGGGAACGGCTCTGCTGCAGCATCGCGTGAGCCAGCATCGACCTCAACAAAAGCGTCCCGATCAAACCCGTACTCGCGAAACGAGACAAGTATAAGGGCACGCGTTACTCGTGCCCTCAGGCGTCCCAAATCATTTGGGCTCTAACCCCTAAAAGAAACCTGGAGATAACCGTGAACAAAAGAACTTTGTACCTCGCTATCCTTGCTTTACTGTCTATCACCACACTCCTCGTCTTCTCGCAAACTTCCAGCCAGTTTCCTGAGATGGACAAGAACGGCAGGCCCGTGCTCCCGCGTCCCATGCCTCACCTGGTTTACTCGCCTGCCGATCTGGCGCACAGTGGCGTTACCTTGCCTGCTTCCATCGGCGGCGCTACGCCAAACACCAACATCATTCGCCTGGGCGACGCCACCAAGATGTCCGTTCTCGTCTCCTGCACCCAGAACGTCGATTTGGTGGTGAACGTTTATACCGCCGACGATCAGTCCCAATCCGGACCTACTTTTACGCTCTACAACAGTTATGTGATCGCTACAGGTATGGCTGCAGGCTCGCAAGAGGCCTTTCTTGCAAGCGAGCTTGCGCCCAATGTCACCAGTGGCACGCTTCAGGTTCCGGTTCGTCTGCCGCAGCTTGCGGTTTCTTTCTTTGAAAAGAATGACACCGCAGTTGCCGGCACCTGCACGGATCGCGTCATCGTCGGCTACTAATTCTTAACGCTGCAAAAGCGGTTTGGAGAGAGGTGACCTTGATGAAACAGAGTAGCGAGCCCGACCACGCGGCGAGTTGCTTGCTCAAGGGCTGAAGACACTCGATTTCTCAACGCCGCAAAAGCGGTTTGGAGCGAAGCGACAAAATAAATAGGAGCGGAGCGACAAAATGAAATGGATAGGGGAATACATCGTTGATGACGCAGGCCAGTGCCGCTGGCATGAAGGCTTGCGCATCCAGGATGAGCACATGAAATCCGCATACCGTAAGAACTCTCTCATTGAATTCATCATTGAAACTTCCGCCGTGATGGGCGTGAAAGTGGGGATTGCCTGATTTATGGCTGAAACACTCAATGGCGGAAAACTTACCGCGCTGGAACCCGTACTAGAAACCGGGCTGGTGCAGAGCAGCTTCGTCGCGCGCGTTGGGCGCAAGCTGCGCGATACCTTCGATGTCTGGTTTGGCCCCGATCTTCCCATGGCTCCCAGCGCACCGGCAGGAACTCCACCGCGGATGCTCGATTATCCCGTCGGCTACAACATCAATATCCAGCCGCGCAACATGGAGCCCATTTCCTTCGATCAGATGCGCTCGCTAGCTGACTCGTTCGACCTCGTTCGTCTCTGTATTGAAACCCGCAAAGACCAGGTCAGCCGCATGCCTTGGGCGTTCCGCCTGAA
>Ga0134125_10001933_pt1 | contig 24976 bp, 33 predicted proteins | sample KB31751_FD_96464 | JGI IMG/M metagenome (GOLD analysis project Ga0134125, IMG submission 96464) | Terrestrial soil microbial communities with excess Nitrogen fertilizer from Kellogg Biological Station, Michigan, USA - KB3-175-1 | ecosystem: Environmental > Terrestrial > Soil > Unclassified ...
TTCGCCGCGCACGGAAACTCCGAAGGCTTCGGCTCACTCACTCCGCAAGAAGTCGTGGCGAAGCTGAAGCAAAAGAACGTCTATGTCTTCGACAATGACGACCCCGACGAGTACAAAGCGGGGCACCTGCCGCACGCCAGGCGGCTGGATCCGTCGGCGTACGAGGCGAAGGATCTTCCCGCGAACAAGCACGCGACGCTGATCTTCTACTGTTTCGACGAGACTTGACCCGCTTGCCACGAGGGCGCCGGGCGCGCCGTCAAGTTCGGTTACAAGAACGTGTTCGTCATGCCGGCCGGCATCCAGGGATGGCAGAAGGCCGGGCTTCCCGTCGAGAAATAGGCGCGCGATTCAGCGCGGCCCCGATCACCGGCCCGTTACGCGCTTGCTAGCATCGCTGGCGCACGTGGCGTCAAGGAACAGCCTACCCATCGAGAGCTGGGCATCGGTTCGCCATGAAATTGAGAGTTGGACGAACCCTGGGCGCGTGTCCTACTTCAAGAAGCTGCCGGCTCCCACCGTCGCGGTGATGAGAGCGGCCGCGACGCGGATGTTGACTGACGTCGCCGCACTTCCCAGCGCGACGCCGTTGTTGCGAGTGTGGGTCGCCGACAAGGAAGAATGGGCGCGGCTTCGTGTTCGCGTCGCCGTCGAGAAGGACATCCGCACCTTGTATGGGAACGGCCGTAGCACTGGCGACTTCGAGAAGCGCGAAGCGAAGCTTTCGAAGGAGATCAAATCCATCTCGAAGAATTGCGAAGCGACGTCTGGACGAGGTCCTCAAAGAGTTGGGCGAACAAGAAGGGGCATTCCGAGCGGCGGTCGAGACGGGCGCCAGTGGCGTTTGTTGTCTGACCTGGCTCGAACCGTGACGAATGCCGAGGAATGGCTGTCCGCCGCTGTTCAGTGCGAGGCGACCGAGGACGCGGTGAGTTCATTCAGTTGGCGCCTCCTTGAGAGCGATGAAGCCGCTGCCGTCCGTTGGCTGCGAACCCTTCGCCACCCTTCTTCGGTGGTGCTTTGCCGCTGTGCTCGGCCATCGTCCCCCGCCCAGACTCGCATAGTAGTTATCGCACGATCGGCCGAAGAGTTGTGTGATGGGCGCTGCTGCCGCTCTCGCCTGGGAACTTAGTCCGCGTCGTCGATGGTTTCGTCAGGTTCACTGCCGGGTAGTCGCAGGCGTCGCTGCATGAGGTATTCCGTAAGCTCGGCGTACCGTCGAGCGGCGGCCTCGAGGCAGAGTCGTGCGAGATGTGTCCGTAGCGAGACATCTCTTGGCGCTAGGTCGTCAACTCTGCGACCGGCGATGATCAGCGCCTTGGGCGAGCGTGGCCAGCAGTGCCTCGCCGCCGACCTCTTCCGCCGTGCTTCGCTCGCCTCTCTCGACGTCCATCCCGCGATCCACGTAACTGCTCCCATACCGCCCGTCACGATATGGCTCGTTGAACGGATACGAACCTTCAGCTCAAACTGGGGATAGATTCTGAGTAAAACCGTAAAACTACCCCTCAAGTGGGGATAGGTTTTGAGAATCGACAGCACGTAGCTTGTCGAGACTCCTATCGCGGCCGATAGCTCGATGGAGTATTGCGGCCGCTAAACACGCAGAGTGTGTCGCACTGACTGATTGCATCCATCCGATGAGGGGGAAATGCAAAATGAGCAAATCCATACTCAGGAAATGCTTTCCGGGAACCTTTTTCGTCGCTGTCGGTGTCGGCTTCGTCGGTTGCGGTGACGGCGACCCGCCGCCGACTGTGGTCTCCACCACGCCGGCCAATGCGGCCACAGGTGTGCTGAATACCGCGGAGGTCAGCGCCACCTTCGATCAGGCAATGGATATGACGACGCTGAAGAGCGCCAACTTCAGCGTGAACTGCCCGACTGGGGCGGAGCCTTTTGGATCCGTCGTGTACGACGCGGCCATGAGGAAGGCCACGTTCGTGCGTATCACCGAATCGCCAACCAATCTGCCACAGTCCGAGGTGGCCGAGCCGATGCCGGCGAACGTCACCTGTACGGCGACCATCTCGACGAGCGTCAAGGCTGCCAACGGCGTCGCACTGGCGAAGGATTTTGTGTGGACCTTCTCGACCGTGACGGACACTGCTTTTCTGGATGAAGGCAAGCAAATTTTCCGTTTTGACACGTTCGGCGACGAGACCACGTGGACCGACACTCTGCACCTGAACGACGTCATCACCGCGGCCGTCGATCCGACCACCGCCTTGTCGGTCGGCTTGAAGGTGGACGCCGAGGCGCTACCGCCTGCCGTCGTGGCAGGCATCCAGGATGGCAGCATCAGTCTGACCAGTCCCGACACCACGCTGGCGCTGATCGGCCTTGATGCGGTTGTCGGCATCAAGGGGACAGTGGAAAGCGTCAATGGCAAGAGCACCCTGACACGGGTCGGAATCACTTGTGCACTGTGCCACTCCACCGTCGACAATTCATTTGCTCCGGGTATCGGCAAGCGTCTCGACGGTTGGCCCAATCGCGACTTGAACCCGGGCGCCATCATCGCCCTGTCCCCAGCATTGGATGCGGGGCAGAAGTCCGTCTACAACTCGTGGGGCCCGGGCCTGTACGACCCTCGCTTCAACACCGACGGTCAGAATGGTCCGCAGGTGATCTCGCCAGCGTACGGCTTGCAAGGCACCCACAAGATCATCGCGACCGGCGATGGCGATGATCTGGCCTACTGGAACCGGTATGTCGGGGTGACCCAGATGGGTGGGCACGGCAATTTCACCGATGATCGCATCGGCACGAAGGGCGTCAACATCACCAATGGCACCGACGATCTGGTGACGGCGAAGTTGCCGGCGCTGCAGGCTTATCAGCTGTCGATCGCGGCACCACCCGCGCCAGCCGGCAGCTTCGATGTGGCGGCGGCGACGCGTGGCAAAGCGCTGTTCGAGGGCAAGGCGGGATGCGCCAGCTGCCACAGCGGTCCCGAGTTCACGGATGCCAACGAGCGTCTGCACGATCCGAGCGAGGTGCCCAGTGAGCCCGAGGCTGCCGGCGTGCCGAGCTACGCGTCACGCACCGCGACCAAGCAGTACCGCACGGCCCCGCTGAAAGGTGTGTGGCAGCACCCGCCGTATTTCCACAACGGCTCGGCGGCCACGCTCGTCGACGTGGTGAACATGTACAACGCGAAGCAGTCGCTCGGTCTGACTAGTGCCGAGGTTGCAGATGTCGCGCAATACGTGAAGTCATTGTAATGCACGCCATCGGGTATTCGTCGCTGGGATACTGCCACCGGTGCGGAGTGATCGTCGGAGCGTGACGGATCATGCGTCGAGCTTACGACCGGCGTGGCCGGAGCTCCGGTTCGACCGCTTCGCGCTCGCGTCGCGTAGCCCTACTTCCAGCGGACCTGCTCGTGGCAATCGGCGCAGTGGCCGCTCATCTGTCCAAGGGCCTGCGCGATGTCCTGCAGGCTCTTCTTCTTCGCCGCCTCGGCGAGGTCGTCGGCGTCGCCGCCCAGCGTCTGTGACATCGAGGCGAGCACGTCCGCCGCTTTCTCGTTCTTCGCGCCTTCGTCGGCCATGACCTTGGTGAGCTCTTCCATGCGCCGCGCATCGTGCTCGATGCGGGCGAAGTCCTCGTCGCGTGGATGTTGCACCAGCATCCACGCCAGGCGAGTGTTGATGGCGCCCCACGCCGCGCGCACTTGTCGCATGGCGCCGAGAAAGTCCTTCGGCCGCTTCGTCGAGTCGAAGACTGGCGGTGCCAGCGCGCCATCGCCGGCGGCGCGCACCGCCATGCCCGAGTGAAACACCAGCACCTCGCCGCCGACCCATCCGGTGAAGAGCGCAACGCTGGCGACGATTACGACGCAGCCGAGCAGCGCCGGGGAAATCGGCGTATCGGCTCGACGGAACACGAGCCGCAGCGCCGCGAGCGCCGCGAGCAGCGTCGTCGTCGCGACGCCGAAGCCGAGGTGGATCCAGCGCCAAGTCTCGATCCCTCCCGGCCAGGGCACCACCGCGTTCGAGACGAGCCCGAAGATGCCGGTTCCGAGCGTGAGCGCCGCCGTCACGACCAGCGCCGCGTCGCCGACGAGTGTCCACGCCGGCGAGCGCCGCCACACCGCGATCGCGTAGGCGATTACGATGAGGGGCAACCCGCCGATCGTGAAGTGCGTCAGTGCCGGATGGATCGTCGCCAGCCGAACGACATGAAACATGGCTAGTGCAACTTGATCTCGGCGGCAGTCGTCGCGTCGATCTTCTTGGTCTTCGCGTCGGCGACGCCGTTGGCGTCCAGGTCGAACGCGAGAATGGCGTAATACTCGTCGGCCTTGAGGCTGCCCGGCTTGTTGGCCGGCATCTTCGTCGACACGAACTCGGCGACGTCCTGCGCGGTGTGGAACTGGGTCTTGCGCACCTTGGCCTCGGGGCGCGGATCGAGCGGAAGTGCGTCCTTGCCGACGACGGGCGGCGCCTTCTTCGTGCCTTCGCCGGCCTTGCCGTGGCACTTCGCGCAATGCTTCGCGAAGAGCTTGGCACCCTGGGCGACTTGCGCCTCGTCAGCATGGGAGACGCTGACCCAACCGGCGACGGCGAGAGCAGCGGCCAGGCATGAAGCGACTCGCGTGGAACGAATCTTCGGCATCGTGTCCTCCAGAAGTTGGCCTTGGGACTACGCATGCAGCGACAAGTTACAAGCCGTCAGCGGCTCAATACGAATCGCGCCGAAGAGAAGTGCCACGATCGCGCCTCACCAGCGTGCGACCTCGTCGCACTTGGCGGCGAACACGAAGTCGCTGTCGGCAGCCCGTTGACTTTGTGCGTCCAGATGTCGACACGCACCTTGCCCCAGGACAGCTTGATCTCGGCGTGGTGGTTTTGCTGCTCGGCGAGGGCGCCGACCCGGTCGACGAGCGCGATCGCCTGCTTGAAATCGGGCGACGTGTACGTCCTGGTCAGCCGCCGGCTGTCGAGGACCTGCCAGCCGTCGATCTGCGGCAACCGCTTGAGACAACGCCCTCTTCCCGTCCCGTTCCTCGAAGAGCCTCGGCGGCTCGAGCGCTGGGACAATGCGTGGCTGCAGGGCACGCGCGCGGGCGAGAACTTGACCGGCAGGCTTCAGCGCTATGACGAGATGCCGCGGTTCTACGCCGACCTGCTCGACATCGACGCGATCGGAGACATCAGCGCGACGCTGGACACTTTGGTCGACTGGAACCCAAAGGAGCTGGCCGGAACCATCTTCTATCTCAGGCGCGGACAGGTGCGGGGCGTTTTGTTCTGCAACCGGCCGGGCAAACTCGAGGCCGCTCGCCAGCTGATCACGCGCTCTGTGCCCGGCGACGACGAGGAGGATCCGCGCTGGTCGCTATAGGTCAACGTGGGGCAGTCACAGCTCGCTCTCGGCCGCTCTCCAGCTCGACGATGCGATGGACCGGGAGCCTCAGCCGTCGGGCACCTCATCGAGGCGAGGTGTGTGACCCTCAGCGGATCGATGCGATAGACAGGCCAATCGAACTGACGTACGGAGATGCGCGTAGTTTCTCAGTGGGCGGAGTGGAGGCGGTGATGCGGCGGGCAAGGTGTAGCAGAAGCCGGCTTTCGATGGCGAAGAAGAGGCTACGGCAGCTCCTCGACCGGCCCGAGGGAAACCCTGTTCAACCGATGCGCAGGATGTGGCGGGCCTCCACGGCCGTTGTCGGGTGCCACCGTCAACGGGGGTGAGAGACGTGGCCGGCTGGCGACGGACGATGCACGGTGAATGGATCCACGACGGGGTCGGGCTCGTCGCGCACGCGGTGGCGTTCGGCTGGTTCGCGCATCCGTTCGGCGGCGGGCCGCCGCTCGGCCCATTCACCGACGAGAACGCGGCGAAGTCCGCGCTTGAGCGCGAACAGGCGGAGGCACAAGGGTGGAGCGGAGCCCGGTCGCCCTGACGGTCCACTATCAGCGCGGTGCACGCGCTCGTGCACGACGCACGAGGCGACGACATGATCGAAATCCGAGATTGGGTTTGGACTTGTGAGCGTTGCCGTCCTCAAACGTAGGTCGCTGCAGGGACGCTCATCGGGCGGGCGTACCTCCGCGCTTCGTGTGATTGATGAACAAAGCGAGGATCGCGACGGTGATGAGGATCATGCCGGCGTTTATAAACAGGGTGTCCCGGCGGCCGACGAGACGGACGCTGAAAATGATGTCGAGCAGAAACAGGAGGCATAAGATCGCGGCCGCCGCGAAAACAGGTCGACGCCAGCCTCTCTTCCGCGGCGGCGGCGGCGGCATCGACTCCTCGCTGGTGTCAAAGGTCCAATCGGACATAGCTCTTCTCGCTGCATCCGATGAGCCGATCAGATCACCCAGGTAGAGAGGCAGCGTCTTCTTTACCGGGAGCGAGGGGAAGGGTGAAATGAACAGTCGTCCCTTTGCCCGGCGTGCTCATGATCCAGATCCTCCCGCGATGCGCGTCGACGATGCCCTTGGCGATGTAGAGGCCCAATCCGCTGCCGCGGCGATCGCTATCCTTCTGCTGCCAGTAACGATCAAAAGCGTGCGGCAAGTGCTCGGCGGGGATGCCCGGGCCCGTGTCCGCCACGGAGAAATGCACCTGGCCGGAGAGCTCCTCGGCCACGACCGAGATGGAAGCACCATTGGGGCTGAACTTGATCGCGTTGCCGATGAGATTCGAAAACACCCGCAGGATGAGATCGCGTTCGCAAAGCACCGCGAGCTGCCGCGACGGTGCCTCAGGGCAGAGCCGAATCGACTTTTCGGTGGCGGCGGGACTGAACATGTCCACCGCCGAATTGACGAGTGACGCTACCTCCTCCGGCTTTCCCGCCGTTCGTAGGACGCCTGCCTCGATCTTCGAGGCGTCGAGTAGATCGGAGATGAGTCGTATCATGCGTTCGGATGCGCGATCGATTCGCGCCGCCAGCTCAGCAGCCCGGCCTTCCCCGCAAGTCTTCCGTAAGAGTTCAGTCGCCATTCGGATGGCGTGTGCGCCCGACGTGCGCAGCTTCGTACGCGCGCTCGACGACGTGCTCGGCGAGGCGCAGCCAGGTCGCTAGGCGCGGGGATTCTGCATGGCGCGTAAGCCGAAGATCCTGTCGCGCAAGAAGGTGCGCGCCGCACTCGAAGCGGCGCACGGCATCCGCGACCGCGCGGCGCGCGTACTGAAGATTCCGCGCACGACGCTGCAAGCCTGGCTCTCGGGGCCACTGCGCGATCTCGAGGCGTACATCGACGAGCTACGCGCGCAGTACGCTCCGGACGGCCGCGGCCGTCCATGGGTCGTCGACGATGCCCGAACCCGCGACGCAGTGCGCGCGCATGGAAGGCTTCCGGCTACCGGCTCTCCGTCGCCGCCCGTGCGCTCGAAATCCCCCGAACATCTCTCCGCCACCTGCTTCACCGCTATGGATTGCCGAACCTTCCAGCTTTCGGGCGAAAGACCCACAAGTGAAGTGCGAGCTTTCAATCGCTGCGACGCATTCAGCTATGCGTCGAGAGCGGGCGAGTGTGGCGTCGTCGCCTGTCCTGTCCGGCTCCGCTCGAAGCCCCGCGAAAGCCTCATGAGCCGCCGCGAATGCCGCAAGAACGGCCACATTCATGTGCCGGGTCGCCCGGATTGCGACCTGTGTGTCGGATTCCGAGTGGCTTAGAGGCGACCGGGTCTGATAGTTCGGCTCTCGAAGTCTTCCGCCATTGAGCCGCGACAATCTGCGGCACACTGACGGAGGTACGCGTCTGATACGCTTCTTGGGGGTGCGTGCGCAAAGGGAGCAGCGCTATGAGCGTGAGCGGCGAGAAGAAAGACTTTCAGGTCGAAGTGGCAGTGGCTGAAGACGGCGTAGACGTATTCGAACTTGAAAGCCTGTTTCCAGATGCACTCGCACAATATCCCCGCGATGCGCACGGCGCATCGGGAAGCGACTGGCGGCTCATCGTAACCGGTGCTGACGGCATTACGGATTCATCGCGGTTGGACTAATTCGCAACTTCGGCAAACACTCTCGAACGACAGAGCCCTGCCGCATCGAAGCGGCCGGCGCGATCGTCATCGCCAGCCCCGAGTACAACTACTCGATCAGCGGACCGCTGAAGAACGCGATCGATTGGGTCTCGCGGGCGCGGCCGATGCCGTGGCGCGGGCGCAGCATCTATCTCGTATCAGCGTCGCCGGGGGCGTTCGGCGGGATTCGGGGCCTGTGGCAGGCCCGCATTCCTCTCGAAGGGTGCGGCGCGCTCGTCTTTCCCGACATGTTCGCACTCGCCCACGCAGATCGCGCCTTCGCTGCTGACGGCAGCCTTCTCGACGCTGCGCTCGCCGAGCGGCTGCGAGACGAAACGATCGGATTTCTGCGACTCGCGGAGGCGATCGCACCAGTGTGCTCTGGCAAGACTGAGGGCGAGGCCGCGCGTAGGCAGCAGGAGATCACGCGCGCGCTCGAGGACGAGTCGCTCATTCAGCCCCAGTCAGCGTGAAGGGTGTCAGGGCTGCAAATCGAGCGACGTCTCTGCGTCGCTTCGCATACCGTCGGAGGGGGCGACCGATGCCTGGTGGGGCCGGTTGATCCGACCCCGATTGACTCCCATCACTGGCGTGAAGGAGGGCGGGTCCGAGCTGGGAAACGACTGCTTACTCGCCTCGTCAACTCGCTCGTCGTCATCCGGCACTCCGAAATCTACCGCCATGCTCTACGGGACTGCACCTCGCATACCGTTGTCCGATGGCTCACTCAAGACGCGCTCAGGCTTGCCCATACGTCGAGCGCCTGCTCAGCGCGCGCGATCTCGGACTAGACGCGGAACGTCTGCGGCAGCGCGGGAGCATCGAGCAACGAGCGGACTTGATTCGCGGACGTCACGATCCGCGCCGACATGCGAAATAGACCCGCGCGTTCACTCTCCAGCGCGGATGTCTGGAGTCGCTGCGCTATTCCTTGCAGTCGTGCGCGAAGTAGCTCGAGACCAGCAGACCTCTCTTCCGTCGGCTTGGCGCGCTCACGCATGCGAGCTTCTCGAGCGCACCTTCGTCGTCGTTCCGCTCAACGCGCGCTTACTGACGACCCTCACGATCGCGACGGTTTCGCGCAGTGTCGCGGCGGCAAGATCCACGAGAGACTTCATCGCCACCTCCAGTGGATGCAGCTAACCCGTGGCGAAGTCGGATCGCAATCAGTGACGCAGCGTAAGCTGGGTGCCAGTCATTCGAGCACGCCTCTCAGTGCAAGGGCGGAGCACTCGGCCGCTCCTCAGCGGCCTTTCGCCGCTCTCTTGGCTCGAACGGACGAGAAGCATCCAAGAACCAAGTGTCCATGTCGAGGCTGCGGAGTTGCTCGATCAGGATATCCTCGGTGACGATGTCGCCGAGTCGCGCTGCAGTGAGAGCCGCCTCTTTCAGATCTCGTGCGTAGAGCGACATCCGTTCGCCGAGTGCCTCTACATGTTCCTGCGTAGTGACGGCGTCGAGCTCGTACTCGGTGACGTGGCTGTTCTTGCTGACGAGACGTGCCGTCCCCTCCGCTGTCCCGCCGAGCGCGGTGGCGCGCTCTGCGATGACGTCGCCGGAATGACGGAGCCGGTTGGCGACGTCATCGAACAGTTCGTGAAGGCTCACGAACTCTGGCCCGCGAACATTCCAGTGAGCGTGCTTCGCCTGCATGGAAAGGTCGAGTGCGCTCGCAAGCGTGTCGTTCAATAGACCGATGATCTCTCGGCGCGCTTCCGCCGAGAGGTCCGGGTTAGCAAGGTGACGGTGCATGGTCTTCTCCTTCGTTGCGACTCAGGTGCTCACGAACTCGGGCAAGCCTGAGAAGGTGGAACGCAAGACCTCCGGAAGCTGACGATGGACATCATCGATTTCGCCGGCGCTGACGCTCTGGGCGATGGTGACCCCGACTGCGCGCAAGACGATCGCTGCGCGCACGGGATCGATATCGAGCCGCCGCACGAGATCCGACTCGATCGTCTCCCGCGTGATCGACTTGTCAGGACCAGGCGGTAGGGACTTCAACGTGGGCTGCAGCAAGGAGGGCAGTTGCGCGATCAGATCTTTTGCTTCGCCAGCGGTGAGGCGCCGGATCAACGCGCTGAGCACTGTCTCGACCGCCGTCTCCGCCAGCCCGGAATCCAATCCGGTGTTCAGTCGAACCAGATTCAGGAACCGGCCGTATGTGGACTCGGCTCGGGCAGCGCGGGCGCTGTGGCGATCTCGGCCTTCCCGCCTGGTCGCCGTGGGGCCGCCCTCGCCGAGCTGAACCTGTACGACGCCGGCGAGCTCTTCGAGAGACGCCGCTTCATCGAGAAGCAGATCGTCGAGCGTGACGATGCCGACGATCTTGCCGTCATCGACGAGGGGGATCCGGCGGAGGTTCTGTTCCTGCATCAGCTGAATTGCGTCCGACTGGCTGTCACTCGGGCGGAGCGTGGCCACAGGTGTCGTCATGACGTCAGCAAGTGTCGTCGTCCGCGCGTCGAGACCACGGCCAACCAACCGGACGGCGAGGTCACGATCCGTCACGATTCCGACGACCGTTCCCTTCTTGCCGACCACGGCTGCGCCGATGTTGTTGTGTTCGATCGCACGCGCGGCCTCCAGCGCTGACGCGCTCGGCTGAAGCACGACGAGGCGAGGTCGCAAATACCACTTGAGAGACATTCATTCCCTCCGTTCATCGGACGTCGGAGACAGGGAGTTTGTCCGAGTCGGAGCGATTCACGACTCGTGCCGCCGCTTCGCGGTGAGCGAGCGCCCCACCGCAACGCAAGACGGCGGCGCCATTCTGTGCGCATGTGCAAGAGCCTCGGGCCTCGCGCGCGTCGCCGACGGTCGCATATTGGACGGTGTGTTCGAGGGTGTATTGATCGCGAGTGATCTCTCTCTCCCACGTCGGCCGCCGCGCTCGACGCGGGATTGGCGATTGCCCGGGGCAACGATGGTGACGCAATCGTGCTCTACGTCCTGGAGCTTTGGCTGTTGTCGCGTTCCTGGATTGCAACACCGACACGCGAAGAGCTGGAGGTGCACCGGCGATTCCTGGCGCGAGAAGAGTCAGCGATCGCCGAGAAACTTCAGCAGCTCGTGCGATCGCGAATGGGCGAGGGCCGCACGGCCAAGGTCCAAGTGATGGTTCGCGACGGCCATGCCGCGGAAACCATCGCTGTCGTCGGAAACGAAACGGCTGCAAGGCTCATCGTCGTGGGGACGAAGGGCCGACTGGAGACACTGGGATCCGTCGCGGAGCGTGTTGTGCGCACCGCGCGCCGACCGGTGCTTGTGATTCCTGCGTAAATCAATGGCATGGACCGTCGAGCAGGAGGGCTTTGAGCCCGCTCGGGAACACGACATGGAGAGCATCTTTGCCATCGGTAATGGCTATGTCGGTGTGCGTGGAGCGCTCGATACACCGCTTCCAGGGTCACAGGGCGACCTGTTCGTCGCCGGCGTGTATGACCGCAAGATTTCGAAGCGGCCGTATTCCGAGCCTGAGTTCGTCGCCGCCGATCGCGAAGATTACCCCTACTCCGAGATCGTGACGTTTCCCTTCCCGTTTCGCTTGGCTGTCACGGTCGATGGAGTCGCTGTCAGCCTGGCGAAGACGCGCTGGCTCGAGCATCGCCGCGCGCTCGATCTGCGGCGGGGAGTGATTTGCAGCTACGTGGAGTACGACATCGATGCCGACCGTCGGGTGACGATCCGGACGCAACGCTGCGCATCACTCTCCGATCTGCATCTGCTTCTGCAGGAAGTGACGGTGCATCTGGTGAATCACTCCGGTGAAGTCGACCTCAGCGCCGATACAACGGATCCTGATCTCGCTGACAATCACCCGCACCTGACGCCGTTAGATGACGGCGCGAGAGATCCCACGTTGGGCCTGCAGCGGTTCAGGACGCAAGCCTCAGACGTCGAGGTAGCCATCGCCTCGCGTGTCATGCTGGACGGCGCCACGGGCGAAGGGTTGCGCTGGCGCGTGGCTGCCAGCCTCGGCGAGCCGTTGACCCTGCGCCGGCATGTCGCGGTCTACACCAGCAAAGATGTGGGGAACCCGCTGGCGGCAGCGATTCGCCATCTCGAGCGGATGCGCTGGTCCGACTTCGATGATTTGCTCGCGGCGCACGTCGAGCGCTGGGGCGCCGTCTGGAAACGTTCGGACCTTCACGTCGCTGGCAGCCCTGCTACCGAGCAGGCGCTCCGCTTCGGTTCCTATCATCTCGTCAGCGCCGCCGATCGAGACCCGCGCGTCTCCGTTACGGGACGTGCTCTAACCGGCCGCGCGTATGAGGGGCACATCTTCTGGGATGTCGAGATTTTCAAGTTCCCGTTCTACCTGCACACAGCGCCGGACGTCGCTCGGAACCTGCTCCGGTACCGCTACAACACGCTTGATGGAGCACGTCGTCGAGCGCGACAACTCGATTGTTCGGGCGCGTGCTTCGCGTGGGAGTCGACGGTGACCGGTGACGACGTCACGCCGCGCACGATCGAGCTGAAGACCACGGGCAAGATCATTCCCATCTTCACGGGAGGCCAGCAGCTGCATGTGACGTCGGCTGTGGCGTTCGCCCTGTGGCGATATTGGGAGGCGCTGCACGACGGCGATCTTCTGCGCGAGATTGGTGTCGAGATCCTGGTAGAAACGGCGCGGTTCTGGACGAGTCGCGCGACACGGGGGCAACGCCACTTCCATATTCGAGAAGTCGTCGGACCGGACGAATACCACCATTCCGTGAACGACAACGCGTACACGAACTGGATGGCACGCTTCAACCTGGAGCGCGCGGTCGCCGCCGTCGTGTGGATCGAGGGAAGGTTCCCCGACGATTGGAGGGCGCTGAAGCGTCGCCTCGACATCCGGCCCGACGAACCTGCGGCGTGGGCGAACGTCGCTCGGGAATTGTTCGTCCCAGAACCGAACGCGTCCGGGGTCATCGAGCAGTTCGAGGGCTTCTTCGATCTGGAGGACTACACATTGCCGCGAAAGGAGCGTTTCAAGGCGCCGATCAGCCGCCTCTTCGACTGGGACAAGATCAACCGACTGAAGCTGATCAAACAGGCAGATGTCCTCATGCTGCTCTTCCTTTTCCCCGACGCGTTTCCGGCCGAGGTCGTCGAGGCGAATTACCGATATTACGAACCGATCACCGATCATGGGAGCAGCTTGTCGCCGGGCATTCACGCCGCCATTGCTGCTCGTCTCGGGCTTCGCAGCGATGCCGAACGGTATTGGCGCGAGAGCCTCTGGTTGGACCTGTCAAATGGCATGGGCAATAGCGCGCTCGGTATCCACCCTGCGTGCATGGGAGCGACCTGGCAGGCGCTCGTCTTCGGGTTCCTTGGCGTCACCTTCACAGACGATGGACCACGCTGCGCTTCCGACGCCGGCTCACGGCTTCTGCCGAATTGGCTCGCGGTCGATCTCGAGCTCGCGTGGCGCGGTCGCATACATTGTGCCCACGTGGCAAAGGAGCCGACCCGATGACGATGTTCTCGTCAGTCCTGGTGCCACTCGACGGCTCGCCGATGGCGGCGCGCAGTTTCGAGTGCGCCGCATGGCTCGCGCAGCGAGTGGAGGCTCGCCTACACGTGTTGACGGCAACCGATGGAGAGCGGTCGCCGCGTGATGAGTTACGACGGCTTCGCGTACCGGAGCGGTACTGGCCAGATATCGAAATCCACCAGACGTCCGATCCCCCAGAGACGGCGATCATCGAGGCGTCCGCTCGATATGATGTGCGGCTCGTTGTGATGAGCGCGCGCGGGGAATCGTTCGAACGGGCTGAGCACCTCGAACCCGAGCAGGTCGTGGGACATGTCGCGGGATTCGTCATCGAGCGGTGCCCGGTGCCCGTGATCCTGACGCCGCCGCAGTATCGCGTGGTGCTCCCGTGGAAGCGGCTCATTGCACCTATCAGTGGTGCCTGTGCATGCGAAGACGCGTTGGCGCTGGCCGTGCCGCTCGCATACGACCTCGATATCTCCGTGCGGGTCGTTCACGTAGCCAATCCGGACGCGGCGGATGAAGGCCTCGATGTGCGGGCGCGATACTCGGATGCACTCCACCATGAGTATCCAGGCCAACTCGACGAGTTGGTGATGCGGGCGCTTCCGCTGCTTCCAATCAAGGAGCGGCATCGCATCGAAAGCGTGTACGTGCGCAGCGGCAATGTGCTCGCTCGATTGTTGGAGATCGTCGAGGGCGAGCGTAACAGCGCGGTGGTCGTCGGCTGGCGCGGCACGCTCAGCGCGGGCCGTGCTCCTTTGCTCAAGGGATTGATCGGTCGAATCACGAGCCCGCTCCTCCTCGTAAAGCAACGGGCGCGTCGACTATCGCGGCTCAACACCGGAGAGGAATTCGAGTGAGCGCATTCTCGAGACCGTCTCGCTTGAGCGTGGATTGCGGGAGCCTACTGTCAGTGTCATGAACGTCATCGAGATCATGACCCGCGACGTGGCCTGCTGTCGAGCGAACGACTCGCTTCTCGATGCGGTCCGCCTCATGGCCGAGCGAGACTGCGGATGCGTCCCGGTTGTCGGGGACGATGGGCGCGTCGTCGGCATCGTCACCGACCGCGACGCCTGCGTGGCTGAGCTGCGATTGGGGCGCTCCTTTCGCGAGCTATTCGTCGGCGATGCAATGTCTTCGCCTGTCGTGACCTGCCACGCCGAGGACGATGCGGACAGCGCACAGCAGCTCATGCGCACGCATCAGATACGCCGGCTGCCGGTGGTGGACGAAGGTGGTGGCCTGGTTGGCCTGCTGGCGCTCAGCGACATCATTCGTGAAGCTGCGCGACAAAGTCACTTCCGCTTTAGAAACGTCTTCGCTGGCGAGACCGCACATACCCTCGCCGCCGTTTCGTTCCCTCACGAGTCCGATGAGGCACGACGCGCGGCTAGCGACGGAGAGCCGCCGGCCTCGTAGACGTCCGGTCCAGTGATCAGGTTGCTTGCCTGCGGCGAGGCGTCGCGGGCGTTCGCTGACCGCCGACTCGCGCCCGTGCCCGTGCAGGCGGAGCACCGCGATCCACCGACGGAGGAGTATGCATCGGGTGTCGCCATCTTCGTCCGCGCCGCGCCGCGACCTCGGCCAGATGCTCCGCTGCTTGGTAGTGATCGGGCATGATTTGCATTCGGATCATCCGCGCCGCGGACGGTGCAAGCGTCGCGAGCTGATCGCGATACGTCGTGAATGCGGTATGTTCGGCGATTCGCATTCCGCTGATGGTCGGTTCGGTGATCCAGAGGTCGTGCGAGCGGACAGCGGACGCGCCGCCGTGGCGCTCCACGCAGTCGGCGAGAAGTGCGGCATGGTTTTCGTGAAGGGCCGCGAGCCGGTGTGAGTCCCGTAGCGACAGGAGCCCGGGCGGCAAGGCTCGATAGGCAGCGGCGAGACCGCGCTCGGCCCGTTCGAGAGAGCGCAGCGCTTGCGAGCGGAGGAGCGACGGACGCCGCTTTCGATGTCCACCTGCTGTCTTGGTCTCGTGCATGCGCTGGATGATGAGACCGTAGCAGCGGCGATCAAGCCCGCGCGCCGCTCGGTGGACGGGTCGCGAGGGCGCGCGTGGGTGGTGATTCGACTACCGGTCGAACGCCTCGACTCGGATCGTTTGCGCCGGAAAACCTGCGCCGACAAGAGCTCGCTCGACGGCGTCGGTCATCGGCGACAGCCCGCAAAGTAGAACGACAGTGGGCTGGAATACCCGTGCTGCACCCAGAAGATGACGCTGGACCCAGCCGGTCTCTCCCCGCCAATTGCCCGATGGACTCGACAGCGTAATCGTCAGATGGAACCGCGGATGGGCCGCGGCCCAATCCTCAAGCTCGTCCCGCCACAGAATGTCGCCTTCGGTGCGGCACCCGAAAAGTAGAACGATTGGCGGGCCCGAGGCGCGAGCGAGCTCCTCCTGTAACAAGGCGCGGAAAGGCGCTAGACCGGAGCCCGTCGCCACCATCATCGCGGATAGCTCGCGTTCGCCCTGCCGACGGCTGAGCCAGCCGTGGTTCGGTCCGTCGGCGTCAATTTCGGCGCCGGGCGACAGTGCGTGCAGTGCCGTCGACGTCGGACCTCCCTCGACACGCGTTACTGCGAAGTCGAGCAGCCCCTGCGGAACCGGCGCCGAGGCCACCGAGTATGGGCGCCGCATCACCAGTCCGCTCGCGCTCGGGACATAGAGATTCATTGACCGGCCCGGGTGATATTGCGGATGCGAGCCGACCGCCGCGAATGACAGCTCGCGAACCGAAGGCGACAGCGGCCTCGCTGCGATCAGGCGCAAACGGTAGCGTCGCGGCGTGCTCATGAGGACACCGGCTTACGCGATTATCGCACCTCAACAACTATTGAGCGCTACCAGGAGACCGAGAGCGCCAACATGGCCAGGGCAATCATGACACCACTCAGGTCTCGTTCCTTATTCATCGCATTCTCCTATTCGTCGAACCGATGCCCGATTGCCTCCAGGTGAAGGAAGGCGCGGGCGACGGCATTGAGGATGGTGTGCACTTCGAAGGGCTTTGCGATCACTTCGAAGGCGCCATTCGGCAGCCTTCCGAAGCCGCTTCGCGCACTACAGATGACAGTGACGATCCGACCGTCGCGGTTGCTGGAGACCTCGCGTAGGACGTCTTCACCGCACTTGCCTGGCAAGTCGAGGTCCAGGATCATCGGCTCACAGCTCGAGCGCCTCGTGCCGATGATCGGCGTCTGCGTGGCGCGCTATCAGCACCCGACCGGCGTTATGTGGGTTCGTTGTAGAACAAGTGTGATCGCACCGTAGCGGCGGCGCCGCGCGACTCAATGTAGGCTGCGCGGGAGCGTGAACGTGAACACTGTCGGCAACCCGGGCGCTTCGCCGACTCGAACGGTCCCGCCGTGCGCTTCGGCCACGATCCGACAGAAGTACAGGCCCAGGCCGAGGTTCATCCGGCGGTGCTCGCCGGACTGACCGTACTTGTCGAAGATACGCTCGCGCGCCGCGGGTGGAACGGGCTGCCCCGAATTGCCGATGGCGATCGACACCGTCCGTTCGTCGGCGGCGGTGGCGGAAACGCGGATGGTGCCGTCCGCTGGGACATATCGGAGCGCGTTATCGAGGACGTTCTCGATGGCCCGTGTCAACAGGTCCACATCGCCATCGACTATCAGCTCGGGCAGAACGAGGTCGATACGGACGCCGCGTGCGGCGAAGGCCCGCTCTCGCTGCTCGACGGTTGGCTCCACCAGGGCACGCACCGTCGTTGCGACCCGCGTCAACACCAGCCGGTTCGCTTCGAGCTGTTCCACATCGGCGAGATTTGCCAACAGGCGGAGCGCGCGGCGAGCGCCGCTACGCGCGTCGACTACGGCGTCATGCACATCGGGCAGCTGGGCCAGGCGCGCGTCCTCAGTCGCATAATCGAGGTTGGACATGACCACGCTTAGCGGGTTCTTGAGGTCGTGCACGATCAAGCTCGTCATCTCGGCGCGGAACTGCTGCAGCTCGACCAGACGGCGGTTGCGATCGTCGAGCTCGCGCTGGTTCGCCCGCAGCTTGAGGAGATTGCCCGCGCGGGCGAGGATTTCAAAACGGTCGACAGGCTTGGTCACGAAATCGTCGGCTCCGATGCGAAGGCCCAGAAGCTTCGACGAGGCATCGTTGAGCGCCGTCACGAGGATGACGGGCAGAAATCCGATCGCGACCTCTTTCAGCTCGGTCGTCGTCTGAAAGCCGTTCATGCCCGGCATCATTACGTCGAGCAGCACCAGGTCCGGTAGGACGGTCCGCGCCGTCTCGACGGCGCGCTCGCCAGACTCTGCTTCGACGACCTCGTGGCCAGCACTCTCGAGATGGACGCGCAGCAGTTCACGATTGTGGGCGTTGTCATCGACGACGAGTACCCGAGCCATCACAGTTCACGGCGAACGACTCGCGCCACCTCGCGAAGAAGCTCCGCCATTCCTGTCGTTCCCTTCGATAATACGGCTTGCACGTCGCCGTTGAGGCGCGCGCGTTGGCTGGCGCTGAGCTCGTGCGCTGTCACCAGGAGGATCGGCACCGACCGCGTCCGTTCGTTTGAACGCAGTGCCTCGATGACTTCGATCCCGGAGATGTCCGGCATCACCAAGTCGAGCAAGACCAGATCGACTGGGCCTCTTTGCGCCGCGACAATCCCGCTGCGGCCTGAGCACTCGGTCACAACGCGAAAGCCATGCGGCTCCAGCGTCGCGCGGAAGAGCTCTAGCTGCGCCTGATCGTCGTCGACGGCGAGAACGTTTACGGGCGTCTGCCGCGCCCGATGAGTGAAGCTCCGCCGCTCCAGCGCGCTGATGAGCGTGTCCCGGCTGACGGGCTTGATCAAGTGCTCAAGCGCGCCCAGGCTGAACGCCTTTCCTCGGTCGCTCGAGATGCTCACCATGACGACGGGGATCGGCGCCGTCGTCGGATCGCTCTTCAGCACTCGCAGCACGTCCCAGCCGTCAATCGTCGGTAAGAAGACGTCGAGCGTGATGACGTCGGGTCGCAACTCTCTGGCCAACGTAACCGCCTCGTCACCGCTGCCGACGGTAACCGTTCGGAAGCCGCTGTCGTGCAGCGTCACTACTAGGATCTCCTGCGCCGCCGGATCGTCATCGACGACCAGCGCGAGAGGCGCCGTTGCGCCGGCAGCTATCATGCCGGAGGTCGCGGGTGCTGCCTCGGCTGTGTGGATTGGCAGGTCGACGAAGAAGGTCGAGCCGACGCCTAGGTTGCTCTCGACGCCGATGTGGCCGCCCATCAGCGCGACGAGTTGCTTGGTGAGCGACAGTCCGAGCCCGGTGCCGCCGCGCTCCTTGGCGTTGCTGAGCTGCGTGAAGGGTGTAAAGAGCCGTCCCAGGTCCTGCTGAGCGATCCCGGTGCCAGTGTCACGCACGGCGAACCGAATGAAGCCGGAGCGCGGCGACATCGTGCCCGTGACATCGACGTGGCCGTCGGCGGCCGTGAACTTGATGGCGTTTGAGATGAGATTATAGAGCACCTGCTTGAGCCGCGCCGCATCGGCGATGACCGGCGGCAGCGCCGCGGAACTGCGATCATCGGACATGCGCAGCCCCTTCGCGTTCGCGAGCGGCTGCAGCGTTCCGACGGCCTCGGCGATCGCCGTGCGGGGCGCACACGCCTGGCGAACGACTTCGAGCCGGGCCCGCTTCGATCTTCGAGAGGTCGAGCAGATCGTTGATGAGGCCGAGCAGGTGCCGACCGCTCTGGTGGACGTTCTGCAGGTACCGCTGCTGCTTATCGTTGATCGCGCCGAACTTGCCGTCGATGAGAATCTCGGAGAAGCCGATAATCGAGTTCAGCGGCGTGCGCAGCTCGTGAGACATCATCGCTAGAAACTCGGTTTTGGCCTGGCTGGCGCGCTTGAGGTCGTCGTTCTGATCCGTGAGCAGCTGATTGAGCCGCGCGCGTTCAGCCTCCACCTTGGCGCGCTCCGTGATGTCTCGGGCGGCAGCGTAGATTAGGCCCGCTGGGTCAGGCGCGGCCATCCATAGAAGGTCGCGGTACGTGCCGTCCTTGGCGCGATATCGATTTTCGAACGCGATCGACTGCTCGCCGCTCGTCAGCTTGGCGACCTCCGCTAGCGTCGCCTCCCGATCGTCAGGATGCACGAAGTCGACGAACGGGCGCGCCAGCAACTCTTCCTCCGCGTAACCGAGCGTCTTGAATGCCGGGTTGATGCGCTTGAAGTAGCCGTCGGTATCCGGCGACGATCCGCTGAAAAGCGCCGTAGAAGGGCGTCTCGACGGATGCGGGGTAGACCTCCCAGACCGTCTTGCCGAGCAACTCCGATGCGGTTTTCCCGAGGCGACGCTCGCTGGCGGGGTTGACGAACAGGTAGCGGCCGTCGCGGTCGTAGATGCTGACGGCGTCGACGAGATAGCGCAGGACTTCATCGCGCTCGCGGACGATCGCTTGCTGCTCGGCGACGAGGCGCTCCTTCGTCGCCAGGTATTCTTCGCCGAGGACAACCATCGTGCGGTCGACGAAACGAAACATCGCAGCCATCGCCGCCGACAGCCGATCGGGGGCGCTGCCATACTCTCGTAGCAAGAACGGAACGATGTCGCGCTTGAACGCGCCGATGAGGTCGTACCAACCGGCGAAGCTAATGCCGACGGCCGCGTACAGCGCGCCCTGCCGGCGCAGTTCGGCCTCGTAAATAGCCCACTCGCCCGCAACGGCGCGGCGCAACCGTTCGCGCGACTCGCGACCTTGCTGTGCGCGCTGTTCTTCTGAGAATGCGCGCATGAGCGCCCCGAATTCGGCGTGCCCTCGCGCCAAGTCGGTCGTGCCCGCGACGACGGCGTCGTAGTTCGCGTCGTATACGCACCAAAAGTCGACGAGCCCGGGCTCATTGGGGGAGAACCACGCGTTTCGCATGTCCTTCTCAATCATCGCTGACCTCGACACGGACGCCGCTCATGACGGCAGTGCCAAACCGAACACTGTCGGCAGCTCACGGGTCTCTTCGACCCAGATGTGGCCCCCGTGTGCCTCCGTGGCAAGGCGGCAGAAATAGAGGCCCAGACCGAGGTTCATGCGACCGACGCCGCCGCCGGCTTGGCCGAACTTCTCGAAAATGCGGATACGCGCGTCGGTGGGAATGGGGCTGCCGGTGTTGCCGATGCGTAACTCGACGCCACCGCTCGAGGGATGCGCAGCGAAGGCGACCCGCCCGCCTGGTGGCGTGTACCGGAGAGCGTTGTCGAAGATGTTCTCGAATACGCGTGCCATCAGCTCGACGTCGGCGTTTATCGTCGTGGCGGCCTCGAAGTCGCTGTGCATCGCGATTCCGCGGGACCGGGCGAGAATCATGCGTTGCCGCAGCAGCGGAGCGACCATGTCTGCGAGGGCAATGCGGGTGCGATGAGGCTGGAAGCGGCCGCTCTCGAGCCGCGTCAGATCAAGAAGGTTGGCCAACAGACGCACCGCCCGCCGACCGGCTTCCTTGGAGTCGGCCAGCGCCTCCCTCGTGTCTAGTTTGATATCGGGGTCCTCGAGGAGATAATCCAGGTTGCTCAGGATTACCGTCAGCGGGTTCTTCAGGTCGTGGACGAGGAGCTGCGACATCTCAGCGCTGAAGCGTTGTAGCTCGGCGAGCTCGACGTTGCGTCGCACCAGCGCCGTTTCGTTGTCGCGCAGCGCCAATAGGTGCGCGATGCGGACGTTCAGCTCGTTGAGATCGACCGGCTTCGTCAGAAATTCGTCGGCGCCAGCGCGAAGCCCTTCGAGGCGGGAGGTCTGATCGTGGAGTGCCGTCACCAGGATGATCGGAACGAACCGGTCGCGCGTCAGCTCCTTGATGCGCCGTGCAGTGGCGAAGCCGTCGATGCCGGGCATCATCACGTCGAGCATGACGAGGTCTGGTACGCCGGCCGCCTCGATGGTGTCGAGCGCCGCCTCCCCAGATGCGGCGTCGATCAGCTCATGGCCGCTGCCGTCGAGACAGGCGTGCAGGAGCTCACGATTCAGCGGCTCGTCATCGACGATCAGGATTCGCGCCATGCTCGCTCTGCTTGCTGGTTCGCGACACTGCGTATTGTTCGACCGCGCTGACGAACGTTCGCGTATCAATCGGCTTGGTGATGACGGCGTCGAAGCCGGACGACAGGAAGCGCTCGCTGTCCCCCGTGAGCGCTTGCGCCGTTACCGCGATGACGGGTACGCCAGGTAGGAACCTGGAGCTGCGCAGCTCTCGCACCAGCGTGACGCCGTCCGTGCCCGGCAACAGCACGTCCATCAGAATGATGTCGGTTTCGCCCCCCTCGCGTAGATAACGGCGGAACCCGTCAGCGTTCTCGACGATGTGTACACGATGGCCGCTCGCTTCCAGCAGGTCGCGCGCGAGCTCCTGATTCAGCACATTGTCTTCAACCAGCAACACCGATAGAGACATTTCTCCCGCTCACTTCCTGGAGAGCGACGTCACCACCGCACCGCCGGTGCCGGGTACGCCGGTCGCGCGAACAGATATCCCTGGAGTAGATCGCAACCGAGGTCGAGTAATGCGTCGCGCTCGGCCGCAACCTCGACGCCTTCGACGATCAACGTCAGGCTCAGATCGGCGCAAATCGATACGATCGAGCGCACCAGCTTGCGCTTGGTCGGATGCTGGTGGATGTCGCGTACGAGCGACATGTCTACCTTGACGACGTCGGGCTCGAGCTGGGCAAAGGCCGACAAGCCGGCATAGCCGGCACCCAGATCATCGATCGCGATACGATAGCCGAGCGACCGCAGTGAGGCGATGCGCGCCCGCACGTCTGTGATCTTGTCGAGGCTGTCCCGTTCGGTAATTTCCAGCACGACGCGGCCAGCGACGCACGACAGCGGTGAACGCGACGCGTGCAGCTCGTCGTCCAAGAGGTCGCTTGGGTGGACGTTGACGAAGAACGTCGCGTCAGGATGTTCGCACGCGGTTGCTGCGACGTGCGCGCGTATACGGCGTCCGAGCAGAGGCAGGCAGCTCAGCCGTTCGGCGGCCTCGAGGAGCGCCCCCGGGGTAGGCAGCGTCGACTCATTGCTGCGCAAGAGCGCCTCCATCGCGAAGATCTGCCGACGCGACCAGGAGACAATCGGTTGATACACCATCGTGACAGAGCTGAGGGCGCGCGCGAAAGCCGCCTCGAGCCCAGCGCGATCGCCGACTTGAAACTGATCCTGCGCGAGCAGGCGCAACGACTCGCGCTTGAGCGCCGCCATGCGCCCTAGCATCGAGGCGCGGCGCAAGTGCTCGACGAGGTCTTTCGCCTCGATCGGCTTGATGAGGTATCTCAGAGCGCCGTACTCGAGCGCCTGAACGGCGGTGCCGATCGTCGGATTTCCAGTCATGAGGACGACCGGTAAGTCCAGGTTGTGCTGTCGCACCGTGCGGAGCAACTCGATACCGTTCAACCCCGGCATATCGATGTCACTCAACACAACGTCGAACTCTCCGCCTTGGACGGCATTGACGGCGGCTGTGCCGTCCGTGACGACGTGAACGACAAATCCGTCACGGGCGAGAACACGTTCGTAGCTCCGACAGAGCGCAGGCTCGTCGTCGACGAGCAGCACGCGTGAACTATTCGACCCCTCGAGTGTGACCGGGACGCGCATCGGCTCGTTACTATCTTACCGGGAGCTGTGTAGAGTACGCCATCTTTATTCGTATCGAATGGAATAGAGACATACGACAAAGAGCCGCACCGATATGATTCGAAGGCGACGCTGTTGCTCGGTGCGCACATGCGCGTTTTGCTCCCCAAAACTATCCGACTTCTTTGTAGAACAGGGTGATCGTGAGACAGTGGAATGCCTCGTCGCTCGACTGTGTCACGGTCGTGTCGACGATCTCGATTCCTGCGTGGGCCGACAACCATTCCGTGATCTTGTCGCCCAACTGATCGCGGTCCTGTGCCATCGTCGCTGAGAACACCTTCACGCCGTTGAACTGGCGACTGTTGCCGCCGCTTCGACTCGCTGCCATCAGAATTGGCACTCCTCCGCAAGCGTGGCGCTCGACAGGTAGTTCCATGCGATCGTGCAATTTGCCGCGAGGCTCCTGACAGCTCTCAGGCGCGGTGCGGATCGCTGGTTGCTCGCCGATGCGCCTCTTCGTAGGCCTCGACAATCTTACGGCGCGCGTCCTCGAATCCACTGTGCTGAAAAGGACCTTTCATCCACTCGAACATCCGCGCGACCTCCGTTGCAAACTCAGCGACGAGGAGCGCGAACTCTTCGGGTGACGGCAGCCTGTCGTTGTCGTCCATATCGTTTTACGTAATCGAGTATCAGGGCTAACCCTCAACGTTCTTGAAGCGCGATGCCGTGGAAGGTGAACGGTTGTGCTCGCGAATTGGGTTATCTAGCTGGATCGTTGCGAACGGATCGGACGAAAGCCTTCGGAGTAATCCCGAAGCGCGCCTTGAAGAGACGAGCAAAATGCGGCTGGTCCGCGAAGCCGCAAGCGAAAGCCGTATCGGCGATAGATTTTCCGCACGCTAACATGACTCGCGCGCGCTGGACGCGACGATCCATTACGAAGGCATGCGGCGTCCAGCCTGTATGCCGCTTGAATTCGCGACTGAAGTGGGCCCGGGATAGTCCAGCATCTGCTGCCAGGGCTTCGATAGTCAGCGAACTACCGAGCGTATCCTCGATCCGCTCCAAAACGGTCTTGAGCCGGCTCTGGAGCGCTCCCCGCGTTGTATCGTGGTCGATTCGCCCAAATCGACGAGCAACCCGCCACGCGATTGCGATGCTGACGGCTTCGGCGAAGAGCGGGCCCGATGCGCCATGCGTGCTTACCTCGATGAGTAGCGAGCGCACAACGGCGGCGAGCGGCTCATCGATAATGCCGCACTCGTATTGTAGCTCGACACCATGACCGACGATGCGGTTGGTTGTTTCGGGCGACAGCTCGATGGCACCGTAGAAAAGGCGCCCGCGGTAACGGCGTGTGAATGGTTGTCCTGCAGGATTTATCCACAAACTTCCGGGCGGCACTGTGAGTCGTTCAAAACGACTCCTGTTCTTGTGCTCGACCACAATAGACCGCGAAGCCATGTTCATCGAGATGAGGTGCCCGCCAAACGTGAGGTCGTTCGGCTCCCAATCTCGGTTGCGAGCGATCTCGGCGATCACGCCTTGCCATCCAAGGTCCGCACTGGTGGCCAGAATTGCAGAAGGGGTCAGCTCTTCGGGGACGAACTCGCCCGAGCTCGCCCGGATGAGAGTGAGGGTCGTCGGATTCGGTTTTCGTCGCGTTCCAGGCATCCGCTCCCAGTCCCCACTTCCAGCCGCCGTCGATCGATTTCGCGAACTCTTCGGGTGACAGAAGCCTGTCGTTGTCGTCCAAGTCTTGCGTAATCAAGTATCCGGGCAAGGCCTGAGCCGTTCTTGAACCAGAATGCTGCGGGAAATGAACGGTCGTGCTCGCTAGCTGACTATCTAGCTCACTTCGCCGACGGCGCCACATCCGCTGTAGCGCCCAA
>Ga0134125_10001934_pt1 | contig 24975 bp, 15 predicted proteins | sample KB31751_FD_96464 | JGI IMG/M metagenome (GOLD analysis project Ga0134125, IMG submission 96464) | Terrestrial soil microbial communities with excess Nitrogen fertilizer from Kellogg Biological Station, Michigan, USA - KB3-175-1 | ecosystem: Environmental > Terrestrial > Soil > Unclassified ...
CGCGCGGCCGCGCTGCGGCGAAGCGAAGAAAGTCGCGAAAGGCACAGGCATCATGGCACTTACGGCAAATGCGCGACTGCCTCGAAACAAAAAAAGCGGCCTCCAATTTTTTATTGCCGCGAAAGATCGAGGATTTCCGCAATGAGCGGCCATTTACGGCCGAGAATCGGCTTGACTGGCGGTTCCAAGAACGATGAATTCGGCTCGATCTGCTGGACGGATAAATGTGGGGATCGATGTTGCCCTCGCTACTGCGGAACAAGCCGCGGCAACCAAGAAGAAAGCGAGCTTCGTGGACGGCCCGCCGCTCCTCGCCGTGGAAGTGCTCTCGCCTTACGACAAGCACAAGGACATCGTCGAAGCCATCGAAGAATACCTTGACTGCAGCGTCGCGGTCGTGTGGATCGTCGATCCCTACACCGAGACAATAGCGGTTCATCGTTTGAAGCAAGAGCCGAGGCACTTTACGCGGTCGGATGAATTACCGGGCGATCCGGAACTATCCGGCTTCCGCTGCGCAGTCGCCGAAATCTTCGAGTGAACGCATTACGCGGCCGGCTTCGCGGCGGTTTTCACCAGGCAGCGGAGCACTTCGGCCACGCTCCACGCCTGGGCGATGCAGCCGCGCGGCGTGTACGGCGATTCCGCATCGAAAACTTCGCTGATGGAACCGACGCACGCTTCGCTCAGATGGCGGCGGAAGCCCTCGAGCAACTTCGCGGCGCCAGCTTGGTCCTCCGGACTCTGTTGCAGCCACGCGTCGATATAAGGGCCAATGAGCCACGCCCAGACCGTTCCCTGGTGATACGCCGCGTCGCGGGAGCGGAGGTCGCCGAAGTAGCGCGGCTTGTAATCCGGGCTTCCCGGCGCCAGCGACCGCAAGCCGACCGGCGTGAGCAGTTTCTCCTTCACCACGTCGAGCACCCGCGGCCACCGCGACTTGTCCAGCACCGGGTGCTCGAGTGAAATGGCGAATACCTGATTCGGCCGAAACGATGAATCGTTCTTGCCGTCCGGGCCGTCGATCACATCGAACAGGTAGCCGCCCGATTCGTACCAGAAGCGGCGGTTGAAGGAATCGCGGACTCGGTCGGCGCGCTCGTCGAGCGGCTTGGCGGCGGCGTCCCCCTCGGCTTGCCGCACCCACTCCGCGAGCAACCGCAGCGCGTTGTACCAGAGCGCATTGATCTCGACGGCCTTGCCGCGCCGCGGCGTCACCACCCAGTCGCCGACCTTCGCGTCCATCCACGTCAGTTGGTAACCTTCCGCCCCTTGATGCAACAAGTCGTCCGTCGGATCGACGCCGATGCCGAAGCGGGTGCCGGCAACATGGTGATCGATCGAATCCTTCAATTTCGGCAAGAGCATGGTGAGCGTGGCGCGATCGTCGGTGGCGGCGAGGTAGCGCTGAATGGCGTGGAAGTACCACAGCGTGGCATCGGCAGTATGGTAGAGCCCTTCCTGTTCCTTTTCGGGGAAGAGGTTGGGGATGAGTCCGTCGCGCATGTGCTGGGCGAAGGTGCGGAGGATGTAGCCGGCGTCGGCCTGGCGGCCGGTGCAGAGCGTGAGCCCTTCGAGCGAGATCATGGTGTCGCGGCCCCAGTCGGTGAACCAGTGGTATCCGGCGATGATGGAGCGGGCTTCGTCGCCCTGTGCCTGGGCGCGGGTGGCGTCGGCGGCGCGGCCGCGCGGCGCGAAGATGAATTGATCGGCGGCCAGCACCAATTCGGCGGCCAGTCCAGTTCGCGCCGCGGGCGCCGATTGCTCCACGAGCCGGGTTCGCCGCGCGTGTTCGCAGTCCAGGGCCGCCGCCGCGCTCATCGCCGTAATGCTTTCCCACGGTTCCGTGGAAAGCACGAGCGTCGCATCTTGTCCCGGCGCCAGGTCGAGGCGGAATTGCCCCGGCGACCAGAGCGCCCCTTCGAAGCGGTAGCCGCGGCGCTCCTCGATGCGGTAGATGATGTCTTCGGAAAGTTCGCCGCGGAAGGTGAAGCCGGCATTGCCGCCGCCTTCGACCATCATTCGCAATGCCGACCACGGCCCCGCGCTCGAAATCTCGTAGCGATCGCCGGTGACGGTCAACGTGTACGGGCCACCCACGGTTTCGCTCACCGCGTCGTCGTGGCCGCGAAAGTGAACCGACGGCTTTAGCTTCACGCGGATCGGTCCCGGCGCCTTCAGCAGCCGGTACTGCACGTAGGCCGTGTTGTGGCGATACGCGAAGTAGATCCGCTTTTCGAGAACGCACCCTTCCACTTCGTAGCGCCAGACGGGGAGTCCGGTTTCGAGGCGGAATTCGACCAAATGTTCGGCGCCATGAATTTGAAGTTGCCCGTTGACTTTTTCCTCGCCGCCGAACGGGAGCGTTCGGTAATCGGGGAGGCGAATGAATTCGCGAAGGTGGTTGACCATCATGACGCGGCCGAGCGGGGCGGGTTGGGCCGCTACGAGGACGCCGTGGTAGCGGCGCGTGGCGGCGCCGCAAATGGTGCCGGATGCGTAGCCGCCAAGGCCGTTGGTCACGAGCCATTCGCGCTCGAGCAACCCGGCGATCTCGGGGCGTTCCCCCGGCGCCCACGCCTTGGTCAGCACTTCGTCGCGCATCGCGAGATCCTCGGTCGAAAGGCGAGCGGGGGGCCGTAAGCCCACTGATTCTTCGAACTGGACCGGCTCGCCAGCGCCCTATGGCAGGGGCAACCGGCCGCGGCGGTTGCGTTCCTGCAAAGTTTCCGCGGACGGCCTATCGTCGGCCGCTTCTCGCGGTTCCGGCCGCAAAACCACGGCCGATTCGCCCATCGCCCGCCAGCCATCCCGCGCTTCGCAAACGGTCGTTCCCGAACCCCCGTATGCGCGATCCTCGGATGACCACAGCAATCCCCAGCGATAACCGTCGGGCGGCGCCAGGAGCGGCTCCGGCAACGATTCGCGGTGCAAGTCGCGGCCCAGATTCACCAGCAACAAGCGATCGTCGATCCCGCCGGCAAAGTATCGCAACAAGTAGGCACGCGAGCCAATCACGGCCCCATCGACGCGGCGGTCGTCGCTCGGTTGGAACGCCGCCTCCGTGCGCCGCAGACGCAATAAGTCGATGTGCAAGCGGTAAATGGCGGCATGCTTGTCCCGTTCGCGGAAGTCGAGCTTGCAGCAATCGAACGTCTCCGGGTCCGCGGGCGATGGCACTTGCTCGGCGAGATTCGGGTGATCCAGGCTACTGAATTGCTTGAGGAAATCGACGCGGCCGGCATGAACCAACTTCGCCAGGTCCGCTCCGTGGTCGGCGAAGAAGTGGAATGGAGCCGTGGCCGCGAACTCTTGCCCCATGAACAAGAGCGGCGTGCCGGGCGTGAGCAGCAAGGCTGCGGTCAGGGCGCGAAAGCGGCCGGGGCTCGTGAGCGAATGGCATCGCTCGCCAGTCGCCGAGTTCGCCACCTGATCGTGGTTCTGAAGGAAGTTGACGAACTTCCAGGGCGGCAGATCGAGCCCGAAATTGCCGCGGCGAGCCGCTTGCCACGCATAGCGCTCCCCCTGGAGCAGGCAGCCGTACTTCGCGGAGGAAACGAACTCCTGCGGTGAACCGTGGTGATCCGAGTAATAGGCCTCGTTTCGGCCGGTCAGTGCGACCAGCGCGGAGTGATGGAAGTCGTCGTTCATGAGGCCGTCGAGGCCGTAACCGCCGGCGTTCCGCGGCCGGATGAGCCGCATTTCTTGCGATTCGTTTTCCGCCACGACGATGGTTGCGCGGCCCTTGGCGGCCTGCCGCACGCTGGCGCCGATCTCGGAGAGGATGTGCGGCTCCGTGGCGTCGATGATCGCCTGCGTCGCATCGAGGCGCAGGCCGTCGAGGTGGAATTCATCGATCCAGTAGCCGGCGTTCGCTTTGAAGAACTCGCGGACGGGCGCGGAATCGGTACCGTCGAAGTCGATGGCCATCCCCCATTCGTTGGCATGGCGGTCGGTGAGGTAGTGCGAAGCAAACTGAGGAAGATAGTTGCCGTCCGGGCCGAAGTGGTTGTAAACGACGTCGAGGATGACGCCGAGGCTGAGGGCGTGGGCACGATCGACGAAGCGGCGGAAGTCGTCCGGGCGGCCATAGAGCCGCGTCGGCGCGAACAGATCGACGCCATCGTATCCCCAGCCGAAGTTGCCGGCGAAATCGGCGAGCGGCATCACTTCCAGCACGGTGACGCCGATGCGCGCGAGTTCGGGCAACTCGCGAATCGCCGCCTCCCACGTTCCTTCGCGCGTGAAGGCGCCGACATGCAGTTCGTAGAGCACCTGGCCCTTCAGGTGAACGCCCTTCCAGTTCGCGTCGGTCCAGGCGAACGCGCTGGGGTCGATGATTTCGGATGGGCCGTGCGGTCCGTCGGGCTGAAAGCGCGAGGCCGGATCCGGGAAGGGGCCGTTATCGTCGAGAAGGAAGCGATAGAGGTCGCCGGCGGCGGCGCGGGGAACGAACGTGGAGCAGTAGCCGTTCGGTTCGCGCTCGAGTTCGTGGCGGCCGGCGGCCTTGCCGCTTTCGATAAGCAGCACGGTGCGCCGCGGCCGCGGCGACCAGACGCGAAAGTGAACACCGCCGGGAACGGGTTCAGCGCCAATCGGGTATCGTCGGATTGGGGACATTGATTTCAGTTCAAGGCGTTCAAGAATCCGCAGAACCGTGGTTATTCTGCAACGTCGAAGAAACTAACCACAGAGGCACTGAGAACACAGAGAATACAGAAGAATCGTTTTTTTCTCTGTGTCTCTGTGCCTCTGTGGTTAGTTTCTTCTTCGGCACTCATTTCAATGCCTTCCATAAACCTCCGTCAGGCGACGAAGGCGGTCCGCCCAGTCGAGGTTCTCCAGTACCGAGCCAGCCATCCGCCATGTCCAGTTTCCTTCCAGCGTGCCTGGGAAGTTGAACCGCGATTCCGTGCCGAGGCCGAGCACATCTTGCAACGGAGCGATCGCCAAATCGGCGACCGATCCCCAGGCGAGGCGGATGAGCGCTTCCACCGGTTCGTTGTTCGCCAGCGGCACGTAATCGGCGAACGCGCGGCGTTCCTCCGCCGTCAACTTCCCTGCCCAACCCGCCGTGGTATCGTTGTCGTGCGTGCCAGTATAAGCGACGACGGTGCGATCGTAGTTATGCGGCAAGAACCGCGATTCCACGGCCCCGCCAAATGCGAATTGAAGAATACGCATGCCGGGCAGATCGAACTGCGCGCGCAGCTGCTCCACCGGCGGCGTGATGAATCCCAGGTCCTCGGCGATGATCGGCATCGTTCCGAGGGCTTCTTGCAAGGCGTGGAGTATGGCGGCGCCGGGGCCTGGCTTCCACTGGCCGCAGGCCGCCGTCGCCGAACCGGCCGGCACCGCCCAGTACGATTCCAGGCCGCGGAAGTGATCCAGGCGAATCACGTCGAACAACTTCAAGGCCGCCCGGACGCGATCGATCCACCAGGCGAAATCGCTGCGAAGATGCACGTCCCAGTTGTAAATCGGGTTGCCCCAAAGTTGCCCCGAGGCGGTGAAGTAATCGGGCGGCACGCCGGCCACGATGGTCGGCCGGCGATCGGGCCCGAGTTGAAACAAATGCGGCGAACCCCACACATCAGCCGAATCCTCGGCAACGTAAATTGGCAAGTCGCCGATGATGCGAATTCCCTTGGCGGCGGCGTGATCGCGGAGCGCCTTCCATTGCCGGAAGAAAAGAAACTGGCCGAAACGGTGGGCGCCGATCTCTTCTTGCAACTCGGCGCCAATAGTCTTGAGCGCGGTCTCGTCGTGGGCGGCCAGCGGCGGCGGCCATTCCCACCACGGCTTGCCGCCCAGGTGATCTTTGATGGCCGCGAACAGCACATAGTCTTCGAGCCAGGCAGCTTCAGCAGATTGAAAGCGATCGAAGGCCGAGCGGAGATTGGCGTAACCGTCGCTGGCCGAGAAGCGCTTCCAGGCCTCGCGAACGAGGCGGCGCTTGCGCGGAATCACTTCCGAGAAATGGACGGGACCGCTCGTCGGGAGCACGCATCCGTCGGAATCGCCGAGGCATGCCAGGCTGTCAGCGGCGACCAGTTCCGGGCTGATCAGGTTCAAGTTGCCGGCAAATGTGGATGCCGATTGGTAGGGCGAATCGCGATAGCCAGTCGGCCCGAGGGGAAGCACTTGCCACCAGCGTTGGCCGGCGCGAGCCAGGGCATCGATCCAGGCGTGGGCGGACGGGCCAAGGTCGCCGATCCCGAAGTGGCCGGGCAGGGCGGTGGGATGCAGCAAAACGCCGGACGATCGGGGAACGAGAGGGCCGAGCATCGCTGACCTCAAGAAGCCGCGTTGAGTTCGATGTGCAATCGGGATGCCGTGCCGGGAAAACCCGTACCTGCTATTGGTAGTGAGAAGGGTAATGACATTGAGCCAACCAGCCCCACGCCTCTCCCCGTTGGGGAGAGGCCGCCATCTCGCGCTAGCGAGATGGCGGGTGAGGGGTCTTGTTGTACGAACGCAGCCCCTCACCCGGTTTGCTCGCTACGCTCGCAAACCACCCTCTCCCCAACGGGGAGAGGGTCAGAAAGGATGCCGGTTGATATTATTGCTTGCCGGTCAGTAAAACCATTACCAAGCCCATTGGCACGCGGTTCGCCTTTCGTTGCTCGCCTCTTCCAAGGACTGGTCGGCCCATGAGTTCCAGCGATTCCCTGTGGTACAAGGACGCCATCATCTACGAGGCCCACGTCCGCGCTTACCACGATAGCGATGGCGACGGCTACGGCGACTTCCGCGGCCTCACCCAAAAGCTCGACTACCTCGAAGACCTCGGCATCACCGCGATCTGGATTCTCCCATTTTATCCCTCGCCGCTCCGCGACGACGGCTACGACATCGCCGATTATACCAGCGTCCATTCGCACTACGGCAAGCTCGAGGACTTCCAGGAGTTCCTGCACGCCGCCCATCACCGCAACATTCGCGTCATCACCGAACTGGTCCTGAACCACACGTCGGATCAGCATGCCTGGTTCCAACGGGCGCGGCTCGCGCCGGCCGGCAGCCCCGCCCGCGATTTCTACGTCTGGAGCGACAACCCGGACAAGTACCCCGATGCCCGGATCATTTTTAAAGACTTCGAACCCTCCAACTGGACGTGGGACCCGGTCGCTCGCCAGTACTACTGGCACCGATTCTATCACCATCAACCGGACCTCAATTTCGACAACCCGGCCGTCTGGGAAGCCATCTTCCCCATCCTCGATTTCTGGATGGAACTGGGCGTGGACGGCATGCGCCTCGACGCCATTCCGTATCTGTTCGAACGGGAAGGAACCAACTGCGAGAACCTGCCGGAGACGCACGGCTTCCTGAAAGCCCTCCGCAAGCGGATGGATGAAAAGTACCCCGGCCGCATGTTCCTCGCCGAGGCCAACCAGTGGCCCGAGGACGTGCTGCCGTACTTCGGCAACAACGACGAATGCCACATGGCCTTCCACTTCCCGGTCATGCCGCGGCTGTTCATGGCCCTCCATCAAGAGGATCGCTTTCCCATCATCGACATCCTGGAGCAGACGCCGCCGATCCCGGAATCGTGCCAGTGGTGCATGTTCCTGCGCAACCACGACGAGTTGACGCTGGAAATGGTGACGGACGAAGAACGCGACTACATGTACCGCGCTTACGCGGAAGACCGCCTGGCGCGCATCAATTTGGGCATCCGCCGGCGGCTCGCTCCGCTCTTGCGCAACGACCGCCGCCGCATCGAACTGATGAATGCCTTGCTTTTCTCGCTTCCCGGCACGCCGGTGATCTATTACGGCGACGAGATCGGCATGGGCGACAACTTCTACCTCGGCGATCGCAATGGCGTCCGCACGCCCATGCAGTGGAGCGGCGACCGCAACGCCGGCTTCAGCCGCGCCAACCCCCAGCGCCTGTACCTGCCCATCACCATCGACCCCGAGTACCACTACGAGGCGGTCAACGTCGAGGCTCAGCAGAACAACTCGAGTTCGCTGCTGTGGTGGATGAAGCGGCTCATCGCATTGCGGAAGCGGTTCAAGGCCTTCGGCCGCGGCACGCTCGATTTTCTTCGCCCCGCCAATTCCAAGGTGCTCGCCTTCGTCCGCAAGTACGGCGAGGAACGCATCCTCGTCGTCGCCAATCTGTCTCGCTTCGTGCAGTTCGCGGAACTCGACCTGCACGAATACGCCGAGGTCGTTCCCGAGGAAGTGTTCGGCCGCACGCTCTTCCCCAAGATCGGCGAAGCCCCGTACGTGTTGACGCTCGGGCCGCACGGCTTCTTCTGGTTCTCGCTGCCGATCCCCGCGCCGGTGATTGTGGAAACCGCGACCGGCGAAGTGAAGGAAACCATCCCCGCGCTGCCGGTCCTATCCGGCAACCGGCCGCTCGCCGAACGGTTCGATCCCATCTTCATCGACGACGAAATCGAGCCGCTGTTACCGGAATACTTGACGCGGCGGCAGTTCAGCCGCAACGGTTCGCCCGTCGTGAACGTCGCCGTGCAGCACGCCGTCCGCGTCGGCCCCGAAGACATCGAAGTGTGGTTCCTCTTGCTCGACGCGGAGTTCCGCGAAGGCGTGCCGGAGGTGCTCTCGCTGGTGCTGGCGTTCGTGCCGGAGGAAGCGATCGGCGGGCTGGCGGCCCCGGTGGGGGAAGTGGGGTTTGTGCGGGTCTCCGCCCCCGCGCCGGGCGTGCTCTGCGACGCCCTGGCCGTGCCCGCCTGCTGCCGGTCCGTGCTCCGCGGCATCCTCACAGGCCGCGTCCGCCTCGTTCCCGATGGCGAACTCGTGCTCTCCCCGACCGGAGCACGTCTCACTGGCCCCGAAGTCGACGCCCTCGATGCGCTCCCTGTCTGGCCGCTGCGGAACGGCCCCAACATTTACGCCGTCGCTTATGGCGAAGAGTACATTCTCAAGACGTTCCACCGGGTCGAAGAGGGGATCAGCCCGTCTGTGGAGATCGGCCGCTTCCTCGCCGCGCATCCCGGTTATTCGGCTTATGCCCCGGTGGTCGGCACGATCGAGTATCGCCGCCGAGGGGCCGAGCCGGCGACCCTCAACGTGCTGCACCGCTACGTACCCCATCAAGGAACGGCGTGGCAATACGCGATCGACGAATTGAGCCGTTATTTCGAGCGGGTGGCTGCGCTCTCGAAGGAAACGCCGCCGAAGCCGCCGGAACCGGCCGCGCTCCTCGGCCCCTGTTCCGATCCTCCGGAACTGTGGCATGCGATCGCCGGCGGCTTCGTGGAATCGACGCGGCTATTGGGCCGCCGCACCGCCGAGATGCACACAGCCCTCGCCGTCGAACCGCACTTGCCGGCCTTTGCCCCCGAGCCGTTCAGCAAGCTTTACCAGCGTTCCATCTACCAGGAGATGCGGAACATCGTCGGCAAGGTCTGCCGCCGCTTGAACCGTATGAAGGGTTTGCTGCCGGAATCCGCGCGGGAGGCAGCGACCCGCCTGCTCGCCCTGGAAGCGGGAATGGTCATTCGCTTCCACGGCATCTTGAATCCCAAGATCGGTGGGGCCCGCCTTCGCGCCCACGGCGACTACCAACTCGGCCGGCTCCTTTACACGGGCAAGGATTTCATCGTCGCCGATTTCGAGGGCGATCCGCCGCGCACGCTGGAAGATCGCCGCGTCAAGCGGTCGCCGCTCCGCGATGTGGCGTCGATGATCCTGTCGTTCGACTACGCGATGCAGGCGACGCTGTTGGGGCTGGAGAGCCGCCGCGGTCGTGCTCAAGGCGTGATTCGCGACGAAGACTTGCCGACGCTGGCGCCCTGGGCCGAGGCGTGGTATCACCGCATCGCTCGCGAGTTCACCACGGCTTATCTGGAAGCGATGGGGCCGACGCGATTGCTTCCCGCGAGCGACGCCGACCGCCTCATGCTCCTCGAACTGTTCATTCTGGAGAAGGCGTTGAACGACGCCGAGGACGAATTGTTCACGCATCCCGAGAAGGTGGCCGTGCCGATCCGGAGCATCCTGCGCATCATGGCGACTCCCAAGCCGAGCGAACCCACATAGCGCAAGGAACGAGAGGAACAAGCCGCCCTTCTTACCCTCTCCCCGTTGGGGAGAGGGTGGTTTGCGAGCGCAGCGAGCAAACCGGGTGAGGGGTTGTATTCCTTAATAAAGACCCCTCACCCGCAATCTCGCTGGCGCGAGATTGCGGCCTCTCCCCAACGGGGAGAGGCGGGGGCTGGTTGGCTCGTAGGTATTGCTTTCTACTCTCGGCGAATGGCTGCGGGGAGGAATCCCTCGCCTCCCTAAAATGTCATTCGCGTTCACTCCTTCCGGAATTCCCCCATGGCCGATGTTCCCGTCGTTCTCGCCGATCTTCCCGTGGGGCCCGTGGTCGAGAACCTGATAGGCCAGAAGGTGAAACTCGTGCCGTGGGCGGCCGCGGATGCCGCCGGCGCCGACCGCATCGAAGCGGTCCTCACCTACGGCCATCCCACGGTGAACGGCGCGCTTCTCGACAAACTGCCCGGCGTGCGCGTCGTCTCGAACTTCGGCGTCGGCGTCGATCACATCGATGTCGCGGAGGCCGCGCGCCGCAACATCCCGGTCGGCAACACGCCCGGCGTCCTCGACGGCGCCACGGCGGACATGGCCTTCGCGCTCGTGCTCGCCGCCGGCCGCCGACTCGTCGAAGGCGACCGCTATGCCCGCGGCCCCGGTTTTCTCCGCTACGACCCGTCGTTCATGCTCGGCCGCGAAGTGCACGGCAGCACACTCGGCATCATCGGCCTCGGCCGCATCGGCGAACAGGTCGCCCGCCGCGCCCGCGGCTTCGACATGACCATCCTTTACCACAACCGCCATCGCAAGCCGACGGCCGAAGCGGAGCTCGGCGTCCGCTATGCCGGATTCGCGGAACTGCTCGCCGCGGCGGATTACATCGTGCTCACGGTGCCGTTGACCGCCGAGACGCGCGGACTGATCGGCAAGGCGGCACTGGCGAAGATGAAGCCGACGGCCACGCTTGTGAACGCGGCCCGCGGGGCCATCGTCGATCTGGATGCGCTGACCGAGGCATTGCGAGAACGGCGGCTTTATGCGGCAGCCCTCGACGTCACCGAGCCCGAGCCGCTGCCCCGCGATCACCCGATCCTCACTTTGCCCAATGCGATCATCACCCCGCACCTCGGCAGCGCGACGGAGCAAACTCGCTTTCGCATGGCGGAGATGGCGATCGAGAACCTGATGGCGGGGCTCGCGGGAAAACCGCTGCCATGGCGCGTCGGGAAGTAGTTGGCGAGCCGGGCGGGAAACCTCCGCTCCCTGACGGTCGCGGCTCGGATGGGCCGTTCAACCGAGCCGCGAGCGTTAGCGAGCGGTCGCTCTCTAATGATCACGAGTCGGATTACCGCTGGCGGCAGCGGAAGCCGATCAAGGCGATGACGGAGCCCAGGAGCAGCGCGATGTGGTAATTGCTGATCGGTTCGACCGTGCGGATGCCGAGGTGGTGGCCGGTCGCGGCGATCGCGGCGCCGACGATCACCAACAGCGCCATGGCGTTGCCGCGGAAGGCCAGCGAGCCGAGCAACATTAATCCCGCGATTCCCACGTTGAAGCTATCCACCCATTGCGTCAAGCGCGGCGGCACCCCGTCGATGGCTAGCGGACTTGTGGCGCGGGATTGGTCGAGCGCCGCGGTCGCTTGCAATTCGCCGAGATCGTTCGATTCCACGGCCGCTTGTACCTGCTCTTGCACTTCGCTTCCGGGCAGAAGGCCGTTCTGTTGCGCCCAGACGGCGCAGGCCGCGAGAAGCGCCGCCGCCAGGATCGCCCGCGTCGGCTTGCCGACCGCCAGGGAAATGAACCGGCCCAATGGATCGGCTTTCGGAGCTACGAAGGCGAAGTCCGCCTTACTGGCGCCGCTCATGATCGAGCGAACTTCGGTCGAAGCCGGAGCTTGCGGAGTCGAGGCGCCAATATGAACGCGATAAGCCTCGGCGGTGCGGATCATCGCGTCGGCGGTCTCCTTGGCCTTGCGATCGGCCTCGGCCTGTGCGGCCCCTTCGGCAATCAGCCGGGCGCGTTCGACCGCGGCGAGCATTCGCCGTTCGCGCGCTTCCTTGCGGGCACGCTCGATGCGGTCGATGGCATTGAGGATCGGTTCGCGCCAGGCGGCGTGCTTTTCGCGCGGGCCGGCCGAGCCGCCGCGCACCAGGGCCGCTCGCGCCGCCAACTTTGCCTCGTAGCCGAACACCGCCTCGAACATCCCTTCCCAGTGCCGGCCGGAAAACTTCGCGGCGAAGGTGCGCAGGTCTTCCTCATCGAGCGCCTGGGCGCGCAGCCGGCGGAGCAGCTTCTCGCAATCCTCGAGCGGTTCCCGGCGCTGGACGGCGATCGGCCAATCGAGGCCGACGTGTACGCCGACGGCCAGGCCGACGCCGATGATGCCGAACCCGAGCCACATCCAGAACAACCCGGACATGGCGAGCAGGAGGGCGAACAGGCCGACGCCAGCCAGCGCGATGCCCCAATCCCACCAACTCAGGCCCCAGAGGAATTGCCGGACGCGGCTGAACAGCGGCCCCTTGTTCGCCACGCCGTCGATGACGAAGTAAGCGAGGGCCGATTGCACGAGCAGACTGATGACGCCGAGCGACCAGCCGGCCCGGCCGAAGAAGAGCAGCAGGATCGAGGTGAAGAAGACGACGCCGAGATAGCCCTGGAGCACGCGGGTGCGGAGTACGGCCTTCGGGGCCGTATTGTAAGCGTGGACGATTCCTTCGAGCCGGGTGATTTCTTCTTCGCGCGGGCAATAGCTGCCGCCGCTGCGGATGCCGAGCCACGCTTCCAGCGTGCGAATTACCTCGTCCATGCTCTGGTAGCGATCGCCCGGGCTCTTGGCCATCATCCGCTGGATGACGGCGGAGAGTTCCGGCGGCACGCGGGCGACGATCCGTTCCGGCGGCACGATCGGTTCGTACGCCTGTTTAGTCATCAACTCGATGGCGGTCGTGCCCTGGAAGGGCGTGCGGCCGGTGACGAGGACGTACAGCGTGCAGCCGAGGGAGTAGATGTCGGCGCGGTGATCGACGGCGGCGGCGTCGCGGCACTGTTCCGGCGACATGTACGCCGGCGTGCCCAGGGCGATTCGCGCGCCGGTCATGTCCGCGGGAAGCGACTGGAGTCCGCTTTGCGAACCGCTGAGCGCGTCGGCGTCGCGCGACAGCGCCGGTGTCTTCACCAACCCCAGGTCGGCGACCTTCACCAGCCCCTGATCATTGAGGAGCATGTTATCGGGCTTCACGTCGCGATGGATCATGCCGCGGTCGTGGGCATGCTTGAGGCCGCGAGCCGCTTGCAGGATGTAGCCGACGGCCGTCTCGGGATCGAGCTTGCCGTTCACGCGAATCAGGTCTGCGAGCGAACGCCCCGGCACGAACTCCATGCTGAAGAAGCGGCTCCCATCCACCTCGCCGATATCGTGGATGTGCACGATATTGGGATGGCTAAGTTGGGCGGCGGCGAAGGCCTCGCGGGTGAACCGGGCCACGAAGGTGGCGTCGCTGGTCCACCGCTTGGCCATGACCTTGAGAGCGACGGGCCGGTTGAGCGAAAGTTGCTGGGCGAGGAAGACGGCCCCCATGCCGCCGCGGCCCAGTTCGCGCATGATCCGGTAGCCCTTGAACTCCGATCGCGGCAGCGCAGATTCGCGTTCGGCGGCGGGGTCGCTATCCGCATCGCCGGCATCGGAGTTCGAGGCGCAGTGCAGCTCAGGGTTGGTCTCCGAGTAGCCGAAGATGTGCGACTTGTTGGCTCCGGCGGCGACGGCGACTGGGCTCTGAGCGACATTGGCCGATTCGCGATTGGCGAAGGTGGCGTCGTCGGCGAGCACTTCCGCGCGGTAGGCGACGCCATCCTTCGGGATTTCCAGGGCGAAGGGGCGTTCGCATTTCGGGCAGCGCGGCCGGTAGCGGCCGGGCTTGGCCGCCTTCAAATTGATTCGGTGCTTGCAGTAAGGGCAGGCGATCGGCACGGTTGGACCCACGGCGACTGTGAGGAACCGAGCGGCACGGGCGAATCGCGCGCCGCCTCAACTTAAAGGGTAGTTCACGAAAGAGCGCGAAGCGATGAGCGTTCCAATTTCACGCGCTGGCTGAATTGTATGGGTGTAGCAAGATTCGCTGGGGTGCTTTTGGGTGGCACCGGCTTCCAGCCGGTGTGTCTTTACTCGCACCGGCTTCCAGCCGGTGTGTCTTTACTCGCACCGGCTTCCAGCCGGTGTGTCTTTCTCGCACCGGCTGGAAGCCGGTGCCACCCAAGAATCGCCCGAGATTATCTACTCCTCCCAGAGATTATTGCTGCACCCAATTGTATGGGATTGGTGTCGCGGGGTTGACCTTCGCGTTCGTTGCGGCGTATACCCCAGCATGATTCGCACTGCGATTCTCGTCCGCCTGCTCGCCTACGCACTTCTGCTGTTCGGCAGTTGGAATTACAACCTGCTCGGCATCCCGGATGGCATGTTCTGGTCGCGAACGGAGCCGCGCTGCGGCTACCTCGGCTCCGAGTCGAATCTGGTGGTCTGCCGGCTGGCCCGTGCGAAAGAAGTGTCGGCGGCTTATCCGCTGGCCGGGGCGACGCCCGAAGGCAACTTTGTTCCTTATCCCTCGCAGGTTGGGCTAACGGGAATCGGCCTCGCGGCAATTCAAAACGCGACGGGTATTCGTGGCGCAACGCTGTGCCAAACGGCGGCGGCCGGGTTTGCGCTCCTCACGGCGCTGGTCGTGGCCGCGATATTGGCGGCGGCTCAGCACTGGCTCGGCGCGCCCTCCGGAGATATCGCCTGCGTGCTCGCCGCCTCGACGCCGATCTTCCTGCCGTTCGCGCCGTCGCTGTACTGGGCGCCGTGGCTGCTCCTCGCGCCGTTCGCACTCGTCTGGTGCTTTTATCCGAAGGCTGAAACGTCGGTGCGTAAGGCGATGCTGTTCGCGGCGGTCGGCGTAGCCGCAATGGCGAAAGCACTGTGCGGTTACGAGTACATCACGGCGGTGATCGCCGCGCCGGTTGCTGCGGCCTGGTTTCACCAACACAGCTTGCAGCAGCCGTGGACGCTCCGCGCGAAGTGGGCGTTCGGATTAGTGAGCGTCGGCTTGCTCGGCTTCGCCGCGGCGATGGCCCTGCACGTGGTGCAGCAGGAACGAGTGCTGGGGCAAGACGGCATTGCGGTGATTCGCAACCGGGCCATTGCCCGCACGGCGAGCGACCCGCAGGCGGAAGCCGCCCTGGCCGGCGGCAGCGGCGCGATGGGACCGTCGCGGTTGGCCTTCGCGGCCAGTTGCTTCTGGGAATACTTCGATCAACGGGCGGTAAGCGTTGCCGGCGGCTTCGGACGCTGGCAAAAGGATGTGCCGCTCAAGGGGATTTGCCTGGCGGCCCTGGCATTTGCCATCACTGCGGTGCTGGCTCACCGCCGCATACCGCGCGAAGCGGTCGCGCTGGCCGGGGCGGTGGTCCTGGGATTCGCCGCCAGCGTCTCCTGGCAAATCCTCGCCGTCAACCACATGTGCGTGCATCGGCACCTGAACATGATCGTTTTTACGGTGCCGTTGTTGCCGCTCGCTTACCTGGCAATCGGCTACGCCCTGCGGACGGTCATTGGGCCAACGCTCGGCCAGCGATTAGGCCCCGTGCCGCTCGGTCTCATAGCAATCGTAATGACGGTGAATGGGTTTACGGATGGAATCCAGCGCGATCACGAATCGCGCGAGCAGTCTGCCGCCGAAGCCGCGATATTGCAACGGCTGGGCGAGCCAGTCCCAGCGCCGCACGGCGGGCTCGGCGGCGCCGTCGATCGCGTTCGACTCGAAAACGCCATCCCCGATTCGCTTCTCACGGAATATGGGCTCCTCGATTTGCATACGGCCCGTCCAAGCGATCCCACCGCCACCGTCATCGAAGGCTGGGCGCTCGGCGGATTCAAGACGACAGCCCGGCCGACCACGCGGATCGCGATCGTGCAAGGGACGGCAATTCTCCCTTGCCAAGTGCTCCGGTTCCGTCGCCCGGACATTGAAAGGCCCATCGGGACGGCGCTTCCCGGCAGCGGGTTCGTCGCGGTTATTCCTTCGACGAGTTTGAACCCGGCGGAACGCCTGCGCGTGTTTATCGTCTCAACGACTGATGGCAAGCAGATCGTGGAGCTGGCCGTGAAACCGTGATGACGCATATAGCATTGTGGCGTGGAGCGCTCGGCGCCGCCTCCCGGCTAAACAGAGAACCCATCCGTCATAGAATGTCGGTTCCAATCCCTGGGACATTATCATGGCACGCCGGTTGTTGTCGGTCATTTTCGTTGCATTCCTCGCATCACCGCTGCGTTCGGCGGAGCCCATCTCCGCTGAACGGATTAAGGCGGCCGTCGCTTATCTGGCCAGCGACCGGCTGGAAGGGCGCGGCCCCGGCACGCGCGGCGAGGAACTGGCCACCGAATACATTGCCGGCGAGTTCAAGAAAGCCGGGCTCAAGCCGCTCGGCGTCGACGGCACCTTCTTCCAACCGGTGCCGCTGCTCCGCGTCTTCACCAGCCCAAAATCGACGCTCCAGGCCATCGGGGGCGGCAAGGCGCTCGACATTCCCTGCGATGCCGATTTCTCCGGCACGAGCCGCACCCAGACGGAACTCGAAGATTTCAATGCCGAGGCCATCTTCGTCGGCCACGGCATCACCGCTCCGGAATTCAATTGGGACGATTACCGCGACACGGATGTGAAAGGCAAGATCGTCGTCCTGTTCACCAACGAGCCGCCGTCGGACGATCCAAAATACTTCGGCGGCAAGGCGCTCACTTACTACGGGCGATGGACGTTCAAGTTCGAGGAGGCGGCGCGGCGCGGGGCCAAGGCCTGCTTCATCATTCACACGGATGAAACCGCGGGATATCCGTACTCGGTGGTGCGGCCGCTGGACGGCGCCCAACTGAAGCGCGAACCGGGCGAACCGGCGCTCGCCTTCGCCGGCTGGCTGTCGCGCCGCGCCGGCGAACGACTCCTTGCCCTTTCCGGCCACAATGTCGACGAAGCCCTGAAAGCCGCCAATACCAAGGGGTTCAAGCCGTATTCACTCGGCGTGCATCTGAAGGGGCACATCCCGGCCCGCATCGAAAAGATCGCCAGCAATAACGTCGTCGGCATGGTCGAAGGCAGCGACCCGGTGTTGAAATCGGAGGCGGTCGTCTTCACGGCCCACTGGGATCATTTGGGCGTCGGCCGGGCCGTGGTCGGCGATTCGATTTACAACGGGGCGGCGGACAACGCCACCGGTTGCGGCCTGCTCATGGAACTGGCCCGCGCCTGGGCCGCCCAGTCTCCGAAGCCAAAACGATCCGCCATCTTCCTCGCCGTCACCGCTGAGGAGAAGGGGTTGCTCGGCTCAAAATACTATGCCGCCCACCCCGCGATTCCGCTCGGCAAGACGGCCCTCAACCTGAACTTCGACATGATCCTGCCGCTCGGCGTGCCGGAATCGATCGTCGCGACTGGATCGGAGCGAACGACGGCGTGGCCGCTGGTTCAGGCCGCTGCCAAGAAGCACCACCTCGAAATCGAACCGGACCAGCGGGCCCATCTCGGCGTCTTCTACCGATCGGATCACTTTTCGATGGCTCGCGCCGGGGTGCCGGCATTTTCTATCGGCATTGGCATGAAGGTGCGCGGCAAACCGGCGGCCTTTGCCCGCGCCGCCATGAAAACCTTCAACGACAAGGCGTACCATTCGCCGCAAGATGAGATGCGGCCGGACTGGGATTTCTCGGGGTTCCCGGTACTGGCGGGGTTCGCTCTGGATGTGGCCCGCGCCACGGCGAATGCTGATCGCTTGCCGACCTGGAACCCCGGCGACGAGTTTTTGCCTGCACGCATCAAGAGCGGCGTGAAGTGAGGCCAGCGCGCTCCCCTTCCGGTCGCGGCTAAACAGGGGTCATTTCTTTTTCTTCTTGGGGGACTGGATTCGCGTCGATGCCGGGTCGGGGTCCGGCACCTTCAGGTCCTTACGGAGTTTCGCCAACTCCTCGTGCAGTTCCTTACGCACCGCTGCGTAGTCCGGGTTCGCGTAAACGTCCTTCATTTCATGCGGGTCGGTCTTCAAGTCGAATAACTCCCACACGTCGGCGTCCTTCTCGTAAAAGTGGACGAGCTTGTAGCGCTCGGTCACGACGCCGTAATGCCGGTGCACGTTGTGGGGGCCGGGGTATTCGTAGTAGTGGTAGTAGAAGCTCTTCCGCCAGTCCGCGGGCGACTGCCCCTTGAGCACGGGCGTCATGTCCTTGCCCTGCACATCCGAAGGAACGGGGACGCCGGCGGCGGTGAGGAACGTCGGCGCCAAATCGAGCAGGCTGACCAGGTCCTTGTTGACCAGGCCCGGTTTGGCGACGCCGGGCCAGCGAACGAGCATCGGCGTCCGCACTGATTCCTCGAAGATCCACCGCTTGTCGAACCAGCCGTGCTCGCCGAGGTAAAAGCCCTGATCCGCGGCATAAATCACGATGGTGTTGTCGGCGAGCCCTTCCTTATCCAGGTAATCGAGAATGCGGCCGACGCTGTCGTCGACGGCTTTCACGCAGCCGAGATAATCGTGGAGGTAGCGGTTATACTTCCAGCGAACGAGATCCTTCCCTTCGAGTTTCGCCTCGCGGAAGGCCTTGTTCCGCGGTTCGTAGTACGCGTCCCAGGCCTGGCGCTGTTCGGCGGTCAGGTTGCCCGGCGGCTTCAACTTCAAATCGACCGCGTTCATCGTCTTGGCGATCGTCATGTCCTGGTGCTTCTCGACGGCACTCCTCCCGGAATAGTCGTCGAACAGCGTCTCCGGTTCGGCGTACTTGCGGTCCTTGTCGTGATTGAGGTGGCGGATCGGCGGGCACCATTCGCGATGCGGCGCCTTGTGCTGGCACATCAAGAGGAACGGCTTCTGCTTGTCGCGGTTCTTCAGCCAATCCAGCGAGAAATCGGTGATGAGGTCGGTGACGTAGCCCTGGTTCTGGACTCGCTGGCCCATCCTGTTCATCGGCGGGTTGTAGTAGATACCCTGGCCGGGAAGGATGTTCCAGAAATCGAAGCCGGTGGGTTGCGAGATGAGGTGCCATTTGCCGATGACGGCGGTTTGGTATCCCGCTTTCTGCAGCAGTTTGGGGAAGGTGGTTTGCGAGCCGTCGAAGCGGCTATTGGTATTGTTGAAGAAGCCGTTAGCGTGGCTGTACTTGCCGGTGAGCACGGTGGCTCGGCTCGGTCCGCACAGCGAATTCGGGGCGAGGCAGCGATCGAAGCGAACGCCTTCTTTCGCGATGCGGTCCATGTTCGGCGTATCGAGCAACTTGCGCGGGTCGTTGTAAGCGCTGATCGCCTGGTAGGCGTGATCGTCGGAGAAGATAAAGACGATGTTCGGCGCCGCGGCCGCCGCTTTCGAGGCCCCGGCAAAAGCAAGCACCAAGGCGAGAGAGGTTCGCATGGAGAAGTCTCCGAGAGGATTGGTGAGAGCCTACTCGGAGACCGGCGTTAAGGCCAGCGGCAACCTTAACGCAACTTCTGTACCTTGAGGGCCTGCTCGATCCACTGCGTGTGGACATCGGTGAGCGGCACGTCCGGGTGGGGGTTGCTCTCATAGTCGATGGTGGTGGCGAAGTTGCCGATGTCGTAGGCGCGGGCGAAGGCGGCTTGCAGGTCCATGAGGGCATCGCGGTCGTCCGGGGCGAGCGGCACCTTGAACTTGGGCAACCGCTTCTGCATCGTCGAGGTGTAGATCTCGTAGCGATCCGGAGCCGTGGCCCGCGTCACGGTTACGGCGTAATCGTATTCCGGCAAGCCGTCGCGCGAAAACGAGAGCGTCGGCTTCCCCTGCATCACCAGATCGATTTCGACGATGCCGGCCCGCTGGGCAGCGGTGTCGCGGCGCTTCTCCAAGTAAGCAGCCCGCCCTTCCGCCGTCGTCTTGTTGGCCGGGCTTACCACCTCGATTAATGTGACCAGCCGGCCATCGGAACGATTGCGGACCTCGATGAATTCCTCGGCGTGGTCCTCCCGGACGATCGAGGTAAAGAGAGCCATTTCGGATGTATAAGTGCGGCTGCCGACCCGCGCCCGATAGCGATCGACGAGCCCCGGCAAAAGGATTTGATAAAGGCTCGCCAGCAACTGATGCTGGAACGGCGCCCACATTTTCGGATGCTCCAGGAACGGGTCCATTCCGGGGAAGGGACAGGGCATCGGTTCCTCCGCAGGGTATGCGTCGCGTGCGGCCCGGGATGGTCGTCGCGGGCGCAATGGTGATGTCGTTGTACGATTTCGCTGGCGCGACCATTGTAACCGGCACGACCGGCCTTTGAAAAGGGGCGAAACGTGAGAATTGAAATCCAATCATGCCGCGCCCCAACGGGGAGCGCGCGACAGCCCATGATGCGAGAAAACCCACGCGGAGAGACAGGCCGCCTGATACCATGGATCGCATCCGAATATGCGGTGTCGCCTCTCTCTCACACTCCCCCGGGCTTCTATGCCGCGTCATCTCGTTCTCGTGGTTCTCATCGGATCGGTCGTGGGGTGCGGTAAGAAGCCGGCCCCGCCGCCGGTAGTCGTCGAGGATTCGCCGGCCGCGTCCACGGATGCCACAACACCGAAGGCCGCCGAGCCGTCGCAACGCGACAAGCTGCTGGCGAGCCTCACGACCAAGCGCGGCGCCAAGCAGCGCGAAGCCATCGATGATCTTGCGACACTGGCCGCGACGGATGAAGCGACCCGCGACGCCTTGCTCGAACTGCTCCGCGACAAAACGACCGCCGGCGCCGGCAAGACGCATCCGACGCAGATTTCCAGCACTCGCGAAGCCGCCACAGTCGTGCTGCTGAACGCCGGGCCAAAGGGTGAGGCTATCCTCGTTGAGAAAGGGTTGCCGGTGCTCCGCGACGGCCTCTTCGACAAGGATCCGGCCGTCCGCGAGCACACCGCCCGCACCCTCGAAGTGATCGGCCCATCGGCCAAATCGGTCTCTCGGCAACTCCTCCGCGTGTGCGGCGAAGACAAGGATCCGCAGGTGAGGGCCATCGCCTTCGATGCCCTGCGCACTGTCGGCGTTTCCGATGTTCCCGGCCTCGCCTCGCTCTTGCACAGCAAGGAGCCGGAGACGCGGCGCCGCGCGGCCGAGATCATCGGCGTGTTGCCGGATGTGCCGCCCACCGCCGTTTCCATCCTGGCCCGCGCCCTGGACGACGAAGACGAAGTCATTCGCGTCGCGGCGGCCATGGCCATCGGCACGGCCGGGACCAAGGGCGCAACCAAAGATGCCGCCGACCGGATTGTCGTCGCAATTTCCAAGGGCTTCCCACCGGTGTTCGATCCGAAATTGGCCCGCCCGGATGATCCGCAGTTCGAATACTTCACGGCCCTTAGCCGCATGGGGAAAATCGCGGTGCCCCCGACCACGGACTTGCTCAAGCACAAGAACTTCCTGGTTCGCACGGCGGCATTGCGAACGCTTGGCGAACTCGGCCCCGTGGCCAAAGACGCCGCCAAGGCGATCCGAGATTCGCTGACCGATCCCGAGGTTCCGCTCGAAGCCGCGGTGGCGCTTTACCAGGTCGGCGAGGAAGACCTGGAGGCGGCCGTGCGGCTTGTGGAATCGGCACTCGCATCGACCGATGCGCAACCCGTGATCGACGCGATTGCCGCGACTTCGAAAATTGGCAAGGCGGGAGCGAAGCTGGCGCCGACGGTACTCGCGCATCTCGCGGATATGAATCCGCAGGCGCGCCTGGCGGCCACCGCCTTCATCGGCACAATGGAACCGGCCGAGGGCGCCAAGCAAACGCCGGCGTTGCAAAAGCTTCTCTCCGATGAGCAACCGCTGATTCGCTTTCAAGCCGGAGAAGTGCTGGCCAAGCTTGGCCCCGCGGCCGGATCTGCTGCCGAGGCCGTCGGCCAGGCACTCCGCGCCGAAAGGGACGAAGCCGTTCGCGAGCAGTTCATCGATACGCTGATCGCGATGGGGCCGAAGGCCAAGCCCGCCGTGCTCGGGTTGGCTTCCCAAGTCGGCGACGTCAATCTGACCGTGCCGGCGCGCATCAAGGTGATCGAGGCCTTGATCCTGGCCGACCCCGCTTCCAAGGAAACGTCGGCGGCGCTGGTATTGGCGGCGGCGGACCGCGACCAATACGTTCGCCGCGCCGCGGCCACGGCCCTCGGCAAACTCAATCCGCTTCCCGACGACGCCCGCAATACGCTGGTAAGGTTGCTGCGGAACGATTCGCGAGCCGATGTGATGGCGGCCGCAGCGCGAGCACTCACATCTGCCGGCTCGCGGGCCAAGGGGGCCAAGGCGGACTTGGAGGCCGTCGCCTCGGGTAAGATGCCCGGCCTCGCGTTCCTTGCCAAAGTTGCGCTTATTGCCATCGAAGGCGATGTCAGCAAGGCCGGCGGTGTAATCCGCAACGGGCTGACCGATCGCAGTTCGAGCGTCCGCGCCGCGGCGGCCGAGGCGTTGCGACTGGTCGGCCCCAAGACCGCGGATGTGCCGGCCCTTGTGAAGATTTCCCGCGACGGCACCGATGCCGCCAAATTGGCTGCCGCCGTGGCGCTCGGCCAAGTCGGTCCTGGCGCCAAGGACGCCGTGCCGCGGTTGATCGAGTTGCTCGGCGACGGCGATATGGAAGTGCGGAGCGCGGCGGCGGAAGCGCTCGGCCGCATCGGCGCCCCGGCCGCGGCCCCGGCCATTCCCCGACTGAAGGACGCCATGCGCGGCAACCTCATTCCTCCGTCGGTCGGCCGCAAGGCCCTCGAACGCCTCAGCACGACAGCGCGGTAAGCGCTGATTGAGGGCTCTCGAAACGATCGCGCGGCGGGATATGAACCTCCGTCGATATGCACCCCGGCGGAACTCTTGGAATGGATGGAGGACGAAGAAGAGTGATCTACTTGCGGAAATCCGGTCGGTGCGCGATGAGTTGGCTCGGCGCTATGGCGACGCCTGAGCCTCGTCTCGTGGAAAGAAGCACATCACGATGTCTTCTTGCTCGCCTAAGCCGGAATCGACAACGAACGCATCGGGGTTGGTATGACCGCCGTTGTGCTGCAAAAAGAAGGCTCGGTAATCTGCCGGAAGTTGATGGCCAATCTATTCCTCGAAGGCGCAACCCGTGGAGCTAGTTGGACCAGCGGGCAACGGATCGGCGATCTGGCGCATGGAAAACTCGCTGAGTGGGTGGACTGCCTCGCCGCATGACTTGTAATTCTGGTAGTCGCCGCAGCCAGGCTTCCCTGGGCATCGAGATTCAGGGCGACCAGCGGGAGCGCATCGTCGCCGAATTGGAGAAGCTGGGCTATAAGATCAAACGGGACGGGGCTGAATTCGATTGCCGTGGGTTCCGCTCGGCCACCGCCTGGATTTCAAGCAATTCCTGTAAATGATTCGCATTCACTAGGTAGCCAGTGAGAGCATCGCATGGACATCGCCCTCGAATTCCTGTCTGCCATCGTGAATGCCTTCGAAGCCAATAAGCGACTGGCGGATCGAGCCGTCGAACAAGTGCCGGACGAGAAACTCCACGTCGCCCTCGACGAGAACACGAACTCCATCGCTGTCATCATGAAGCATGTCGCCGGGAACCTTGCTTCCCGCTGGACCGCCTTCTTGACGACCGACGGTGAAAAGCCTTGGCGGAATCGAGACGCCGAGTTCGTGGATTCTTTTGGCAGTCGAACCGAACTCCTGGAGGCATGGGAGCGGGGATGGCTCTGCTTGCTGACGGCGCTCAGAAGCCTGAAACACGAAGACCTGGCAAAGACCGTCCTGATCCGAGGAGAGCCGCATTCCGTACCTCTGGCACTGGAGCGGTCGCTGGGCCATACTTGCTATCACATCGGCCAAATCGTTCAGGTTGCCAGAATCCATGCCGGAGAGGAATGGAACACCCTGACGATCCCGAAGGGTAAGTCGGAGCAATTCAACCAGGCGAATTGGGGCCAAACCGGGAAATCGCATTCGTAGATTCGCTTGCCTTCACGACGATTTTTGAGGCGTGACATCTTGCCAGTCACGTGCCATTCTTCATCGTCTCGACCAGGCTGAGGATTTGCCCTCGCATTTCGCTCACGAGTAAATGCACATTCTGGCCATGGCCCGGTAAAACCCACTCGAAACGATAGTCCGCCAACCGCTTCATCGACTCGGCCTGCTGCGGCCACGAGTGCCAACAGTAATTCTTGGAGGCCGCAAGCCGCCCTCTGTCCCGGTCCCAATCCAGGTGGTCGCCGGTAAAGAGGAAGCGGTCTTCGAAGAGGAGCACGCAGTGCCCCTTGGTGTGGCCAGGCGTCGGGATGGCGAGGAAGCCATGTGCCAACTCCCACGGGCCAGCGCCGTCGAGAACCAATTCGGCACCCGGCTGAGACGATAATTCATCCCGATGAATGATGCGTCGGCTCTGAAAGTGCTTGGCGTACCGGTCCGCATCGGCCACGTCGTCTCGATGCGTGAGGAAAATGTTGGCAATGCCTCCCAGCGTCTCCAAACGCTGCACCAGCGGAGCGACGAACTTCGGCGAGTCGATCAGCCAGTTGCCATCAGGGTGCTGGATGAAGAAGCTGTTGCCCCCGTACGATTTCGGCGAATTGTAGCCGCATAAGAACACCGGCTCCTCGACGACAAGCGGGAAATCTTTCATCACTGCTCGCACATCATCGTCGCCGAGACAGCCGATGGACCCTGTGGGGCAGGCCAACACCGCTTGCAACGCTCGTCGGCGATCGATGCTGGACTCAGGCTGCTTTTTGACGAAGGACGATTCGGCGGCCTCGCCGAAGACCGCCGGAGCGATCTGGCGGCACGTGTCGCAGTCGATGCAAGTCGAATCGACGAAGAAGTCGCCGGGGACGTTTTCAGGCACACGTTTTCGAGGGTTTGCCACGACCGAATCTCCTCGTTTATTCTACCCTCCCCGGGCGATCTACCTGTCTTGGTAAACTGACAACACATCCCCCAGCAC
>Ga0134125_10001935_pt1 | contig 24968 bp, 23 predicted proteins | sample KB31751_FD_96464 | JGI IMG/M metagenome (GOLD analysis project Ga0134125, IMG submission 96464) | Terrestrial soil microbial communities with excess Nitrogen fertilizer from Kellogg Biological Station, Michigan, USA - KB3-175-1 | ecosystem: Environmental > Terrestrial > Soil > Unclassified ...
GCCCGCTGTAGCCGAAGATCGGCTTTCGGCTGAAGACCGGGAAGATCTCGGTGACGATGCCGAAGAACGGCAGCGCCACGATGTACACCTCGGGATGCCCGAAGAACCAGAACAGGTGCTGCCACAGGATCGGGCCACCCGCGTCCGGGTCGTAGATGTGCGCACCGAAGCGGCGGTCCGCGCCGAGGCCGAACAGGGCTGCCGCCAGCGGCGGGAACGCCATCAGGATCAGCAGGGAGGTGATCAATGCATTCCAGCTGAAAATCGACATGCGCCACATGGTCATGCCGGGGGCACGCAGGCAGATGACCGTCGTGATGAAGTTGACCGCACCCAGGATTGTTCCGAAACCGGACAAGGCCAGGCCGAAGACCCAGAGGTCACCGCCGACACCGGGGCTGAACGTGGTGCTGGACAGCGGCGCGTAGGCGAACCAGCCGAAGGCGGCGGCCCCCTGCGGGGTGATGTAGCCGGCCATCGCAATGGTGGAGCCGAACAGGAAGAACCAGAAGGCCAGCGCATTCAGCCGCGGGAAGGCCACATCCGGTGCGCCGATCTGCAACGGCATGATGACGTTGGTGAAGCCGGCGAACAGCGGCGTGGCGAACATGAGCAGCATGATCGTGCCGTGCATGGTGAACAGCTGGTTGTACTGTTCCTTCGTCTGCAGGATCTGCATGCCGGGCTCGAACAGCTCGGCGCGGATCAGCAGCGCCATGATGCCGCCGATGCAGAAGAAGACGAAGGAGGCGATCAGGTACATGTAGCCGATCGTCTTGTGGTCCGTCGAAGTGATCCAGTTGACGATGATCCGTCCCTTGGACACCGGGACGATCCGGGGGGCGAGGGGCTTGGCCTCGTCCGTGGCGTACTCGTAGGTAGTCATCCCGCCTACTCCCCTTCCTCATGCGGAATCATGATGGAGGTGACCTCGTCGGGCTTGCGGTTGTATTCCGCCCCGATGTGCCCGTCCTTCATGTCCGACAGCTTGGCCTCGAACTCCTGTGCGGAGACGACCTTGACGTTGAACAGCATTTCCGAGTGGTACTCGCCGCACAGCTCGGCACACTTGCCGGCATAGGTGCCCTCCTCCTGCGGGGTGAGGTAGATGCGGTTCGTCTTGCCCGGGATCATGTCGAGCTTCTGCAGGAACGCGGGAACCCAGAACGAGTGGATGACGTCGCGGCTGTTCAGCTCCAGCGTCACGGGAACGTCCACCGGAAGGTACAGCACGGGGAGTTCGGCTTCCTTGCCGGCCGAGCCGTCCAGGTGCGCCTGCACGCCGGCGTCGTACTTTTCTTCTCCCTTGTAGGAGTAGTTGTAGTCCCACGACCACTGCTTGGCCTGGACGTCGACCACCAGCGGGGAATCCACCGGGGTGTTGACGGTGCGCTGCGTGTTGTCGGAGAACGTGAAGAAGGTCAGCACCAGCATCAGCGGCACGGCCGTGTACAGGATCTCCATCGGCAGGTTGTAGCTGAGCTGGCGGGGGAATCCGGTGTCGCCCTTGCGGCGGCGGTAGGCCACGATCACCCAGAGCATGAGACCCCATGTGACGATGCCGACCAGCAACACGGTGATCCAGCTGTTGACCCACAGATCCTGGATCATTCCAGTGTGGTTGGTGATGTCCCGGGTCTCGTTCGGGAGCCAGCCTCGCGCGGCTTCTTCTGAACAACCCGTCAACAGCAACGCCCCCGCGCCGGCGATGGCCAATACCTTGGCCCTGCCCCTGCGACTGCTGCTGGTTCGGTCTTGCGAACTCACAGACGGCCCTTCCTCTTTGTTGGTGCGATACGTCGTTTCGTCATGGTCGGTTCCGGGCGCAGCAAGGCATCCGGCGCCGGCAGGGCGAAACCAATAGTTTTACTACTCATCGTAGAGCTTACCCTCTTGCCCGACGGAATGCCGACCGAAACCCCGTGTCAACCAATGGTTACGTGGAGGCGGGATGCCGGTCGGCAAAGCTCCCTAGTGGAAGGAATCACCGCAGGCGCAGGAGCCGCCGGCGTTCGGGTTGTCGATGGTGAAGCCCTGCTTGGAGATGGTGTCCTCGAAGTCGATGGAGGCGCCGCTGAGGTAGGGCACGCTCATCTTGTCCACGACGACCTCGACACCCTCGAAGTCGCGCACGGCGTCGCCGTCGAGCAGTCGCTCATCGAAGTAGAGCTGGTAGATGAGGCCGGAGCAGCCGCCGGGCTGGACGGCCACGCGCAGGCGCAGGTCGGTGCGTCCTTCCTGCTCCAGCAGGCTGCGGACCTTGTCCGCGGCCACGTCGGACAGGAGCACCTCGTGGGTCGCGAGTTCCTCGGTGGAACCGACGGTGGAATCGTTGGTCGTGGCGGTCATCTGGTCCTCCAATAGTGCTTGTCTCGGAGAGCGGCACCGTAGCGTACCGTCCTCTCACTCTCCATGGTACGACGGACCTGCCTTATTGCAGTCCCTGCGCGTCCAGGCGCGCCAAGAGCAGGGCCTCAGCCAGGATGGCCTTGCGGAAGTCGTCGAGGTGGAGCGATTCGTTGGCGCTGTGGGCGCGCGAGTCGGGATCCTCGACCCCGGTGACCAGGATCTGGGCCCGGGGGTAGAGGTCGAGCAGGTCGGCGATGAAGGGGATGGACCCGCCGATGCCGGTTTCCACCGGCTGGACCCCCCATGCCTGTTCCAGCGACCACAGGCTCGCCCGGGCCGCCGGAGCGGTCGTGTCCGTGGCGAAGGCGTTGCCCTGCTCGACGGCGGTGAAGTCCACCCGGGCACCGAACAGGTCCTGGGCCTTGACATGGCGGCGCAATGCGTCGGCGGCTTCGGCGGGGTCCTGCCCCGGCGCCAGGCGCACGCTGATCTTCAGCCGGGCCACCGGCTGCAGCGTGTTGGACGAGACGGCGACCGAGGGCACGTCCATTCCGATGACCGACAGCGCCGGTTTGTTCCACAGCCGGTCGGCCAGGGCACCGGTGCCGGCCAGGCGGACGCCGGGCAGGACCGAGGAATCGGTGCGGAAATCGGCTTCGGCGTAGTCGACCGGTTCGGTGTCGCGGGCGACCAGTCCCTCGACCGCCACGTTGCCCTGCGCATCGTGGAAGGAGGCGACCAGGCGGGCGGCGAGCGTGGGAGCGTCGAGCACGGGGCCGCCGAACATCCCCGAGTGCACCGCGTGGTCCAGGACCTGCACGTCGATCACGGCGCCCACCATGCCGCGCAGGCTGGTGGTGAGGGCGGGAACGCCGACCTTCCAGTTGCTGGAGTCGGCAACGACGATGACATCGGCGGCCAAGAGGTCGCGATGCCGTTCCAGGAACGGGCGGAAGGACGGCGACCCGGCCTCCTCCTCGCCCTCGAAGAAGTAGGTGACCCCGACGCCGAAGTCCTCCACGGCGTCCAGCACCGCACGCACGGAGGCGATGTGGACCATGATGCCCGCCTTGTCGTCGGCGGCGCCGCGGCCGAACAACCGGCCCTCGATCTCCGTGGCCTCGAAGGGCCTGGTCCGCCACAGGTCCTCGTCCCCGGGGGGCTGGACGTCGTGGTGGGCGTAGAGCAGGATCGTCGGCTTGCCGGGTTGGGCCGGGCGGCGTCCCACCACGGCCGGGGCCCCGGGGACGCCCTCGGGCGTGTCGACGGAGAGGATCTGGACGTCCTCCATGCCGGTGGAGCGGACGAGTGCTGCGACGGCTTCGGCGCTGCGGTCCAGTTCGGCGGCGTCGAAGGCCTCCCAGGCGATGCCGGGGATGGCGACGAGCGATTTCAGGTCGGAGACGGTCTGGTCGAAAGCGCGGTTCACGCGCTCGGTGATCGCGGCCAGGTCGACGCCGTGGTCGACGGCGCCGGTGGTGGAATCGGAGGTAGTCATGCCTTCACCCTACAACTGGCCGGCGTTTCGGCAGGGGGCCGGCCCCGGCTAGACTGGGAGCGTGTTTGGAAGCAAAAAAGCCGATGCCGCACCGCCGCCGGCCACCCCGCCAGAGCCCGAACGTCCGACCACGGGCAAGGGTGCCCCGACCCCGCGCCGCAACGCCCAGCAGGCGCAGAACAAGCGCCCCCTGGTGCCCAGCGACCGGAAGGTGGCCAAGGCGCAGGCGCGTGAGCAGCGCCTGGCCGCCCAGGACCGGATGCGGCTGGCCAACGAGACCGGCGACGAGCGCTATCTGGCCGCCCGGGACAAGGGCCCGCAGAAGCGCTTTGCCCGCAACTTCGTCGACGCGCGCTGGATGGTCGGCGAGTTCCTGATGGTCTTCATCCTGGTCTTCCTCGTCGTGGCGTTCACGATGACCCAGAACCTGCAGGTCCAGGCCTACATCACCATGGGCCTGTGGATCGTCCTGGGCATCACGATCATCGACTCGTTCATCATGACCCGCCAGCTCAAGAAGCGCCTGGTGGCCAAGTTCGGGCACAACGACCGCGGCGTGCTCTGGTACGCCTCCATGCGCGGCTTGCAGTTCCGCCGCCTGCGCCTGCCCAAGCCGCAGGTCGCCCGCGGCGAGGCGATCGACTAGGAAGATCGCCTGGCGGGGTCCTTCCCCCCCATGACGACGACGGCGGGTCCCCACCACACGTGGGGGCCCGCCGTCGTCGTCCCCGGTCCGCAAACCGGCCAGGGGCCGGCCCGGTCCCCGGTCTCCCTGCCCGCATCAGCTCCGGGGAAGCGCCTTGCGCAGGCCCCGGTTGATGCGCCAGGCCCAAAACGGGCCCTCGTAGAGGAACGCGGTGTAGCCCTGCACCAGGTCGGCGCCGGCCTCGAGCCGCTCGAGGACATCGGCGGCGTCCTCCACTCCCCCGACGGAGACCACCGCGGTCTCGCGCGGCAACACGGCGCGCAGCCGGCGCAGCACCTCCAGCGACCTGGCCTTCAGGGGCGCCCCGCTGAGCCCGCCGGCGCCGATCTCGCGCACCCGGTCCGGGACGGTGACCAGCCGGGTCCGGGCAATCGTGGTGTTGGTGGCGATGACCCCGTCCAGCCCGAGCTCCAGGACCAGGGCGGCGACGTCGTCGACATCGGCATCGGCCAGGTCCGGGGCGATCTTCACCAGCAGCGGCACGTGGCGTCCGGCGCTGCGGTCGGCCTCCTGCCGGACCGCGGCCAGCAGCGGCCGCAACGAATCGATGCCCTGCAGCAGCCGCAGGCCCGGGGTGTTCGGGGAGCTGACGTTGACGACCAGGTAGTCGGCGTGGCCGGCCAGCTGGCGCGTGCTGGCCAGGTAGTCCCGGACGGCGTCGTCGAGCTCGACGGCCTTCGTCTTGCCGATGTTGATGCCCACCACCGGCGGGACGGCGCCGAACCGCCCGGCCAGCACGGGCCGGGCCGCCTGGACCCGGGGTGCCACCGCGGCGGCGCCGTCGTTGTTGAACCCCATCCGGTTGATGACCGCACGGTCCTCCACGAGGCGGAACAGCCGCGGCCGGGGGTTCCCGGGCTGCGCCTGCCCGGTGATGGTGCCGACCTCGATGTGCCCGAAGCCCAGGTCGGCCAGGGCGGCGATGCCGTGGCCCTCCTTGTCGAATCCGGCGGCAAGGCCGAAGGGCGAGGGGAAGTCGATGCCCATCACGGTGCGGCGCAGCGACGCGTGCGGGCGGGTCATCCGGCGCAGCACGGCCGAGGCCCCGGTGGACTCCGCGAGCCGGATGAGCCGGAAGCCGATGTGATGGGCCCTCTCGGGGTCCATGCCGGAGAAGACGACACGGAAGAAGGCGGGGTAGATGCGCATGGTTCCAGTCTTCCCTGCACGCCGTCCCGCTGCCAACTCGGTCCTCGTTATGCTCGACATATGCGCAGCCAGGAACCCCAGTACGCCCTCGACACCGACCCCGGGCAGTGGGTCGACGACGACCTGGGCCCGGGGTTCAGCTACACGAGCATCTCCCCCGGCCGCGATGAGGAGGGCCCGCTCTGCGCCACCCTGGTGCGCTACGTCCCGCCGGTCCGGGAGAAGCCGCTGTGGCGCGATGCCATGCTCAACCTGCGCCAGGGGCTGGACCGCGCCCGCGGGGCCAGTCTGCACGGGGCCGCTGTCGACGTGGTGCTGGGCCTGCACGGCTGGACCGACTACTTCTACAACCCCGAACTCGCGCGCTACTGGTCCGACCGCGGCTACCGGTTCTACGCGCTGGACCTGCGCCGCTACGGCCGCAGCCTGCGGGCCTGGCAGACCCCGGGCTTTGCCACCGACCTCACCGAGTACGACGACGACATCCAGGCTGCGCTGGAGGCCATCCGGGAGGATGTGGGCAAGCTGGGCCGGGTCGTGGTCATCGCCCATTCCACCGGCGGGCTGACGGCCAGCCTGTGGGCGAACCGGCACCCGGGGGTCCTCTCGGCCCTGGTGTTGAACTCCCCCTGGCTGGAGATGCAGGGCAGCTGGCTGGTGCGCAACGCGGCAGCCGGGCTCCTCGAGCCGTTGGCGCGGGTGCGGCCGAAGGCGCGGATCAAGCTCCCCGAGGTCGACCACTACTGGCAGTCGCTGTCCAACCGGGCCCACGGGGAATGGGAGGTCCACCCCGTGTGGCGTCCCCGCCACGCCTTCCCGGTGACGGCCGGATGGATTTCGGCGGTGTTGGCCGGGCACGCCGAGGTCGCCCGCGGGCTGGACATCCGGTGCCCAGTGCTGGTGATGACCTCGGACAAGACGCACCTGGGCACGGCGTTCGAGCCCGAGATGCTGGTCACCGACACGATCATCGAGGTCGAGACCATCCGGCAGCGGGCCCTGAAGCTGGGCAACGAGGTCTCGATCGCCCGGATCGAGGGCGGAATGCACGACCTGTTCACCTCGGCCGCCCCCACCCGCCGCAAGGCCTACGATGCGGTGGGCCGCTTCTGCGACGGGTACCTGCCCCGCGGGTGAACCGGGTGCGGGCGGTGGGCCCCGGGGAGCCCGCGCTCAGGCGGTGGGCGCATCCAGCGCGGCGCCGAAGCGCCGGTCCCGGCGCGCGTAGATCTCCACGGCTTCCCACAGGGTCCGCCGGTCCACGTCCGGCCAGAGCACGTCCATGAAGACCAGTTCGGCGTAGGCGGACTGCCAGAGCATGAAGTTCGAGGTCCGCTGTTCGCCCGAGGAGCGCAGGAACAGGTCGACGTCGGGCAGGTCGGGCTCGTCGAGGTACCGGCCGACGGTCTTCTCGGAGATCCCCCGCGGGGAGAGCCGGCCGGCGGCCACGTCCGCGGCGATGGCTGCCACGGCGTCGGCGATCTCGGCCCGTCCCCCGTAGTTCACGCACATCGTCAGGTGGCAGAGGTCGTTGTCCCGGGTCTGCTCCTCGGCCTGCCGCAGTTCGTTCACGACCGAGCGCCAGAGCCGCGGCTGGCGTCCGGCCCAGCGCACGCGGACCCCCCAGGCGTCGAGCTGGTCCCGCTGGCGGTGCAGCACATCCCGGTTGAAGCCCATCAGGAAGCGCACCTCCTCGGGGCTGCGCTTCCAGTTCTCGGTCGAGAAGGCGTAGACGGAGACGTACTTGATGCCCATCTCGATCGCCCCGGCCATCACGTCCAGCAGGGCGGCCTCCCCCGCCTTGTGGCCCTCGGTGCGGGGCAGGCCGCGCTGGTTGGCCCACCGGCCGTTGCCGTCCATGACGATGGCGACATGCTGCGGCACCAGGTCGGCCGGGATCCGCGGGGGGACGGCGCCGCTGGGGTGCGGCCAGGGCGCCACGGGTGCGGTGCGCTGCGTGCGGGGGCGCTTCATCGATCAGGCTCTTTCCACGTGTTTGAGGGACTTGACGACCCGTTCCAGATGCCATTGCAGGTATCCGGCCACCATACCGGCAGCCTCCTTGCGGGAGGCGGCACCGGCGTCGTGCGCGGTGTCCCAGTCGCCGGTGAGCAGCGCGGCGAGCAGGGCCACGGTCTCGGGGGCCGGTGAGTTGGAGCCGGCAGGCCGGCAGTCGGCGCAGACGACGCCGCCGAGGGGGATGTTCACGGCGGTGTGCGGGCCGGAGGCGCCGCAGCGCACGCAGTCGGTGAAGCTCGGCGCCCACCCCGCGGTGGCCAGCGCCCGCAGCAGGTAGGAGTCCAGCAGCAGCCCGGGGTCCTGGCCGCCGCGCGACATCGCGGCCATGGCCCCGTGGAGGAGGCGGAACTGCGGGGCTGCGGATTCGGTGTCGGCCTCGGTGAGCCGTTCGGCGGTCTCGGCCATGGCGCTGGCGCTCGTGTAGCGGGCGTAGTCCAGGGAGAGGGCCTGGCCGTAGGGGTGGCGCAGCTGTGCCTGGGTGATGATGTCCAGGCTGCGGCCGCGGACCAGCTGCGCGTCGACGAGCATGAACGGTTCGAGCGTCGCGCCCATCTTCGAGCTGGTGCGGCGCACGCCCTTGGCCACGGCGCGGACCTGACCGTGCTCGGGGGTCAGCAGCACGATGATGCGGTCGGCCTCGCCGAGCTTGTGGGTGCGCAGGACCAGGCCGCGGGTGCGGTAGGACTTGGCGGCGAAGCTGGAACGGGGCACGGCTCCAGTATCCCAGAGAACCGGTGCCCCGTGCGTCCGCGCACCGGGCGGCGGCCGGGACGCGGACAGCACGTGGACAGAGCGCGGACGGCGCGCGGACGGGGTCAGGCGCGGGCCGTGGAGTCCTTGATCGCCCGGTTGACCGCCGAGATGACGGCCTTCAGCGAGGCCGTGGTGGTGTTCGCGTCGATGCCCACGCCCCACAACACGCGTTCACCGACGGCGCATTCGACGTAGGCCGCGGCCTGGGCCGAGCCGCCTTCGCTCAGGGCGTGCTCGGTGTAGTCGAGCACCCGCAGGTCCACGCCGTCGGCGGCCAGGATGTTCACCAGGGCGTTGATCGGGCCGTTGCCCGTGCCCGAGCGCTCCTGGACCGACCCGCCGGCCTCCAGTGCGGCCTCCAGGACGAACGCGCCGTCCTCGTCGCTGTGGGTGCGCGTGTTCCCGAGGCGGTAGTGCCCCCAGGCGCCGGCATCGGTGCCCTCGGCCGGCAGGTACTCGTTCTGGAACTCCTGCCAGATGCTGGCCGGGCTGATTTCCCCGCCGTCGCCTTCGGCCTTGCGCTGGATGACCCCGGAGAACTCGATCTGGGCGCGCCGCGGCAGGTCCAGGCTGTGGTCGTGCTTGAGCACGTAGGCGACCCCGCCCTTGCCGGACTGGGAGTTCACCCGGATGACTGCCTCGTAGGAGCGGCCGATGTCCTGCGGGTCGATCGGCAGGTACGGCACGGCCCACGGGATGTCGTTGACGCCCTTGCCGGCGGCGGCGGCATCGCGCTCCATGTGCTCGAAGCCCTTCTTGATGGCGTCCTGGTGCGAGCCGGAGAAGGCGGTGAAGACCAGATCGCCGCCGTAGGGCGAACGTTCGGGCACGGGCAGCTGGTTGCAGTATTCGACCGTGCGGCGGATCTCGTCCATGTCGGAGAAGTCGATCATCGGGTCGATGCCCTGGCCGAAGAGGTTCATGCCCAGCGTGACCAGGTCGACGTTGCCGGTGCGCTCCCCGTTGCCGAACAGGCAGCCCTCGATGCGGTCGGCACCGGCCATGTAGCCCAGCTCGGCGGCGGCGACGCCGGTGCCGCGGTCGTTGTGCGGGTGCAGGGAGAGGATGATCGAGTCGCGGTGTTCGAGGTTGCGGTGCATCCACTCGATCGAGTCGGCGTAGACGTTCGGGGTGGCCATCTCCACCGTGGCCGGCAGGTTCAGGATCATCTTGTTCTCCGGCGAGGCCTCCAGCACCTCGGCCACTGCGTCGGAAATGCGCTTGGCGAAGGCCAGCTCGGTGCCGGTGTAAGACTCCGGGGAGTACTCGTAGGTGATCCTGGTGCCGGTGAGCTGCTCCTCGTACTTCTTGCACAGCCGGGCCCCGGTCAGGGCGATGTCGACGATTCCGTCCTCGTCCTGGTTGAACACGACGCGCCGCTGCAGGACCGAGGTCGAGTTGTACAGGTGCACGATCGCCTGCCTGGCGCCCTCGAGGGCCTCGTAGGTCCGCTCGATGAGGTGCTCGCGGGACTGGGTGAGGACCTGGATGGTCACATCCTCGGGGATGCGGTCGCGCTCGATGAGCTGGCGGACGAAGTCGAAATCCGTCTGCGAGGCGGAGGGGAATCCGACCTCGATCTCCTTGAAGCCCATGCGCACCAGCAGGTCGAACATCTGGTGCTTGCGTTCGGGGCTCATCGGGTCGATCAGCGCCTGGTTGCCGTCCCGCAGGTCCACGGCACACCAGCGCGGGGCCTGGGTGATGACCTGGTCCGGCCAGGTGCGGTCCGGGAGCTCGACGCTGATCTGGTCCTGGAACGGGACGTACTTGTGGATGGGCATTCCGGAGGGCTTTTGCAGGTTCTGCATGGTTCTAGGGGCCTTTTCAGTGGTGGTTGAAAATTCAGGCCGGCAGCACGAAACTCCGCAGCGGGGGGTCGGCCCTAGTGGCTGGTGTCCAGATTCGTCCCGCCGCGGCTGCCTAGTAGAAGGATTCCCGCATGCATGGTCCTCACCCTAGCAGTTGGGGCACACGGTGGCGGAAGCCGGGCCCAATGTTTCGCCGGCGTGACCCCGGGTCCCCCGACCCGGCGGGACGACCCGGCGCCTCCACCGGACCCGCCACCGGCCCGGCCGCCTCAGAAGCCCAGCCGTCCGAGCTGCTTGGGGTCGCGCTGCCATTCCTTGGCGATCTTCACGTGCAGGTCCAGGTAGACCCGGGTGCCCATCAGCGCCTCGATGCCGTGGCGGGCCCGGGTGCCGACCTCGCGCAGCCGCGATCCGGCACGCCCGATGATGATGGCCTTCTGGGAGGGGCGTTCGACGAAGAGGTTCACGTGGATGTCCAGCAGCGGGTTGTCCTCTGGGCGGCCCTCGCGGGGAATGATCTCCTCGACCACGACGGCCAGGGAGTGCGGCAACTCGTCGCGCACGCCCTCGAGGGCGGCCTCGCGGATCAGCTCGGCGATCATGACCGCTTCGGGTTCGTCGGTGAGCTCGCCGTCGGGATACAGCGGCGGGGAGAGCGGCATCTGCTGCACCAGCACCTCGGCGACGGCCTCGACCTGGAAATCCCCGGTGGCCGAGACGGGCACGACGGCGGTGAACCCCTGCTCCCCGAAGGTCTCGGTCCCCAACTCCGCGACCGCGACCAGTTGCCGCGCCAGGGCCGAACGGTCCACCAGGTCCGCCTTGGTCACAATGGCCACGATGGGCTTGCGCTGCAGCTGCCCCAGCTGGCTGGCGATGAACCGGTCCCCCGGTCCGATCTTCTCGTTGGCGGGAAGGCAGAAACCGATGGCGTCGACCTCGGCGAGGGTCTCGGCGACCAGGTCGTTCAGCCGCTGCCCGAGCAGCGTGCGTGGGCGGTGCAGCCCCGGGGTGTCGACCAGCACCAGCTGCGCGTCGTCGCGGTGGACGATGCCACGGATGATGTGGCGGGTGGTCTGCGGTTTCGCCGACGTGATCGCGATCTTCTGCCCCACCAGCGCGTTGGTCAGCGTCGACTTGCCGGCGTTGGGCCGTCCGACGAAGGAGGTGAACCCGGCGCGGAAGTCCTCCGGCCATTCCCGGGGAAGGGCCGCTCCGCTGCTGGCCGGGCCGACCTGCGGTTCACGGACGGTGCCGTCGGAGGCATGCGCCTTCTGGCCCGGTGGGGAAGCAACGGGCCGGCGATGCTGGCGGCCGCCCTGGTTGCCCTGCCCGCCCTGCTGGCGCTGCCCGCCTTGCTTGCGCTCGTTTCGAGCCGGGGTGGTAGGGGCGTCGCCGGACCGGCCACGGCGCGGCGATCCGCCCTTGCGGGGTTTCTGTTCTGCCATGTCAGTCCTTGCTCTCGCGGGGAACGTCTTCGGCGGACAGCCGGCCCAACGACCCCTCCTCATTGTCTGCGGCTTCCGGGTATTCGTCGACCCAGGCCAGGACGTAGCCGATCCGGTTGCGCCGGCCGGCGAGCCGTTCGGCGTGGATGCGGATACCGTCCACCGTCACCTCGGAGCCGACGATCGGCACCCGGCCGAGGGTCTTGGCCAGCAGGCCCCCGACGGTGTCGACCTCGTCGTCGTCCAGGCGGCGGTCGAAGAGCTCGGCGAAGTCGTCGATGCCCATGCGTGCGCTGACGCGGAAGACGCCGTCCTCGACCTCCTCGGACTCAACGGAGGAGTCGTCGTATTCGTCGTCGATCTCCCCCACGATCTCCTCGATGAGGTCCTCGAGGGTCACCAGGCCCGCCGTTCCCCCGTACTCGTCGATGACGATGGCCACGTGGGTCGATTCGCGCTGCAGTTCCTGCAGGAGCTCGGCAACCGACTTCGATTCCGGGACGTAGCGCACGTCGCGGCAGACCTGCTCGACGGTGTGGTTGTCATCGGCCCGGGCGTGCAGGCGGGCCGCGACGTCCTTGAGGTAGACGATCCCCACGATCTGGTCGGGGTTGTCGCGGATGACCGGGATCCGGGAGCAGCCCGAGCGCAGGAACAGGCTCATGGCATCCTGCAGCGTCGTGCCGTGGTCGACGGTGACCATGTCGGTCCGCGGGACCATCACGGCGCGGACACGGGTGTCGCCGAGTTCGAAGACCGAGTGGATGAGGTCGGCTTCGACGTCCTCGATGATGTCCGCCTCGTGGGCCCGGTCGACCATGTCGCGGAAGAGCTCCTCGGTGAAGAACGCGTCCTCCTGGACCGGGGCCCCCTTGGCGACGCTGCTGCCCAGCCGGACGAGCCAGCCCGGGATGGGGCCGAGCGCCAGGCGCAGGACGCGGACCAGGGGTGCGGTCAGCACCACGACGCTGCTGCTGCGCACCCGGCCGTAGCGGCGGGGCGAGACGCCCACCAGGACGAAGCCGACGGCGGCCATCGTCGCGGTGGCCAGCAGGCCGGCGAGCCAGATGTTCTCCAGCAGGTCGTGGTACAGCAGCGCGATCGCCACCGCGCTGGCGGTCTCGAACCAGATCCGCCAGAAGCGGACAGCGTGGGTGTGCGCGGTGGCATCGGCCAGGATCGCCCGCAGCTGCTTGCGCGGCCGCTCGGCGAGCATGTCCTCGGCCTCCTGGCGCGGCAGGGCCAGGAAGGCGGCTTCGGCGGCGGTCAGGATGGCGGCGCAGCAGACGAAGGACAGCGCCAGGATGAGCAGGAGAGCGGGGATCATTCGGTGGTCTCGCGCGGGGCTTCCCGGCCGAGGAACGTCTCGAGCAGGCGGCGCTGCAACGAGAACATCTCCTCCTTCTCCTCGGGTTCCTCGTGGTCGAAACCGAGCAGGTGGAGCATGCCATGCGTGGCCAGCAGCAGGATCTCGTCGGCCGTGGAGTGGCCACCGCGGGAGGCCTGGAGGGCGGCAACCTGCGGGCAGATCACGATGTCGCCGAGCATCCCGGCCGGGGTGGTCGACCCGGGGGCCCCGGGCCGCAGCTCGTCCATGGGGAAGGACATGACGTCGGTGGGCCCCTCCAGGTCCATCCAGTCGATGTGCAGGCGCTCGATGGCCGCCTCGTCCACGAGGATGATCGACACCTCGGCCTGGGGGTGGACGTAGAGGGCCTCGAGGATGTGGCGGCCCAGCCGCGAGAGGTCCTCGAGGTCAGCCTCGACACCGGATTCGTTGTTGACTTCGACGCCCATGGCCTACAACTCCGATCCGGTGGTGTGCTGCCCGGCGGCCTCTTCCCGTTCGCGCCGGGCCGCCATGCGTGCCCGGGCCGCCTCGTTGCTGTGCTTCGCGGCACGGCGGCGGGCCGCCTCCGGGCTGGTCCCGGCGGAGGCCGACCATTTCTCGTAGGCGGAGACGATGTCCCCCACGAGGCGGTGGCGGACGACGTCGCTGGCGTCGAGCTGGCAGAAGGCGATGTCGTCGACCGAACCGAGGATCTCGGAGACGACCTTCAGCCCCGAGCGCGTGCCGCCGGGCAGGTCGACCTGGGTCACGTCGCCGGTGACGACGATCCGGGACCCGAAGCCGAGGCGGGTGAGGAACATCTTCATTTGTTCCGGCGTCGTGTTCTGGGCCTCGTCGAGGATGATGAACGCGTCGTTGAGGGTCCGCCCGCGCATGTACGCCAGCGGGGCGACCTCGATGGTGCCGGCGGCAATCAGGCGCGGGATGGATTCGGGGTCGATCATGTCGTGCAGCGCGTCGTAGAGGGGGCGCAGGTACGGGTCGATCTTGTCCGTCAGCGTGCCGGGCAGGAAGCCGAGCTTCTCCCCCGCCTCAACGGCCGGGCGGGTCAGGATGATCCGGTTGACCTCCTTGGCCTGCAGCGCCTGGACGGCCTTGGCCATGGCCAGGTACGTCTTCCCGGTGCCCGCCGGACCGATGCCGAAGATCACGGTGTTGGCGTCGATCGCGTCGACGTAGGCCTTCTGGTTCACCGTCTTGGGACGGATCCGCTTGCCGCGGCCCGAGAGGATGTTCAGGCCGAACGTTTCCGGACCCGAGGGGCGGACGGCTCCCTCGGAGTCGACCATGCGCACGAGCTGCTCGACCAGCTGGGCTGAGACGCGGGTGCCCTGGGCGGACAGGCTACGGGCTTCCTGGACGACCTGCTCGGCGCGCGACGACTGGTCGGGGTCGCCGGAGATGCGCAGCTCGTTGCCGCGCACGTGGAGCTCTGCGCCCGGGTAGATGCCCTGCAGGATCCGCAGCACCTCGTCGTTGGCGCCCAGCGCACCGACCATCTGCTCGGTGCTGGAAAACGTGATCACCGTGGCGCCGTTGGCCTCCGGCGGATTGCTGTTCTCGTCGGTCATCCTGCTGGGTCGTCCTCCCGTTGACGTGTCGCTGGCGCCCTGGGCCGGCCCGGTGGGGACGCGGCGGCGCCCCTCCATCCTACGGGAAGCGCGCCCGGCCGCGCCGTTACTCCTCCCGCTGTAAATATCAGTACGGCAACAGTCCCCGATTTTGGCCGCCGCCAGGTGCCCGGTCGCCCCGGCGTGTGCCAAGGTTAATGGTCGGCCGAGGCACCTCCTGCCCGCGGGCCGTCCCCCGCCGCTGTCCCCCACCGCCCCCAAGCGGAAGGAAACCCGTGATCATCGCCCGCGCCGGCCGCCGCACCCAGGTGCGCCTGGCCATGCTGGCCTCGGTGGTCTCCCTCGGGATGCTCGCGGCGTGCAGCGGCACGTCCGGCGGTGCGATGACCAGCATGCCGGCGTCGAGCAGCGCCCCGCCGGTGGTCTCCAGCCAGGGCACGACGGCGCCGCTGGAGTCGCTCAGCGCCCCGCGCCTCTCCCCCGTCTACTGGCTGGGCGAGGGTGATTCGACCGTCTACCTCTACCGCGAGTACGTCGAGGCGGAGGACCAGGGTGATCCGGTCACGACGGCGATCAAGTACCTCACCGAGCAGCAGCCCGATGATCCGGACTACTTCAATGTCTGGTCCAAGGCCTCGCGCATCGGCACCTCCATCAGCCCGGAGAACGTCATCACCGTGGACATCTCCGCCGATGCCTTCTCCCGCGACCTCGACGAGGGCCTGGCCCAGCGGGCGATCCAGCAGCTGGTCTACACGGCCACGGCCGCCGCGGCCGCGGCGGGGCTGCTCAGCCAGAATCCGCCGGCCAGCGTCGAGGTCCTGGTCGACGGCCACTCCGGCTACAACGCATTCGGCCACGTGAAGCTCACCGGCCCCATCCAGCGCGACGCCGCGTTGCGGGCACCGATCTGGATCATCGACCCGCAGCAGGACACCGCCCACGCGGCCGGCAAGGTCAGGATCCACGGCATTTCCGGCGCATTCCCCGGCGGCACGCACTGGGTCCTCAAGCGCCAGGAGGGCGGCAAGGGGACCCGCGTCGCCGGGGGCAGACTGGCCCTGGGCGGCGGGTCACAGGCCGACAACGAATTCGAGGCCACCCCGGTCCTGGAGGCCGGGACCTACACACTGGCGGTGTGGGGGCAGGCCGCCGGTGACGACAAGCGCCTGAGCCAGGACACCAAGAAGTTCACCGTCCGATAGCGCGGTGGCCGCAAGCTGGATCCCGGAGCCCGGATTGAGGAGGCCACGTCTGCGTCCCCGCCCGATGCCGGGAACGGCTAGGCGTCGAGCAGGCCGGCCAGGTGCCGGGCCAGCACCAGCGCGGCGGGGCCGGCCGTGGACGCCCGGAGCACATGCCGGCCGAGCAGCGCCGTCCGCGCCCCGGCCGCGACAAGACGCTCGATCTCGGAATCGGCGATGCCACCTTCCGGACCGACGATGAGCAGGATCGCCGGCACCCCGGCGTCCTGGCCGGCGGGACCGGCGTCCGCTCCGGCCTCGTGCAGGAAGTCCCCGACGACGGAGGAGAGCGGCACGGTGGCCTGTTCATGCAGGATCACCGGCAGCTGCCGGGTGCCCTCGCCGGCGGCACGGTCCAGCCACGCGGCCAACTGCCCCGTGGTGAGCACCCCGTGGACCTCCGGCAGCCGCGTGCGGCGGGACTGCTTCACGGCCGACCGGACGGTGGCGGCCCATTTCGCGCGGCCCTTCTCCGCCTTGGCCTCCGGCCAGCGGACCACGGAGCGCTCGGCTTGCCAGGGGACGACCTCGTCGACGCCGAGTTCGACGGCGGACTCGACCGCCTGCAGGTCACGGTCACCCTTGGCAAGGGCCTGGACCAGGACCAGCCGCAGGGCCGGGGCGGGGTCGCGCGCGATCCGGTCCACCCGGGCCGTCAGGCACGCCTTCCCGGTGGACTCGACGATGCACCCGGCCCGGGTCCCGCTGCCGTCGAGCAGGTCGATTTCCTCCCCGGTCCGGACGCGTTTGACGGTGACGGCATGGTGGCCTTCCGCTCCGTCGAGGACGACGACGTCGCCCGGGGTGGTGCCGGCGGGCAGCCCGTCGTCGAGCAGGAAGGCCTGGTTGCTCATCAGCCGCGGTTGCCCAGCTTGTCCCGTAGCCGGGAGAAGACCCCGCCGCGTTCGGCCAGACGGCCCTGGACGAATTCCTCGTCGCGCAGGCCTGCCAGGCGTTCGAGCAGCTCGCGCTGCTCGTCGTCGAGCTTCGTGGGGGTCTCGACCTGCAGGTGGACCACGAGGTCGCCGCGCATGCCGCCGCGCAGGCGCGGGACGCCGAGCTGGGACAGCTTCACGGTGTCCATCGATTGGGTTCCGGGCTCGATGCGGATCTCCTGCTCGCCATCGAAGGTGTCCAGCTTCATCTCCGTGCCCAGGGCCGCGGCCGTCATCGGAATGCGCAGCGTCGCGTGCAGGTCGTTGCCCTCGCGTTCGAACACCGGATGACGCTTGACGTTGATCTCCACGTAGAGGTCCCCGGAGGGGCCGCCGCCGGGACCGGCCTCGCCCTGGCTGGCGAGGTGGATGCGGGTGCCTGTGGCGACGCCGGCGGGGATCTTCAGCTGCTTGCTCACGCGTTCGCGGACGCGTCCCTGACCCATGCACTCGTTGCAGGGGCTGGGCAGGATGGTTCCGAAACCGCGGCAGGCGCTGCAGGTCTCGACCGTCATCATCTGGCCCAGGAAGGACCGGACCGGACGCTGCACCTGCCCCTGGCCGTGGCAGATCGTGCAGGTCTCCGGGGAGGTCCCGGGCTGGCAGCAGCTGCCGTTGCAGACCGTGCAGGTGACGGCCGTCTCGATGTCGAGGGTGTAGACGGTGCCCTGGACGGCGTCCTTGAGCTCGATGGTCGCAGTCACCAGGGCGTCGCGGCCGCGCTGCGTGCGCGACGCAGGTCCCTGGGTCTGGCCGCCACCGAAGAACTGCTCGAAGATATCGCCGAAGCCGCCGAACCCCCCGGCTCCGCCACCGCCGCCGGCGGTGCCGTTTTCGTTGCCGGTCGCGTCATAGACCTGGCGCTTCTGCGGGTCGGAGAGCACCTCGTAGGCGTGGGTGACCGCCTTGAACTGGTCGGCGACATCCTGGCCGGGGTTGACGTCCGGGTGGAGCTTGCGGGCCAGCTTCCGGTAGGCCTTCTTGATTTCCTCGGCGGAGGCGTCGCGCGCGACGCCGAGGGTTTCGTAATGGCTGCTCACAGTGTGTGCTGTGTCCTTTCCGACAATCTGTTCATGCTGGTTCCCCGCGTTCCCGGGCCGCTAACCGGCCAGGATGCGCGAGAGGTATCGGGCGACCGCGCGCACGGCCGCCATGCTCGTGGGGTAGTCCATGCGGGTGGGGCCCAGGACGCCGACCTTGGCCGAGGCCCCGGGTCCGTAGCCGGTGGCGACCACCGAGGTTTCCGCCAAACCGCCGTAGATGTTCTCGCGTCCGATCTGCACGGCGATGCCGCGGGCGTCCTGTTCCATCTCGGAGAACAGCCGCAGCAGAACCACTTGTTCCTCGAGGGCCTCCAGGACCGGGGTGATGGTCAGGGGGAAGTCCCCGGTGGAGCGGGCGAGGTTGGCCGTGCCGGCCATGATGATGCGGTCGATCGTCGAGTTGTCGCCCAGCGACCCCAGCGCCTTGGCCAGGATCTTCCCGGGGACCCGCAGCGACTGCGGCAAATGGTCGCAGGCCGCGCTGGCCACCTCGCCGATGGCCTGCAGGCGCTGCCCGGAAGCCGCGGTCAGGAAGGCCGCTTTCAGGCTCGCGAGCGATTCGTCGGTGGTCTCCGGCGGAACCACGACGACCCGCTGGTCGACCTTGCCCGTGTTGGTGATCAGCACCGTCAGGACCTGTCCGGCACCGAGCCCGACCAGTTCGATGTGGCGCACGGTGGCGTCGCTGAACTGCGGGACCTGGAGGACGGCGACCTGGTTCGTCAACTGCGCCAGCAGTCGGACGGTGCGGTCGAGGACCTCGTTCAGGTCGTCGGTTCCCTCGAGCATCTGTTGGATGGCGCGCCGTTCGGCGGACGAGAGTGGGCGGACCGCATCGATCTGGTCCACGAAGTACCGGTAGCCGTGTTCGGTCGGGATCCGGCCGGCCGAGGTATGCGGCGCGGTGATCAGCCCCTCCTCTTCCAGGGCGGCCATGTCGTTGCGAATGGTGGCGGCGGACACGCCGAGCTGGTGTCGTTCGACGAGGGCCTTCGACCCGACGGGCTCGCGGGAGTGGACGTAGTCCTCCACGATGGCCCGCAGGACCTCGAGGCGTCGTGACACGGACATTCGATCCTCCTGGGTCTCGTGGCGGACGGACGTGGCAGGCGGGCTCGCTTAGCACTCGACACGCCTAAGTGCTAAGTCTAATACGATTCCGCTGTTGTTAGCATGGTGGCCGCGCGCCCCCGGCGCCACGGACCGATGCCTCGGCCACCATCACCCACCGAAAGGCCTTGTCAGGAATGGATATCCACCAGTGGGGCGCCCAGGACCTCTCGGCACCCAGGCGCCGAGAGCTGCGCCGCGTACCGGCCGCCCTGGGCCTGCTCCTGGAAGACGTCCAGTCCGGTTGGGTGGGCGAAGTCACCAGGATCGAACGCTCCGGCGGCATGCGCCTGGTGGTCCTGGAAGACCGCCGCGGAAAGACCCGTTCGTTCCCCACGGGGTTCGGGTTCCTGTTGGAGGGCGAGCCGGTGGAGGTCACCGAACCCCAGGCGGCCGCCTCCGGCTCCGTGAGCCGCACCGCCTCCGGGTCGGTCCGCGTCGAGAACCTGAAGGCGCGCACGGCCCTGGCGAGTCGCATCTGGGTCGAGGGCAAGCACGACGCCGAACTCGTCGAAAAGGTGTGGGGCCACGACCTGCGCGTGGAGGGCATCGTCGTCGAGCCCCTGCACGGGGTCGACGACCTCGCCGGCGCCGTGGCCGACTTCTCCCCCGGCCCCGGCCGCAAGCTCGGCATCCTGGTCGACCACCTGGTTTCCGGAAGCAAGGAGGAGCGCATCGCCAACGAGGCCATGCGCGTTCCGGGCGCCCGCGGGAACGTGTTGATCGTCGGTCATCCCTACGTCGATGTCTGGCAATCCATCCGGCCCCAGGTCCTGGGCATCGCCGCATGGCCGGTGGTGCCCCGCGGCACCGATTGGAAAACCGGGATCCTGCGCGGATTGGGATGGCCACACGCCTCGCAGGCAGACATCGCCCGGGGCTGGCGGCAGTTGCTGGGAAAGGTCACCAGCTACGCCGATCTGGAACCGAGCCTGCTGGGGCGGGTCGAAGAGGTCATCGATTTCCTCACCACCGGCCGCCACTGACGAGTTGGCCGGCTCCGGGAACGCCGCGCCGGAACGGCCCCCCGGTCACGCCATCGTGTGGCCGGGCTATAAACTGGTGGCAGTACACACCGGACGGGAGGAACGACGGAGTCATGAACGGAACTGATGGACACCCCAAGGACGGCTCGGCCGACGCCAGCCGGTTCGAGGGCTCATCGTCGGCTCCCCTGCCGTTGACGCCGTCAGAGGACCGTCAGTGGGCCACCATTGCCCACTTTGGCGGCATCCTGGGCTGCATCCCCTCCGGGATCATCTACCTCGTCTACCGCGACCGTGGCCCGTTCACCGCGCAGGAGTCCAAGGAAGCACTGAACTTCACGTTGCCGTTGACCGTCCTGGCCCTGCTGTCCAACCTGTTGATGCTGATTCCGGTCATCGGCGGCGTGTTCGCCATCGTTGCCGTGGCCATCTGGGTGTACGTGACCGTCAGCGGCGTGGTTGCCGGCATCGAGGTCAACCGCGGCCGGCCGTATCGCTATCCGGTGAACCTGCGCCTGATCGGCTAGCGACCTCGGAACAGGGTTCCCCCGGCAGCGTAGTGGCGGGGAGGCCTCAGAAGTCGAGGAGCCGGCGCACGATGGTGTCGGCCAGCAAACGTCCCCGCAAGGTGGGCACGACCGCCCCCCGCACGGCAGCCGGGCCGTCGACCAACCCGTCGGCGATGAGCCCGGCCACCGCCTGGCGTGCCGTGGCGGGCAACTCGGCGGTCGGCAGCCCGTCGACGATCCGGGTCAGCAACATGGTGCGTTCGAGCAGCCGCGCCTGCTCATCGGGTGTCTCCCGGCCGGCGGCCGGGGAGACTCCCCCGTCGATCCGCTGCTGGTACGCCGCGGGGTGCTTGACGTTCCACCACCGCACGCCGCCGACGTGCGAATGCGCCCCGGGACCGGCGCCCCACCAGTCGGCGCCCTTCCAGTAGGCCATGTTGTGGCGGCAGCGTGTGGCTTTGCTGCGGCTCCAGTTGCTGACCTCGTACCAGGAGAAGCCGGCGGCGGTAAGCATCTGCTCCGCCAGGAGGTACTTGTCCGCGTGGTCGTCGTCGTCGATGTCCGGCACCTCGCCCCGGCGGATGCGCGCTGCCAGACGGGTTCCCTCCTCGATGATCAGCGCGTAGGCAGAGATGTGGTCGGGCTCGTAGGACAGCGCCGTTTCCAGCGACGTGCGCCAGTCATCCAGTGATTCACCGGGTGTCCCGTAGATCAGGTCCACGCTGACGTCGAGTCCGGCGTCGCGGGCCCACTGGACGGCTCGGCCAACGCGCTCGGGGCGGTGTGTGCGGTCCAGCGTCCTGAGCACGTGCGGCACCGCGGACTGCATGCCGAAGGAGACGCGGGTGAACCCGGCGTCGGCCAGCGTGGCCAGGGATGCGGGTGTCACCGACTCGGGGTTGGCCTCCGTGGTGATCTCGGCGCCGTCGCGCAGGCCCCAGGTCGTGCGGATCGTGTCCAGGACTGCTGCCAGGTCCACGGCGGGCAGCAATGTGGGAGTGCCCCCGCCGAAGAAGACCGTCGAGACCTCCCGGTCGGGCAGTCCGCTGGTCCGCAGGACACGGGCGCCGAACTCCAGTTCGGCCGAGGCAGCAGCCGCATAGGTGTCCTGGCTCGAGCCCGAACCCAGTTCATGGGCGGTATAGGTGTTGAAGTCGCAGTAGCCGCAGCGCACCGCGCAGAACGGGATGTGGACGTAGACGCAGAAATCGCGCGTCGACGCATCCTCGGTTGCAGCCGCAGGCAGGAGCCCATCGGCCGGTGCCGGATCGCCCAGGGGAAGTGCAGAGGGCATGGATGCTACTTCTTGGCCTTGTCCCTGGAGCCGTCGGAGGACAAGGCCGCGATGAACGCCTCCTGCGGGACCTCGACCCGGCCGACCATCTTCATGCGCTTCTTGCCCTCCTTCTGCTTTTCGAGCAGCTTGCGCTTGCGCGAGATGTCGCCGCCGTAGCATTTGGCCAGCACGTCCTTGCGGATGGCGCGGATGGATTCGCGGGCAATGATCCGTGAGCCGATGGCCGCCTGGATGGGCACCTCGAATTGCTGCCGCGGGATGAGCTCGCGCAGCTTGGAGGTCATCATGACCCCGTACGAATATGCCTTGTCCTTGTGGGTGATGGCGCTGAAGGCGTCAACCTGCTCCCCCTGGAGCAGGATGTCGACCTTGACGAGGTCGGCGACCTGCTCGCCGTCGGCTTTCCAGTCGAGCGAGGCGTAGCCGCGCGTCTTGGACTTGAGGATGTCGAAGAAGTCGAAAACGATCTCGGCCAGCGGCAGCCAGTACCGCAGTTCGACGCGGTCCTCGGAGAGGTAGTCCATGCCGCGCATCTGCCCCCGGCGGGACTGGCACAGCTCCATCACGGCCCCGACGAACTCGTTCGGGGTCAGGATCGTTCCGGCGACCATCGGCTCGTGCACCTCGTGGATCTTGCCCGAGGGGAACTCGCTGGGATTGGTCACGGTGACCATGGACTTGTCCTCGGTCATCACCTCGTAGACCACGTTGGGGGCCGTGGAGATGAGGTCGAGGTTGAACTCGCTTTCCAGGCGTTCCCGGGTGATCTCCAGGTGCAGCAGCCCCAGGAAGCCCACGCGGAAACCGAAGCCCAGCGCCACGGAAGTTTCCGGCTCGTAGGTGAGGGCAGCGTCGTTGAGCAGAAGCTTGTCGAGGGCATCGCGCAGCGCCGGGTAGTCGGAGCCGTCGATCGGGTACAGCCCGGAGAACACCATGGGCTTGGGGTCCTCGTAGCCGCCCAGCGATTCGGTCGCGGGGTTCGCGAACGAGGTGACCGTGTCCCCGACCTTGGATTGGCGCACGTCCTTGACCCCGGTGATGAGGTACCCCACCTCACCGACCCCAAGGCCCTGGGTCGGGGTCGGCTCCGGGGACGATACCCCGATCTCGAGCAATTCGTGGGTGGTCCGGGTCGACATCATCTGCAGCTTCTCGCGGGGCGAGAGCTTTCCGTCGACCACGCGGACATAGGTCACCACCCCGCGGTAGGTGTCGTAGACGGAGTCGAAGATCATGGCCCGCGCGGGACCCTCGGGGTTGCCGGTGGGGGCCGGCAGGTCCCGGACGATCTTGTCCAGCAGCGCCTCGACCCCCTCGCCCGTCTTGCCCGAGACCTTCAGCACGTCCTCGGGATCCCCGCCGATCAGGCCGGCCAGTTCCGCAGCATACTTCTCCGGCTGCGCGGCGGGCAGGTCGATCTTGTTCAGGACCGGGATGATCGTCAGGTCGTGTTCCATGGCCAGGTAGAGGTTGGCCAGGGTCTGGGCCTCGATGCCCTGCGCGGCGTCGACCAGCAGGATCGCCCCCTCGCAGGCGGCCAGCGACCTGGAGACCTCGTACGTGAAGTCCACGTGGCCGGGGGTGTCGATCATGTTCAGTGCATAGGAGGTGCCATCGAGTTCCCAGGGCATGCGCACGGCCTGGGACTTGATGGTGATCCCGCGTTCGCGCTCGATGTCCATGCGGTCCAGGTACTGCGCCTTCATTTCACGCTGGGAGACGATCCCCGTGGATTGCAGCATCCGGTCGGCCAGGGTGGATTTCCCATGGTCGATGTGGGCGATGATGCAGAAGTTCCTGATGATCGCCGGATCGGTTGCGGCAGGCACCGGTGCGGTGCGGGCCATGGGTGACACGTGGGTGACCTCACTCTGGGACGGATGGAATGGCGAACGGGGATGCGGATCCACCGCAAAACACCATTCTCCCACGATTCGCGCCCGCGGCGATCCGCCATGACGGGTGTGGCGTCGCACTGCTAGCGTGGCGCCATGCAGATCAACCCCGGAACCATCAGCAGGCTGGTGCGGTTGGGCGCCAGGGCCTTCCGCGCCTTCCGCTCCAGCCAGCGGGCACCGGCCCGCGGCGGAAACGGCCAGCCGCAGCCACGCACCACCCGGGCAGGTGGGGCCGGGTCCAGTTGGCGCGGGCGCCGCTACCCGGGTGACTTCACGGGGCGTGTCGACCCGGTTTACGCCCCCAAGCCGGACGGCGCGCCGGACCCGGGGGAAATTGTCTGGACGTGGGTGCCCTACGAAGAGGACCACTCGCAGGGCAAGGACCGCCCTGTGCTCTTGGTGGGGCACGACGGCGACCAGCTGTTGGCCCTGATGCTCACCTCGCGCAACCACGCCGACGCCAACCACCGCGACGCCGGCTACGTGGACATCGGATCCGGACCCTGGGATCGCCAGGGCAGGCCCAGCGAGGTCAAGGTCGACCGGATCATCCGCGTCGACCCCCAAGGCGTCCGCCGGGAAGGCGCCATCCTCGGCCGTGCCGCGTTCGACCGCGTCGTCGATGCCCTGCCGGCCGCCTGACCCAGTCTCGGGATGCTGATCGGCCACGGTCCCGGTCTGCAGGGCGCCGGCGACCCGCTATGTTCCCCGTCGAATCGCGGGGACGGGGCATCCCTGCTAAGATGGCTTGCTGTGTGTCCGCGCAGGTCGACGGGCACTTCTCCCGGGTCGCCATAGGTATCCCCACGCCGCTCAGTCGATGGCTCGGGAGGGATCCCTCACCGACCATATTCCGCGATAGCAAGAGAGTTCATACAAGTGGCTAACATCAAGTCCCAGAAGAAGCGCATCCTCACCAACGAGAAGGCCCGCGCCCGCAACGCCTCCGTCCGCTCGGAGCTGAAGACCGCCATCCGCTCGGTCGACAAGGCTGTTGCCGCCGCCGACAAGGATGCCGCTTCGGCCGCCCTGGCCAGCGCCAGCCGCAAGCTGGACAAGGCCGTCAGCAAGGGTGTCGTGCACAAGAACAACGCCGCCAACCGCAAGTCGGCCATCTCCAAGAAGGTCAATGCGCTCTAAGGCTCGTTCCACGGCTTGACGGGCCGGGGCCGCTACCGGGAAACCGGTGGCGGCCCCCAGTCGCTTAACAGCCTGTGGCGCGCTGCGGGCAGGTCACGGCGTTGGTTCAGCGCCGGGCAGCCAGTGCGATGCCCGTGACGGCCCGCTCGAC
>Ga0134125_10001936_pt1 | contig 24965 bp, 22 predicted proteins | sample KB31751_FD_96464 | JGI IMG/M metagenome (GOLD analysis project Ga0134125, IMG submission 96464) | Terrestrial soil microbial communities with excess Nitrogen fertilizer from Kellogg Biological Station, Michigan, USA - KB3-175-1 | ecosystem: Environmental > Terrestrial > Soil > Unclassified ...
CGTCGATGGCGGCGACGAGCACGCGCGCATCGCCGCCGGCGAGCTTGAGGCGCGCGCCGACGCCGCCGACGCAGTCGCGGATGGCGTGCTCGGCGTGCGCCTGCCACGCCGGCTCGCCCTTGGCGCCCGGCGTGTACGCGTGCTCGGCGAGCGCCGACTGCTCGAACGACAGCGCGCTCGGATCGCTCGAGATCGGCGACAGGCGCGCGTTGACGAGCGCGCGCAGGTTGCCCTTCTTGGCCGCGAGATCCTCGGCGGCGCCGATCTCGAGCTCGACGCGCAGCCGATAGCGGCGCGGGCGCGTCGAGTCGACGCCGCCGTCTTCGCGCACCGGCACGCCCGACGAGGTGGTGACCGCGGCGCGCGCGGCGGCGGTGAGCGCGGCGAGGTCGAGCTTGGGCGCGCCGGCGACGTCGCTGTCTTTGTAGACCACGCGCACCTCGGCGATCTCCGGCGGAGGCGGCGCCGCCGGCGTGCGCTTGCAGCCGAGCGCCGACAGCGCGGCGCAGCCGAACATCGCGACAAGGCCGGGACGGCTCACGCGATCATCTTGTCAGAGGCGCTTACAGATGACGAGGAGATCGTCGCCCGGGCGATAGAAGTCGGAAATGACGGCAGCCACCGGATAGCCGAGCCGCTCGTAGAAGGCGCGCGCCGCGCCGTAGCCGTCGAGGCGCGAGGTCTCGACGCGCACCAGGCGTGCCCCGAGCGCGCGCAGCTCCGCCTCCATGCGGCCGACGAGCGCGCGCGCCACGCCCGACTTGCGCGCCTCGGGATGCGTGACGATCCAGTAGAGGTCCCAGGTGCCGTCGGTCATCGGCGTCGGGCCGTAGCAGACGTAGCCGGCCAGCGGGAAATTCTCCCCGGCCAGCTCGGCCACGAGCACGCGATATTCGCCGCCCGGATCAGCGAGCGCGCCGTCGAGAAGCTCGAGCGCGACCGCGATTTCCTCGCGCGTGAACAGTCCGTCCTTCGTCAGGAGCTGATGCAGCGGCGCGCGATCGCGCAGCTGGAGCGGGCGGATGGCGGGAAGCCGCAGGGGCACGGGCAGGGGCGCGGGTCGCTGCTCGAGCAGCACGGTCTCGGACGACATTGGTTTTCGCTCTTTCATGACGCGACATCGCCGCGGCGACGACGCGCTCGATCAGGTCGGGATAGGCGAGCCCGCCGAACGAAGCCGCGCGGCAGACGCCGGCGCCGTCGGAGAGATCGCAGTTGGGGTTGACGTCGATGACGTAGGGCGTGCCGTCGGCGGCGAGCCGCAGATCGACGCGCGCGTAGTCGGAGAGCTCGAGCGCAGCGAAGGCGGCGCGCGCGGCGGCGTGGCAGCGTGATTCGGTCTCGAGCGTGACTGCGGCGCGGACCGAGCGCGTGCCTTTGTACTCCTGCGACGACGGATCCCACTTGCCGTCGTAGGTCACGATGTGCGGCGCGCCGGCGGGCATGGCCGAGAAGTCGACCTCGTGCATCGGCAGGGCGACGAGGTCGCTGGAGTTGCCGAGGAGCGAGACGTAGAGCTCGCGGCCGGCGATGAACTGCTCGATCAAGATCGGCTGGCGGTAGCGCGCGTGCACGGCGGCGACGCGCGCGGCGAGCTCTTTTTGCGTGCGCACCACGCTCTTGAGCGAGATGCCCGTCGAGGCGTCCTCGCGCGCCGGCTTGACGATGCAGGGAAGCGGCGGCAAGGCCGCGGGCAGGCTGCCGTCGAGGCTGACGGCGGCCGCCGGCGTGGGCACGCCGTGGGCGCGCAGGAGCGCCTTGGCGCGATCCTTTCGCAGCGCGGTGGCGAGCGCGAGCGGGCCCGAGCCGGTGTAGCGCACGCCGGCGAGCTCGAACAGCGACGGCAGCACCGCCTCGTGGCGCGCGTCGCCGCCGAGCGACTCGCAGAGGTTGAAGACGAGGTCGGGGGCGCGCGCCGCGATGTCGACGGCGACACCGACGGCGGCGAAGGGATCGGGCGGAATCGCGACGGTCTCGACGTGGTGGCCGCGGGCGGCGAGCGCCTTGGCGACGTCCCGGGCGGCGTTCTCGACGTCGGCGCGCGACACTCGCTCCGGATCGTCGGCGGCGGTTGCTTCTCCCTCGGCGGCGAAGTCGCGGTTGTGCACGACGAGGACGCGCAGCCGTCGCGAATGACCCATCCGAAGGCGTCCCGGCGTCACCCGCGCCGTCCCGAACGCACTGGCCGTTATTCTACGGACGACGTCTGCAATTGCAACGGGGAGTGTCCGACGAACGCCGCGGCGAACGCGGCGGCGACCTCGGGCATCGCCGGCGACTGGCCCGACAAGGCGGCGATCGAGGTCACCTCGATGTCGCGCAGGCCGCAGGGGACGATCAGATCGAAGGCGTCGAGCGCGGTGGTGACGTTGAGCGCCAGGCCGTGGATGGCGACGCGGCGGTGCACGTGGACGCCGACGGCGGCGAGCTTGGCGTTGCCGACCCAGACGCCGGGGCGCGCGCGATCGAAGACGGCGTCGATGCCGAAGCGGGCGGCGACGGCGATGGCGGCGCCGGTGAGCCGGCGGACGTGATCGACGACGCCGCTGTGCAGGCGCATGACCGGATAGGCCACCAGCTGGCCGGGGCCGTGGTAGGTGACGTCGCCGCCGCGCGTGGAGTCGACGACGGTGACGCCGCGGGCGGCGAGCGCGTCGCGCGAGACCACGATGTGCTCGGCGCGCGCGCGGCGGCCGAGCGTGATCACCGGCGGGTGCTCGAGGAGAAGCAGCGTCTCGGCGGTGCCGTCGCCGTCGAGGATGCGGGCGCGCAACGACTCCATGCGCGCGACGGCCTCGGCGTAGCCCACGCAGCCCAGCCACTCCCAGCGCAACGTCTCAGCCCTCTTGCAGCTCGGCGAAGAACTCGACGTCGAGGTAGTCGACCGGCATGGTCACGCGACGCACCCCGAGGCCGTGCTTGATGACCAGCGCGGCCAGCGCGGCGCCGTCGTAGAGCGTGACGCCGCCGGCCTTGAGCTCGGCGATCGCCTCGCCGTTGGGACGGCCGGCGGACAGGAGGATGCCTTCGTCGTAGCCCTTGGCGGCGAGGCCGGCGCGCAATTCGCCGACGGCGCGGCGGTTGACCTCGCCCTCGCCGGCGCGGAAGGCGACGAGCGTGCGCACCGTGCCGACGCCGGCCGGGCGCGTGCCGCCCCAGTAGGTGACGCCTTCGCCACGACGGAGGAGCTCGAGGCCGGTGATGCCGAGCTTGTCGGCGAGCGTGCGGCCGAGCGCGTCGAAGGCAGCCGGCGACATGCGGCCGAGGCGACGGCGGACGGCGGCGCGGGTGGCTTCGCGCAGGCGCGCCGAGGCGCCGGCGAGGTCGCGCTCGGCCTGCAACAGCTCGGGGTCGAGCTTGCGATCGGGCGTGGCGTAGTTGCCGCCGCCGAGCGGGCGGACGCGCGGGCGCAGGCCCTCGGCGTCGCGGTCGCGCTGCTCGCGGACGAGCGCGGCGCGGGCGAGACGCGGCAGGTCGTTGGCCTGCGCGGGATCGCCGCCCTTGCGCTTGGCGACGGCGTCGGCGAGCTGGCGGACATGCATGGGGCCGCCGCCGGTGGCGCGGAGGATGTCGAGCAGCGTGTCGATGAGGCCGCCGGTGCGCGGCTCGGGCGGCGCCGACGACGGGCGGGCCTCCTGGTGCGGCCTCGCCTCGTGGGCGCGCGGCTCGTGCTTGCCTTCGTGTCCGCGGCCCTCGTGCTTGCCCTCGGGCGCGCGGCCCTCGTGCTTGCCCTCGGGCGCGCGGCCTTCGTGCTTGGCTTCGTGACCGCGCTCGTGATGCTTGCGCTCGCCGCGGTCCCCGCGATCCTTGTGACGGTCGCGGGGGCGCTCGCGGTGCCGATCGCGGCGGCGATCGTCGCGGCTCCCGAAGATCTCGGGGCGGACGACGCGATCGTCCTCGGTGCGGGTGACGTCCTCGGCGCCGAGAGCCGGCGCCAGCAGCGGGCCGGTGTGCTCGTCGATCTCGTCGACCTCTTCGTCGGCGTCGGACTCGTCGAGGAGCTCGGCGTCGTCGCCGGGCGCAGCGGCCTCGCCGGGCGACAGCTCCTCGGCGGGGGTGCCGGCGGCGGCGGCTTCGGACGGCAGCTCCTCGGGGATCGACGGCGGTAGCTCGCCTTCGTGCACGGCGGCGAGGGGCTCCCGGGCGGCGCGCGGCGCCTCGGCCCCGCCCTCCTCGCCTTCGCCCTCGCCCTCGTCACCGGCCTCGTCGCCCGCGGCGGCCTCGGTGCCGGCGACGTCGCCGCCGCCCTCGCGACGACGACGGCCGCGGCCACCACGGCGGCGGCGGCGGCGCTTCTCGCCGGCGGGAGCGCCCTCGGCCCCTTCGGTGCCGGCGTCCTTGCCGGCGCCGCCCTTGTCGGCGGTGGCCCCTTCGGCCGCGGCGGCCTCGGCGGCCCCTTCGGCGCCCTTTTCGGCGGCGGCGCTCTCCGCGCCCTCCTCGCCTTCCCCGTCAGCGCCCTCGGCCTCGGCGCCCCCGGCCTCGGCGCCAGCGGCCCCGGCCGTATCGGCCCCCTCGCCGTCCTCATTGCGACGGCCGCGGCGACGACGGCGCCGCCCCTTCTTCGGCTCGCCGCCTGCCTCCTCGGCCGCCCCCTCGGCGGCGCCGTTGGCCGGCGCCCCGTTGCCGGCGACCGGATACGGCCGTGGCGGGTAGCTGTGCAGACCGAACGTATCGGGCTGCAGGCGCAGGAGATCGGGATGGCGCGCCTGTCGGTCGAGGGCGTCGTCCAGGCGCTCCTGCATCGTGGTTCCGGGGTCGCGGCCGACCACCGACAAAAGGTTGAGCTTGACCGCGAGCTCGGCCAGGCGGCGTGACGACAGCGGCTTGCCTTCGCGCTTCAAGATCTCGATCGCGGCTTCGACGAAAGTCATGGAAGCGGATCGTTAGCGCAAAAAGTTGCTCGTGTCGACGGGCGCCTGTACCCAAAAGAGATGACACGATCGGCGTGTCCGCCGCGACACGGCACGCGGCGTTCCTACCCTTTGGGCCCGGCACGGAGCTTGAGATGAAGCCACGCATGCGCGGTCGAAGAATCGGAGTGTTGATGGGTGGCCTGTCGAGCGAGCGCGATCAGTCGCTGCGGACGGGCGAAGCGGTGCATGCGGCCCTCGTCGAGCGCGGGTACGAGGCGCTCAAGGTCTTCGTCGACTCCGACCTCGACCTGGTGCTGCGCGCCGAGCGCGTCGACGTGGCCTTCTTGGCGCTGCACGGGCGCTACGGCGAGGACGGCTGCGTGCAGGGGCTCCTCGAGCTGTTCGGGATCCCCTACACCGGCTCGTCGGTGCTGTCCTCGGCGCTGGCGATGGACAAGCTCAAGGCCAAGGAGCTGTTCCGCCTGCACAACCTCTCGACGCCGCCCTACTACGTGCACGTGCGCGGCGAAGGGGGGCCGGGCGAGCAGCACGGATCGTTCGGTTTCCCGTCGGTGGTCAAGCCGCGCGCCGAAGGCTCGTCGCTCGGGGTGCGGCGCGTCGACGAGGTCGACGAGCTCGAGCACGCCATCGAGGAGGCGCTGCGCTTCGACGACCACGTGCTCGTCGAGCGCTACATCGAGGGCACCGAGGTGCACGTCGCGGTGCTGAGCGGACGGCCCCTCGGCGCCGTCGAGATCGATTGCGCCGGGCGCCTGTTCGACTACGGCGCGCGCCACCAGGCGGCGATGCCGCTCTACGTGCCGCCGCGGCTGTCGCCGGAGCGGCTGCGTGGGGCGCTGACGCTGGCGATGCGCGCCTCGCGCGCGCTCGAGTGCACGGGGCTGTGCGAGGTCGACATCGTGGTCTCCGAGCGCGGCAACGAGCACGTGCTCGAGGTCGATACGCAGCCGTCGCTGGCGCCGCACTCGCTGGCGCCGAAGATCGCGCACGCTGCGGGCCTGACGTTCGAGGAGCTGTGCGAGGCGGTCCTCATGGAGGCGCGGCTGCACACGGCGCGGCGTCCGTCGGGGACGCGGCGCCTGCGGCTCGACGAGCGCGGCTACGCCGGCCCCGAGCGGCGCGCGCAGCCGACGGAGCCGCACTAGTCGATGCGCCGCCGCGCGCAGCTCGGTCTCGTGGCCCTGGCGGCGACGGCGGGCGGCGGCGCGTGGGGCGTGACGTTGTGGCAGTACCTGCATCCGCCGCTCGGTCCGTCGCTGCGCGCGATGTTGGCCCGGGCCGGCGGCCTCGACGAAGAGGCGGTATCGGTAGGCTCGGCGCGGCTCGGCTGGCCGCTCACGCTCGAGGCGCGCGACGTGGCCACCGGCGAGTGGGCGGCGGCGCACATCGCCGTCGACGTTGATCCCTGGGCGGCGCTCGGCGGCGCGCGGCGGATCGCGCGAGTCCGTGTGGAGCGGCTGGCGACCGAGCTCGGCACCGTCGGTGAAGTCGAGGCCACCAGCGCGCACGGCCACGCGCGCGTGGCGCTCCGGCACGTGACGGCGACGCTGCCGCCCGAGCATTGGCTCGGCGGGCTGGGGCTCGCCATCGACGAGGTCGGCCTCGAGACCGAGGGCGGCGGGCTCAAGCGGCTGGCGTTCGCCGGCGCGCGGCTGTGGGGCGTCGGCGAGCTGGCCGGCGCGGCCACGCGGGCGCCCGACGGCAGCTGGCTCGTGCGCGCGGCGCGGCCGGGCGTGACGGTGACGGCGCGGCTCGACCACGACGGCGCCGACGGCCAGGCGCGGCTCGAGCGGCTGGCGATCGGCGAGTGGGCCGCGGCGCATGGGCTGCCGGTGGGCGGCGCGGCGACGGCGACGGGCACCATCGTGTTCGGCGCCGACGCCTCGGGGGCGCAGGCCAAGGTGCGCGTCGACCTCGGCGGCGTGACCATCGATTCGCCGTCGGTGGCGCCGCGGCCGATCGGCAACCTCGAAGCCAGCGTCGACGGCGAGGTCGGCTGGTCGGGCGGCGCGGTGATCGCGCGCGGGCTCGGCGTGCGCGTCGGCAAGACGCGCCTGGTGCTCGACGGCAGCGCGGCGCCGGGCGGCCCGTTCGACATGACCGCGGCGCTGCCGAAGATGGCGTGCGCGGATCTCCTGGCGTCGCTGCCGCACGCGCTCGTGCCACACCTCGACGGGCTCGTGGTCGACGGCGAGATCGCCGGGCGCGTGCAGCTCTCGGGCGACACCGACGACCCGGAGACGCTGGCGCTCGACGTCAGCGGCGTCAACGGCTGCCATGCGCGCGCCGATGCGCCGCTCGCCGACGTGGCGTCGCTGGTGCGCGCCGATGCGCCGGCGCTGGTCGGGCACACCGTCGAGGGGCGGCCGTTGCCGCTGACGTCGAAGAATCCGTCGTGGCGCGCGCTCGATTCGTTGCCGCCGTCGGTGGTGCGCGCGTTCTTGGTGGCCGAGGATGGGCGCTTCTTCGTGCACCACGGCTTCGACGTCGATCGCATCGGGCACGCGCTGGCGGCCGATCTCGACGCCGGCAAGTTCGATCGCGGGGCGTCGACGATCTCGCAGCAGGTGGCGAAGAACCTGTGGACCGGCGGCGAGCGCACGGTCGGGCGCAAGCTCGAGGAGGCGGTGCTCACGTGGCGGCTCGAGCAGGTGCTCGACAAGCGGCGGATCCTCGAGCTCTACCTGAACCTGGTGGAGCTGGGGCCCGGCGTCTACGGCATCCAGGACGCGTCCGAGCGGTACTTCGGCAAGCTGCCCGACGAGCTGTCGGCGGACGAGGCGGCGCAGCTGGCGGCGCTGTTGCCGGCGCCGCGGCGCGGGATGGACGCCTTCTGGCAGAGGCGGTATCGCGCGCTGGCGGCGCGGATGCCGTCGGAGCACGTGGTGATGCCGGCGCCGCCGGTGGCGGCGAAGCCGGCAGTCAAGCTCTCGCGCCGGTAGTCGTGCGCTTCGCGGCCGGCGATTGGGCCCGCTCGCCGGGCGAGCTCCATGTGCTCGACGTCAGCCGCGAGATCGATGGGCGCTTGGGCGGCTACCTGAACGATCTGCGCGTCGAGGCCGAGTATCTCGAGCTCGTCGGCCCGCCGTCGGCGTGATCGGCCGCGCGGCGACTAGCCGCGGCCGTTGCTGTAGAGGTGGTCGAAGGAGCCGTGCGCGAGATCGTAGCGCAGGTACCAGATGCAGTCGCCGCCGTCCTTGACCAGCGGGAAGCACCCGTTGCGCCCGCTGCCCTCGACGAGCGGCGCGCAGAAGCCGCGAAGCTCGATCCTGCGCCGGCCGCCCTCGAGCTGCCCGAAGTACCACACGTGATCGGTGCCGAGCCGCTCACCCACCCGCTTCGCCGTGACGCCCGGCTTGCCGCCGACCGTCGCGAGCCACGCCGGCAGCGCGCGCTCCACCCTCTCGACCTCCTTCGCCGACGGCGTGAAGTACTCCGCCGGCTGCAACGACGGCACGCACTGCCGCGCCTCCTCCGCCGTCAGCACGTGGCGCCGCGCATTCGCCCCGCCGCCGCTCGGCGCGCTCACGTCGGCGAACGCCGGCAGCGCGATCAACAGCAGCAGGCCCACGGTTCTCACGCGACACCGTTCGTGCCCAAACGATCGCGCCCACCCCGTCGACGCGGCGGCGGCGGCGACGACCAGCGCCGCAACCATCCGCTCGCGTCCCGGCGCATCAAACGCCGATGAACAGTCGGTTCCCGAAGTTGCGCTCGAGCTTGGCGCCGAAGATCTTCTGCGCCGCCGAGTCGATGTCGTACGCCACGCGCTTGAACTCGAACACCCGTGCCTCGGTGTCGTAGATCGTGTAGCTCGCGCGATTGTCGTAGTCGCGCGGCTGCCCCACGCTCCCGACGCTGATGATGTACTTGTGCCCGGGCCGCAGCTCGAACTTCTGCGCCACCACCTCGTGCACGTCGTCGTTGCCCAGCGCGAACGACTTGCACAAGTGCGAGTGGCCGATGAAGGTCACGTCCGCCAGCTTGTCGATCTCGGGCAGACAGCGCGCCGCCTGCTCGGGCGCGAAGATGTACTCGAACTCTTCGATGTTGATCGGCGACCCGTGACAGAACGAGATCACGTGGTCCTTGGGCGCGCCGTTCTTCGACTCCGCCCCGCCCTCGCGCACCTCGTATGGCAGCGTCTGCAGCCACTTCATGTTGTCGGGCGACAGGATCGACGCGTGCAGGTCGAGCGCCTGGCGTGCGGCATCGTAGTAGTAGCTATAGTCCATGCGCCCGGCGACGGCGGCGTCGTGGTTCCCCAAGATGGTGAACGCCGCTGCCTCACGTACCAGGTCGCAGCACTCGTTGGGCGACGCGCCGTAGCCGACGGTGTCGCCGAGGCACACGAGCTTGTCGATGCTCTCGTGCTTGAAAGCACCGAGCACTGCCGTGAGCGCCTCGAGGTTCGAGTGCGTGTCCGAAAAGATGCCGATTCTCATGACCGCGCGATCTTCGATTGTACTGTCAACCTCGGCCTCGCGGCAAGGTCGACTTCGGTTGTGGGCTCGTAGATTCGGCGAGCGCCGGAATGTTGGTGTGGGTGATGATTTCGTCGTCGCTGGCGTCGAACTCCGAGACGTCGACCTCGTCGTCCTCGACCGCCTCCAGCTCGTCGGGGGAGAGCTCGATGGCGCCGGTGTCGCCGCTCGCCCCACCCAGGACATCATAAAAGCGGCGCGAGAAGCCACGCACCACGGTGCCCTCCTGCTGTGACTTCCGTAGCTCGACGTCGGCGGCGCGCACCTCGGCCACGCGAGCCAGCGCCCGCTGCGCCGTGGTCGCCACCAGCGTGTCGCGCCCCTGCGCCAGCGCCTCCACCGCTTTTTGCGCCTGCATGCCGCCGCGCGCGGCCACGTGCGCGAGCGCCTCGAGCACGCGATCCTGCATGTCGAGATCGACCGCGCGCACCTGCTTGCCGAGCGAGCCCACCGCCGCCGCGCCGGCATCGCCGAGCGCGCGCGCCACCTCCGACCAGATCTCGGTGGGCTCGATCGCCAGGAGCTTGCACAGGGCGTCGATCGCCGTCGGCGTCTTGAGCGCGCCGAGCGCGAGCGCGCAGCCCTGGCGCATGAACGACTTCTTCGACTTCAGCCCCTCGACGAGCCACTTCTCGGCGGTGCCGCCGAACCGCGTCACCGCCGGCAACACCACGTTGGCCTCGTGCCGCGTCATCTTGCGCACCACCGAGAAGATCGCCGGCAGGGTCGGCGTCTCGCGCCGCTCGCACAGGATCACCGCCGCGTCGCGCCGGAGCTCCTTCTGCTCGAGCAGCGACGTCAGCTCCGCCGTCGCCAGCGTGCGCAGATCGACGCCGCCGCCGGTGGTGCCGGCGCGCGCCCGCTTGAGCGACGCATGCGCCAGCTTGCGCACCTGCTCGTCGATGATGACGCCGGCGAGCGAGCACTCGCGCAGGAGGTGCTCCCAGTTGTCGGCCTCCTCGGTCGACGACAGATCGTTCGGCTTGAGGCGCGCCGCCACCTCGGTGAACCGCTTGATCTGGATCTCGAGCAGCTCCGGCCACGACGGCAGCGGGATCGTATGATCCTTGATGGTCCGCTCCACCAGCGGCTTCGGCACCGCGATGCCCACGTCGAGCGCGCGCTTGACCACCTTGGCGCGCAGCCCGCGCCACTCGCCGAGCGGCAGCGAGCGGATCTCCATGAGGTACGCCTCGGCGTTGGGCTCGCTCCAGCGCGCCACCGTCGACAGCGCGGCGCGCACCAGCCCCGGGCGATCGATCGGATCGTCCTCCGACGGCAGATCGATCGGCGTGCGCCCGAGCCGGTCGTAGCCCGGCGAGAGGAACTGCGTGCGCGCGCGCTCGAAGCTGCGCGTCGCCGGCGCCAGCCGCTCGAGCGCGTCCTTGGCCTCGGCCACCAGGCGCCGCACGTTCTCTTCGAGCCCGCCCGACACCGGATGCGCCACCACCGGCAGATACTGCGAGTCGTACAGCTCGAGCTTGAGCGCGCAGCGACGGCCGAGCGCCTCCAGCACCACGCGATGCGCGGCGCGCGCGATGTCGAGCGCCAGCGACAAGACGCGCGCCTCCTCCGGCCGCGGCCGCGACGGCCCGCCCGGCGGATCGAGCGCCAAGAGCGTCAGCGCCAACAGCGGATACGACGGCAGCCGATGCAGCTGCACGCGCAGCTCCACGTGCCCCGGCAGGAACGCCTCCAGCGCCGCCGGCGGCAGCGACGCGCACAACAGCACCGAATCCTCGACGAGGAACGCCGCCGGGCCCTCGCGCCCCGCGATCCAGCGCTCGGTCACCGCCGCGCGCGGATCGGGCACCGTCATCATCGGGCGGGTCGTCTCGTTGGCCGCCGCCACCGGCTCGGGCACGCGGCGGTCGACCTGCGTCGGCCCCCACGCCGGCTGCGGCAGCGGCGTCTCCTCATCCTTGAGCGACGGCAACAGCGACAGCGACGGCCGCGAGTCCTCGCGCTTGTCGTCGAGCGCCGCCAGCGGCACGACCGGCGTCTCCGCCGTGCGCGCCGCGCCGGCGTCGGAGGTCGCATCGAAGGCGCCTTCGGACGGCGGCGGCGCCAACAGCGCGCGCAGCCCGGCGGCGCCGAACACCACCTCGGGCGACAGCACGTACCCCGGCGGCGCGACGCCATCCTCGGCCAGCTGAGCGAACAGGGCCGCCCGCTCGCCGAGCTCGCGATGACGCAGCCCGTCGGGCAACACGAGCACCAACCGCTCGCGCGCCCCGTCGTGGAACACCACCGGCACCTGTACCTCCGCCTTCGCCGCGCACGACGGGCACGTCACGCGGTTGAGGGTCCCGTCGGTAAGCCGCTTGGCTTCGGCTTCGTCGCGGGCATCGACCCCGCGCCACACGTCCGCCGCGAAGCGCTCGCCGCACGGGCACGCGTACACGACGCGCTCCGTACGCGTGGAGACAGTCCGTCCGAGGTAGACGCGGCTCCCCATAGTGACCCATTATCACCCGATGATACCCGCCCCCGTCCAGACCTTTATTGATGCGGCGCGTAGCTATGTGAAGCGCGCCGTCGGCACCGAGCTCGACGATTCCGAGGAGTCGCTCGCCTACGTCGACCACTACATCAACCAGACGGCGAAAAAGGAGGCGCTGAAGCCCGACGTCCTGGCGCTCGTCGCCCCCGCCCTCGGCGCCTACCTCGGGCAGGTGGCGATCGCGCGCTTTGGTGGCAGCTGGCACGCCGACAGCGCCGATCCCGCACAGTGGCGCGTCGAGCTCTCCCCGGCGCCGCTGTGGTTCTACCCCGTCGGCATGGCCGCCGAGGCGCTGCGCGGCGAAGAGGTCGACGGCTACGACGCCTCGTTCGCCACGCGCGACGATCTGATGGGCCCGCTGCTCGAGGCGCTCGAATCGGCGCCGCCCGTCGACGAGGCCTACTACTACTCGCTCACCGGCCGCTTCGAGACGCTCACCCACGCGCTCGACATCCTCGTCGAGCTCGAGCGGCGCCATCGCGAGAAGCGCAACTAGTGTCCCGAATCGGAAATTCGCTAGCAGTCGGGCGTCGCGACATCCGCGGGCGCTTCGTTGCTCCTCCCTTCAATACCTTGAGGTATTCGCGGTCGTCGCGCCTCGCGCGCGCGGCGCCGCACCGCCCTCGGTGCACGCGAATTTCCGACACGGGACACTAGCGCTACGGCAGCGACGCCGACGCCGGCTCGAGGACCACGTTGCCGTTGGCCGCGGTCAGCTCGAGCTGCGGCCCGCCGCCCATGAACTCGCCCGTCAGCGTCGTCGGCGAACCCACCGCGTGCGACAGCGTGAAGCCGTTCTTGATCGCCCCGCCGCGCGCCCGCGCGTCGACGGTGAACGGCGCGCGCGGCAACACCAGGTGCACGTCGCCCTGCAGCGCCGTGATCTCGTAGCGCGCGCCCGGCCGCGTCGATCCCATCATCAGCACCCCGCCGGCGCGCGAGAAGAGGCGCACCAGCGGCGTTCGGATCTTGCGCGCCACGATCTGCCCGTCGACCACGCGCGCCTCGAGCACCTCGCCGTCGATGGTGTCGAGCTCGACGTCGCCCGAGCCGCCGTCGGCGTCGACGTTGCCGTGGATCGACGTCAGGCGCTGTTTGCCGCGGAGCGCGTTGGTGTGCACCTCACCCTCGATGTCCCAGGCGTGCACCTCGCCGCCCTGCGACGACAGCACCGCGCCCGAGCGGAAGCCGCTCACGTCGAGGTTGCCGGTCCAGGTCTTCGCGCGCAGGTTCACGCCGCGCGGCGCGGTCACCGTCAGATCGATGCCCGCGCCCTCGGAGGCCGGCAGCGGCCGGAAGGTGTTGTCGACGCGCACGCCGGTCCGAATGCGCACCTTGCCGTCGAGCATCACGAACTCGACGGTGAGCTGATCGAGCGTCTTGTCGTCGCGCGCGTGCTTGTGCGCCACGACGCGGACCTCCTGCTTGTCCCAACCGCTGAGCTCGAGCTTGCCCTGCGGGTTGTCGATGCTCACCGACTCGACGTCGGGCGTCGGGACATTGGCGAAGGTGACCTCGCTCGACTCCTCGGCGAAGGCCAACGTCGGGACCAACAGGACTACGACGGCGACGAGCTTCACCGCCCCTCCCGCATCATCTGGTCCTCGTAGAAGCGGATCTCTTTCCGATAGGCCGCGAACAAGAGCTCCTCGGCGTCGACGTCGGCGGGCCGCTCGTCGGCCACCTGGCGGCAGCGCGTCACCGCCGCCTCGAGCTGCGCCTGCGCCGCCTCGTACTCGGCGCGCTTGGGCAGCGGCCAGTCGCGGCGCGACTGCTCGGCGACCGTGCGCAGCTCGTCGACGGCGACGCGATAGTGCTCGTCGGCCTTGTGGAACTCGCTCTCGGCGTGCGCGATCACCGCGTCGGCCGACAGGCCCCGCCCCTTGTGCCAGCGCAGCCAGGCGCCGCCACCGGCCAGCAAGGCGACCATCGCTACCGACGGCACGAGGAAGCGCCACGACCACAGGCGTACCCACGCCCGCGGCGGCGGCGCCACCGGTTGCGCCAGCCGGTTGACCAGGACGCTCCAGTTGTCCTCGCCGCCGCGCTCGGGCAAAGCGCCGAGCCCGCGCTTCATCGTCTCTAGATCGGTGAGCGCCCGCCGGCACGACTCGCAGCCGTCCGCATGCGCGCGCACCTTCGCCGCCGCGCGCTCCGACAGATCGCCGTCGACCAGCGCCGACAGCTTCTCGTTGGAGCACCTCATGGTTGCACCGCCCGCTCACTCCGCGGGCTCATGGCGCACCCCCGAGGAGATCGCGCATCTTGGCGCGCGCCTTGTGCAGCTGCGACTTCGACGTCCCCACGCGGCACCCGAGGATCTCCGCGATCTCTTCGTGCTGCAAGCCCTCGACGTCGTGGAGCACGAGCACCGCGCGATACCCGGCCGGCAGATCGGCGAGCGCCTTCTCGAGCCGCGCACGCAGCCGCGGATCGGTCGCCGGCGCGTCCTCGGCCGGCAGCGCCATCAACGCCTCCTCGCCGAGATCGCGCTTCTGCCGCGCCTGCGTCCGCGTCGCATAGGACAGCGCCGCGTTCACCGCCAGCCGGTACATCCAGGTCGACAGCTGCGCGTCGCCGCGGAACTTCTCGAGGCCGCGGTAGGCGCGCAGAAAGACTTCCTGCACCAGCTCTTCGGCGTCCTGCGGCCCGACGATGCGGGCGATCAGCGAAAACACGCGCCGGCGATACTTCTCGTAGAACGCGTGCTGTGCCTCGCGCTCGCCGCGGCGGCACGCTTCCACCAGCGCCAGCTCGGCGTCTCTGCCGGGGGCGATCGCAGGTGCTCGCTCCATGGGTACCGATTTGACCAAGGCGACGGTCACTCCCCTTCGACCCGGGCTCCAGGCGGCAGGGTTGCCTTGTATTAGATCGAACTCGGCTTGGATGCTAGCCTTTCGGCCGCGTGACCGCCCTCGTCCTCGGTTGCTTCTTTTTGTCCGGTGCCTCCGGCCTCGTCTTCGAGGCGGTCTGGACCCGCGAATTGACATTGGTCTTCGGCTCCACGGCCCTCGCCATGTCGACGGTGCTGTCGGTCTTCATGGGCGGCCTCGCGCTCGGATCGTGGCTCGCCGGACGCTGGGCCGATCGCATCATCGATCGACTCCGCGCCTATGCCCTCGCCGAGGCCGGGGTCGGGATCTACGCGCTCGCCGTGCCGCTGGTGCTGGCCAGTTACCCCGCGCTCAACCATGCGATGTACCGCATCCTCGGGGCCTCGCCCGTCGGGCTCTCGCTGGCGCGCTTCGTCGCCGCGGCGCTGCTCCTGCTCGTCCCGACGACGCTCATGGGCGCCACCTTGCCGATCCTGTCGCGCCACTTCGTCCGCGACGACGGCACCTCGGTCGCCGGCACCGTCGGGCGGCTCTACGCCATCAACACCTTCGGCGCCGTCGTCGGCACCTTCGTCGGCGGCTTCATGCTCTTGCCCGGCGTCGGCGTGCGCGCCACCAACTACAGCGCCGCCGCCATCAACCTGACGCTCGCCGCCGCCGTCTGGGTCGGCCGCAAGCGCCTGGTCCGCCCCGAGGAGAACGAGCTCGATTCGGTCAAGCTCGACTCGGACGCGCCGGCGCCGCCGATCTTCTCCGCGACATTGTTGCAGCGCCGCGTCGCGCTCATCGCCTTCGCGCTGTCCGGCGCGATCGCGATGATCGATCAGGTCCTGTGGACCCGCGCGCTCGCCATCATCATCGGCTCGTCGGTCTACTCGTTCACGCTCATCCTGCTCGCGTTCCTCGTCGGGCTCGCCGGCGGCGCCGCGATCATCTCGCGCCTGACCGCGCGCACCGAGCGGCCGATGGAGTGGCTCGCCGGCGTGCACCTCGCCACCGCCGCGATGATCGGCGTGTCCTATCTATTGATGGACAAGCTGCCGTCGGCCTTCCTCGGCCTTCTGCGCGGCGGCGCCTTCTCCGTCGACGGCATCATCTTCTGCCAGTTCCTGCTCGCCGCGCTCGCCGTCTTCCCGGCGACGCTGTGCATGGGCGGCGTCCTGCCGCTCACCATCCGCGTCGTGGCGCGCTCGCTCGAGTCGGTCGGCCGCGACGTCGGCACCGCCTATTCGGTCAATACGCTCGGCGCCATCCTCGGCTCGTTCGCCGCCGGCTTCATCGTCCTGCCCGTCGCCGGGCTGCAACGCGGCCTCGGCATCGGCGCCGTCACCACCGTCGGGCTCGCCGCGACGCTCATCGTGGTCGCACGGCCGAACCTGCGCCGCTGGGTCGCCGCCGCGCTCCTGCCCGCGGTCGCGCTCGGGTCGATCCACTTTCTGCCGCGCTGGAGCCTGCGCCACTTCTCGGCCGGCCTGTTCCGCGTGTCGATCGCCAAGGACATCATCGAGTCGAACAAGTGGCAGCTGCCCAACCTGCTCTACTATCACGACGGCATCGCCACCACCGTCTCGGTCGAGCAGTGGTCGCATACCGTGGCGCTCAAGAACAACGGCAAGGTCGACGCCTCCAACGGCGACGACATGTCGACGCAGATCATGGTGGGCCTCCTGCCCTTCGTCTTCTGGCAGGCGGCCCATCCAAATGCGGCCGACAAGCCGCGCGCCGCCGTCATCGGCTTCGGCTCGGGCGTCACCATCGGCGCGGTCACGCAGTTCCCGATGAAGCATGCCGACGTCGTCGAGCTCGAGCCGTCGGTGGTGCACGCCGGCGTCACCTACTTCGGGCCGTGGAACCACCATCCGGAAAAAGATCCGCGCGTGCAGATCCGCATCGGCGACGGCCGCAACTTTCTCACGCAGGCCTCCGACAAATACGACGTCATCGTCTCCGAGCCGTCGAATCCATGGATCACCGGCGTGTCCAACCTGTTCACCGTCGACTACTGGAAGCTGGCGCGCTCGCGCCTCGCCGACGACGGCGTCTTCTGCCAGTGGGCGCAGCTCTACGAGATGTCGTCGAAGAACATCAAGGTGATCCTGCGCTCCTTCGCCGAGGTGTTCCCTTACACCTATGTCTTCTCCGCCGAGGATCTGTCGAGCGACGTCATCCTCGTCGCCACCAACCATCCGCTGAACCTCGATGTGCACGCGCTCGGTGTCAGCTTTCAGGACGAGACGCTGCGCAAGGAGCTCAAGCGCGGCGGCGTCGAATCGGCCGAGGACATCATCTCGTACCTCCTGCTCACGCCCGAAGAGATCCCGGCGTTCACCGCCGGCTCGCCGCTCAACACCGACGACGACGCCATCATCGAGTTCGGCGCCCCGCGCGATCTGCTCGGCTCGGCGCGCGGCGTGCCCGATCCGTACCTGGCGCGCGTCTACGCCGCCGAGTGGCCCTACGGCCGCTTCGATCGCTACCTCGTCGGGCTCGGCGAAGGCCCTGAGCAAAGAGACCGCTGGAAGACCGAGCTGCGCCTGGCCAAGTCGCTGCTCGCGCACGGCAAGCGCGCCGCCGCCGATCGCTTCCTCTCGGCCGCCAAGCGCCACGGCGCGCCCGCCGACACGCGCGCCGCGCGCCTCGCCTCGCTCCTCGGCGAAAAGGAGACCGACGATCGCGAGATCCCGCTCGCGGCCGCCGACGACGATCCGAGCGGCCTCGGCGCGCTCGATCCGCCCACGCTGCCCGACAAGGTCCTGCCCGACTACTTGAAGGTCGAGCGCGCCATGCGCGGCCGCGCCTGGGCGCACGCGCTCATGTACATGAAGACGTGGCCCGAGGCCTACATCGAGAAGGGCGGCCGCGATCTGCAGCTCGTCGTCGGCTACCTCATGTACAAGGCCGATCTCGACGACGTCGCCTGCGATCGCCTGAAGCCGCTCACCGACGACAAGGCCTACGCCGCGCGCCGCCCGTCGGTGTACTACTACCTGGCGCGCGCCGAGTACGGCAACGGCATGTTCGAGGCCGCGGTGCGCAACATGGACCGCTACCTCGACGCTACGTCCCCGACTCCGGTTCCGACTCCGGTACCTTGACCACCTTGTCGTAGAGCCGCGTGACGAACGGGTTGTCCGACGCCGTCACCTTGTCGTCGAGCGTCAGCGCCGCCGCCGTCGTGGTCAGGCGCGCCTCCTCGAGCTGACCGCGCCCGGCCAGGAGCAGCGCCGTCTCGTACAAGCGCGCGGCGAGGAGCGCGCGATACTCCGGCGTCAGCATCGTGTCGGCCACGCGCGCGACCGCGGCCAGGAGCTGCTCTTGCCTTCCGGCGGGATCGACGATCAGCTTCGAGGTGACGATGTTGCCGACCTCGAGATCGAGCGCGGGCAGCGCCTCCTCCGGCGGAATCCACGTGCGGATCTCCGGCAGCGTGTGCAACGACGCCAGCCGCCCGCGGACCTCGGGAACCTCGTACGGCGGCGCCACGTCCAACGCGGGATGATGCTCCTCGGGATCGAAGTGCCCCATGCCGAGCCGCGCCCGCGCGAACTCCTCGGGCGGCACGCGCCCGGCGGCGAGCGTGCGCCGATAGCCTTCTTCGATGAGCGCGCGCGCGTGGCGCTCCGAGACGCGCCCGACCGCCATGCGCGAATCGGCGAGCACGCGCCCGATGTGCGCGCGCCAGTCCTTGCGCGGCGCGTGCGCCGTGGTGAAGCCGAGGATGCCGCGCGTGTCCGACAGCTGCGCCTCGAACACGTCGTAGCCGCGATCGACCTCGCGCACCAGCCACACGATGCGCTCGCCGCGTCCGTCGATCATCGACGCCAGCGACGGCTCCTCCGCCGGCGCGTACGGTCCGTGCGGACGGAACTCGCGCTTCTCCGCCTTGGGCGCCGCCACGCCGCGCGTGCGCAAGAGATGGAGCGCCTTGCGCGCGCGCTTGCCGAGCGCCTTGTCCGCGCCGTCGCCGAGCTTCTGCAAGCGAACGGCGTCGCCGCGCTCGACGAGCAGATCGACCAGCGCCCCGCCCGCGGCATCGTCGAGAGTGCCGGGCAACATCTCCACGTCGCCGTCGGCGAAGGCACGCGCCGCTTCGGAGAGCCGATCGTCCGCCATGGTGTTAAGCTTCATAGCATGCGTCGCCTGGGCCTGTGCGCATCCGTCGTCATCGTTCCATGGCTCGCGTGGGGCTGCTCGCAGCCGGTCAGCTTTCCGGCCGACAGCAACTGGCCGTCGCCGGCGATCCAGCCGTTCGTGCACCAGGCGCGCTTCGCCGTCACCGACAATCTTTCGGACGAGCTCAGCTACGTCGATCCGATCCAGCCGACGCTGCTCGGCAACGTGCCCGTCGGTGACGTGCCCGTCGAGCTCGAGGGGCCGCACCACATCGCCGCCTCGCCCGACGGCAAGTACCTCTATTACAACCTGTCGAACTACGTGCCCGGCACCGGCTCGGGCCCGCACGGCTCGCACGGCACCGGCACCGTGCCCGGCTCGGTGGTCAAGCTCGACGCCATGACCAACGAGAAGGTCGGCGAGGTGCTCGTCGATCGCAGCCCCGGCGACGTGATCCTGTCGAAGGACGGCAAGACCGCCTACATCTCGCATTACGATCTGTTGCGCCTGACCTCGGCGCTCACCGCCGGCGTCAACCTGCCCGACGCCGCCTACTCGGACGTCGCCATCGTCGACACCGACGCGATGACCCGCCTGGCGATGATCCCGGTCTGCGCCACGGCGCACGGCGAGGGGCTCTCGCTCGACGGCAACACGCTCTATGTCACCTGCGCCAACGGCGACGAGCTCGCCATCGTCGACGTCACCGATCGCAACCACCCGTCGGTGACCACGCGCGTGACCGTCGGTCCGACGCCGGGGCCGCTCGACACGCCGAGCTACTCGCCCTACGCGCTGTCGGTCTCGCCCGTCGACGGCACGGTCTGGATCTCGAACAACCGCTCGGGCGACGTGCGCGTCTACGATCCGGCGACGGGCATGATGGATGACAGCAAGACCGTGACGGTCAACGGCGTCACCATGTTCGCCAGCTTCACGCCCGACGGAAAGACGCTCTACGTGCCGCACCAGCAGGCGCAAGACGTGCTGCACCAGATCGACACCGCGACGCTGGCGACGCGCGATCTCCTGCTGCCGTCGTCGGCGTGCCTCAACGCGCACGCCTTCGTGCTCGGCCCCGACGGCGTCAACGGCATCGTCGTCTGCGAAGGCGACCACGTGATGCGGCCGGGCTCGGTCGTGTTCGTGAACACCGCGGCGTTCGCCATCACCGGCTTCGTCAACATCGGCATGTTCTCCGACGGCGCCGCGTGGCTGCCGCCGATGTGAACGACGCCCGTTAGAACAGAACGAAGCTGCCGCCGAGGACGAAGCTCACGGTCGCGCCGAGCGGCAGGTAATCGAACGCGACCGCAACGGTGACGGCGCCGCGCCCGAGCCACGTGTCGAGGCCGAGCCGCGCGCCCGCGGTGGCGAAGGTCGCCGCCTCGGGGCAGGCGCCGGGCTGCGCGCGCGCTCCGGCTTGCGCGCCGATGCCGGCGTGCGCTTCGACCCACGGGTCGACCCACGGCGCGCTCTTGCCGTTGGCCAGGTCGGCGCGCAGCCCGAGCGCGCCGGCGATCGCGTTGGGCCGCACCGCCTGGCCGCAGCTGACGTCGGACTCACCGGCGAGCGTGCCGGTCACCGAAGCCAGGAGCGACAGGGGGCCCCAAAATCGCGCGCCCACCTCGAGCGTCGTGGGAAAGCGCGCGGCGATGCTGTCGTCGGCGGCGCGCCCACCGCCGAAGCCCTGCAAGAGCGACGCGCGCAGCCGCCAGCGCGGCGGATCGCGCGGCTCGGCGCGCACGGAGCCCGCGGTCACCGCCGCGAGCAGCGTCGAGACCACGGCCAGCCGGGCGGCGCGCACGAGTCGAGCGTCGCCGGCCGGGCGCGCGGCGTCAAGAGAAGGTGATCGTCGACGGCGAGCGTGCTATTGCAGAAGCGCGATGTCGCCTCGCCCCTTCCGGTCCGCGTTCGCCCTCGCCTTCGCCGCGGCGGCGCCCGCTGCCTTCGGCACGGCCCTCGTCGACCTGGTCGCGACCGCCTCCCGCGCCGGCGAGCCGGTCGGCGCCGCCGCCTTCGTGTGGGCGGCGATCGCCGCCTTCGGCCTCTACGGCGCGCTCGCCGCGTTCGTCGCGTTCGCCGTCGCGCTCGTGGGCGGCGGCCTGTGGGCCACCTTCGACGTCGGCGCCGGCGCCCGCCGCTTCGTCGACGGCGCGCGCCACGACGCCGAATACGATCGCAGCGCCGCCGCCGGCATCGCCGCCACCGCCGCCGCGCTCGGCGTCGTGGGCGCCATCGTGCTCGTGTACGACGGCGCCATCGCCATGCTGATGTCCGCCAAGCGCAACGCGGCGCTGACGACGGCGATGGTGGCGGTCGTGGCGGTGCCGCTCGCCGCGCTCGCCTGGTTCCCCATCTATCGGCTCGCGCGCGCCGTGGTCACGGTGGTGCCGCGCCCGCGCGCGTTGGTGCTGCTCGGGCTCCTGGTCGCGCTCGCGGCGCTGCTCGTGGTCGCCGCGGTCTTGTCGGTCGACTGGCGCATCATCGACTTCGGCCCCGCCGAGGCGCTCGCGCTCTTCTTCGTGCTGATGGCGCTGTTCGCGATCGTGTTCGCGCGCCGCCGCCTGCCGCCCACTGCGGTGATGGGCGCCGCCTGGGCCTTCGCCGCGATCTGTCTTTTGGCCACGTGGCTCTCGTTCGGCAACAACGCGCGCGCGGTCGCCTTCGCCGGCGAAGAGTCGATGGGCGAAAAGGTGCTGCTCAAGGTCGCGCGCCGCTTCGCCGACCACGACCACGACGGCTACGCCGCGCGCCTCGGCGGCGGCGACTGCAACGATCACGATCCCAAGGTCCACCCCGGCGCCGACGAGATCCGCGGCAACGGCATCGACGAAGACTGCGACGGCGCCGACGCTCCGATCGAAAAAGAGCGCCCCGTCGAGAAGGACACGTCGGTGGCGGCCGCGAAGTACAAGTGGAACGGCAACCTCCTGGTCATCACCATCGACACGCTGCGCGTCGATCGCGTGAACGCCAAGACGGCGCCGCACCTCTACAAGTTCCTGCAGGAGTCGGTCAGCTTCTCGCACGCGCGCGCGCAGGCGCCCAACACGCCGCGCAGCTTCCCGTCGTTCCTCACCTCGCGCTTCCCGTCGGAGGTGCGCTGGGTGAAGGAGTCGCTGAACTTCGCGCCGATGCTCGAGACCGCCGACAACACGACGATGTTCCAGGCGCTCAAGGCGGTCGGGTTCTACGAGATCGGCCAGTTCTCGCACTTCTACCTGACCAAAGAGATGGGCGTGACCGGCGGCTTCGACGAGTGGCACAACGACGGGGCGCTCTCCCTGCACGACTCGAACACCGACTCGGCGGCGCCGCGCATCGCGCCCCGCGTCGAGGGCTCGCTGCGCGGGCTGGCCAAGTCGAAGCTGCGTTGGCTGCTCTGGACCCACTTCTTCGAGCCGCACAGCCGCTACATGGAGCACGACGAGTTCCCCGTGCACGACGGCGGCCTCAAGGGCCTCGAGGAGAAATACGACGCCGAGGTCTCGTTCGCCGACAAGTACATCGGCGAGGTGCTCGACACGCTCGAGGCGACCGGCCAGGCCAAGAACACGGCCGTCGTCATCTTCAGCGATCACGGCGAGGCGTTCGGCGAGCACCGCTTCGGCGGCGAGCGCATGTACTTCCACGGCCAGACGCTGTACGACGAGCTCTTGCGCGTGCCGCTCATGATCCGCATTCCCGGCGTGGCGCCGCGCGTGATCGACGGGAACGTGGCGCTGCTCGATCTCGGCCCGACGCTGTGCGACCTCGTCAAGGCGCCGCGGCCGCCGACGATGCACGGGCGCTCGCTCCTCGGCGCGATCCTCGGCGAGCCGCTCAAGCCGGCGCTGGTCTACGCCGAGATGCTGCCCGCGACGTCGTGGAACCATCACTGGCGCGCGCTGGTCGACGGAAGCTGGAAGCTGATCCAGAAGCTGAGCGAAAATACGATCGACTTGTATGATCTGTCGTCGGATCCAACCGAGCAGCACAACCTCGCCGCGGCCAGGCCCGCCGAGGCGGCGCGGCTCGGCAAGGAAATGAAGGCGCTGTTGGCTGGGGAGACCAACGGATGAGCACGAAACCGACCACGCCGCTGTTGACGGTGGACATCATCATCGAGACCCAGGGGGGGATCGTGCTCATCGAGCGCAAGAACCCGCCCCACGGCTGGGCGCTGCCCGGCGGGTTCGTCGACGTGGGCGAGTCGCTGGCGCACGCGGCGATGCGCGAGGCCAAGGAGGAGACGTCGCTCGACGTCCGGCTCGGCGAGCAGTTCTTCGCCTACTCGGATCCGAAGCGCGATCCGCGCGGGCCGACGGTGTCGGTGGTGTTCCTGGGGCGCGCCGAAGGCACGCCGCGCGCCGAGGACGACGCCAAGAACGTGGCGGTGTACGCGCTCGATCGGTTGCCGACGCTCGCGTTCGATCACGCGCAGATCCTGGAGGATTACCGTCGCTACCGCATGGACGGCACGCGTCCGCCGGTGATGCGATGAGCGACATGGGGCCGGTGGGCGGCGACGGGCTCGACGAGAACGACAAGCGCGAGCTGTTGCGCATCGCGCGCGCGACGCTGCGCGAGTACCTGACGACGGGCTTCATGCCGCCCGGCGCGCCGCATCGCAAGTCGCTGCTCGAGCCGAGGGGCGCGTTCGTGACCATCCATACCGGCGGCGAGCTGCGCGGGTGCATCGGACGGGTCGACGCCGACACGCCGCTCTATCTGGCCGTCGAGCAGCTGGCGGTGGCGGCGGCGACGCGGGACCCGAGGTTCGATCCGCTGCGCGCGGAGGAGCTGCCGGAGACGCGGGTCGAGGTGTCGGTGCTGTCGTCGTTGAAGGATGCGAAGCCCGAGGACATCGAGATCGGCAAGCACGGCCTCGTGATCACCAAGGGCGTGCGGCGCGGGTTGCTGCTGCCGCAGGTGGCGGTCGAGCACGGGCTGGATCGCGAGAAGTTCTTGGACGAGACGTGCGGCAAGGCGGGGCTGCCGCCGGGGGCGTGGAAGGAGCCGGGGACGGTGCTGCAGCTGTTCACGGCCGAAGTGTTCCGCGGGCCGGAGGAATAGCGCGCCACCCACTTCGCTTCGCCCCGCTCCGCGCGGGTGCTAGCTGCGGCGCCGGGCGCGCGCCGCGGCGGCGCTGATCAGGAGTTGCCGCTGAGCGCGGCTTGCTTCTTCTTCTCGCAGTCCTCGGCGCCCTTCCTTGCCATGTTCTTCCACTTCGGCAAGAAGTGCTGGTCGTCGGGCTTGGGCTGCGCGCCGAGCACGATCTGGTACTGCTTCTGCGCCTCGTCGTACTTCTCGGCTTTGCACAGCGCGTTGCCGAGAAGGTAGTTGTTCTGCACGTAGGTCGGGTCGCACTTGACGGCTTGCTGCAGGAGGTCGACGCCCTTGTCGGGGTCGCCGATCGACGCCGGCCACGGCGGCGCCTCGGCGTAGAGCGCGCCGAGCAGGCGCAGCGGACCGCCGCGGTCGTAGCAGGCGTCGAGCTGCATCGCCTTCTTCGCCGCGTCGCGCACCGACGGCACCATGAACTTCGCACCCACCACCTTCGTCGTCGCCGACAGGCCGAGGTTCTCGCCGCTGTAGTAGTGGCCTTCGACGCGCTTGGGCTCGAGCTCGATCGCCGCCTTGGCGTAGTCGATGCCGCGCCCCGAGAAGTGCGCGCGCTTGGTCTTGTCGTCGTAGTACTCGTCGGCGAGATCGACCGTCACGCGCGCCGCCTTCCACGCCGCCTCGAAGCTCTTGGGATCGGCCTTGGTCGCCTTGTCGAGCGCGAGCAGCGCGTTCTCCATGTCGGCGGCGCTGCGGTCCGGCTTGCTGCGGATGTCGTCGGCGTACTTGATGAGATCCGGCACCTTCTCCGGCAGCTTCTCCGCCGTCACCGTCGCGCCGCTCTTGATCGGCGGCACCGGACAACCGGCCAGCATCAATATCGCGATCGCCAGCCCCCCCAGGCGAACGATCACTTTTCCGCGCTCGACTTCGACGAGCCGCCTAGCTTGTCGTACTTCTTCTCGGCGGCGCTGAACGCGCTCTTGTCGACGGGAGCGAAGGTGTCGATGAACATCGACTCGCACACCGGCTTGCCCTTGGGATCCGCGCACAGCTTCGGCAGCGCCTTGCCGAACGCCGCGCGATCGGCCGGCGTCGAGCTCTTGGTGAA
>Ga0134125_10001937_pt1 | contig 24956 bp, 18 predicted proteins | sample KB31751_FD_96464 | JGI IMG/M metagenome (GOLD analysis project Ga0134125, IMG submission 96464) | Terrestrial soil microbial communities with excess Nitrogen fertilizer from Kellogg Biological Station, Michigan, USA - KB3-175-1 | ecosystem: Environmental > Terrestrial > Soil > Unclassified ...
AGCGACCTGCAAAGCACGATCTCGGGAATCTCCGGCGACAGCCGCTCCGCGCTCAAGACCGCCACGCAAACCGTGACCGGTCTCCTGCAATCGACGGAGGGAACGATCGGCGGTTTGGTCGGCGACCTCAACGGCGTGCTCTCGGCCGTCGGCGGCGTGCTCGGCAACCCAATCGGGACCGTCACCTCCACGCTGGGGTCGATCGAAAGCGAGATCGACAGCATCTTCGGCGGCCTGTCGCTGTAGCTTCTCGGATGCGCAGCGCCCGTTTCAAGACCTGGAACGGGCCTGCTCATCGCTTCTTCCATTAAGGCAGGCGGAGCGTGATGTCGAAGATTTCCTCGATGTCGAGGAGGGAGTGATTGGACTGGAATAACTGGGAAATGGCGGCCTTGTGAGCCTTCATCTTGGTGTCGCCGACGCCGATCGCCCCGTAGCAAATGACGCCATCGCGCTCCTTACCGCGATCGGTCACTTCGATTCCCTCGATACCGACGGGGGGCACGGCATTCAGGTCGATGGCCAGGCGCAAGTCGCGGGCGGTATCGCGGATCTTCTTCGGCAAAAGCAGCGTCCCGGCGGCGCCGGCCGCGACCACCAGGTTCCTACCTTCGAGTGCCTTGGGGCCGTCGGCGCTCGTTCCCACCGCGACTGCTTCCAACTTGCCATTGGGCACGTGGGCGCGAATCGCCTGGCACACGGTCTCGGCCCGTTCGCGCAAACGCGAGCCGATGCGGACGTGGCCCCCGTGCTTGGCGAGCAGCCGGGCGACGCGCTGACCGACTGGCCCGGTGCCGCCGAGGACGAGCGATCGCGCCTGGCTCAAATCGAGATGCCGGCCCGCGGCCCGCACCGCCGCCGCCGCCGTCGTGTTCGAACCGTTCGAATCGAGCATCAACGATACGCTCATGCCGAACTGGGGGATCAGTGCCTTCTTCACTTCCGCGAAGACGGCTTCCCCCGCGGCCACGTCCGACCCGCCGATAAATATGGCGGTGCGGTTCAAGTCCTTGGGCCCGCGCGTGAAGATGCAGCCGTGCACGATCGGGACGACATTGTCCGGCGTGATGCCGCCATAGCTGAAGAGATGCTGCACGCCGGAATCGATGGCGACGACGCGGTCGAACGCGCTCGGCAACGCGTCGGTATCCAGTTGCACCAAGATGCTCGCTTTTTCGGACATACCGGCTCCTTCGCGGTGTTTGGTGCACCGACGATTCTTGGAGTAGAAAATCGTCGGGCACAGCCCGACCTACAAATCCGCCCATAGCTCGGGCTGTGCCCGACACCGCCTTAGGAGAACTCCAAGAATCTTAGGCACAATCGCAGCTTTACGGTTTCGGCACCATGAGCGTAAACGGCGGGACGAATGCTTGCAGCGCCGTTAGCGCGCCGACGATGCTCGCCAAAAAGATGCTGTGCCAGATCACGCCCTTGAAGATGTCCGCCTCGCGGCCGATCTGGTTGGTGCCGGCAGTCGCCACGCAAATGCTCTGGGCGTCGATCATCTTGCCCATCACGCCGCCGGTGCTGTTCGCGGTACTGATTAGCACCTGGGCCTGCTCGAGCGTCAGGTTGCTCAGAGCGGACTGGTGGTTGTTCCACACTTCGGTAGCGGTGATCTTTTGCAGGCTGCCGAACAGGGCGTTGGAACCCGCGTCCGTGCCGGTGAGGAAGACGCCGATCCATCCGAGCAAAGCCGAGAAGAAGGGGTAGAGCACGCCGGTCTCGGCGAAGGCGATGCCGAGCGTCGCATCCATGCCGGCATATTTCGTCACGTAGCTGAGGCCCAGCATGCAGGCAATGGTGGGGATGGGCACCTTCATCTGGATGAGCGTTTTGCGGCCGACGGCCGTGATTTGCCGGGGCGACATCCGCAGAAAGAGCATGGCGAGCACGGCGGCGAGGAACACCGGCGTTCCTGGCGACGTCAGCCACGTGATCTTGAAGACGGCCGATTCGCGCTCGTGCATCCGCGGCAGCGTCGCGCTCGGCCGTTCCGACGCGACGATGGCCATTGGGCCGCCGACGATCGCACTCTGCACCGGCACGGAGAGCGGCCGCTGCAGCCGTTCGGCCCGTTCCACCACGTTGTGCAGCGCCGGCACGGTCGGCTGATAGTACGACTTCATGGGGCCAACGCGATAAGCCCCGTGCTTCCCTTCTTCCTCGCGCATGATCCCGGAGACCACGAGGAGCGCTCCCATGAGCACCCACGGCGACCAGGCGATCGCCACGCTCCGCGCCGTCAGCGGTTCGTCCGTCACCGCTGGTCCTTTGAGCAGCGATTCCACGTCCTCCTTGGCGTACTTCTGTTCGGGTTCGAGGGGCTTTTGCGGCTTGGTCGTTGGTGAATCCGTTGCCGGTTCGTCCGGGAATCGCCATTCCTGCTTCGGCTTCCAGACGAACTTCAAGAAGAGCGCCAGGCAGACCATGGAGAGGGCCGATCCGGCGATGTCCGTCAGCGGCCACAGCTCCGGAAAGCCGTACGCGTGGGCGGTGGCAAAGAAGAACTGGAAGGCCGAGAACGAGCCGCCGCCGACCAGGAGCGCCGGCCAGATGGCCAGCGTTTGCCGCCACGTGCACATCGTCTTGACCATGTAGAGCGGAATGAGGCACGACAGCAGGGGAAGCTGGTGCCCGCACATGATGCTGATCGTGTTGACCGGCAAGTTGGTGACGTTGGCAAGGGTGATGACCGGCACGCCAAGCCCGCCGTAACAAACCGGCGATGTGTTGGCGATGAGGCAGATGATGGCGGCGCGGAATGGCGGCACGCCAAGGCCGACCAGCATCGCGCCGCAAATGGCCACGGGCGAACCCGCCCCCGCCGCCCCTTCCATAAACGCCCCGAAGCAAAAACCGATCAGCACCGCTTGCACGCGGGCGTCGCCGGAGAGTGCGCCGATGGAGCGGCGAATCACGGCGAACTGCCCCGTTTCGACCGTCACGTTGTAAAGCAGCATCGCGGCGAAGACCGTCCAGCCGATGGGGAGCAAACCGAACACGGCCCCGTGCACGAACGCCCACGAGGCCATTTCGAACGGCATGCTGTAGACGGAACAGGCAAGCACGATAGCAACGACGGCCCCGGCCGCGCCGGCCCAGCTCGCCAACCAGCGCCGACCGACCAGCAAGTAAAACAGCACCAGTACGGGCAAACCGGCCACCAGCGTCGACACCACGCGATTGCCGAGCGGATTCAAATCCTGGATGTAAGCGAACGGCATGGAGGGGTTCCGGGCGAAATACGACGAGTCGGGCCACGAGGAGCCGCGAGGCGGAGTCTGCGGAGCCGAGCGCGAGGCGCGTTGGCTTCTTTTCTATGAATCGCGAGCTTCCGTAGACCGAATTCCGGGATTCGCATAGGCTACAATTGATCTCCAGCATACCGATACTCGACACCCGAAGCCCGATGAATGAAACCAAATGGATTGCCGGGTCCGATGGCGAAGCGATGCTCGATTACGTCGCGGATCGGTTGACGCCGCGGCACTGGCTGTTGATTTCGGCAGCGTATGTGCGCCGCCTGTGGGATCTGTTGCCGGAAGGGGTGTTGCGGCAGGCCGTGGAAGCGGTGGAGCTTTCGGACGCAGTTCCGGAACCGGAGCGCGGCGAATGGGTGAAGAAGATCGCGGCGGCCACGCCGGCCGCCGTCGGCGCCGCCGAACTGGCCCAACGCGACATTGTTAAAAGCGCCGACCCGGATTCCGCCGATATCGAGAACCCCGTGCTCGAACGGCCCACGCAAATTGCCCCCGCGTTCCCGCTCTTCCGCGCCGCCAGCAACGAGGCGCAGTCGTCGATCGTCGCAATCGGCGCCGCGATGACCGACGCGGCCGAAGCGGTGCGGCGGCTCTTCGCCGAGCCGGGCGAAGCGCTCTTCGATTCGGTTCGCGAAGCCGTCAACCTCGCCGCCGAGCGCCGACTTGCCGCCAACCAGTCGGCGGCTAACTGCCTCAAATTGAAGCAAGAAGGGGATGAAACGGCGGACCGGGCCGCGACGGCGAAGAACCGGCGGCTCGAGGAATCGAAGGCGCTGGAATACGTGCGCCGGTTCGAGGAAGGCCGCCAAGGCGGGCAAGATTGGTCCGCGGAGGAACGCCGCGACAAGGCCGCTCGCAAGCAACTCGCCCGCGTGCTCCGCGAAATCGTCGGCAACCCGTTCAAACCGCCCCGCTTCGAACCCGCCTGGCGAACGAGCACCGTCGTCGAACTGGCCTGCGCCATCTTCGCCGATCGTGCCTTCGATCGCTTTCCACTGCTGGCCGACGCCTTACTGGATGCCGATTGCGACGAGGAGCAAGTGCTGCGGCATTGCCGGGGAACGGAGCTAGGCGTGAAGGAACCGCCGCAGCACATTCGAGGCTGTTGGGTGGTGGAAGCGGCGCTCGGCCGCTGGTCGCCGCTGCCGCCGCCGGATCCGAGCGCCAAGCCGCGCCGACGCCGCCTCGAAGACGATTACGATCTCGGCCTGCCCCCGGACGACGACATCGCTTTGGCTTAAACCGCGATAGAACGACTCCATGACGCTGCTGCGGCGCTATCTCGTCGTGCAAATCCTGATGCTGTGGCAGGGCGGCTTCCTCTTTTATGCCTCGTTCGTGGTGCCGACGGGAACGCAAGTCCTCGGTTCGTCGGAGGCACAAGGGTCGATTACGGCGCGCGTGACGGATTCCTTGAACCTGTGCGGCGTCGCCGGGCTGGCGATCTTGGCCTGGGAACTGTGGGCTGGCCGCGACATTCGCCGACGCAAGCTCTTCGGCTGGGGATGCTGGATCGCGGCGGCGGGCTGCCAGGCCGCACTGTTCGCGCTGCACATCTACCTCGAATCGCTGATGAATCCGGAACGAACCTTTGTGATCGATCGCGGCCGCTTCTACCGCATCCACGGCGCCTACCTGTGGACGAGTACGGCGATGTGGGCCGCCTGCCTCGCGCTGACCTGGTCGCTGCTTCGCGGCTGGACCGACCGCGCCAATTGAACTGTCCCGTCCTGCGGCGATCCCCGGTGCTACATTAAGGGAATCTTCCGTTGCATTCACGGGCGGCCTTCGTGGGCGATTCCTTCGACAGCGCGAACGCCAGCCCGCCGCCGGGCCGGTTGCTGAACGTGCTGGGGTTGGCGTTCGGCGTCGCCGTCGTGGTCGGCGGCTGCGTCGGCGTCGGCATTCTCAAGCAGCCGGGTTCCGTGGCCCAGGCTTTGCCGCATCCCGCGCTCTTCCTGGCGGCGTGGCTGGCCGGCGGGCTCTACGTGCTGCTCGGCGCCGTATCGGTCGCTGAACTCGCCGCGATGACCCCGAAATCCGGGGCGTGGTACGTTTACACGCGCCGCGCGCTCGGCGAATATGCAGGCTTCGTCACCGGCTGGGGGCACTGGCTCGGCCTCTGTAGCGGGGCCGCTTACATTTACCTGCTTCTGGCCGAATACTTCGGCAAGTTGGTGCCGCAGGCCCGCGGTTTCGAAATGGCCATCGCGCTGGCCACGGCGATCGGCCTGGCCGCGACGCACTGGCGAAGCGTCCACAACGCCGGGAGAATCCAGGAACTGACGACGCTTCTCAAAGGGCTCGCGTTCGTCGCACTCATCGCCGCGTTCTTCGCCCTGGGGCAAGGCGGATCCGAACGCGAAGCAACACCTGAATCCCTTCCGCAAGGTTGGCTGCTCGCCGGCGCGGGCGTGCTCGCCATCCAGGCCATTCTGCAAACGTACGACGGTTGGGAAGGGGCGATCTACTTCGGCGAAGAGGTGCGCGATCCCGGCCGCAACTTGCCCCGGTCCCTCATTCTCGGCACCCTGGTCGTGATTCTGCTCTACTTGCTCGTGAATGCGGCGCTGCTCAGCGTTTTGTCGATTGAGGAAATCGCCGGCCACGACATGGCGGTGGCATTTGCGGCGGAGCGCGTGTTCGGAGCCGACGGCGGCAAGATCGTCTTCGGTTTGGCGACGCTATCGATCCTGGTGTCGTGCAATGCCGGTACGATGCAAACGCCGCGGGTGCTGTACGCCATGAGCCGGGACCGGCTCTTTTTCCCGCAGGTCGCGCACGTGAACGCCGGCGGAACGCCCACCGTGGCACTCGCGCTCACCACCGCGGCCATCGCCGCCTTCATCGCCACCGGCAAAAGCGAACGACTGCTCGGCGTGTTGGCCTTCTTCCTGGTCGCCAACTACTCGTTGGTCTACCTGGCGCTATTCGTACTGCGGGCGAAGGAGCCGGCGGCGCCGCGGCCATTCCGCGCCTGGGGTTACCCCTGGACCACGGGCCTGGCGCTCTTTGGCTCGCTGCTTTATTTGGGTTCGTCGATCTGGTTGTATGCGCGGAATAGCCTTTATGCCTTGACGATGTTGGCGGCGAGCGTGCCGGTCTACCTGCTGCTGCGGATGATGCGCGGTTGAAGTGTTCGATGCCGAGCGCTCGACTTCGCCTCGCGGCTAACCTCAGTTCAACATCGGGCTTTTCTTCGGCGGTTCGGGCGCCGTGTGCTTCTTGAATTCCGGGGGCATGGTCGCGGATCCTTCGTTCAGGTAGCCGGCGCCGGATTGCGGGGTTGGGCCTTGCGGGCCGGGCTGCGAGCCATTCGTGAAGTACCAGCAGAGGCCGACGAGAAGGGCCACCGAGGCGGCCAGCGTGAATCGCGCGCGGTTCCCGGCCCGCCGCGAGGCATCATTGCCAGCGGGGGACGCCATGACGGGCGCCGCCGGCCACGGCCGAGGCATTCGCGACTTGTAAAAATCGCTCAGCAATTCATCGATCATGATCGGTTACCCTTCTCGCTTGTCCTGTTCGGTCAATCGCTCGGCGACGCGCTGCCGAGCCCGGCTCAACCGCATGTGAATCGCGGCCACGTTCACGCCCATGATCTCCGCGATCGCGTTCGCATCGTAATCCAGGGCATACCGCAAAGTCAGCACGTCGCGATCCGGCTGCGACAGTTCCTCGAGAATCGCCCGCAGTTGCCCGAACTGCTCCTCGCGCTCGAGCATCTCGCTCGGCAATGGCTGCGGCGAGCGGACGCCATTGAGCAACTCGGGCGGTTGCGTGCCGTTGCGGCGAAACGCGCTCTTAGCATAATCCTCGGCCAGGTTCCGCGCCACCCGCAAGAGCCACGCCCGCGGGTTCTGGATGATCTCGTCGCCGCCTTCCCACTGCTTCCAAAGCCGGAGGAACGCCTCCTGGGTCACGTCCATCGCCAGGTCGGAATCCATCCAGCGGGCGTAGGCCAGCGCCCACACCTCGCGGCTGTGCTGTTCGTAGAGCGCTTCGAACTCCGCCCGCCGCGCGAGCGCAAGACGTGCACCGGAGTGCGGGCCAGTGCTTTTGGCGCCGTGCGGCATCGAGGCATCGGGAGGCGGTCGGCTCGTCTCGTCACCAACAAGACGAAGCCGGCCTGGATTACTAACGGGATGTTCCATTTTACGTAATGCGGAATTCGGAATGCGGAATGCGGATTGAAAACCCGACACCAAGATACCAAGCGGATCGTGAATTAATGGCCGAACACTTACACCGGCTGGAAGCCGGTGCCACCCAGAACTAGCTTTTAGGAGGCCGTCGAGGGAGAACCCTAGACGACCGTTTCTTAAATCCCCCGCTTGTCCTGGGAGGGCCGGAATCGACGTAAGTCATTGCAACACAAGGATTGCTACTGGCGGCGAACTTAAGAAACGGTCATTTAGTGTTCTTGGGTGGCACCGGCTTCCAGCCGGTGTAGGCTTGCAAAATCCGTGAGGGATCGTTTCGAAATTCCGCATTCCGAATTCCGCATTCCGCAATTCTTAAGTTGTCGCGGCGCAGCGGTTCGTTAACAATACTCCTACTGGGCACTTTCTCGCGCTATCCCTTTCTCCCCCTCATTCGTCGGGAGCCGTCCCATGCCGTCCGTTGCCATCGGCCGAGTTGCCGTTCTTATCCTGGCCGTGCAGGCGTTTGCCCTCGTGCAAATCGCCCCGGCCGCCGAGGCCGCTCCGCCGCCGCGCTCGGCCGGCGAAGTTCTCAAGGCCATCACCGCCGCCGAACTCGACAAGGCCGCGATCGACGAGGTCAAGGCCAAGAGCGAGTTGATGAAGAACCTCGAGTTCCTTTCGGACACCATCGGCCCGCGGTTGACCGGTTCCAAAAACGTCGAACGGGCCAACGAATGGACCGCCTTGAAAATGAAGGAATACGGCCTGGAAAACGTGAAGCTCGAGCCGTGGGAGATTCCCCTCGGCTGGGAACGCGGAACCGCCACCATGACCGTGGTGGAACCGGATACCAAGGTGCGGTGCGTGTTGGCCGCCGCGGGTTGGAGCCCGAGCACCAAGGGCAAAGTGACGGGTGAAGTGGTGATCCTGCGGGCGCAAACCAAGGCGGATCTCGCTCGCTACCGGGGCAAGTTGAAGAACGCGGTGATCCTCCGCAGCCCGCCGGCGCGGGTCGCACCGGTTACGGACACTTCCTATGGCCCGCTGCCGCCGGCCCCGAAGAAAGTCGAGCCGAAAAAGGCCGAGCCGAAGAAGGCCGAGACCGCGATCAACTTCGTCGAGCAACCGGCCAAGGAACAACCCAAAAAGCCCGACGCGAAGCAGCCTGAACCCAAGAAGGAGGCTCAGCCGCGCAACGACTTCTTCAGCTTCCAGACCGATCTAAATGCCTTTTTGAAGGAAGAAGGGGTCGCTTGCATTCTCTCCGATTCGGCGAAGCCGCACGGCTTGCTCGTGGTCACGGGCAGTTGGCCGCGCACCGATCGCGGCAACGCCGACCGCGGCCTGGTTCCCGATGGTCCGGCCCGCGTCTTCATGTCCCACGAAAGCTACGCGCTGCTCTATCGCCTCGCGAGCCGACCCGCACCCGCCGTCACCAAGGTCGAAGTCGAGATCACCAATAAGTTCATCCCCGGACCGATTACGGTCTTCAATACGGTGGGCGAAGTGAAGGGGAGCGAGAAGCCGGACGAGTTCGTCGTGGTCGGGGCGCACCTCGATTCGTGGGATCTGGCGACCGGCACCATGGACAACGGCACCGGCACCTGCGTAGTGCTCGAAACGGCCCGCACCGTGGCCGCGCTCGCCAAGCAAGGCTATCGCCCGAAGCGCACCATCCGCTTCTGCCTGTTCACCGGCGAGGAGCAAGGCTTGCACGGTTCAGCGCAGTATGTGACCAAACACGCCGACGAGATGGATCGCACCTCGGTCGCGCTCATCCACGACACCGGCACCGGCAAGGTCACCGGCTTCGCCACGCACAACCATTCCAAGGCGAAGGAAATGCTCGACCCAGAACTGGCGACACTCACGGCAATGGATGGCTGGCGCGGCCTCGACCTCGGCTTCCTCGGCGGCAGCGACCATCAGTCGTTCCACCGCGCCAGCGTCCCCGGTTTCGCTTGCCGCCAGGACATCGACGAATACCGCTACACGCACCACACGCAAACGGATACGTTCGACCACGCCAAGGCGCCGAACTTGATCCAGGGGGCTCAAGTGATGGCGGTATCGGCGCTGCGGGCGGCCAACCTGCCGGAACTCTTGCCGCGGGCCAGCCCGCCTGGGAAACGCAACCCCCCGCGAAAGAAGGACGCCAAGACCCAGTAAGCGCGGAGCCTGGCTATCGGGTGGCACCGGCTTCCAGCCGGTGTGTCTGAACTTGCACCGGCTGGAAGCCGGTGCCACCCAAGAATCGACAAGAGTTATCGGATTTGTCCAGCAAAGCGCGGAGTGGCCTGGGTGCCGAGCGAGACGTGGGATGCGGTGATCGTCGGGGCGGGCGCGGCCGGACTCATGACCGCGATCGCCGCGGCGGAGCGCGGCCGCCGCATTCTCCTTCTCGAAAAAGGGAAGAAGCCTGGCGTCAAGATTCTCATGTCCGGCGGCACCCGCTGCAATATCACCCACGATTGCGACGCTCGCGGCATCGTCGCCGCCTTCGGGCCGAACGGCAAGTTCCTGCACTCGGCACTCGCGGCTCATTCGCCGCGCGATTCCGTCGCCTTCTTTAACGGCGAAGGGGTCGCCACCAAGATCGAAGAGACCGGCAAGATCTTCCCCGTCAGCGATCGCGCCGTGGACGTGCTCGAAGCGCTCCTGCGCCGAATGCATCGCAGCGGGGCGGTTCTCGCAACCAGCGAACCGATGACAGCCCTGGAACCGCGGCCCGAAGGCGGCTTCCAGATTCGCACGCCGAACCGCGATCTCTCCGCCGATCGCGTGCTCATCACGACCGGCGGCAAGTCGTATCCCGGCTGCGGCACTACCGGCGACGGCTACGCCTGGGCCGCGCGGTTCGGGCACACCATCGTGCCGCCGCGGCCCGCCCTCGTGCCCCTCACCGTGCAACCCGCATGGGTCGGCGAACTCCGCGGCATCACGCTGCCGGACGTGCAGTTGAAAGTCCTGGAGAACGGCAAAGCGATTGCCGTGCGGCGCGGGTCGATGCTGTTCGCGCACTTCGGTCTGACCGGGCCGGCGCCGCTAGACGTGAGCCGCGCGGTCAGCGGCCACCCTGCGCCGGCGGGCTTGCTTCTTGAAGTCGATCTCTTGCCGAACATGAAGGAACCGCAGGTGGACGAGTTCCTGCGAATGGAATCCTTGGCATCGGGGAAGAAGCAACTGGCCGTGGTGCTGGCGGAACTGTTGCCGCGGCGCGTCTGCGATCAGTTGCTCGCGCTGTGCGGCCAACCGCTCGATCGCAAGGCGGCGGCCTTGAGCAAGGTGGATCGCCAGAAACTGACCGCCATAGTGAAGCGGTTACCGATCCCGCTGCGCGGCACGCTCGGTTTTGAAAAGGCGGAAGTGACGGCGGGCGGCGTGAGCCTGGATGAGGTCGACTCGCGAACCATGCAAAGCAAGAAGCAGCCGGGGTTGTATTTCGCGGGGGAAGTCCTCGACCTGGACGGCTGGATCGGCGGATACAACTTTCAGTCGGCGTGGAGCACCGGCTGGCTCGCCGGCAACTCGCTGTGAATGGGCAGCCGCGCTCTCCGTTGGGTCGCGGCTAAGCGGCGTCACTTCTTCTTGTCTTCCGCCTTCTTGGGTTCGGGTTCCTTCTCCTCGGCGATCTTCCTGAACTCCTCCGGAATCTCGTCCGCCGGCAGCTTCTTGACGATCGCCTTGATCGCCTGGTCGGCCATCGCCGAGTAATACTCGATGGGATAATCCGTGGGCTTCTTCTCGCCTTTCTTGCTGCCGCGGCTCTTCAGTTTCTTGAGGAATGGCAGCGCCGGGCCAGCGGCCTTGCCGAGACCCATCAGCGCCGAAACACCCATCACCACGACCTGCGGATCGACGTCCTCCAGGGCCGGAACCATGTTATCGAGCTGCGAGCCAGCCAGTTCGCCCATCATGCCCAGAGCGTAAAGCGCCTGCATCTTGGGCCCAGAATCGACCCCCTCGTGCACGTACTTGCTGATCCCCTTCAGGTTCTCGTCGTTCACTTCCTTGCGATCGAACCGCATGAGAGTGAAGCGCGTGAAGATCTCGACCTGCTTGTCGCGCTCCATCAGGCCCGTCGGCGAATCCGTCTCCTTACTGCCCACGAACTCCTTCTTGAATGGCAGCAGGCGGTTCTTGATGGGTTTCGCCAACAGGGCCATGGCCTTGGTATCGATCGGCAGTTCCTTATCGGGCACGACTTTGGATCCCGGCAGGAGCGGTGGCCCCAATAATACCAGCGATTGATAGGCGGCGAGGCGGACGGCGGCACTCTTATCGCGGATCAGCGTATCCGCCAGGCTGTGCAGCGCCTTCGTGCTCGGTACCTTATCCTTGTTCGCGCCGATGTAACCGAGCGTCGCGGCCACGGCCTGGCGAGTTTGATATGCCGGTTCGGTCTCGGTCAGGTCGCGGCTGGTGATGTACGTCACGGCGCTTTCGGCGCGGTAGCCGAACTTGGCGAGCGTCTGGATGGCGTGGAGGCGGGTGCCGCGCTGTTCGTCCACGGCCTTGCACAACAGGCGGATCGCTTCGGACGTATCCCGTTCGCTATCGAGGCCGGGTTCCTTGTTGAAGAGCGCGAAGGCGCCGACGGCTTCGAAGGCGGCGGCGCGGACGCTGGGATCCCTTTCCTTTTCCTTGGCCATATGCAGAAGCACCAACTGCGTGGCCGGCGCCTTGGCATTGGGGCCGAACTTCGGCAGCGTTCGCAGGGCGAACTCGCGAATGGCCGGATCGGGGTTGCTGATGTCGGCGATGTATTCGGAGAGCGGGCGGCCGAGGTAGGAATCGGGGTAGTTCTCGGGATTGCTCGGGTCGTATTTGCTCGGGTCGAGTTTCGCCTCGGGCATCGGCGGGTCGGGCGTCTTGTCGGGGCCCGTTTTGACGGTCGTGGGCGGTGGAGCAGGCGTCGGCATCGGCGCGACGACCGGGGTCGGAGTCGGCGTGATTGTCGGCGGCGATACCTTGGGGAACGATCCGACGGTGGGCAGCTTCGGCAAGGGCGGCAGCGGCTGTACCGATGGGTTGATGAGGCTGGGGCTTGCCGCGGCCGTCGGGGCCGCTTTCGGAACCGCGGGGGGGAGGGGCTTGGTCGGGGTCGCGTTCTTCGCCACGACGGGTGGCTCGACGTCGTTCGATTTCGGTTTGCCGCATCCGGAAATGACGACTGCACTACACACCAGCGCGGCGAGATAAAGCCGAGAATGAAACATGGCGGATCTCCGGTGATCGTTGCTCCGGCATTATACCCAGCATACCCAGGTTCAGGTCCGCAACGCAACGCTGAGACTTAGGTGGCACAGGCATTCCTGCCTGCGCAAATCCGGCACAGGCAAGAATGCCTGTGCCACCAAGACCAATCTCAACGGAGCGCTCCGCAGCAATTTCCTTGCGCATTCCATCCGGCAGGGGAATTGACAGTCTCGCCTGAAATGGAGAGAATCCACACCAGTGCCGGATTGCCCGGAGTGTGGTGGATTTGGCCACTGCGCCCCCGGTTTGTGCTATATCAGACTAACCCGTCGCCCATCGGGCTCGATCCGGCCGCGCCGTTTCCCCAGGGTTCCTATGCGCAGCGTCACTTTTTTGGTTCTGGAAGGCGTCGATAAGGGACGGGTGTTTCGCGACTTGTCCATCCCGGTCACGATCGGCCGGGAAGAGGGGAACGCGCTGCGGCTCAACGACGAACGCGTCAGCCGCTACCACGCTAAAGTGCAAATGGAGGATGGCGACGTCATTCTCACCGACTTGGACAGCACTAACGGTACGCGGGTGAACGGCTCGGCCATCCAGATTCGGCGGCTGCGGCCGGGCGACCAGCTCTCGATCGGCCGAACGATGCTGTTATTCGGCACGATGGAGGAAATCGCGGCGCGGCGCGCATCCGTGCTGCCGATCCAGGGCGAAGCGCAGGCGCAAACCATCCGCGCCGAGGAAATGGCGGCCGCCGCCGCCGGCCGCGTCGGCGCCCCCGCCAAACGGCTCTTCGACACCGAGCAATCGATCAAGACCTGGACCGCCTTCGACGACGACATTCCTCCTTTGCCGCAGAAACTGACGCCGGCACAGGCCGCGCGACTCGCCGAAATCTTCGATTACCTTCACCGCGGCCTGACCAACGCCGTCGAGAACATCGAGGCCAACGAGGACGGCACCGAAATCCGCCTCGGCTTCGGCGAATGGCAAACGGTGCAAGCCGTGCAAATGCTTCTGGCTCGTTACGGCCGCACCATTGCCGACCCCGAACAGAAACCGTGATTGCGCGTCGCGATCCGCCTTGGGGCTTGGTGGCACGGGCATTCCTGCCTTGTGCGAGCTTTGCACAGGTAAGAATGCCCGTGCCACCAAAACTGATGCACCACCCGTTCCCAAGTCGGGTTGATCGCCCAATCGCTTTATTGTAAACAGTCGCCGCCCGCTCTCCGGCTTGCCAGGGAAGGCGACCGATGACCGCGACTCCGCGACTGGATGATCGTTCGAAGCAACTCCGCCGGGTGATCGTCCGCGTGCTTCAAAAAGCGCGCCGCGGGCATGTCGGCGCCGCCTATTCGCTCATTGAAATCCTCCGCGTCCTTTACGACGACATCCTTCGCTTCAACCCCCAACATCCCAAGTGGAAGGACCGCGACCGCTGCATCCTGAGCAAGGGGCATGGCTGCCTCGCGCTTTATGCACTCCTCGCGGATAAAGGCTTCTTCCCGGATAGCGAACTGGAGAAGTTCTGCCAGGCGGATGGCATCCTGGGCGGCCATCCGGATGCCGGCAAAGTGCCTGGCGTGGAAGCGAGCACCGGCGCCCTCGGCCACGGCCTGCCCATCGGCCTTGGCATGGCCCTACACCTCCGCATCGTGAAGTCGCCGGCCCGCGTCTTCGTCATCCTCGGCGACGGCGAGTGCAATGAGGGCTCTGTGTGGGAGGCTGCCATGTGCGCCGGCAAGCACGGCCTCGCCAATCTCACCGCGCTCGTCGATTACAACAAGCACCAATCGTACGCCAGCACCAAGGAAGTGCAGGATTTGGAGCCGTTCGCGGACAAGTGGCGGAGCTTCGGCTTCACCGTCCGCGAGGTGGATGGCCACGACGTGGGAGCGGTGCGATCGACGCTGCTGGCGACGCCATTCGCCCCGGACCGGCCGTCGGCGATCATCTGCCACACCGTAAAGGGGAAGGGCGCGAGCTTCGCCGAGAACAACATGAAGTGGCACCACAAGAACAAGGTCACCGATCAGGAAGTAGACGCGCTCTTGGCTGCCATCGACGCGGCCTAGCAACGATCAGAGCCGCGGCCGTCAGGGAGCGGTCGAAAAGATGCCGCTCCCTGACGGTCGCGGCTCGGATGGATCCGGCAGAGGAAAGTGCATGCGGGAAAGTTGTCTGAAAACGGTATTCGAACTGGCGAAGCAGGACGAGCGCGTCATCTTCGTCGGCTCCGATCTCGGCGTCGGCGTGCTCGCGGACTTCAAGAAAGAAATCCCGTCGCGCTTCTTCATGGAAGGGGTCAGCGAGCAGAACCTGGTCGGTCTCGCCGCCGGCATGGCCATGGAGGGGCGCGTCGTTTACCTGAACACGATCGCCACGTTCCTGTCGCGGCGCTGCTACGAACAAGTCGCCGTCGATCTCTGCCTGCACAACGTCAACGTGCGGTTGATCGCCAACGGCGGCGGCGTCGTCTACGCACCGCTCGGCCCCACCCACCTGGCCATCGAAGACATCGCCATCATGCGGGCCTTGCCGAATATGACCATCGTGGCTCCGGCGGACGCCCCGGAGATGATCCGCTTCATGCAGGCTTCGCTCGATTATGCGGGGCCGATTTACATTCGCGTCGCCAAGGGGCACGACCCCGTGGTGACCACGCAGACCGGGCCATTCGTCATCGGCGAAGCGGTGCCGATGCGGGCCGGCGAGGAACTGCTTTTGGCCACGACCGGCGTCAGTTTGCAGATCTGCCTGGCGGCCGCGGAGAAGCTCGCCCTGCTCGGCATCAACGCCGCGGTTCTCCATTTCCCGACGATCAAGCCGCTGGACGAAAAGGCCCTGCACGCCCATGCCGAACGGGCCACGGCCATTGTGACCGTTGAAGAGCACACAGTGATCGGCGGGCTCGGCAGCGCCGTGGCTGAGTATCTCGCCGAGACGGATCTCCTGCAATCGCGCCGCTTCAAACGCATCGGCATCCCCGATGTGTTCCCGAGTATTTACGGCGACCAGAACGGGATGATGCGGAAGTACGGCGTTTCGGCGGAGAATGTCGTGGAACAATCGCGGGCGCTCTTGAAATCGTGGCCGGGGCGCATGGTCCGCGCCGCCTGAGGATGCTGCATGCCTCGCTTGATGAACATCGTGAACCCGCTGCATCGCCGCACGGCCCGCGACTACCTGGGCCGCATGAGCGACGACAAGGTGCATTGTTCGAAGGTCGCGCGGCGCTTCGACCGCGATTACTGGGACGGCGACCGCCGCTACGGTTATGGCGGCTACAAGTACGATGGCCGCTGGGCCGCCGTCGCCCGCCAACTCATCGACGCCTACGGCTTGAAGGACGACGCCCGCATACTCGATGTCGGCTGCGGCCGCGGCTTCCTTCTTTATGAATTCACGCGACTCTTGCCGCGTTGCACCGTCGTCGGCTTCGACATTTCTCAGTGCGCTATCGACACCGCCAAGGAGGAAGTGCGCAGTAAGTTGTTCCAGCATCGCGCCCAGGACGCGTTCCCCTACGCGGATCGCTCTTTCGATTTGGTGATCTCGCTGAACGCCCTGCACAACTTGCCGCCACAGGAGGTCGTGGCCGCGCTCAAAGAGATGGAACGCGTCGGCCGCAACAAGTACCTCGTTGTAGAAAGCTTCAAGGATGCCGAGGAACTGTTCAACTTGCAGTGCTGGGCGCTCACGTGCGAGACGTTCTTCCGCCCCGCGACGTGGTCGTGGCTATACGGCCTGGCCGGCTACATGGGCGACTACGAGTACATCTACTTCGAAAATCCCGAACCGCTGGCGAAGCCGCAAGCGGCCGCATAAAGCGTCGAGGACTATGGAGGGTGATGGTTCCATTTACCCAGGGCAACGCCCAGCGAAAACGGTTGGCTCGATTTGATCGCATTTAAGTCGGAGAGGATCTCCCATGCATTCCAACGGCACGGCCTTGAAAACGCGCGAGCCGCAGTATCAGTTCGAACTCGATATGGCCCTCAAAGAAGGCCTGTCGCGGTTCGGCATCATGAGCAACCAGACGTGGAAGGACGATCCGCGGCGGCTGCTGTTCATGCTGTCGCGCTACAAGTTCGTGGCCAAGATGCTCGGTGGCAAGGACCGCGTGATCGAGATCGGCTGCGCGGACGCCTTCGGCACGCGGCTGGTGGCCCAGGAAGGATGCCGCGTCACGGCCAGCGACTTCGACCCGGTGTTCATCGCCGACGTCGAAGAGCGGATGAAATCCGACGGATGGAAGTGCGCGACTCTGGTGCACGACATCTTGACCGGCTCCGCGCCCCCCGGCGGGTTCGACGCCGCCTACTCGCTGGACGTGTTCGAGCACATTCCACCGGCCGACGCCGATCGCTTCGTCGGCAACATCGCCAAATCGCTGAGGAAGAACGGAGTGGCCATTATCGGCTCGCCGTCGCTGCAATCACAAGTCTACGCCTCGCCGGCGAGCAAGGCCGGCCACGTCAATTGCATGGATGGCAAGGAATACCAGAAACTGATGCAGCGGCACTTCGAGAACGTTTTCCTTTTCTCGATGAACGACGAGGTGGTGCACACGGGGTATCACCCGATGGCGCATTACCTGTTCGTGTTGTGCGTGGGACCCAAGTGAAGGATCCGCGGTGATGCATCCGATGCTGTTCGAACCGGAATGTACGAAGGTCGTCCCCAGCTCGCGGGCGACGTCGCGCGCCGCGGCCGGGCGATCGGCGTTCCTCTCCGATCTCACCGACGAACAGTGGGAACTGCTCCGTAACCGAGCGTTTGCCGGTTCGCCGCTGCCGGAGGACTTTCGCGGGATCGTGAACGCGGCCCGCTATCGCGAACGCGCCTGCTGCCCGTGGCCGCTCTTACCTGCCGGCTTCCCGCCCGAACAGCGGCTTCGCGAAGTCTGGAACCAGTGGCAAAGCGACAACACCTGGTCCGCGATCCGCGCCGTGCTGGCGACTTACGAGGCGCCGCGCCTTCCCCAAGTTCTGCCGGATGAGCCGGACTATCGCACGCTTCGCGATCGGCTCGGCGACTGGGCCGCCGGGCGCCTGCTCGTGCGGCAAGCGGATCGCCTCGCTCCTGTTCTGTCCACGACGCGCCGGCGCGTCGCCCGGGCGGTTCGCCGACTCCCTGGCGGCAGCATGCTGCTGGCGCCCGGCCGCGCCGCCATCCAGGCCGGCGAATACCTCCTCAGCCGCTTCACGGTGCACGCCCGCTTCCCCGCATGGTTCCGCCGCGGCCACCGCTACGTCGCGCGCAAGGAATACGCCAAGGCCATCCGCTGCTTCACGAAGATCATCGTCCGCGATCCATCGGCGGCCTCATCGTACCTCGGCCGCTCGCGAGCCCACTACTCGCTGCGCAACTACCGCGAAGCGTGCGCCGACGCCCAGGCGCTGCTCGCCATACCGTCGATCTCGCGCGAAGAACGGATCGGCACCTACTTCTTGCTATCGGAGGCGAGTTCGCTGGCGGGGGACGTGGATCGCGGGGTGGAGTACGGCTACCACGCGCGGTGGTTGGAACGCCAGGGGCCGGCGCCGGAACTCGAAGACGACGCACCCACCATGGGGCCGGACGCATTCGAACTGCTCGCCGACGTCCACAACGACCTGGCCGAACTGGCGATCAATGCCAACACGGATTTCGTGACCGCCGCCCGGCTTTACCAGGACGGCGGCGAACTGCGCGAACGCTACTTGAAGTGGCTCGGCGACGCCGCTCCGCGCACACTCTTCTTGCCCGAAGACTGGGTGCGGAACATTGGCCACATCGCTTTGCTCGAATACTGGGTGAAGGCCAAGCAACTGCGGTGGATCGATTGCGCCCGCATTGTGCTTTTGGCGCCGCCGAAGCGAACGGCCAACGAGGCGTACCTGCGCTATTTCCGGCCGCATATGCACATCGTGCAAAGCGATCCGGTCTCCGCGGGCATCGGCCACTTCGCGATGAGCCTCGGCCGCCGGCTCGCCTGCCTCATGCCATTGTCGGACGGCACCACGCCGTACCTGCCGGAAGCGATCGGCACGATCCAGGAGGAATGGGAGCGGCAAGGGCGGAAACCGCTGTTTCGGTTGTCGCAGGCCGACCGCGAGTTCGGCGAAGAGCAACTCCGCGCCATGGGCGTGCCCGATGGCGCCTGGTACGTTTGCTTCCACGTCCGTTCCAGCGGCTTCTACAGCGAAGGAGCGATTCTCCACCAGGCGCACCGCAATGCCAGCATCCGCAGCTACTTGCCGGCCATGCGCGAGGTCATTCGCCGCGGCGGCTGGGTCATTCGCCTCGGCGACCCGAGCATGGAGCCGCTGCCTGGCATGCCCGGCGCCATCGACTACGCTCGCAGCAAGTTCAAAAGCCAGCGCATGGACGTCTTTCTCTGCGCCACGGCCCGCTTCTTCGTCGGCGTGACCTCGGGCTTGAGCCACGTTCCCAACAGTTTCGGCGTTCCTTGTGCGCTCACCAACTGGGTCTCCAATACCTTGCCGGTCTATTCCAAGAACGATCGCTTCCTTCCTAAATTGCTGCTGCGGAAGCGCGACCGCAAGGTGTTGACGTTCGACGAATGGCTGTCGCGGCCGGTGCGCGAATGCTCGTATTCGGGCGAAGGACTGATCCGCGACGGCTACACCGCGATCGACAACACGCCAGAAGAGATTGGCGAACTCGTCGCCGAGGTGCTCGATGCGAGCGAAGGGAATCGGGAGGAGTCGGCGGCGGAGCGGACGCGCGCGGACAGATTCGCGGAGCTGGCGGCCCGCCACGGTGTCCGCGGTTATGCCCGCCTGGGGACTGGCTTCCTGGCGCGGCACGCTCAGTTGCTGACCAGCGCGCCCCGGTTCGAACGGCACTACCGCGACGCTTCGTGAAAACCTGTCCCTGTACTACTCACACTTTTCAGGCAGGGTATTAGCGTAGCCGCGACCCAGCGGGGAGCGCGGTGCGTTCGCGCTCCCCGTTGGGTCGCGGCTCCGCATTTTTCGAGCTATGGATTCTCGTAGGGGATGCTGCGCCTACGGGAATCGCGAATGGCGGCCCAGTCGTCCGAATCCGTCCTCGCCGAACTTCGGCATTTGCCGCTCTTGACCCCGGAACAGCGGTCGCGGGTGGAGGCCTCCGCGCGCAAAGCCGCCCCCAGCCCCGAAAAGATCACCACTCGCCTCGTCGATCGTGGTTGGCTCACGCCGTTCCAGGCCGAGATGCTGCTCAAGGGGAAAGCTCCGAGCCTCATCTTCGGGCATTACGTGCTGATGAACCGGCTCGGGGAAGGCGGCATGGGGGCCGTGTTTCAAGCCCGCCACACCCGCCTCGGCCGCATCGACGCCGTTAAAGTCATCCGTTCGGACAAGATCACCTCGAAGCTCATCGCCCGCCGCTTCCTCCGCGAGATTCACCTGACCGCGGGGTTGAACCATCCGCACATCATCAAGGCACTCGACGCCGGCCAGGTTGGCCCGCAGCTCTACCTCGCCACCGAATACGTCCGCGGCGAAGATCTGACGGCGACGGTCCGCCGCGACGGCCCGTTCAGCGTGGCCGATGCTTGCCTGGCCGCTTATCAGACCGCACTCGCCCTTCAGCACATCCACGAGCGCGGCTTCATCCACCGCGACCTGAAGCCGTCGAACATCATGCGTGAGGAGCGCACCCGCGCGGCGAAGTTACTCGATCTCGGTCTTTCCGGAAGCCTGCACGGCATTCCGGAAAGCGGTTCGTACGCCGGCAACTTAACCCGCGACGGCGTCATGCTTGGCACGCCCGATTTCATGCCGCCGGAACAGGCCCGCGATCCGCACGGCGTCGACATTCGCGCCGACCTGTACGGCCTCGGCTGCACCTTCTTCTACCTCCTGACCGGACGAACGCCTTACGAAGGATCGGCGGTGGAGAAGTTGATGCAGCATGCGTCGTCGCCGCCGCCGGAGTTGGTGCTGCCGAAGGGGCCGACGCCGTCGGCGCTCGCGTCGATCGTCGCACGGACAATGGCCAAGCGGCCGGAAAATCGCTTCCCGACACCGCAAGCGCTCGTCGATGCCCTGCTCGCGCTGCGGCCTGGTTCGCCAATATACGTGCAAGCGCCGGCGTCCGAGTTCGGCGGCGAGACTGCGGAGATGCCGGCCCCGCCGCCGCCCGAGGAATGGCAATCGCAGTTCGATTCGATGCTGTCGCATGATCCGTCGCTATCGGGGCGGTCGCCGATTCCCGAGGAGCGGCCGCGCCGCTATCGCAGCTACTTGCCGTGGATCGCGGCGGCCGTCGCGGCCATGCTGGCGATTCCGCTCGCGCTCTTCGCGTTCACCCGTAACCATTCGAGCGCGGGGCCGAGCGTTCGCGAGGCCGCGCCGGCGATCGACGAACCGGTGGATGAGTTGAAGCAGTTGCGTAAAGCCGTGCAGGCAACGGGCGGCAACCGGGAGCAACTGCGCGGCCGCGTCCTCGAATATCGTGCGAAGAAGGCCGGCACCCCGCAAGCCGCGAGCGCGGCGAGTTTGCTTCGCCGCCTGCCCTCGCCACTCGATAAGCTGGCCTTCGCGACCGATGCGGGAGTCAGTGCACCAGCGGTGCGGATCGGCGATTCCGAACGCCAGGTGGACTGGCTCGCGTTCACGCCGGCCGACGATCGCTTGCTGATCGGCCGCCGCGGCCAATCGCTCGAAGAGTGGGACGTTGCCGCGCTCAAGGAGACCGGCCGCTTCCGCACCATGGAATCGGCGGAGGGCGCTGTTGCCGTGGCGACAGCCGATACTCGCACGGTTCTTGCTCTTGATGCGATGGGCCGGCTCGTCGTTTCCGCGAACAACAGGCAACGGCTCGTGGATGTGGGGCCAGGGCTCGCCGTGGCGTCGGCCGCCATCGCGCCGGACGGCAAAACCGCCGTCGTTGCTTTCGCGGAATCCGCCGAGCAACTGGCGCGCATAAATCTTGAGAACGGCAAGATTCTGAATCGCCTCGATCATCCGTCGGATGGCGTCGAATCGCTGGAGATTTCACCCGGCGGCTCGGCCTGCCTGGCAATCGGCTCGGACGCCATGATCCGCACCTTCGCGATGTCGTCCGGGAAACTGCTGCAAACCTTCGACGCGCCGCCGGGAACGTCAGATGAAAAGGCGGGATGCTTTGGCCCGGATGGGCAACATCTGTACCTAATCGGGGCGTTTCGCACGGCTAGCCGCTTCCCGCGGAATAGCGCAAGCCCCGAGGCGAGTTACGAGCTGGCCCCCGAGAAGGCGAACCCGTTCATCGGGCGCCTTACGGGGAAGGGCGAGCCGACAGCCATTGCAGTCTCGGCCGACGACACGGTCGCCGCGGTCGGCACGCGCACGGGCCGCCTGTACGTTTACGCCGCCGCGACTGGTAAGCCGCTGCAGGAAGTGAGGGTTCCGGGAACGATCGCGGCCCTGGCCTTTTCCACGAACGGCCGCGTCCTCGCCGTCGGCCTCACCGATGGTTCAGTTCTTCTCATCAAGCTGAAAAGCTAGTTCTTGGGTGGCACCGGCTTTCCAGCCGGTGCAAGCCAATGCACACCGGCTAGAAACTGGTGCCACCCAGAAGCGTCCAACACGCCATGGGAGCTATTAGCAGTCAAATAAGCAATGACATACAGCCAACTACCTACAACCTCCCCCCTTGTGGGGGAGGTCGTCGAATGTCGTCTCGCAGAGACGACGTTCGGCGGGTGGGGGGGTATTGATTATCGCACATAAGACCCCCCCACAAGGGGGAGGTGTAAGGTGCTATTGCCTCCCCGACGGTCAACAATCACGCCTGGCCGTTCTGCTGACATCGCGCATAGAGGTCATCGACGGCCATAGTAAGCACCATTTCCAGTGCGACGGCTTCGTTCTCATTCGGCTCGCGCGCGAGCCGCGGGACGAGGTGGATCGTTCCGTCGGCCTCGAAACCAACGTCGATGCTATCGAGAACCCCCGGCGGCATGCGCGGCTTGGTGAACGACCAGATGGCCCGCCGCGATGCGTTGACGCGGAGGCGGCCGTCGCCCTGTTCGCCGAGCGAAGCTTCGTGGTGGACGATGGCGGCCAACACATCGGCAAGGGCGGTGCGGCCGTCGCCGAAGCGGCGTTCCACGGCGCGGAGCAAGTCGGCCAGAATCTGGCGGCGGCGAATGCCATCCTTTCGCGCCACATGGGCGATGGCGTGGGAAACGGCTTCAATCGCCAGCGGTTCGGACAATCGGGTGAATTCGGCAAAGGGATCGTCGGCCCGGCCCGCGGCCTTGTATGCTTCCGCCCGTACGACGAGGGCAGCCACAATCGCCGGGTCGGCGTTCTTCGTGAAGATGCCGCAGGCTTCGTCGAGCAACCGCGCTGCCTCGGTCCCTTGCCCGGCGCCCAGCAGCATGGCGGCCAGCGGTTCGAGCGCCGAGGCCGCCGCCGGCGAAGCGGGCCCGTAAAGAGCCTTGGCGAAGTCCACGCATTGCCGATAGACCTTTTCCGCTTCGCCCATGCGATCGAGTGCTTCGAGACAAGCGGCGAAGCCGAACATGAACGCCAGGCGGTCGCCGCGCTCGGCCGGTTCGCTCGGCATCGGCGAATCGGCCGCGTGGCGGAACTCCGTCGCCGCCCGCTTGTACTCCCCCGCCTGGTAATGCAATCGGGCCATGTCCGCATAGGCACAGGCCAGCGGATGCGATCCGGAACCGAATTGCTTCTTGGCGGCCTTGGCGGCCTTCGTCACCACGGCATCGGCTTCGTCGGCATTCCCCTGCGCGAGCAGTTCCAAGGCCTCGTGAAGGCTTGATGACGGTTCGGGCTGCCCCGCGATGGCCATGGCATGAAACTCGGGCAAAAGAGAATCCGTGGTGATTATCCATGCGGGCGGAAACCTTGTCCAGTGGTGCGAACCAGCTGACTCCGGTCGCTCACGCTCCCGGCTCGCCGCGCCGCAATCTGATACCATTCCCTTACCGACATGCCGAGCACCCCCGCGAATCGCGAACGACTCACCTTGCCCATGTGGCACGAGCGCCACGCCGCGCCGCTGGCGCCGACCACCGCGGCCGAAGTCGCCGAACGCGGCTGGGACGCCGTCGACGTCGTCTTCGTCACCGGCGATGCCTACGTCGACCACCCCAGCTTCGCCATGGCGATTCTGCATCGCGTACTGGAACGAGCCGGCTTTCGCGTCGCCATGCTCAGCCAGCCGAACTGGAAATCGTGCGAACCATGGCGGCAGTTCGGCCGCCCGCGGCTCTTCTTCGCCATCAGTGCCGGGAACATGGATTCCCTCATCAACCACTACACGGCCAACAAGAAGGTCCGCAACGACGACGCCTACTCGCCCGGCGGCCGCATTGGCCTGCGACCCGACCGGGCCACGCTTGCCTATTGCCAGAGAGCCCGCGAAGCCTTTGCCGGCGTTCCCATCATTGCCGGCGGCGTCGAGGCGTCCCTGCGCCGCCTTGCCCATTACGACTACTGGAGCGACACCGTCAAGCGGTCAATCCTGCTGGATGCCAAGGCCGACCTGATCGCTTACGGCATGGGCGAAGCGACGATCGTGGAGATCGCCCGGCGCCTGGCGGCCGGCGGCTCGGTGAAGGACCTGCGCGATTTGCGCGGGGTGACCTATGCGTTAGGGGCCTCCGAATCCTTTAGCCGCGAGTCGAAGACGAGCGCGGGGCCCGCGGTTGAAATACCTTCCTTCGAATCGGTCCGCGATGACAAACGCGCCTTTGCCGAGGCCACCCGCATCATCCATACCAACACCAACCCCTTCAATGCCGAGACGTTGATCCAGTTCCACGATCGCCAGGCCGTCGTGCAGAATCCGCCGGCACTGCCGCTGGCGCAAGAAGAAATGGACGCCATCTACGAATTGCCGTTCACGAGGCGGCCGCATCCCAGCTACACGGAACCGATTCCCGCCCACGAAATGATCAAGGATTCGGTGACGATCATGCGCGGCTGCTTCGGCGGCTGCACGTTTTGCTCCATCACCGCCCACCAGGGCCGTATCATCCAGAGCCGTTCCGAACAATCGATCCTGCGCGAAGTGAACAAGCTGGCCGACGATCCCGACTTCAAGGGAACCATCTCGGACATTGGCGGCCCCACCGCCAACATGTACCGCATGCGCTGCACCAAGCCCGAAGTCGAGGCGAAATGCAAGCGGCTCTCCTGCGTGCATCCGACCATTTGCAAACTGCTCGGAACCGACCACGACCCGCTCGTGAAACTGATGCGCGAAGTCCGCGATCAGGACGGCATCCGCAAAGTGGCCGTTTCGAGCGGCATCCGCATGGACCTGGCGCAACTGGCGCCGGATTACGTTCGCGAACTGGCCGAGCACCACACCAGCGGCCGGCTCAAGGTGGCCCCGGAGCATA
>Ga0134125_10001938_pt1 | contig 24938 bp, 16 predicted proteins | sample KB31751_FD_96464 | JGI IMG/M metagenome (GOLD analysis project Ga0134125, IMG submission 96464) | Terrestrial soil microbial communities with excess Nitrogen fertilizer from Kellogg Biological Station, Michigan, USA - KB3-175-1 | ecosystem: Environmental > Terrestrial > Soil > Unclassified ...
CTTCAGAGCCTCGCGGCGGTTCTCGCCGAGCGAGCCGAAGGCGCCCATGAGGAAATCCCGGTTGGGGACCGGCTGGCCCACCTCGAGCGAGCCGTGCCAGGCGGCGAGCATCGAGAGGTCGTGCTCGTCGAGCTCGGAGATCGCCTTCGCGTAATGCACCTCGAGCTCCGAGTCCGGAATCTCGTCGACCCAGGCGCGGACCGCCTCGCCGAGCAGCTGGCGACGGGCCTCACGGCCGATCGAGTCGGCTATGGCGCGGATCGCATCGGCTGGGTCGACAAAGCAGAGGGACATGAGCTGATGCGAATTTAGAGGGGTCGGAAGACGGTAAAACGGTGGCGGGAGTGCCCAGTTTGCGGTGCCGGGGGCGGAGCGGCGGGACGAGGGCCGGCCGGGGCGCCCCGGGGGAGCGCGCCGCTGCCCTACATAGTCTGGGTGGGTGCCGCTGAAGCTGATCCTCGGACCCCCGAACTCGGGCAGGGCAGGAGTCGTCCGCCGTCGCTACCTGGACGCGCTGGAGCGCGACCCGGTGCTGGTCGTGCCGACCGTCGACGACGTCTTCGCCTTCGAGCGCGAGCTCTGCGGCGAGGGTGCCGCGCTGGGCGGCACGGTGCTCACCTTCGGCGCCCTCTTCGGCCAGATCGCGACCGCCGCGGGCAGTCCCCCCGGTGCCGTCCTCTCTCCCGCCCAGCGTCGCCGCTGCGTCGAGGTGGCGGTGGAGGAGCTGACGGCGCGGCTCGGGCCATTGCGCCGCTCGGCCGGCCGCCCCGGGTTCGCCGCCGCCTTCGTGCGGCTGCTCGACGAGCTGCAGGCGGCCGGGGTCGGGCCGCGCGAGGTCGAGGCGAGCGCCGGGACGCTGGAGGGATCCGCCTACCTCGCCGACGTCGCCACCCTCTTCGCGGGCTACGAGGCGGCCCGCGAGCGCAGCGGCCGGTTCGACGCCGCCGGGATCGCCCGCGAGGCGATCGGCCTGCTGCGCGCCGATCCTGGGCCCTGGACGGGGCGGCCGGTCTTCCTATATGGGCTCGACGACCTCACCCCAGCGCAGTTCGATCTGGTCGAGGCGCTCGCCGCGGGGACCGAGGTCACGGTCGCGGTGCCCTTCGAGCCGGGGAACGAGGCGCTCGTCGCCCGCAACCGGTTGCTGGGCCGGCTGCGCGAGCGCCTCGGTCCGGTCGCCGAGGAGACGCTCCTCGATGCCGACCCGGACAACACCGCGAGCGCCCAGCTCTACGCGCTCGCGCGCGGCTTCGGCTTCCCCGGACTGCCACCGGAGCCGCTCCCCGAGCCTTCCGACCTGACCTTCCTGCGCTCGGCGGGAACCCGCGCCGAGGCCGAGGCGATCGCCGCCGAGATCTCCCGCCTCGTCCACGACGGCGTGCCCCCGGACGAGATCGCGGTCGCCCTCCGCGACCCCGGCCGGCGCGGCCCCGAGGTCGAAGCGGCCCTGGAGGCGAACGGGATCGCCGCCGCGCTCGAGGCCGAGGTGCCGGTGGCGATGACCTCGGTCGGCGGCGCCGTCACCGCCCTGCTCGAGACCGCCTTCGGCAGCGGCCGTGCCGGCGACCTCCTGCGTTACCTGCGCGGCCCCTCCGGCTTCCGGCCCGACTCGGTCGACTGGTTGGAGAAACGGATCCGCGGCGAACGCATTGCCGACGCCGCCACGGCGATCGCGCGCTGGACCACCACCGACGGCGAGGAGCCCTGGGACATGCGGCGCCTGCGCGAGGCGGCCGCCGAATCGTCGGCGGCGCTGTGCGCCGCGGTGGCCGGGCTCGCGGGGACGATGGCCTCGCGTCCGTTCAAGACCGGCGAGGACGGTCCGCGGCTCGGCCCTGGCGACGGGATCGAGTTGCGCGCCGCCGGGTCGATCGCCGCGGCGCTGTCCGACCTTGCCGAGCTCGGCCGGCTCGCCCCCGCGCCGGAGCGCCTCGCGGAGACCGTCCGCGCCCTCGACTTCCGCGTCTGGAGCGGCCCGGTCGAGGGCCGGGTGCGGATCGCCAGCCCCTACCGGCTGCGCGCCGCCCGCTTCGACCACGTGCTGGTCGGCTCCCTGCAGGACGGCGAGTTCCCGCGCCGCGACCGCGGCGGCGATCCGTTCCTCTCCGAGGCCCAGCGCGAGCAGCTCGGCCTCGACCCGCGCCGCGACACCGAACTCGAGGAGCGCTACCTCTTCGCCGTCTGCCTGGCGCTGCCCCGCCGCCGCCTCTTCCTCTCCTTCCGCGACAGCGACGAGAACGGGGCCGCCGAATCGCGCTCGCCGCTGGTCGAGGAGGTGCGGGCGACGATCGCCCCACCACCGCCCGCCGACGGGACCGCCGACCCGGTCGAGGCGGCGATCACCCGTGAGCGGGGGCTCGCCGACGCGGTCGCTCCGCTCGCCGAGGCGCCTTCCGCGGACGAGCTCGCCCGGGCGCTGGCGGCCCACGGCCCGAGCGCCGAGGTCGGTCCCCTGCTGGCCGCGGTCGGCGTCGAGGGCGACCTGGTCGCCTCGCTCGAGGACCGCCTGCGCCGCGCCCGCCGCGCCGAGCATGCCGCCCGGGCTCCCGGCCCGCTCACCAACCCGGCGGTGCTCGCGGCGCTGGCCGCGGTCGAGGCGTACGGCGGAACCACCCTGGAGGGATTCGACGAATGCTCGTATCGCTGGTTCGCGGGCCACGAGCTCGACCCGCAGCCGCTCGACCCGGTCCCTGACCCGCTGGTCCAGGGCGGCCTGATCCACGCCGTGCTGGAGCGCCTGTACCGCGAGCGCCCCGGCGGCGACCCCCTCCCCCGCCCGGCCTCGCTCGAGGCCTGGATCGACCGCGGCCGCACCCTCCTCACCGAGCAGCTCGCCGAGGCCGAAGTCGGCGGCCATCCGGCCGAGCGGGCGATGGCCCGTCGCGTCGAGCGGCTGCTGGAGCGCTACCTCGGCGAAGAGGCCGGGCGCGAGACCGGCGGCTTCGAGCCGTGGCTCCTCGAGGCGCGCTTCGGGATCGGCGAGGAAGCCGAGCGGCCGAGCCTCGACCTCGGTGGCTGGGGCCTGCACGGGGCGATCGACCGGATTGACCGGGCCCCCGATGGCCGCGCCCTGGTCCACGACTACAAGCTCGCCTCGAGCGTCACCGCGCGCGACAAGTTCGAGGAGCGGGCGAAGCTGCAGCTGCCCCTCTACCTGCTCGCCGCCCAGCGTCATTGGGGCGCCGAGCCGGTCGGCGGCATCTACCACCCGCTCCGCGGGACCTCGAACCGGCGCCCGCGCGGCGTCGTCGCGGCCGGCTCGGCGGGTGACCTCTCCGGCTACGACCTCTACCGCGGCGACGTGGTCGAGGAGGAGGAGCTGGCGGAGCTGCTGGAGGAGACGCGGGAGCGCGCCGGGGCGATCGTCGGCCGGATCCGGGCCGGGGAGATCCGCCGCGACCCGGGCCCGCGCGAGGGCCTGCGCGGCCACGACGTCTGCCCGACCTGGTGCAGCTTCGCCCCGATCTGCCGCCGCGACCGCGCGCCCTCCTACGTCGAGCAGGAAGAGAACGAAGCGGGGTGGGAACGGTGAGCGAGGCGACCCCCGCGCCCACGACGACCGAGCCCGCGATCGAGCGCACCCCGACGCCCGAGCAGTGTGCCGCGATCGAGGCGCGCGGGCGCGACGTCCTGCTCGAGGCGGGCGCCGGCTCCGGCAAGACCGGGGTGATGGTCGAGCGCTACGTCCGCCTGGTCGTCGACGAGGGCATCTCCCCGGACGCCGTCCTCGCCTTCACCTTCACCGACAAGGCCGCCGCCGAGCTGCGCGCCCGGGTGCGCGCCGAGCTCTCCCGCCGCGCCGCCGGGACCGGCGCCAGGGCGGTCCGCGCCGCCGCCCTCCTGACCACGATCGGCGGCGCCTGGATCACCACCATCCATGGCTTCTGCAACCGCGTCCTCGCCGCCCATCCGGTCGCCGCCGGGGTCGACCCCGGCTTCCGCGTCCTCGACCAACCGGAGGCCGAACGCGCCGCCCGCGAGGCCTTCGACACCGCCCTGGCCGAGTTTCTCGCCGCCGGCGAGCCCGCCGGAGAGGAGACGGTCGCCGCCTACGACCTGGAGGGCCTGCGCGCGGTGATCGTCGCCGGCCACGACGAGCTGCGCAGCCGCGGCGCCGCCTCACCGTCCCTGCCCGATCCACCGCGCTCCGACCCGGCCGAGGCGCTGGCGCGGACGATCGAGGCGGCGGGCGAATGCCTCGAGGAGCTGAAGGAGGGCGACGGCAAACGGCTGCCGCTGGAGGAGGCGCTGGCGCGCCTGACGATGCCCGGCCCCGACCCCACCCTGGCCGAACTGGAAGCGCTCCGCCCGGGCGGCAAGGCCAAACCGCTGACCCCCTTCCGCGAGGCGCTGGAGGCGGCGATCGCCCGCACCGCCGAGGCAGGCGAGGGCGGCGTCGCGTACCGCCACCTGGCCGACCTCCTGCGCCTCTACACCGCCGCCTTCGAGCTGGCGAAGGAGCGCCGCGCCGGGATCGACTTCGAGGACCTGCTGATCCTCGCCGCCCGCCTGCTCGAGCGGGCCGAGATCGGCCAGGCCTACCGCGGCCGCTTCTCCCACCTGCTGGTCGACGAGTTCCAGGACACCAACCGCCTGCAGCTACGCCTGATCGAGGCGCTGCAGGGCCCGAAGTCCCAGCTCGTCGTCGTCGGCGACGAGCTGCAGTCGATCTACTCCTTCCGCCACGCCGACCTCGAGGTCTTCCGTCGCCGCCGCGAGCAGATCGACGCCGACCCCGGCGCCGAGCTGATGCAGCTCAGCGGCAACTTCCGTTCCCGTCCCGAGGTGATCGGCGCCGTCAACCTCTTCGGCGCCGCCCTGCTCGGTCCCGCCTACCGGCCGCTCCGCGTCGGCGCCCCGCCCGCCGAACCCGCCCCGCGGGGTCGCGGCCCGGCGGTCGAGCTTCACCTCACCGCCCGCGATGGCTGGGACGAGGACGGAATCGAGCTCGATCCGGCGATCGACGCCCGCACCCCGCTCAACTGCCTCGCCGAGACGCGCGCCCTCGCCGGCCGCCTGCGCGAGCTGCACGAGGCGGGGGTCGAGCGCGGCGCGATGGTCGTCCTGCTGCGTGCCTTCACCCACCTCGACGCCCACGAGGACTCGCTCGCCCGCGCCGGCCTGCGCCCCTACGTGGTCGGTGGCCGCGGCTACTGGTCCCAGCAGCAGGTCGCCGACGTCACCGCGCTGTTGCTGACGATCGCCAACCCGCTCGACGACGAAGCGCTCTTCGGCTCCCTCGCCTCGCCCGCCTGCGCGGTCGCCCCGGACACTCTCTGGCTGCTGCGCGCCGCCGCCGGGCGCCGCCGCCGCGTCTGGCCGGCGCTGGAGGCACTGGCCCTCGGCGGCGAGGCGGAGCTCGCCGCGCCGGAGCGCCTGGACGACATCCCGGCGGGAGAGCGCGCAATGCTCACCGAGTTCGCAACCCGTCTGGTGGGACTGCGGGCGCGCGCCCCGCGCCTCTCGCTGTCCGGGCTGATCGAGGCCGCGGTGACCGAGACCGGCTACGACCTGGCGACGCTGCTGCGGCCCGCGGGCGAGGCGCGCCTGGCGAACGTGCGCAAGCTCTCCCGCCTCGCGGCGGCCTATGAGGCGCGCGAGGGACGCGACCTGCGCGGGATGCTCGACTTCCTCGCCGCTCGCGCCGAGATCGACACCGAGGCGCAGGCCGCGACCGCCGCCGAGGGCCACGACGGCGTGCGGATCATGACCGTCCACAACGCCAAGGGGCTGGAGTTCGAGGTGGTCGCCGTGCCCGACCTCTCGCGCGGCCTGTTGGCCGGCGGGCGCCGCCCGGTGCTGGCGCTGGGACGCGAGCAGCCGCCGCGGGTCGGGCTCCAGTGGCGGCGCCTCGGACGCGCCTCGGTGAACCTCTACGACTACGGCGAGCTGATCGAGGCCGGCGAGGCGCGCGACGCCGAAGAGGGCCTGCGGCTCTTCCACGTGGCCGCGACCCGGGCGCGGGAGCGCCTGATCCTCAGCGGCGTGGTGCGACCGGAACCGCCGCGGGAGATGAAGCCGGGGACGGCGGTGATCGAGCGGCTGGTCGAGGCATTGGGGGTACCGCGGGACGAGGACACCGAGGTGACGGTGCCGCCGGCGGAGGCACGGCCGGGGCTCGAGGAGACGTTCCCGCCGAGCGAGATCGCGGTGCACGTGAACCTGCCCTCGCCCGAGCGGGCCGCTGAACTGCGCGACCTGCACCTCGATGCGGCGGCGGATCGACCGCTCGGGAGCGGGACGCCGCCGCTGGTCGAGCGCAAGCCGCCGATCGTGCCCAGCCGGCCGCTCTCCTACACCGCGATCTCGGCCTTCGAGGAATGCGGATACCGGTTCTACATGGAGCGCGTGCTCGGGTTGCCTGCTGCCGCCCAGGCGCCCACCCGTAATACCCCCTCCATTGGGCAATTAGGAGGGGGTATTACGGGTGGGCTTGCCGGCGCCGGGGATGAGGGACCTTCGGCGCGGGAAGAAAGGAGCGCGCGGGGGGCGGCGGTGCACGCGTTGCTGGAGTGGAGTCAGGCAAACGGGTGGACGGAGCCGAGTGCCGAGCTGGCGCGGCGCCACGCGCTTGCCGCCGGACTGGATCTGGGGACGGCAGAGGCCGAAGAGCTGCTCGGGCCGGTGGGGGATTGGCTCGGGTCGTCGCTACGGGCGGAGATCGCGGATGCCGTCCGGGCGCGGGCGGAGGTGCGGATCCTGCTGCGCGCGCGGGGGACCGTGCTGCGCGGATCGATCGACCTTTTGGTGGAGCGCGAGGGAGCGCCGCCGCTGGTCGTCGATTACAAGACGGACCGGCTCCGCGGCGAGGACCCGGCCGAGCGCGCGGCCCACTACGAGATCCAGCGCTCGATCTACGCGTTGGCCGCAGCGGAGAGTCTGGGCGCCGACGAGGTCGAGGTCGCCTACGTCTTCCTGGAGCGCGCCGACTCTCCGTCCCGAACGATCCTCACCCGCGCCGACATGGATGCCGGCCAGGCCCGCATCGACGCGGCCGTCGAGGCGATCAGCCGTGGCGACTTCGAGCCCGCCCCCGAACCCGAGCGCACCTGGGACCTCTGCCGAGGCTGCCCGGCCCTCGGGCGACTATGCAGCGGCCCGCCCGACGCACCTGCCTGAACGCGGTCGACTTTGACCCTGCCAGGGCAAGGTGAAAGTCGAGTGGGCGTCAGGAACTCGGACCGGCAGAGGAATCGAGGCGCGCCGCCAGTTCGTCCAAGTTCAGTTCCTTCAGGCCCTCGCCGACGGCGTCGAGCTCGCCGGCGCAGTAGTCGACCAGCTGCTTGCCCTCGGTGCAGAGGTCCAAGGTCTCGCGCAGCCCGGCCTGGCCGGAGTCGAGGCGGTCGATGATCTCCTCGAGGCGCTCGACGGCGGCCTCGTAGCTCGCGGGAGCTCCGTCAGTCACCTTGATCTCCTCCGGAGCCGGGTCGGGGATCAGCAGCGGTTCGGGCGTCGATTCGTCCATCGCTGAAGCGCAGGCTAAAGCGCCCCGCGGCGGTCGCGGCGCCGGCGCTGGTCAGCGCCTCGCCATCGACGGTCTCGGCGAGGGCGTAGCCGCGCTCGAGGGTCCGCTCGGGGTCATGGGCGCGCAATGCGACCGCCGCTTTGCGCAGGGCCTCGCGGCGCTGGGCCAGCGCGCGCTCCGAAGCCGTATCGAGAGCGGCACCGTGGCGCCGGCCCTTCTCCACCGCCCGCGCGGCGCGGTCGAGTGCCCGTCGCCGGGCGCGTCCCAGCACGACGCTCGCGATCCGACGCTGGAAGGCGCCCCGCTCGGCGAGCCCGCGTTCGGAGGCGGCGCGGATCTCGCGCGTTTTCTGGTTCAGGATCGTGCGCTGACGCTGCAGAGCCCGCGCCGGGCCGCGCGCCAGCGCCCCCAGGTGCCGTGCCCGGGCCCGGGTCGCCCCGTCCGCCCCGCGCCGCAGGCAGAGCGCCTGACGCCCCAGCTCGTGCCGGGCCAAGCGGCAGTCGAGCGGCACCGCCGCCTCGGCGGCGTGGGTCGGGGTCGAGCAGGCGACGGCGGCGACGTCATCGATCAGGGTCGAGTCGCGCTCGTGCCCGACCGCGCTCACCACCGGCACCCGCAGCATCGCCACGGTCCGGCACAAGGTCTCGTCGCATAAGGCCCAGATGTCGGCGAGGCTGCCCCCGCCTCGCGTCACCACGATCGATTCGATCTCCGGCCGCGCGGCAAGATCCTGCAGGGCCCGCGCGATCGCCGGCGCCGCGTGGCGGTCCTGCACCGGCGCGAACGCCCACACCACCGTCCCGCCCCAGCCGCGCCGCTCCAGCCCGGCGAGCAGGTCACGCCGCGCCGCGCCGCCTTCGGCGGTGACGACGCCGATCGTCTTCGGCAGCACCGGCCGGGCCAACTGCCCCTGCAGCTCGGTCAGACCCTCGGCACGCAGCTGGGCGCGGAGCGCCTCGAGGCGCGCCAGCAGGTCCCCTTCGCCGGCCAGCCGCACGTGGGTCGCGCGGAAGCAGAAGTTCGGCGATGCCGCCCCGCCGCCGGGGTAGTAGTCGAGCCCCCCGGCGATCACGACTTCCGCCCCGTCGCGGAGCGCTCCCTCCGGCAGGCCGGCCTTCTCGAGGTCGCTGAGCCAGATCGCGCAAGGCACCGCGCCCTCGCCGTCACGAAGCTCGAAGTAGGCCTGCACCTTGCTCCGACCCACACCGGTGACCTCGCCGATCAGCAGGACGCGCGGCCGTTCGCGCATCCAATCTTTGAGTTTCCTGGCGTAACGACCGACCGCGAACGGTCCGGGCAGGTCCGGTCCGGGCCGCGCGGGCGCGCCGAGCGAGATCTGAGGCTGATCCATCAGATCAGCCTAGAGCCGCCTCAGGCGGTCGCCTTCCAACGCTTGGCCCAGGCCTTCAGCTCGCGGATCGCCGGCTCGAGGTCCTCCCCGGTGGCGGTCAGCGAGTAGGTCACCCGCGTCGGCGTCCCGGCTTCGACCTCGCGTTCGACCAGGCCCTCGTCCTCGAGCTCGCGCAAGCGCTGCGAGAGCAGCCGATCGGAGAGCCCCGGCACGGCCTTGCCGAGCTCGCCGAAGCGCATCGGCCGCTCGGTCAGCGCACAGACGATCGCCCCGGTCCAGCGCTTGCCGATCAGCTCGATCGCCTCGTGGAACTGGGGGCAGACCTCGGTGCACGGCGCCGGACCCGCGGCGGTCGGGGCGGTCTGGGTGTGTGGCATGGCTTCCACCTCAATCGACCTTACTGAACGTAAGTCGTCGGCCGGCGATCTGGATCCCGGACGGGTTCAGCGCGTGCAGGGGCCGGTGTCGACTTCGGCGGTGGAGGCGTGCCGGATCGCCTGGCGCACCTGCTCGGCCGGGACGGCGAAGCCGCCGGTCGGGCCGCCGGTCGTCGCCGCGAAGACGACCCCGACCACCTCGCCCTCGCCGTCGAGCAGTGGCCCGCCCGAGTTGCCGCTGCGCACGTTGCCGCCGAGTGCGGTGATCGTCCGCTCGATCGGCCCGCGCCCGTAGGAGTCCTCGCTGATCACGTCGCGGGTTTCGCCGATCCGCGCCGGGGTCACGGCGTACGGCCCGTTCTCCGGATAGCCGAGCACCGCCGCGCCGGCGCCGACCGTTCGTTCGGCGTTGATCGGCAGCGTCGGCAGCTTCGAATCGATCCGCAGCAGCGCCAGGTCGTCGTCGGGGTGGTAGTAGACGGCGGTCGCGTCGAGCTCCACCCCGCTCTGCGTGGTCACCGTGGTGTCCTCGGCCCCCGCGATCACGTGCGCGTTGGTGACGATCAGATCCGGCCTCACCGCCCAGCCCGAACCCTCGATGCCGAGCCCGCAGGCGGTGCTCAGAACCCTGACCACGGAGCCGCTCGCGTCGATCACGCGCGGGTTTTCGGCGATCGCCGGATCGGGGGCCTTGATCGGCGTCGCCGGACCGGTGATCGAGGGGGCCGGATCGACCCGGTCGAGAACGTTCAGCACCCCGCCGGTCGGCGGCAACACGTCGTCGAGCCCGCGCAGGATCACCGAGTTCTGAACATCGGCGCGCAGCTGCGTCGTCCCCGGCGCATGCAGGGCGACGGCGCCGAAGATCCAGGCCAGCCCTAGCGCCACCGCGCCGATCAGCGCCGCGCCACCCGCCCCGTCGGCCCAATGCAGAACCGGATTGCGGACCACCCGCCGCCGCAGCGCCAGCGCCAACCCCTCCAACGCGACCGCCGCCAGGGCACCCACCAGGAGCGCCCCGATCGCCCCGCAGAGCGGCGCGTAGGGCGAGTTGCTGCCCTGCGAGAGGACCAGCGGCCCCAGCCGCGAGCCGAGGAAGGCTCCCACCGCGAAGCCACCGAGCGTGAGCGCGCCGACGATCAGCCCCTGGCGATACCCCCAGAGGGCAAGGGCGAGCGTGAAGGCGATGATCGCCCAATCCAAGACGGTCACGGGCCGAATACAAGCATGCAGCGGACCGCTCGATTACCTTTCCTGCGGTGAGCAGGCAGTCTCCCGATGACGAGCGTCGTAGACGACTGCTTACCCGAGCGCTCCCGCTGGGCGCCATCGCGCTGATCGCCTTCATCGTCGGCGCCGCCATGGGCGCCCCCGGTTCGCCCGAGAAGGATGCCGCCAACCGCTTCGCCGAAGCCTGGCAGGCCAGGGATTTCCCGGCCATGTACGCGGAGCTGAACGATGCCTCGCGGGAAGCGATCGGGATCAAGAAGTTCGCCTCCGAGTACCGCGAGGCGCGCGACGTCGCGACGATGCGCTCCCTGCAGGCGGACTCGCCCCAGGACTCCCGCTCCGAGGCCGGCGAGACCGTGGTTCCGGTGCCGCTGACGATCAAGACCGTCGCCTTCGGCGTCGTCCACGAAGACCTCGACCTGCCCTGGTCGGAAGGGGGCATCGACTGGGGGCCCTACCTCGTCTTCCCCGGCCTGCGCAAAGGCGAAAAGCTGGAAGCCGAAACCGAACTGGCGCCACGCGCCCCGATCCTCGCCGCCGACGGTACGCCGCTCGCCGAGGGCCCGGCCGACGAACGCGAACACCCGCTGGGGTCCTCGGCGATCGACGTCACCGGCGAAATCGGCGAAGCGACCGAAGAAGACGAGCCGCAGCTGGCGATGCGCGGCTTCCCGCCCGAAACCCCGGTCGGGATCAGCGGTCTCGAGCGGGCCTTCAACCGTCGCCTGGCGGGCAAGCCGGGCGGCAAGCTGCTGGCGGTCGGAGGGGGCGGCGACTCGCGCGTCCTCGCCGAAGGCAAGCCCACCCCCGGCGCCCCGGTGAAGACGACGATCGATCCCTACCTGCAGGAAACCGCGGTCGCCGCGCTGGCGGGCCGAGTAGGCGGCGTCGCCGTCCTCGACGCCAAGACCGGCGACGTGCGGGCGATGGCGGGCCAGGCCTTCTCCGCCCCCCAACCTCCCGGCTCGACCTTCAAGATCGTCACCACGGTCGCCGCGTTGGAAAAAAAGCTGGTCTCGCTCGACGACGAATTCGAAATCACCGACGGGATCAACGTCGGCGGCCGCTTCATCGAAAACGCCAACGGCGAGTTCTGCGGCGGCACCTTCCGCCAGGCCTTCGCCGAGTCGTGCAACGCGGACTTCCTGCCGCTCGGCCCGCAGATCGGCAACACGACGATGGTCGAAACGGCGGAAAAGTTCGGCTTCAACGCGCCGCCGACGCTCTACGCGCCCTCGATCGCGAAGGAAGTCGAACCGGCCGAATCGACGATCCCGGCCGAGATCGGCGAAGAAGTCGACCTCGCGGTCTCGGCGATCGGCCAGGGCGAAGTGCTGGCGACGCCGCTGCAGATGGCCAGCGTCGCCCAGACGATCGCCAACGACGGGGTGCGGATGCCGACCTCGGTGGTGCGGACGAAGAAACTGCGGCCGACGATGAAGCCGGTCCGCGTGATGTCCAAGAAGACCGCGGCGGAGCTCACCGAACTGATGACCGGCGTGGTCACCGAAGGGACCGGGACCGCCGGGGCGATCGCCGCGGGGCAGGTCGCCGGCAAGACCGGCACCGCCGAACTCGGCCAGGTGGTGGAAAGCGAAGAAGGCGAAGAAGAACTCCCGGAAGGCGAAGAAGCGACCCCGCAGCACCGCAAGGACGCCTGGTTCTCCGCTTTCGCCACGGTCGAGAAGCCGAAGCTGGCAATCGGCGTGCTGCTGATCGAAGCCGAAGCGGCGGGCGGCGAAGTCGCCGCCCCGATCGCCTCCCAGGTCCTCAGCGCCGGCTACGAATAGCGGCCTTGCGGCGGCGCTAGAGGTCTAGTCTCACGGTCCCCGATTCCTTCGGCGGACCGGGGATGTGGAGGAGAAGCGGCCGGTTGGCCGAGACTTCTTCGGGCACTTCGAAGATCACCACGGAGCCCTGGATCGGCCCGCTCGAGGCGGTCGTGTCGAGTTCCGGGATCCATTCGTTTTCCGTCACCTGACCGCCGAACGGGAAAGCGAATTCGCTTTCGTTTTCGATCGCTTCGAACTTCTGGCCGTCGGCGTCGGTGATCGTAAGTTCGTTGACCAGGCCCAGCGTTTCGTGCGTGGGGTTCTTCACCTGGAGGAAGACGCCGAAGTAGTTGTTTTCGTCCTGCGCCGGTTCGAGGCCCTTCAGGTAGGCCGCGTCCTCGTTGTCGTTCGGGTTCAGGTAGCGGGAGAAGATCACCGAGTACTTGAGCCCGCCGACCTTGACCACTTCGCCCTCTTCGACTTCGCGCGGGTCGCCCGAACCGCAGGCGGTGACGCCCAGGGCCAACACCGCCAGCATCAGAGCGGCGAGCAGGGGCATGGCGAGTTTGCGGCGGTCGGTGAACATCGGCGGCGGGGACTCTATTACGGGATGCCGGTCGCGTAGCGGTTCCCCCCGGCGACGGCGATCCGCTCGCCCCCGGGTCCTTCCGCCTCGAGGATGTCGCGCAGGCGCTCCAGCGCACGCTTCCAGCCTTTGCGCTGGAAATGAGCGCCCCAACTGAGGCTCTCGACGAGTTTGTCGATGTGTTCCTTGGGCGCCGTCCAGTGGGTCAGGCGCACCAGCGTCATCCCCGCCCGACCCGGCTCGATCTCCCACACGGTGGTGGTCGGGATGCGGTTGGAACGGCCGCCGGCGCCCCGCTCCTCGATCTTGAACGGCTCCTCCAGTGCGACGATCGTGGTGTCCTCCCAGGGCGAGCGCAACGGCGCCTCGACCCGGAACCGCGCCCCGGCGCCTTCCCCGCGCGCCTCGATCCGCGTCAGATGGAAGTCGGTGAGGAAATGGTCGGTGAAGGTGGGACGGCGGGCGAGGTCGGAGATGAGCTCAAACGCTGCCTCGCGCGAGGCGTCGACTTCGATCTCGGCGCTGATCGGACCCATCGGCGGGCCATCTTATTGATTGTGGCCCCGGCTTTGCCGCCCCGGCCCGCCGTAGGATCATCTCGGGTGAACGCCGTGCCGAATCCGATCGAACCACCGCCCGGGGGCGACCAGCCACCGATCTCGCTCGCCGCCGAGCGCGCCCGCGCCCAACTCCACGAGGAGATCGAGCGGGTCCGCGCCGGGGTCGAAGAGATGCTCACCGAGCAGAGCGCCGCCGGGGCCGAGGACGAGGCGCTGCGCCGCGAGCTCGACGCCCTGCGCGAGGACACCCGCCTCTACGTGAAGAAGCGGACCAAGCGCACCGAGCGCAAGCTCGACCGTCGCATCGGCGGGGTCGAGGCGCGGACCGAAGAGCTGGCGCGGCGGATCGACCAGGTCGAGGCCGAGCGCGCCGCGGCCGAGGTCCGCATCCACACCGCCACCGAGCAGATGCTCGACGGGCTGTTGCGCGAGCTGCGCACGATCGCCGAGCTGTTCGCCGATCGGCCCGGCCGGTCCCGCGACAGCCGGTCCTGAGGGCTCCCCTCCCCACCACCGTCCTCGACCCCTACTCGGTGGAGACCGACGGGTCGGCCTGCACCTTGTGCGGCACGACCATGAGGAAGTTGCTCGTCGCGTCCTCGGCCAGCCCCAGCATCCGCTCGGCCTCCTCGTCCTGGCCGGTGGCGCGTAATTCGTCGGCGTAGCCGGAGAGCAGCTCGTCGATGTCGACCCAGGCCTCCGCATCGAGGTCCTTCAGCTCCACTTTGGCGCCCTCGCCGAGCCGCCGTTCGATCGCCGCCGGGTCGATCCCGAAGGCGTTGAAGCGGACGTAGATCCGGCCGCCGGTCATCCCGGCGCAGGCCCAGGGGCCGAGGTCGCCGAGCACGATCGCCCGCCCCGAGGTCATGTACTCGAAGGCGAACCCCTTGGCGTTGGCGCGGTCGACGATGCAGCCGCGCGCGTCGTCCAGGTCGTGCGCGGGCTCGCCGCCCAGCACCACGTCGGCGCCGGAGAGACGGATGCAGAAGCGCGAGTCGGCCGAGCCCTGGACGTAGAGCCTGCCCCGCTGGGCGCCGTAGGCGAAGGACTTGCCGACCGAGCCGTTCAGCCGCCTGCCGTCGCGCCCCTTGCCCTTGAGGATCGCGATCGTGCCTCCCAGCATCGCCTTGCCGACGCCGTCCTGGGCGCCGCCCTCGACCCGCAGCGCCACCCCGTAGGAGTTGAACGCGCCGAGACCCTGGCCGGCGACCGAGCCGCCGTTGAACTCGAGGCCGGCAAGGACCTCGTCGCTCGGCGCCGGGCCGTCTTCGAAGATCCGCGAGCGGGCGATCGCGCCGGAGAGCTCGGTGCCGAGCACCCGGTCGTTGGCGTCGGTCGGGCGCGGGAACTCGCTGCGCAGGGGAACGGTGTCACCGCCCAGGATGGCCGGCGCCAGGCTGGCGATCTCCGCCGAGGCCGCCTTCGCCTCCATCCGGATCGGTCGGGCGACCACGAGGCCCGCCTCGGCGCGGGTGTCGAGCGCCTCCTCGGCGACCGGCAGGTCGAGCGGCTGGAGGTCGAGATACTCCTCCAGCGGCGAGATCAGCGGCGTCAGGTCGATCTTGTCCTCCATCGCCACCTGCTCGAGCAGGTCGTAACGCCCGACCAGGTCCTGGGCACGGGTGTAACCGAGCGAGGCGACCACCTCTTTGACCTCCTCCCCCATCGCGGTGAAGAAGCGGGCGCAGCTCGCGGCCGCGCGGTCGATCTCCTGGGGGGTGAACTTCTTCAGGCCGTGCTCCTGGGCCTGCTCGATCGTCTCGATCTGGGTGGCGATGCCGACGTGGCAGGTGTCGAGCTGACAGCCGCGGCAGATCGTGCAGCCGAGGCTGACCATCGCCAGCGTGCCGAACCCGACCCGGTTGGCGCCGAGGCAGTGCAGCTTGACGATGTCGTGGCCGGTCCGATAGCCGCCGTCGGCCCAGATCTCGACCCGGTTGCGGAGCCCCGCCTCCATCAGCGCCTGATGTACCGCGCGGGTGCCGATGTCCGAGGGCAGGCCGACGTGCCGGAGCGCATGCTGGCGCGCCGCGCCGGTGCCTCCCTCGAAGCCCGACAGGGTGATGATGTCCGCCCCCGCCTTGGCGATGCCGAGGCCGATCGTGCCGATGTTCGGCACCACCGGCACCTTGACCGACACCCGCACGTCCGGGTTGACCGTCTTCAGCTCGTCGATCAGCTCGGCCAGGTCCTCGATCGAGTAGAGGTCGTGGTTGTTGGAGGGCGAGATCAGGTCGGTCCCCGGTGCCGCGTTGCGGGCCGCGGCGACCTTCTCGGAGACCTTCTTGCCGGGCAGGTGGCCGCCCTCGCCGGGCTTCGCCCCCTGGCCGATCTTGATCTCGGCGACGTAGGAGCTGTTGACCATCTCGGCGGAGACGCCGAAGCGCCCGGAGGCGATCTGCTGGCCGCGCCAGTTGCGGTAGCGGCCGTACATGTCGCGGATCTCCCCACCCTCGCCGTTGATGCAGAGGATGTTGGTCGCCTTGGCCGCGTCGGCGTAGGCGCGGAACGCCGGTTCCGACTGCGAGCCGAAGCTCATCGAGGAGATCACGATCGGGTAGTCGTGGTGGCCGACGCCGGCGTCGACGGTGCTCGGGTCGACCGGGTCGCGATCTCCCTTCAGCGCCATGATGTGGCGCATCGAGATCGGGCTCTGCCGCTCCAGGTCACGGACCTTCTGCGAGTAGTCGGCATAGCTGCCGGACCCGTTCGCGGTCGCGATCGCGAACTTGTAGACCTTCGGGTAGAAGCGGAACGTCTTCGCCGGTTTGGCCGCCTCGTCGGCGCCGCAGAGTGCCCGAGAGCGCTCGTCGGTATCGGCGTCGAGCTCGGCGAAACCGGTGCCGCCGCCCGCGTCGGTCGCCGCGAAGGCCTTGGTCTGGAAGATCTCGGCCAGCTCCGGCTTCACCCCGATCGAGGAGAACTGCCGCGCGTAGCCGCGCACCTCGTGGATGCCGATCGTCGAGATCACTTTCTCGATCCCCTTGGTCAGCGCCGCGCAGAGGTTGTTGACGTCGGACTCGTAGTCCTCGACGCAGATCACTTCGACCATCACGTACGGGCAGACGCCGTTGGCGCCCAGCCCCAGGGCCAGCATCGTGTCGTGGACGTTGCGGATCGCCGCCGAGCGCAGGACGATCCCACAACGGCGGCGCAGGTTCGTTTCGCCCCGCGCGACCTTGAACTGCTTCAGCGCCTGGTCGACCGCCGAGGTCGCCAGATGGGGATCTAGATAACGGCGCTCGCCATCGTAGACGGTGCGGTCGGTCAGCACCAGCAGCTCGGCCCCGTTGCGGACCTTCTTCACCGCCTCGTGCCCGATCCGCCGGATCGCCCCCGCCGTCGCCTCCGACTCCAGTAGCGAGATGTCGACCGCGGCCGCCCGTCCGCGGAACTCCTCCCACAGATCCTCCAGCAGGTAGGTCTGGTTGTCGCGGGCGATCTTCCGATAGGTCGAGTCGGCGAGCGGCGCCAGCCCGTGGTGCCCGCCGAGGATCACCGGGAAGGCGGTTTCGACGGTCGCCGTGTCTTCGGCGGCGGAGTCGATCGAGGGCCGTCGGCCGAACAGCGTGCGGGTGGAGAAGTGCTCGAGCTCGCGCTCACGGTCGAGGGCCGGGTTGGTGACCACGGCGACGGTCTCCTTGAAGTAGTCGGCGAGGTTCTGTCGCTCCGGCGAGAGTGCCGCCAACGGCCCGTCATAGCCCAGCGAGCCGATCGGCTCGGCTCCGTTGGAGGCCATCTGCTGGACCAGTTTGATGTCGTCGCGCTGCCAGCCGAAGCCCGCCAGGATGCGGTCCTCGACCTTCACGGGCTCGGCCGGGCCGGCTTCCGAGTAGCCGGGGACCTCGCCTCCCTCGAGCGGCCCACCGGTCTGCAGCGCGCGCTCGTACGGACCGACCGCGTCGACGCCGTTGCGAGCCAGCCAGCGGTCGCGGACGATCCGCAACATCTCCGCGTGCGGGTGGAGCGACGAGCTGCGGGCGACGCGGTCGATCGTCACCATCGCCTTCTCGCCAGGTGCCATCGGCTGCGGCTCGGAGACCATCTCGTGGACCGAGATCACCCCGGGCTCGGAGCTGAAGACGTGGTCGGTCTCGGTCTCCACCTTCCACAGCGGGCGGAGCCCCATGGCGTCGGCGGAGAAGACGCATTCGTCGCCGTGGCGGGCGATCAGCGCCACCGGCCCCTGGGCGAACGGGCCCATCGCCTGGTGCAGGTAGAGGTAGAAGCTCTGCAGCTCCTCCGGCAGGCCGCGGATCTCGGCGACGATCGGCGGCAGGATCATCTCCATCGCCTCGGCCAGCGAGAGGCCCTCGCGGCTGACCATCGTGTCGATGGTCAGGTTCAGGTCCTGCGAGTCCGAGGCGCCCGGCTCGATCTGGACCGCCAGCATCTTCGCCTCCTGGCGCAGCTGTTCGATCGTGTTGATCTCACCGTTGTGCCCGAGCAGCGAGAACGGCTGCACCCGCTTGAACGAAGGCCAGGTGTTGGTCGAATAGCGGTTGTGGCCGAAGGCGGCGACGGTCTCGAAGCGCCGGTCGGCGAGATCGGGGTAGTAGGCGGCGAGCACCGTGGGCGCGCCCATCACCTTGTAGACGCAGGTGGTGCCGGAGAAGGAGGGGACGTGGACGCCGAGCTTGCGCTCCAGTTCGAGCAGCAGCTCGAAGACGACCGCGTCGCGGCGCGCCGCCTCGGTGACCAGGCCGGCGAGCTGCCAGAACACCGGCTCCTCCTCGCGCGCGGTCGGGCCGAGCGCGGTCGAGTCGGTCTGGTCGACCCGCTCGGCAAGGATCCGGAAGCCCCCCGCGGCGAGCAGCTCGCGGGCGTCGTGCTTGACCTTCTCCACGTCCTGGGAGCGCTCGATGAAGACGTGGGCGACGGCGAAGGCGTCATCGAGGGCCAGCGCCGGGTCGTGCCTGCCGGCGCGCACCTCCTCGGCCCAGATCTGCCGCGGAAGGTCGAGCATCAGGCCGCAGCCGTCCCCCTCGCCGTCGACGTTGCCTGCCCGGTGGAGCATCTTCTGCAGCGCCGGGATCGCCCGCTCGATCGGCTCGTGACCGGGGGTCGCGTCCTTGCGCACGGACGCGTAGATCGCGCAGGCATCGTTCTCTTCGACGCTCGGCGGGGACACCAGCGGCTTGTAGGGACGGTCCCACGCGTAGCGCTCGGGACCGGTCTCACGACTGGGCATACCTGACCTCCCGGAATCCGCGCCTTCTTCGAGCGGGCGCGCGACGGGTTTACGGGTACCCAGAACTATAGAGGCGGGCCAAAGCCCGCCTCGTCATCTCTCAGCTGCTCCAGGAGGGTTCGTAGGCGTCCGCCACCAGCACCTTCTGCTTGCCGCCGCCGAAGGGCACGGTGACGACCTTCGGGTGCGGATCGCCGCCGAAGCCGAGCCCGGCGGTGCCGAGCACGGTCCTCCCGTCAGGCGAGATCGCCGCCCCGACGATCCCGGTCTCCGGGTTGTCGGTCAGCGCCTTTTCCGCGCCGGTCACCATGTTCACGGCGACCGCGTAGCTCTGGTCCTGGCCGCCGAACTCGGTCAGCAGCCGGTTGCCGTCTTCGGAGAAGCCGAGCGGACTCAGGCCCTGGGCGAACGGGTTGACGTCGGTGTGGGTGACCTGGCTGATCCGCTGCTCTTCTTCGTTCATCACGAAGAGCTGGTTTGCGGGCCCATATTTGCGCGACTTGGCGCCGAGCTGGCGAGCGAAGACGATCTGCCCGGTCGGGCCCCAGAGCGGGTAGACCGAGTTCCGGTCGTGGCTCAGCTTCACAGTCTTGCCGGATTCGATCGAGTACTTGAAGATGTCGCTCTTCGGCGGATAGTCGGGCGAGTTCGAGACGCCGTAGACGATTTCGTCGCTTGCCGGCGAGAAGCTCACGCCGTTGAAGTAGCCGCTGCCGACCTTGATCCGCCTGCCGTTGGCGACGTTGATGATCATCAGCGTCGCCTTGCCGTCGAGCGGGCCCTTGAGTGCCGCGATCATGGTCGAGTCCGGCGACCAGGCGAAGACGAAGCTTTCCCGCCAGGGGTTCATCAGCCGCTGGCCCTTGCCCAGGGAGACCGAGTAGAGCCGCATTTCGGCACCGCTCCCGGTTTCCTTTTCGTAGATCACCGTTTCACCGTCAGGCGAGATGTGGGCGTTGCGGCCGAGGCCGATCTGGTGGGCGCCCTTGCCGTTGTCTTCGGCGTAGTAGACGTGCGGCTTCTGGAAGCCCTTGCTGTAGGTCAGCGTGGCGCCGGCGGTGCCGGGCAGCACCAGCAGGGCGACCAGGGCGAGCAGGGTGGCAGGCAGCTTCAGCTGCGAAAAGGTAGGCATGGAGGCGACTTTAATGCGGCCGGCGGGCATCCGGCTCAGCCGCCCCAGGAGGGCGAGAAGCCGCCGCGGACGAGGATCTTCGGCTTGCCACCCTTGTAGGGCACCGAGGCGATCTTCAGCTGCGAACCGGGCCCTTCATAGCCGCCCAGGTAGCCGAGCACGGTCTTGCCGTCCGCGGTCAGGTCGACGCCGACGAAGCCGGTCTCGGTGTTGCCGGGGCTGAGCGATTTTTCCGCACCCGTCTTCGGGTTCACGGCGACCGCGTAGCTGGTGTCCTGGCCGCCGAACTCGGCCAGCAGCTGCTTCCCCGACGCCGACCAGGCGGTCGGGAAGAGCCCCTGGGTGAGCGGGTCGACCTTGGTGTGGGTGAGCCGCTTCACGCCTTTGCCGTTGGCGTTCATCAGGAAGAGGTCGTTTTTCGGCCCGTACCGGCGCTGCTTGGCGCCGAGCTGCTTGACGAAGACGATCTGGCCGGTCGGCCCCCAGAGCGGCCAGCCGGAGACGTGGTCGTGGGTCAGCGGCGAGGTCGAGCCGCCGGCGGCTGGGACCCGGACCAGATCGGTCTTCGGCGGGTAGGAGAGTTCGTCCACCTGCAACCCGAAAACCACTTCGCTGCCGTCGGGGGAGAAGCTGATCCCGTTGAAGTAGCCGCTCGCGATCCGGGTCTGCCTCCCGGTTTCGAGGTCGACCACGGCGAGGGTGCGCTTGCCGAGCTCCCCGCCCCGCAGTGCCGCCACCTTGGTCGAATCCGGGGACCAGGCGAAGGAATAGCTTTCCCGCCAGGGCGAGAAGATCGTCTTCGTCTTGCCGGTGGCGACGTCGTAGAGCTTCATTTCCGGGCCCTTGCCCTTGCCGCCTTCCCGTTCGAAGACGACCAGGTCGCCGTCCGGCGAGACTTTCGGGTTGGAGCCCGCGCCGATCGCCTTCGCGCCCTTGCCGGTGTCGTTCTTGGCGACCCAGATGTGCGGGTGGAAGACGTTGGTGCTGTAGGCGAGGGTCGCGCCGGCGGCGGCCGGCGCGACCAGCAGGGCCGCGACGACGAGGAGAAGGACGGGGGTCAGCTTGGACTTCGACGGGTTCGGCATCCGCCGACCCTAAAGCTCCGGAACGTCGGCGCCTAGGGGTTCGAACGGCAGCCGTTTCACCTCGGCCCAGCCCTCGGCGCGGGCCTTCAGCGCCGCGGCGACGGCTCCCGCTTCCTCCCAGGTGGTCCAGACCAGGACGGTGGGCCCGGCGCCGGAGATCGTCGCCCCCAGCGCCCCCAGCTCGGCGGCCGCGTCGACTATCTCCATCGACCGCGGGTAGAGGTCGCGCCGGCGCGGCTGGTGGATGCGGTCGTGGAGGCCGCGGCCGACCAGATCGAGGTCCGCGCTCCGCAGCCCCAGCACCAGCAGCGCCGCGGCGGAGACGTTGGCGACCGCGTCGACGAGTGGCAGCTCGGCCGGGATCGCCTCGCGCGCCTTCCGGGTCGACACCTCCTCCGCCGGGATCACCACGACCCCCTCCAGCCCCTCCGGTGGATCGAACCGCGCCGCGAACGGAGCGCCTTCGGCCGCGCACACCACGAAACCCCCGTAGATCGCGGCGGCGACGTTGTCGGGATGGCCCTCGATCTCGGTCGCCCGGGCCAACAGCTCCTCCCGGGTCAGCGCCAGCTCGAAGAGATGGTCGGCGGCGACGAGGCCGGCGACGATCGCCGCCGCGCTCGAGCCGAGCCCACGCGCCAGCGGGATCTCGCTGCGCAGCCGGAAGGTGATCCCGTCCGCCGGGTGCAGCGTCTCGAACGCGCGCACGAGCAGGTTCTCGCGTCCGGTCGGCACGTCCAGGCCACCCGGCTCGAACCCGTACTCGCCCGTCTCCTCGACCTCCAGCTCCAGATGCAGCGCCACCGCGGCCGCCATCGCGTCGTACCCCGGCCCGAGGTTGGCCGAGGAGGCGGGGACGCGGACAAGTCGACGGCGGGCGGTCATCAGAGGAGGATCTCGCCCCCATTGTGTTGGAAATCGACGACCCAGCGCGCCAACAGCGGATCGACCGGCAGCCACAGGTCGTCCAGGCGGCGGATGTGCCCGGCGTGGGCGAGCGCCTCGCGGGCGTGCTGAGCGCCGCCTTTCGAGAGGTTGAACCGCTCCAGCGTGCGCGCCCCGAAGACCGGCTCGCCGATCGCCAGGGCGGTGAACACCGCCCGCTCCTTCACCTCGAGCGCGTCCCAGGTCGCTCGCAGGGCGTCGTCCTGTTCGAAGAAGGTGTCGCGCAGCGCCGCCTGCCAGCTCTCGGCGTCGGCCACCCCGCGATCGGGCGTGTTCTCCCAGAGGTGATGGGCGAGCAGCATCGTCCGCTGCGGGTGGCCCGCGGCGAGGTCGAGCAGGGGTTCGATCGCCGGCCCGACCTCGCGGCCGGTGGCGGCGAAGCGCTCGCCGACGTGTTCGACGATGTCGCCGTCCCGCAACGGATCGAGTGGCAATGAGCGCGCCTGCCCGAAGAACGGCCGCTCGTGGGCGCCGAACAGCTGCGCCATCAGGCCCGGGTGCGACCCGGCGAACAGGTAGCTCGCCGCGTCCCCGTGGCGCTGGATCTTGCTGCGGAAGAGCCCGTCGATGCCCGGGTCCACGGCGAGCAGCGCCTGGAACTCGTCGAAGGCGACGAGCGTCCGCTTCCCGGTCCGCTCGTACAGGCGCACGGGCAGGTCGAGAAGGCCCGTCAACCGGAGCCCGACCCCTTCCTCCAACTGGGGATGCGAGCCGAACCGCACCCCCGCCGCGCCGACGCTGATCCCGGGCCGCAGCGTCTGGATCACCGCCCGGGCGACCCGTTGGGGCCCCGGCCGCAGCTTCGCGTAGCCGTCTTCGAGCCTGCCCGCGACGTCGAGCCGGGAGAGCACGCCGTAGAAGTCGACCTCGACGAAATTCATCCCCGCCTTCTCGGCCTCGACGCCGAGCCTCCGCAGCAGGCTGGTCTTGCCGTAGCGCCGCGGGGCGGAGAGCCGCACCGCGTGGCCGCCTTCGGCCAGTCTCAGCATCTGCTCCGTCTCCCGATCGCGGTCGATCAGGTCCTCGGCGGCCACGGGCCGATTGAAGACGAAGGGATTGAGCTGGTCCATGTACTGTATTACCGTACCAGACAGTACGGCATCACAATACCAAGAAGTACTGTACTACCGAACTAGTCGTCGAAGACGGCGCGCTCCACCTCGGCGAGATCGTTCTCGCAGCTGATCACCGGCGGCGCTTTGCCGATCGCCGTGTCGGGATCCTTGAGGCCATGACCGGTGAGGACGGCGACGACGGTCTCCGGCTTCGCGTCGCCCTCCACCGTCGGCAGGCCGTGGGCGAGCAGGCCGGCCACCGAGGCGGCCGAGGCGGGCTCGCAGAAGACGCCGACGCAGGAGGCGAGCCAGTGGTAGGCGTCGATGATCTGCTCGTCGGAGACGGCGGCGACGCGACCGCGCGAGGTGGTGAAGGCGGCCATCGCCTCCTCCCAGCGGGCCGGGTTGCCGATCCGGATCGCCGAGGCGACCGTCTCCGGGTGCTCCACCGGTTTGCCGGTGACCAGCGGCGCCGCGCCCGCGGCCTGGAAGCCATAGAGGATCGGCGCCGTCTCCATCTCCTGAAACCCCCGCCAGTAGGCGGTCACGTTGCCGGCGTTGCCGACCGGGATCGCCAGTGCGTCGGGGGCCTTGCCGAGCTCCTCGATCACCTCGAACGCCCCCGTCTTCTGCCCTTCGATCCGGTAGGGGTTGACCGAGTTGACCAGCTCGATCGGGTGCTTCTGGGAGAGCTCGCGGACGATCCGCAACGCGTCGTCGAAGTTGCCTTTCAGCGCCACCACCCGCGCCCCGTGCACGAGCGCCTGGGCGAGCTTGCCGATCGCGATCTTCCCCTCCGGGACGATCACCGCGCCGCGCATCCCGGCGCGCGCGGCATAGGCGGCGCAGCTCGCCGCCGTGTTGCCGGTCGAGGCGCAGATCACCGCCTCCGCCCCGCGCCCCTTCGCCCGCGAGACCGCGACGGTCATGCCGCGGTCCTTGAAGGAGCCGGTCGGGTTGGCACCCTCGAACTTGAGGAACACCTCGGCGCCGACGCGTTCGGAGAGCCGCGGCGAGGGGATCAACGGGGTCGATCCCTCCTGCAGGGAGACGATCGGATCGCCGGGCTCCAGGTTCAGGCGATCGCGGTAGCGTTCGATCAGCCCCCGTTCCGGCACCTAGAACTGCTCCTCGATCACGTGGATCGAGCGGGCGGGACTGCGCAACTCGCCGAGCTCGTTCAGTGCTTCGACGGCGCGCACGAAGCGCGACTCGAGGCACTCGTGCAGCACCATCACGAGCCGTGCGTCGTCGCCGATCCCACGCTGGACGACGCTCTTCACCGAGACGTCGTGCTCGCCGAGCACGGTTGCGATCCGGGCCAGCACCCCGGGCCGATCGGCGACCTCGAGGTGCAGGTAGAAGCTCGAGGGGACGTCGGCGACGATCGGCAGCTCGGTGCGGGTCTCGTGCACCGGGGCGTCGCCGGCGAGGATCGAGACGACGTCGCCGAGCACCGCGCTCGCCGTCTGCAGGCCGCCGGCGCCGGGCCCGGAGAGGGTCACCTCGTTGATCGCGGGCGCCTGGATCATCACCGCGTTGAAGGCGCCCTCGATCGGTGCCAGCGGGTGGCCGGAGTAGAGGAAGCAGGGGAAGACGCGGACGCTGATCGCCTCGCCGCGTCGCTCCGCCACGCCGAGCAGCTTCAGCGAGAGGCCGAGCTCCTTGGCGAAGGCGAGGTCGTCGGGCTGGATCGCCTCGATCCCCTCGTAGGCGACCTCCGACAGCGTCACCGGGGTATGGAAGGCAAGCCGCGCGAGGATCGCCATCTTCGCCGCCGCGTCGGCGCCGGAGACGTCGTCGGTCGGGTCCGCCTCGGCGTAGCCCAGCTCCTGGGCGCGGGCGAGGACGTCGTCGTAGCCGGCCCCGGTCGAGGCCATCTCGCTGAGGATGAAGTTCGTGGTGCCGTTGACGATCCCGTAGACCTTCTCGATCTCGGTCGCGGCGAAGCCCTCCTGGATCGTGCGGACGATCGGGATCACCGCCGCGACCGCCGCCTCGAAGCGCAGCTCCACGCCGCTCTCGCGGGCGACCTGGAAGAGCTCGTCGCCATGCTGGGCCAGCAGCTGCTTATTGGCGGTGATGAAAGGTCTTCCGGCGCGCATCGCCGCGATCGCGTACTCGCGCGCCGGTTCGGTCCCGCCCATCAGCTCGACCACCAGGTCGGAGCGCTCGAGGATCTCGGCGAA
>Ga0134125_10001940_pt1 | contig 24935 bp, 12 predicted proteins | sample KB31751_FD_96464 | JGI IMG/M metagenome (GOLD analysis project Ga0134125, IMG submission 96464) | Terrestrial soil microbial communities with excess Nitrogen fertilizer from Kellogg Biological Station, Michigan, USA - KB3-175-1 | ecosystem: Environmental > Terrestrial > Soil > Unclassified ...
CGCAGCGTATCTCGGCATGAAGCCGAGCACGGCCACCAGTGCCGCTGACTCACGTCCGCCGGTTCAACTCGACGCGAATCACCCCAGGACGGGCGACTGTGGCCAGTGCCACGATACCGCCACGTTCGCCGGCAATGTGGTCAGGCCAGCGAATCACATTCCGACGAGTGCGCCGTGTGCGCAGTGCCACACCACACCGGGCAGCTACGCGCTCTATTCGGTCACCGGCACACACCAGGGGGTCACCAACTGTCTCAGCTGCCATGGCCCGACCGTCGCGACGACGTTTGCCAACATCACCATCACCACCACGCCGGGAAACCACATCCCGATCGGCGCTCTCGACTGCAGTGGTTCAGGCTGCCACGGCACGGCCAACGTCAGCACCGGTGGCTTCAGGCTCGGCACCGCCAGCATCAATGCGCCGACCCTGACGGTCGCGGGTCACGCGACCGCCGCCGGCGCAGTGTCTGCCTGCCAGACCTGTCATGAATCCGCCCCCTATCTCGGCATGATGCCGAGCACGGGCGCGGCCGCCGGGGATTCGCGGCCGTCGAGCGTGCTCGATGCCGCACACCCGGCGACCGGTGACTGCACGGGCTGTCACAGCACTACCCCGACGTTCGCTCTGAACGTGACGGGCGGCGCCAAGCCGGCCAATCACATCCCGACCAATGCCCCGTGCGCGCAGTGCCACACCAACCCCGGCAACTACGCGGTGTATTCGGTCACCGGCACACACCAGGGAGTCACCAACTGTCTGAGCTGCCATGGCCCGACCGTCGCGACGACGTTTGCCAACATCACCATCACCAGCACGCCGGGAAACCACATCCCGATCGGCGCTCTCGACTGCAGTGGTTCAGGCTGCCACAGCACGGCCAACGTCAACGCCGGCGGCTTCAAGATCGGCACCGCGAATATCAGCACACCGACCCTCACTGTCGCCGGCCACACCACGGTCGCCGGTGCAGTCGCCAGCTGCCAGACCTGCCACGAAGCTGCGCCGTACCTGGGAATGCTCGCGAGCACCGCCACCACCGCCGCTGACTCGCGGCCCTCAGCGGCGCTGGATGCGACCCATCCGACCACGGGCGACTGCGGCGGCTGCCACGTCACGAGCCCGACGTTCGCCAGCAACGTGGTGGCAGGCACCAAGCCTGCAAATCACATCCCCACCAACGCGCCGTGTGCCCAGTGCCACACGACGCCCGGGAACTTTGCCGCCTACTCGGTTACCGGTACCCATCAGGGGGTCACTGCGTGCCTGAGCTGCCACGCTCCGAGCGTCGCGACGACCTTCGCCAACATCACGATCGTAACGACCCCGTCCAACCACATGCCGATCGGCAGCCTCGATTGCAATGGCTCCGGTTGCCATACCATCACCAACGTGAACGCCGGCGGCTTCCGGCTCGGCGCCGCAAGCATCAACGCGCCCACCCTTACCGTGACCGGCCACACGACGGTGGCGGCAGCAGTAGCCAGCTGTCAGACCTGCCATCAAAGCGCCCCCTACGTGGGCATGATCGCGAGCAGCAACACGACCGCCGGCGACTCGCGGCCGTCAGCCACGCTGGATGCCGCGCACCCCGCCAGCGGCGATTGCAACGGTTGCCACACTACGACGCCTGTGTTCGCCACCAATCAGACCGGCGGCAGCGCCAAACCCGCCAACCACATCCCGACGAACGCGCCGTGCGCGCAATGCCACACCAGCGCCGGCAACTACGGGGTGTATTCGGTCACCGGCACCCACCAGGGCATCACTGGTTGTCTCACCTGCCACGCACCGGCGGTGGCCGGAACGTTTGCCAACATCAAGATCGTAACGACGCCGAGCAACCACATCCCGATTGGCAGTCTCGATTGCAACGGCTCAGGCTGCCACACGACCGGCAACGTCAATGCCGGCGGGTTCAGGATCGGATCGGCAAACATCAACACTCCGACGCTGACGGTAGCCGGTCACACCACGGTGGCCGCCGCGGTCACGACCTGCCAAACGTGCCACCAGAGCGCTGCCTACGTCGGCATGATCGCCAGTACCGCGACCGCCGCGGGTGACTCGCGCCCCTCGAGCGCACTTGATCCCAGCCATCCCGCCACCGGTGACTGCAACGGGTGCCACACGACGACACCCACATTTACCAGCAATGAGACCGGTGCGGCCAAGCCGGCCAATCACATTCCCACCAGTGCTCCCTGTGCGCAGTGTCATACCACCGCGGGCAACTATGCGCTGTACGTCATGGGCGCGACCGGTCACAAGGGGATCACCAATAACTGCGCGCAGTGCCACGCGTACGGGCTGAGCTTCTACAACATGGCACCGCCGACCCTGAAGCAGCCGGCCTCGGGCGCCACCGGGCACATTCCGGCCGTGCCACCCAATGGCAGCGGCGCGGTGGCCTGCGAGCTGTGTCACTCGCCCACGGCATTCACCACATTCGCCGGCACGGTCATGCGACATGCGTATGTCGCCTCCATGCAATGCATGGCCTGCCATGAGCTCGGCATGAAATGGCAGACCAACAGTGGCACCCAGCTTTGGGTACGGCCGTCGAAGAGCCATCACACCGGCCAGGATTGTGGTGGCTCGGGATGTCACAGCACGCGGGACGTGAAGCTCGCATTGCGCCGCTTCCCTGCCAACGCCGACCCCAGCGCGGGCAAGACTGCCGCGACGACGCGCCAGGTGGCGGCCCATCCGGGTGCGGCCGCGCCGCGCGGCACTGTCGAGGCGTCCACGACTGCCGTTGATTCGGGCGCCGCGCCCATGCCCTTCGTGCATCCGGCGGCCGGTGGCCGCTGTGTGACCTGCCACAATGGAGCGGGCGGTGCCGGCAGGCCCGCCGACCACCTCGCCAGCAGCGATAGCTGCCAGGCCTGTCACACGACGCGCGCCTGGCTGCCCGTGGCGCGCGTCGACCACACGCAGGTCAGGGGATCCTGCGCCAGCTGCCACAACGGCCAGACCGCGCGTGGCAAGCCCTCGCGCCACCTGCCGACCAGCGCCACGTGCGAGGCCTGCCATACGACGAATGCATGGACCCCGGCGCGCTTTGACCACGCGGCGGTCACGCCGCACGCCTGCAGCAGCTGCCACAATGCGGTGCGGGCCGTTGGCCTGCCGCGCAATCACATTCCGACCACTCAGGCCTGCGACGCCTGCCACGGCACGCTTGCCTGGAAGCCGGTCAGGGTCGATCACGCGACCCTGAGCGGTACCTGCGCGTCCTGCCACAACAACCTGGGGGCGGTCGGCCTGCCCGCCGATCACCTGCGAACACGTGTCGACTGCGCGGTATGCCACAGCTACCCATCGTGGGAGCCGGCGCACTTCCGGCACGTGAGCGCGGCATATCCCGGCCAGCACCGCCAGACGCTCCGCTGCGACAGCTGCCATACCACCGACACCGACCAGGTACCGTGGCTGTCCCCGGCCAACGCCGGAACCTGCGCCGGCTGTCACGCCAAGGACTTCCGTCCCGCGGCGCACCCGAAGGTCGCCAAGGGAGTCGACTACAGTGTCAACGAGCTCGCCAACTGTACGGGCGCCTGCCACGTCTATGGCGATGCGACGCAGGCAAAGATCACCAGGAGTCTTCCGGGCCCTCACCATCGAGTGACGGATGCGACGTTCAAGCGCTGAGCGCCGCCCGTGCCACTTCATCATTGCCCTGCTGCCTGCTCTCGCCGCGGGCACTCCTGTGTTCGCACAGCTGCCGGGTTTCGGGGTGCCACGTCTGGTCGACGTAGTTCAGGTGAGCGACAACAACGACCAGGTCGATCTCACCATGATCTTCAACTGCTCGATGCGCTTCGTGACCCAGCTGCCGGCCAGCGAGGGGCGCGAAGTGCACATCCAGCTGGCTCCGCTGTCGGACTGCGGAGTCAATCCGCTGGGTCAGCTGCCCGCAGAGATACCGCCGCTGTCGGGAGGAGCGGGGATCGTGAGCGCCGCGCGCCTGGAGTCGCTGGCGCCGGGCCAGGTGACACTGACCCTGAGCTTCGTGCGCAACGAGCACTTTGTGCTGGCGCAGGGCGCCGATCTGCGCGGATTGCGCTTGCGGCTCATCGACCATGCGCGGCACCGCGGCAGCATCACCGTCGGTCAGAGCGAGGAAGCCGTCAACAACTTCGCGATCAACCTCGATGCGCAGCCAAAGCCGTTCGATCCTACCGACATCGAGCGCGCCCACGAGCGACTGCATGCCCCCGCGTTCGTGTCCGAAACCGAAGTTGACGGCGAGAAGTGGTACCGCCTGCGCATCGGGCCGATCGAGCGGCGCAGCGAGGCCGATCGTCTGCTCAATCTCGCCCTGTCCTTCTATCCGCGGGCCTGGCTGGCGATCGGTGACGATGCGGTCACCAGCGATCCCAATCTCATCACGCCCCAGCTGCAGCCCCTGCCACCGGTCGAAAAGATCGGCACCGACCCGCCGCTGGCTGCGGAGGAGCTCAAGTCGACCCTGGCAGCAGCGCGCACGGCGCTCGGAGCCCGCGACTACCCCAAAACGATCGCGCTGCTCACCAAACTGCAGCGCCAGCCGGAGTTTCCCGAGCGCGCCCGTGCGCAGGAACTGCTCGGACTGGCGCGCGAGCGCGCGGGCCAGCTGGCACACGCCAAGGCGGAATACGAGGAGTATCTGCGCCGCTACCCAAATGGCGAAGCAGCCGAGCGCATCGCCTTCCGACTACGGATCCTGCGCGCCGCGGAGAATCAGGCCCGTACCGGGCGCAGCGTGAGCGGCGAACCGGGCGGCTGGGAACTGTCGGGCGGGTTCGGTCAGATGGCGCGCTACGACGGCTCGCGCGTCAGCAATGGCACCCCGCCTCCGAACACCCTGCCGCCGGCGGCGGAGACCGACAATGAGAATGCCCTGTTCACCGACCTTGACTTGCTGGCCCGACGTCGTGGCGACACCTACGACTTCCTGGCGCGTCTCAGTGCCGGTTACGACAAGCTCTTCGGCGCCGACAGTGCGCTGGGCAGCAGCAGCCGTGTGAGCCTCGCGTCCGTCGAGGCGCTCGACCGCCCGCTCGGGCTACTGGTCCGACTGGGTCGGCAGGCCCACAACGAGGACGGCATTCTCGGTACGTTCGACGGCCTGTTCGCATCCTGGCAGCTGCGGCCGGCGTGGGCCGTCAATGCAGCGGTCGGCTTCCCGCTCGAGCAGCTGACGGTGACGCCGCAGACCCAGGAGCGCTTCGAAACACTGGCACTGGCTTTCACTCCACCCAACGCTCACTGGGACGGCAGCCTGTTTGTGGCCAGCCAGGAATTCGACGGCTTGCGGGACCGGCAGGCGGTAGGCGCGGAAGGCCGCTACCTTACCCAACGGGCGTCGCTGGTCGGTGTAGTCGACTACGACACCTTTTATCATTCGCTCAATACCGCCAGCCTGCTGGGTACGCTGCAGCTGCCGGCGCGCTGGAGCGTCAGCTTTGACGCCGAACATCGCAACTCCCCGGTGCTCACCACGCGCAACGCGCTCATTGGTCAGCCCTTCACCGATCTCAATCAGCTGCAGCAGGTCTTCACGCCCGATCAGATCTACCAACTGGCACGCGACCGGACTCCTGTCACCGACAACTACAGCCTGACGGCGAGCCGTCCGCTCGGCCAGCGCCTGCAGTTCACCGCGATCGTGTCGGGCTCGCAGACCGGGGCCACGCCGGCCTCGGGGGGCATCGAGGCGCAGCCCGCCAGCGGACTGCTGCTGACCTACCAGGCGCAGCTGTACGCGAATGACCTGTGGCGCACGGGGGATTTCAACGTCATCACGCTGACCCACGGTGACACCGAGATCGGGCGCATCGATTCCGTCAGCCTCACCAGTCGCTTTCCGGTCGGCGGCGCCTGGCGCCTGGGCCCGCGGCTCACCGTCGATCGCCTGAGCGGCCTGGCGGACGGCAGCAGCGAGACCAGCTACCTACCGTCCGTGCTACTCGACTACCAGCGCGGCAACAAGCTGCTGCAGCTCGAGGCTGGCGGACAGCTCGGGCAACGGGAGGCCTTCCTCGCACTGCCCAACGGCCAGTTTGTGCAGACGCAGACCACCACACGCTACTATGTGAGTGTGTCCTACCGCATAAGCTTCCAGCGGTGAGGTGGGTGTGCAAACACGGGCGGCCGTGGCTGGCCGCCGCGCTCTGTGCACTGCAGCCGCTTACGTCCCTGGCCGCCGACCCGCCCCAGGAATATACGGACGAGCAGACCGCCGCGACCATCACGATCGTGGCGCAGCCGCTGGTGTTCGCGTACGCGCGGCGCGAGCTGGCCGCCAATGCCCGCGACTACGCCACAGTGGCGGCGGCAGCCGTGAATCGCAGCGGCAAGATCAGCTACGTGCTGATCGTCTATTTCTGGACAACGGTGGACCCGCGCCTGCGCGACACCGGCAATCCCGATGCCGAGCCGGTAGTCATCCTGGCCGATGACCGCCGCATCAGCCTCAAGCTGCAGAGTCACTCCGCACGCGATGCCGGCATTGGCACTCCGGTGCACGCACCGCCGGGCGATGACGTGCCACCCAACGTCTACGCCATCGACCTTGCGACCACGAGGTTTATCTCAGAGTCACGACACCTGGCGCTGCAGGCCGATAGCGGTGGCACCTCTTTCACATATGATCTATGGGAAGACCGCCGTGGCGCGCTGCGCGCATTTGTGCACCACATGAACGGCGAGGACTGATGCGCCGCATGCGACCGCGCATGGGTATTTCACCCCATGCGGGTGGCTCTCTTCCGGCACGCCTTTCCTGAGATAATTCCGGCGGGCCAACAGAACAATTCCGGCCGCGACACCGCTGCCAGCGGTGATCAGACAGCAGGCCCCCTGGAGACGCAATCGTATGCCGACTCGGTCCAGCGCCACGATACTTGCGAAGGGAATCGTCCTTGCGTTGACCGCTGCCGCGGGTGCGACCGCCAACCCCCCGGCGCCGCAGCCAGCGCCTGCTCCGTCAAGCGGCACGGGTGCGGACTCCGCCGCGTCGCAGCTGCCGCCGCTGCGGGCTGGCTTGTGGGAGTACCGGCGCACGGTGTTCACGGCAGCCGACACCAAGCCCCAGAAAACCACGTTTCAGGTGTGCGCGGATCCGAACGCCGAGATTCGCGAGCGGCTCGAGACGCTCAGAAAGAAGGGCTGCGTGTTTTCGCCCGTACTTACCCGCGGCAAGCAATATCAGTCCAGCTGGCGCTGCCCGGTGAGCAGCGGCGTGCTGGTCGATCACAACATCATGCTGGTGACGGATGACTCGAGCTATCAGGACGACAACGAAATCCGCGCCGGCGAGCACTTCACCCGTTCACGGCTGGTGGCCACCCGGGTCGGCGAGTGCCCCCCGGGGATGCACCCGGGCGAGGCTGTGCAAAGCGGCCCGCGGCCCGATCCGCGCCCGCCGCGCTGAAGGCTTGTCGTCGCGCTAGGGGACGATCCAGTCACTGTCCGCGACCAGCCGTGTGCCCGTGGGCGCGGCGAAGTGCACGATGTAGCCGCCCTTCGAGGCAAAGCGCTGGTTCGGCGCCAGCGCCAGGCGGGGGTAGTAGGCGGTCAGTATCCGATGCTCGAGCATCGCCTCCGTGCGCTCAACGAGATAGTCCCGGATGAATGAGTCCGACATGTGACTCAGCGTCTCGGCCAGCAGCCCGCAGGCGAGATACGTGTCCGCCTGCACACGTTCGTCCACCACCGGAATCTGGCGCAGATGGAACCATCCGAGGGGATAGTCCATGCGAATACGGCGCCCTTCCGGAAGATCGAAGGGATAGGCCATGCGGGTGACCGGCCGCCAGGCGCTCGGCAACGGTGCATGGGACAGACCACCCATGAGACCCGATGCGTAGACGCCGCCGCTCATCGGAGGCGCCTGCTCCAGCGCGGCGAGGTCGTCCGGCCGCAGCCAAAGAACCAGGGTGTCGGTGCGCCGCACTCCGCGCGCCGCCGCCGCCACCCCGGCACCGCGCCCTCCGGAGGGCAGCGACCGATCAATGACCTCGACTCCGGCAGCCGCGATGCTCGCCCGCAGCGCGGCCGCCGCCGCGGCTCCGATATCGTCGCTGCGATACAGCTGAACCACGCGCAGTCGCGGCGCCGCCGCTTGCGTGTGCGTCGCATCCCCGGGCGTGAGCTGATGCGCGAGCAGGTCCGCCTCCAGGAGCACGCCACGAGTGAAATAAAGGGAATAGAAGTTCCCTTCGGCAACGACTGGAAGGTCGACGTTCGGGAACAGGCACGGCAGGGCCGCCTGCTCGCAGAAATGATGCACCGGCGCCCAGTTGCGTCCGCCGAGGCCGGAGATGACCGCGAACACGGGCTCGCGCGCGAGATCCGCGCGCAGCTGCGCCTCCCAGGTGTCGGCCGGACCGGTGGGCTCCCATACGTGCAGCAGCCACTTGCGGTTCGCCTTGAACATCATGCGGTGCGAGGAACGCAGACGGGCACTCTCGGCGCGCGAGAAAGCGTCCTTGTCGGCAAAGAAATGGTTGAGCACGTCGAGCATCGCCGCCCGCCGGGCCGGATCCGCATCCGGGGTGATAATGGTCGCGAAGTGCAGTACCGCGGGCGTGACGCCGGGAACCGCCGCGGGCGTCAGAGTACGCAGATACGCGATCAGCGCCGCCATGTCGGCATCCTCGAGCGTATAGCGCGGCATCAGATAACCGAGACGATGGCCGCCCGCGTCGATTCCCGCGCGGATCGCCCGCGCCAGGGTGGCATCGGTGTAGGGATCCCGGTCGGGACGGATGGTGTCGACGAATGGCAGGTCGAAGTCGTCGCGACTGCTGGCGCGCGGATGGAACAGGTACGGGCCGCTGATCGGCGGGATGCTGAGACGCCCCTCGAGCTCTCCAAGGCCGCTGCGGCGATGACAGTTACTGCAGGCGGCGTCGGCCCCGGAGACCTTCAGATCCGGGGCCCGCTGCGCCGTCACTGCCGCACCCGAAGGCAGCACGCCGAGGCGGTAGATGCTCTCCCCCGCCGTCGTGGTTGCGGCGGCACTTTGAGCATCCGGTGCCAGCAGCGCGGCACTCAGAAGGGCGACGACCCGCCAAGGCCGTGTTCGTATCACTTCAGCGCAAGCAGTTGCCGATACTGTTGCATGAGCTCATTCGGGGTCACGAACCCGTCGATACGCGTCCAGGTCTTGCCGTACCCGGATCGCATCAGGGTCAGCGGCGTATGGCTCATCTTATCACCACGATAGGCGCCGAAGGCGCGCTGCGCCGCGAGGCTGGCGGCGAGCGTCCCGGTATAGTGCTGCCAGGAAGGCCCGGCACCGAACTTATGGGCATAGGCACGCAATCGCGCCGGCGTGTCCTGTTCGGGGTCGATGGAGAGCGACATCAAGTGCACGCGCTCCTGATCCGCACCCAGTGCCTGCTGGAACTGCGCAAGCGTCTGGCTGCTGAGAGGGCAGAACGAGCTGCAGGTGGTGAAGATGAAGTTGACCACCACGGCACGTCCGTCATTCATCTCGGCGAGCAGTGATACGCGCTTGCCGTCGTCCCGGATCAGCTGGATGTCGGGAACTTGATAGTCGACAGCCGTGACGGTGACCGGCGGACCGGCACTCGCGTCTGCGGCCTCCTGCGCGGTCACGGGCGGCATGGCGAGCGCGGCCGTGAGCACCGCGACGCCGAGCCAGGAGGAGATGCCGCACGGCATGCGAGAGGGCCCGGCGTTATTTCGGCTTGGCGAAGGCAGCCGCTGTCAGCGCCGGATTGACCACGATCTTGTCGATGCTGATCTTCTCGCGCGAGCTCACCCCCTCGACATCGGTCTCATAGACCGTCGGCATGAGGAGCCCCGAGACGTTCTTGTAGTCGCGCATGTAGACCGATACGGGGTGTGTGCGGCCATCGAGTCGCCGCGGTGCACCGTCGATCTTGACCTCCAGGAAGGTCTGAGAATCGACCCAGACGTGCTGCACGCGCTTGTCTTTGTAAGTAAGGGCGAGCTTGTAAGTGTCCTTGCCGTCTACCTTATCCCGACCGTCGAGCGTGACGCTGATGCCCTTGGCGGCATAGTCCACCAGGGGTCCATCGAGGTCCGGCTGCTGTGCCGCAAGTTTCAGTTCGTCCGCCGTATAGGACTCGACCTCGTGACGGTTGAGATAGGGGCGCACCTTCCAACCGTCCTTGCCGTCGTACACCTGCAGCGCGGTCTGGCCGTGGAACTGCAGCTCAAGGCGCGACTTGCGCGGGCGCTCCATCTGCATGACGAACGGCAATTGCGCCTGCTCCTGCGGGCGCGGCGCTGGCATCGCCGCACGCGTGCGGGCGGTCGGAACTGCGAGGGTGCTGCGCGCGTTGCCGCCCGCTTCCATGGTGCCGGACCACGACAGCGTCTTCACGGCCCGCCACGCCGACAATCCGCCGCGCGCGCTGATGTTGCGGTCGATGATCTGCGCCGCGCTGATGCCGGCGTTGGCGGCGCCTTGTGCCAGAGTGCCGGCCAGGGGGAGTGCCGCGAGGGCGCACAGGCTGAAAACCGTTGATCGCTGCATGTGAGGTCCTTTGAGTGTTTCTTGTTGTAGTACGGACTATTCCACCGCCAGCCCACTGGCCTTGAACGCCCCGATGCTGATGCCCACGCGATGTCCCACCTTGACGACGTTGCCCTTGTTGGAGAACACCATCCAGTAGGTCTTGCCGTTCTCCGGCGGCCCGGACTGCCGCAATTGCCCGACCTTGTCCATGGTGGGTACCACGAGGGACACATGACTCTGCACGTCGTAGAGCGTCGGCGTCGCCTCTTTGACCGCCCAGGCCTTGGCACGATCAGCGTTGACCACGCGGTAGCTGAAGCGAATCAGCTGATCGGACTTCACCGATTTGAGGACCAGCGAATCGACCCCATACATCGACTGGTAGTAGTTGCGGGCGCGATCGCTCCGTTCGGAGCCGACATAGGGCGAGGTCCCATGGTGCGCCGCAGTGGTAGTGCGCGCCTTAGCCGACTGCGCTGCCGCTGCCGCTGCCGCTGCGCTCAGCAATACCAGGGCGCTCAGCGCAAGTCCTGTTGTCGTTCGCATGCTCGTCCCCTGCCTCCGTCTCCTGATGACAATGCCGGTACCGGCTTGGCTCATGCGACGGCCGCCCGGATCTGGGCGGCCGTCGTCAAGCGTCCCGGTCCTTGCCGCGTCCCCTCCCTATTGCGCCGTGCCTGACAGGCTCGACGACTGCGTTCCCGCTGAGTCAGTCACCGAAAGCGTCGCGGTGTGCACCGAGCCCGCCGCATCGCTGCCTGGAGGCCCGAACCGCACCGTTATCGAACACGTCTGGTTGGGCTGCAGTGTCGTATGCGCGTTGAACGCGACCGGGCCGCAGCTCGACAGCAGTACCGTGAAGTCGCCCGAGCCGGCAATCGTGGCAAGGCCAATTCCGGTGAGGGCCGTGGTCGTGCTGGTGTTCCGCAGCGTGAAGGTCTGGAACGTGCCGAAACCGCCGCGGCGCGTCGAGGTCGTCCATGTGGGAGGCGTGAGCGTCGCGCTGCCCGTGCCGCCACCACCACCGCCACTGCCGAGGAACTGCACTGCGCCGATGTCAGCGTGCCCGCTGCGCGTCGTACCGAAGAAGTCCATCTGCGGCGCCACGCTCAGATTCGCGTTGGCAATCGCGGCGGTCGACTGGCCCGTGAGCCCGTAGTCACCGAAGCTGCCGGCGCTCGGAGTCAGAGGTGCGGCCGGCGACTGCTCGGGCAGCAGGGTCGCATTAGTGACGGTCAGCGGACCATAGGTCATGTTGATCCAGTTGTTGCCCTCATCCACGGTCGCGGCCGGCGTCAGGTTGAACACCGGGTTCGGGACGGTGGCATCCGCGATGCCGGGGGGCACCTGGTAGCCCATGCCACCGTTCTCCGGCGGCACCCGCGCGCCGTTGCAGTACTGGCTGATCACCTGCGGATTGCCGCTCTGCAGGCCGGCACCGGTGTAGCCGGCGGTGCTGGTCAGCAGCGAGAAGGTCGGATTCAGCTTGTACTGCGCGTGGTTGCCCGGACCGGTGTCGCCACGCACGCCGATGTCCCAGTAGGCCGCGCTGCCGCCGGTGCCGCCAGCTACGCACTGACCGGTGTAGGTCTGACTGAGCTGCGGTACCAGGGTCACGAGGTTCTGCTGGCTCTGATTGCCCGGTGCGGGGCCGCCGACCGTGATGTTGAACGTCCGGTTCTGCCAGAACAGGTCGTTCTCGATCAGCGGATAGGAGATCTGCCGGCACGTGCCGTTGTTCGCAGATCCGCCCGGCGCATAGTGATTGGTCGGACAGGTGATGGTCCTCGGAAGCGCCGAAGTCAGGTTGGCGGTGTTCTGCATGGTCACCAGACCCGCCGCCTGGATGCTCGAGGTCGTGATCTCATCACCGATGCACGTCGGGTTCTGCAACGGATCGCAGTTCGGAGGCGGCGTGCTGGCCTGAGGCGCCCCGAGAGTGTTGAACAGCACTCCCGCCGAGGCGGTCGTGTCGTTAGACACCACGGTGTTGTTGATGAAGTCGACTTTGAGCGCGTCCTGCAGCGACACGCCGCCACCGTCCCAGCCCGCCACGTTGTTGGCGATGATGTTGTTGGTAACGGTCACGCCGTACCACTGGGTCGGCGTGCGCGGGAACCGCGTCACTTCCGTGCCATTGATGAGCTGCAGGCGTATGCCGCCGCCACTGCCGCTTTCGGCCGTGTTACCCATGATGAGGTTGCTGTCGATCACGAGTCCCGGGCCGATACCGTCGGTAAGACCGGGCGCGCAGTCGACGTCGCTCGTCGAACCGCACTCAAAGCCAGGAGCCTGGCCCGGCAGGGAGCCGTCCGGAGCCGCACCCAGCACCGCTATACCACCGCCGTTGGTGGGCAGCGAGATGTTGTTGCTCTGGTTGAACAGGATCCAGTTGTGCGCAATGGAGCCGTGGTACAGGAAGCCCTCCTGCACCACGCCGCCGCCGTCGCCGGTGCTGAGGTTGCCGCACACCCAGTTGTAGTTGAACTGGTAGTAATCGGCGCCCGTGCACAGGGTTACACCGCCGCCCGCCGACGGCGTGCTGGAGAACAGCTCATCGCCGTAGGAGGAGTTGCTGGTGATGGAGTTGTGGTGCACGCGCACGTTCTGGTCGTAGAGGAACGGCTGCTGCACTCCGGCGCCGTCCAGCACCGCATCCGGGGCGTCGGGTTGGCCGACGGTAATACCGCCGGACAGCGTGCCCGCATTGGCGTAGATGCGGTTGTTGGAGATCTCCAGGTAGTGATTCCACGCGTGTACGTAGATGCCGCCACCACCCTGCGAGCTGTTCATCAGCGTCAGGCCGTCGATGCGCGACGGATTGCAGAGGAAGTTCGCGGGGAAGTTGTTGCAATCCGCGTTGCTGTTGGTCAGCACGCGCGAGCCCGCCGGGAAGTCGCCCTCCGTGCCGTTGCTCTGCCCGTTGATGCTCAGGTTCTCGCCCTTGGCGAGCACGGTGATAGCCGCGCCCTCGTAAGCGCCCATGAGCGTGGGCTCCTGCAGCAGCTCCGCCAGGTTGCCGTTGAGCGTCGTGTCCCAGCCCACGATGCCCTCGAGCGGCAGCGGATCGACCCGTCCGCGCTGACTGGCCGGGCAGCTGTAGGTGCCGGTCGGGTCGAAGGCATTGCCCGAACTCAGCAGGCTGCCGTTGCGCGCCAGGCCAAACAGGCAGCTGACCTGCGCGCGCCACGGATCCATCTTCCCGGAGGGGTGCGTGTTGGCGTTGATGGTCACCGACGGCGCGCCCACGCCCTGCAGTCGCACCGGTTTCCACATGAGCAGCATCTCGGTGTAGGTGCCCGGGCCGACCATGATCAGGTCGCCCGGGGTAGACGCGTCGATTGCCGCCTGCAGCGCGTTGCCGCTGGTGTTTTCGCCGGTGACGTAGGTCGGCGACTTGCCGCCGATGGTCACCGTCGCCGCATCGATCGATTGCTTGCCGTTGCCGGCCGTGACTGTGAGCTCGCCGCAGCGGGTGGTGGCGCTGACGTTTCGCTGCTGAATAGTGCAGCTCGACTGGGCCGCCGTCAGGCTCGGTACCGTGACGGTAATCGCGGTATCGCTCCAGTTCACCACCGGTGCATTGACGCCGTTAATGGTGACCTTGCCGGTGCCCTGCGTCGTGCCGAAGCCATAGTGCCGCGTCACCGTCTTGGCGTTGTAGGGAGGCGTAGTCGCCTGCGGGCCGGAGTACGCCGGATTCGGGACGATCTTGTCCCCGAGGGCCGTGATGACCAGCTGACCGCTGCCCACCACCGCCTGCGCGGCGGCTCCCGTGCCGCCCCCGCCGCCGGTGAAGGTGACCGCGGGCGGCGTGTTCACCAGGTAGCCCGAGCCGCCGTTGGTAACGGTCACCGACACCACCGAGCCGGAGATCGCGGCGCTGGCAGAGGCGGTCTGGCCGTTGAAGGGGAAGCCGGTGCGCGTGAAGCTCACCGTGGGCGCACTGGTATAGCCCGAGCCGCCGTTAGTCACGGTCACTGCCGTGACATGGCCTGCAGAGACAGTTGCGACGCCGGTCGCCCCGCTGCCGCCACCGCCGGTGAAGTTGACGGTTGGTGCGCGATTGTAGTTGGTGCCGCCGGAGTTGACGTGCACGCTCGCGACCACCCCGGATATCACGGCAGTCGCAGCGGCAGCACCGCTTCCAAAGGTCACCGCCGGCGCCGAGGTGTAGCCGGTTCCGCCGTTTGTGACATTGACCTCCGCAACCACGCCGGCCTGGCCTGCGGACCAGGGACCGATGCCGTCACCGTCGACGCGCGCCACTGCGGGCGTCGCGTCCGGATACGAGCAGTCGGGCGGGTTATAGCCCTCCGCGAAGGATGCGGTCGGCACCACCGGCGTGTCCATGTACTGCGTCTGTCCCGGCATGTACGGGATCTCGTAGCAGAACTGGCTGTAGCTCGGGTTGTAGTACGGGTCGGGCGAGGGACCAGTGCCCGGGTCGTTCATGCAGGCGACCATCATGGTCGGCGCATAGCCGGTCGGGTTGGGCGGGTTGACCTCCCAGGTCGAGTAGTTGAGGCCGTTGTACTCGCCCCACTGATCGGCGTAGGTGCGCAGCACCTCGTTGCCGTTGAAGTCCTTGATGGACACCGGCAGATTCGGTACCGCGAACTTCTCGCCGAACTGCGGCGAGAACGGGTCGAACTCGGATGACAGGTCATCCAGGATGAAGCCCGTGAAGTGCGCGGCGACGTGGGTCGAACTGAACACCCAGAATTTGGCGAGCGCCGATTCCTGGTCCTGCAGGGTCACTTCCTTGCGGTCGCACAGGTGACGCGAGGCTCCCGCGAAAGGAGCGACCTCCTGCGAGTACGGGAACAGGCTGATGTAGTCGGGCACGGTGCGCAGCGCACCGACGCAGGGCCAGAAGGTCTCTACGCTGCCCGTGTCACCCTCGTGACGCGGCCCGGACCCGAGGTTCACGGTCGGGTTCTGCGCGTTGTAGGCGTTGAATTCGGCCGCCACCTGGGCCTGGTCGGGCAGGATGAAGATGCTGGCCAGCCCCCCGAACTGCTGCGTGACCGGCGCGATGTAGTTATCGCCGATGAGGATGTTCTTGTCCTCCTCTTTCACCAGCTCGTAGCCCGGCGGCAGGATCATCTCCACCACGTACTTGCCGGCAGGCAGCATCTGGGTGCCGTCGCCGGAGGGATTGGCGACACAGGCGGTGCAGTTGGTGCCGGCCGGCTTCCCGGTCTTCGGATCGATGGACGTCACGCTCGGGAACGAATACATACCGTCGTAGGGGGCGGGCTGCACCTGGTTGAAGTTGTGCAGACCGTCATAGCATTTGAACTGCGAATCCAAGGGCAGCGCCGTATTGGGGTTCAGCCCCTGCGGCGTGTCCTTGAGCGTGAAGAAGAACGGATCGGAGGTGGACTGCCCGGGGCAGTTCATGTTGGGCATGCCGTCGCTGCGGAAGCCCTGCGCCCAGTCATCCCAGCTGGAGGTCTTGGTGGTGTCCACCAGGACGAGGCTGGTCGTGCCGTCTGCTGCGGTGCTCTCCTGATACAGGTTGATGGTCACGTTCGGGACGTCCGGCGTCCAGCTGGTGTGGATGAGCAACGTCGGGTCGTCGAAGGGACGCGTGGAGGCGTAGATCACCTCGCCGTGAATACCGCCGTTCTCGCCGGGAATGAAGGGCGTCTTGCCGAACTCCAGGAATTCGTACTGGCCGATGAAGCCCTGCCAGCCCTCGGTCTGCACCCAGGGCGGATCGACGCGCCCGGTGGAGCCGCCGGCGCTATCGCCGTCGGGACAGTCAGCGCTCGCACAGTAGCGTGCGCCGGGCACCCGCAGGGCACTCGGCAACGGCACGGTCTCGATCGTGTTGGCAAGATGATCGGCGATGGTCGAACCGCCCCCGCCCGTGGTGCCGTCCGCCGGCCCACCGGCGTCGTACACCACGTGGGTGCCGGTGTTCTTGTAGCGCGTAGTGTCGGACTCGAGCACGTACCAGTTGAACAGCGGGAAGATCTCGTTGAAGCCCGCATTGCCCTCGAGGTCGGTGTTGTTGAAGTTCGAGTAGCTGCCGTCGCGGAATCGGTTGTTGGTGATGACCAGCGCCAGGCCCGGCTCGCCGTCATCACGCACGCCGTTTTTGTTGCTATCGAGGAACGTCGTGGTGGCGAGATCCGTGTGCCACTGCTGCTTGGCGAGACCACCACCGCCGCCGTCCTTGTCAAAGTCCCAACCCGACCCGTTCAGGGCTACCGGGGTGGACAGGCCGTCGACGATCTGGTCGTTCCACTGATCGAATACCGTGATGCGCCAGTTGCCGTTCGGAATGCCGTTCAGCACGAAGTGGCCATTGGGGTCGCACTTTGCAAAGGCAAAGTCCTCGCCGTCCGGGTCACCGAGGCTCGCGTAGCACTGAGTGAAGCCCAGCGCCGCGTTGTTCTGGCTGCTGTAAAGACGCTGATCGGGCGTGCGGCTTTGACGCTCCATGGTCACGGTGCCCTGCACCGTGTTCTGGCAGTCATTGGGGTTGGTCGCCTTGGCAGCTGCGCACTCCGGTGCGAGCCGCGCGTTGATGATCGCCGGATTGGCAAAGCCGATCACGACGTGGAAGCCCGCCGGACCGAACTCCTGGAAGTACGCCGGACCGCCGACTTTGATGAACGCGTCGTGGGCCTTCTGTCCATCCAGAGTGTTGGTCTGCAGCCATTCCTCGCCGCGCCCGATGCGGTCCGCGCCCGGCGTGGCCTGGACTCCGTAGCGCCCCGGCATGAGGTTCGCGACCACCGCCTGTCCCGCGAGCGGCGAAAGCGTGCGACCGTCGGACTCGTACTTCGGGCACGTGACGATCATGCCAACCAGTCCGTCGGTGGAACGCGGCGAGATCGGACACGCATTGCGGTTGGTGGCAGGATCGATGGTTCCGGCCAGGCTGTTCGACAACGGCATGTTGAACATGTCGTAGGTCATCTGGCCGGTGGCGTCGCCGGTGCCGCCCGCGTCATCGAACAGGCGGATCTCGAAGCCACCCAGGCCCGGCTCGTTGGTGGCGAGGACGTCGACGCCGCCGCCCGCGTCGTTCTCGCCGTTGAGCGGCATGTCGTCCTCGAATACAAATACCGAAATCTTGGCGGTCTGCAGGGGCGTCTCCTGCAGCAGTACGTTCACGCTGCTCTGCCCGGCATTTACCGGGGCGCCACCCATGGTGTGGCCGCAGGTGCCGCTGCCCGGGGCAAAGTCCGCGCCACCAGGCCCGGACGGGCAGTCGAGCGCGATACTGAACTGACGGGTGGTATTGCCTGCCTGCACCGGCGCGCCGGCGCCAGCCGTGAACGAGTTGCCTGCATCACCAGGCAGAATGGAGATGTAGTAGTGCTTGGTGGGATCGAGGTGCACCTGGCTCGGATCCACCGGGTTCTGCTGCGAGGCGCTGGTGCGGCAGATACCGTTGCCGACGTCGCACACCGCGGGGTTGCCGAGCAGCGTCTGACCGGATTCGCAGGCATACACGCCGACGCAGCCGGCCGCCACTACCGGCATGTAGCTGGTATGGAAGTTGGTGCCGAGACTCGGGGTGGCCTGGCCGGTATTGGTCTGCGAAGGATCGACATGGAACGTGCGATCCTCCTCGATGATCCAGCGATAGTCGTTGATGGCCACCGGGGTCGCACCGGGCTGCATGCTCGGGGCGTCGTAGACCGTGACCTTGAGCCCGCTGCCGCCGTTGAAGGTGACGGTGACCGTCGCGGCGGTGCTGGGTGTGTTCTGTGAATTGACGGCCGTGTACTTGAACGTCACGGTCGCCGACGCATTCGCGGTCGGCGGTGTCGTGGGCGCCGCGGTGAATGAGCCGTCGGGATTCAGGGTTACGGTTCCGCCAACAATGTTGCTCGCGGCAGACGCCTGCAGCGGATGACCACCCGGATCCTTGTCATTCACCAGCACGCCAGGGGCCCCGACCTGGATCTGCGAGGCCACGTTGCTGACGTAGGCATCATCGTTTGCAGTGGGGTTGCCGCTCAGGCAGCCGCCCGTGCCCGAGGTGCACGCGGTAAGCGTGACGGTGGCCTGCAGGTTCGCAGCGCAACTCGGGACATTCGCTGCCGGCGTATTGGCGCAATAGGTGAAGGAGTCGGATGCCGCGCCGGAGGGCGTATAGGTGAAGGTGCCGTCGGCATTCAGCGTCAGACCACCGGCAGGCGGCGCGAGCAGCTGCACACCGTACACATTCACGTCATTGGCGATGACGCCGCGCCCCGCGGCCGAGATGACCAGCGGCGTGCCCTGCACGAACGAATAGTTATCGGGGTTGGCCTTGGCGGAGGCCGCGCTCGCCGCGGCTGCGGCACTGGCGCCATTGACACCGATGTAGGCCAGCATGCCGCCGTCGCGCTGGTTATTGGCGGACAGGCTGAGCTGCCGGTCGAATACCGGCAGCGCGGCGCTACCGGCGGCCGGCGCGTTGATCATGACGTCGTAGGTCTTGCCGGCGGCAAGAAACACTTCGTTCTGCACGCGCGGCAGTCCGGGCAGCGGATTACCGTCCTCGGCGATGAGGGAGAAGCCCGGGACCGCCGGGGTCCCGGTGGTCGAGCCGACGATCGCCGGGATGTGCATGCGCAGGCCGGCGTTCACGAACCGCACCAGTACGTTGCCGGTGACGCCGCTTGCCGGTGTACCGGCTACGAGCGAGCCGCCGGTCGCGACCCCGCCGCGGTCAAAGGCGACTCCGTTGACCAGGTAGTATCGTGGGTCGTAGTTGACGGCGGGCGGATAGCAGGTGAGATAGCTGCTGGAGTTCGGATTGCCGCAGCCGTCGGTCAGTCCGGACCACACGGCGGTCTCGCTGAAGCCCTGGTGAGCGACGGCCGCTGCGACGGTGCTGTTCTGCAGCGGGTCGATTTCGCTCAGGATCAGCGGCACCTCACCGTTGTAGTTGACGCCGGTGTAAGCAGTGCCCGGATTGCCGTTGGCGGGCGCGGTGGTGACCACTAGGATGCCGTACAGACCCATCGGACCCTGTATGGATGGGTGCGTTCCGGATTCAATGAGGTAGGTTCCCGGGTTAAGGTTGCTCCAGGTGAGCGGCGTCGCCTGTCCGGTGCCGGTGGTGGCCACTTCGGTGCCGAAGGACTGCACGCGCGGTCCCTGCGCGGGCGGGGTGAATTGCGGGCCAGTCGAGTCACCGACAATCGGCCAGGTGGCATTCTGGGTCGCGTGCGGCGGACTCGGCACGGTAACGGGATTTCCAAGACCTCCACCGAGTTGCCCGACGATGACCAGCGACGTCGGAATTCCGGTGCTGGCGCCCGGAGGCGTCGGCAGCGCGTTGGTCAAATTGATGGTCAGGCTGCCGGGCGGCACGGTAATCACGACCGGCGACCAGTTGCTGCCGGCGGCAGGGTTCGCGGCGGCGCAGCTCGCCCCGTTGGCCGCGCCGGTGCAGGTGTATCCCCACATGGGCACGGTCTGACCGTTCGGGAGCGCCGCATTGGCGCTCTGCGCGGTAAGGTTGACCGACTGCGCGAGCGCCGCGCTGCCCCCCAGGAGAAGAGCCGTGACGGCGAGTCCCGTATAGAGGCTGCGCATCGCCGTCCTTGAGTTGGTTCGCATTGTTATTTGCTCCTCAACCTTAATTCGCTTCGTTAATCGCGTAAACGCGCGGATCAACCAGCATCATCATCATCATCCCGCCCGGGAAAATGTTATTGGTGGTGATCTCGCGCTCGTTGTGTGAGTGCCACATGAAGGCAAAGCCGGCCTCGGTGCTCGGCGGATTCGCAATCGTGCCCGAGGGCGGCGTGGTCCCCGTCGGCGTGGTCGCGCGGACCGTCGCGTCCGGACCCAGGTAGGGGCTGCCGCCGAACCATGCACCGTTCGTGAGGATGTTCGGGTCGGGCAGTGTCACCGGCCCACCGCTGGCGACAGTGCCGAACGGGTGTGTCTCGAGCGCCTTGTTATGATCGGCGCACCACTCGTAGTAGTTGGGCGCGCTCGGGTCCGCGGTGTAGTAGCCGTTGCTGTCCGGCGTGCACTTGCTGTTGTCCCCCGCAAACCCGTGGCCGTAGGCATCCCAGTTCAGGCCACGGCCGGTCCAGTAGAAGATTCCGTCCATGGTGAGCCCGGGTGTCGTGGTGGTCGTGAACAGCAGGGGACCGGCGAGTTTCGTCGGGTCCGTCTGCGACACGAGCAGGTTGCCGTCGCGCGCCAGGATACGGACATGGTTGCCGTGCTCGTGGAAGGGATGCTGCCAGCGGCCCGTGCCGATGATCCGCAGCAGCACCAGCTCACCCGGGTGCATGTGCGGATTGCCGTTGTAGGGCTGATGCGGGTACTGGGCTGCGTAGTTGCTGTCCATGTCATCGGGCATCGAGCGGCCGTTGATCATGTAGTACGCGGGGTGGTACGGCTCGGTCGCCACCTGCATGCAGCCGGCGGAGTTGGCGCAGGGATTGGCCACCTGAGCGGCGGCCTGGCTGTGGATCAGTGGATCCATCTCTGAGAACTGGAACAGGTATTCGCGGTCGTAGCAGCTGTCCGCCCGGTCGTAGGCCGAGGTGGCTAGCCGGAAGTCGTTTTCGTTGTTGGCATGCTCTGCGGCCAGGTTGTTTGCATTGGCAGGACAGTTCTGCACCTGGGACGGCAGGACGATGATCGCGCCGTACAGGCCCATCTCAACCTGCAGGTCGCCCTGAGTACCGCTGTAGTAGGTATGCGTACCGGGACTGCCGGCCGTGAACGTGTACGTCACGGTCTGGCCAGTCGCGGCCTCCTGCGTCAGGAGACCTGCGGTCCCGCCCTGGGTGGCTACCTGAAAACCCGGGAACAAGATCGAGGTGTTGCCGGCCGCGGCCGGCAGGTTGTTGGTGAGATTGACCGTGACCGTCTGACCCTCGGTCACGATCAGCGTCGGCCCGGGAATCTGCATGTTCGAACAGTTCTGGTTCGGCATGTTGCTCGGGGCGAATGTGACGGTCGACGTGTCCGCGCACCCGTAGCCCCAGGAATAGACGTTCTGTCCATCGGGCTGGGTGATGTAGGCATCGTGGGCGTCGAGGTTGAAAGTGGTGCCCTTGATGCCGGGAGCGGCCGCATCCGCGGTGCCTGCGAGGCCGAGAAGCGCGACTGCCGCTAGCAGACGACCGAGCGCACTTCGCTTGTGGAACTTCAGGTGCCCCATCGCTGCTCTCCTAGATGATGTGAACTTCGGTCATCAGGCCACCGAAGTTCTCTGCATCGTTTGACAGGTGATCGAGGTTCGGCGTGTACAGGTAATACACCGCGCCCTTCGGGTACTTGGTGGTGTCGGTGGCGTCGAGGATTACGTCCATCGACTCGCCACCGCCCATGGTGACCGAATTGGTGTTGTAGTAGAGATTGTTGCCCGCCTGGTCGCGCAGCAGCCGTGCATTGATGGCAATCACCTGCATCGGTATGCCGAGCGAGGCCAACGTCTGGAACTCGGTCACGTCGAGGTCGGAAATACGCAGCAGTGCGCGGCCCCCCGCCGGGATATTGATGATTGCCGGCAGCGGCTGCGAGTAATGCTGCGCGCCGTCCGCGGACACGGTATACATCGGTCCCGTTTTCACCGTGTCTGGATAGCTGCGGCCGTTCAGCAGGAAGTACTTGTCCTTCATGTCGACGAACGGCTCGGGGTTGAAGGTCATGCCGACGAAATGGAAGTTCGGATCGAAGCCGTGTATCTGAATGGGGTACTCGACGTCGTAGGCGGTCGAGCCGTCACCGTCGTTGTAGGCGTACAGCGTCGGCACACCCGCCTTGTTGTTCCTGTGTGTAACGCCGTTGTCGACGGGCGGCACCGGGCTCGTGCAGAGGATGTCGTGCGCGCAGTCGGAACGCGTGCGCAGATCGCTCTGCTGGCCCAGTAGCCCAGCACGCAGCGTTCCGCTCGTCACCCGGTTCTGGCGCGGGCGGACAAAGATCTGCCCGACCATACCCATTTGCAGGTGCTCCGGGGGCGTGATGTGGCAATGCCAGAAGTACGTGCCCGCGTCCGGCGCAAGGTAGTAGTAGGTGAAGCTGCCGCCGATGTTGATCGCTACCGAAGCATCAGGAACGCCGTCGTAGAACGATGAGGCGTTCGGATAGCCGTGGAAGTGCACGGTGTGCTGCTCAAACAAATCGGGACGCATGATCATCCCGACGTTCGTCAGGGTGAGGAAGAATTCGTCGTCCTCATCGATTGCCATCATGGGCGCCGGGATGTTTCCGTTCATGACGCCGACGTCCATGACCTGGCGTGGATCGACGTGGCCGGTGATGCAACTGGCGGGAGTCGCGTTTGGACCCGTGTTGCCCGAGGGGGCATTGGTGCACTGTGTCGTCGCACCGAAGCGGGTGAATGTCGCGTCCGGATCGGGGCTCAGGCCCACCGCGCCGTCCCAGGTGGGCAATGGCGGCGGCGTGGCATCCGAAGCACTGGTGAGCAGGCTGGGGGACACCACGTTGAACTCGCTGACCGTGTCGGTACCGGGCTGGCCATTGACGATCTTCTTCAACCCCGAGAGCGGCCCGAAGGAGAACAGATAGGTCTGCGTGCCATCGCCCATGGTGGCGTAGCCATCGCCGCCGGAGATCTGCTGGCACTTGATCTGGCCGCCGTTGGGGTTGGTGTTGGGTGCAGCCGGCGTCAGATGGCTTGGTGTGGTCTTCGGACACTGCACCTTGAAGGATTGCGCTCCGGCTGGCAGCGCGAAGGCGCACAGCAGGAGCACCATCGACCCGTAGCAGAACACGCGTGAGCTAGACATAGGACCTCCGTCGGATGCGGCGCCGCTCGCAGGCGCCGCAAGCGAGCACACCAAATACGTTGGCGCGGGGCAGACCGCTGCTCCCGCGCGCTTTGCGACTCATCGTCCGGCTGTGAATCAACGACCCTTCCCGTATCCGCTTCGCGGTGCGTGCGCCGCGCGGCCGTCATGACAGTCCGCTCGGTGCCCGGAGCCCCACCCGAAGCCAGATGTTGTTATGGTTCTCTACGGTGTTAAGAGTGCTGTGCGCCGCGGCATGCGCATATCGGTGCGAGTGCGGAGAGAACCATGGGCGGATGCTGTATCCCGCACAGTAGGGTTTGCTGGTAGACGCTCAGCGAGCGGGTCACTTGGAGAGCGGTGTCGACGGAGCTCGCAGCGGCGACGGTAGGAATATGAACTGCCACGAGCAGTAGCACTGGCTATCGACAAAAGCCGCGTCGGCCAGCCCGAAGCCGCGGCGCTTGATGGGCACGAGCTGCGAGCGGCTCGCCACCCCCATGATCCCCACCCCGTCGGGCGCGGCGATTAGCTTCCAGTCGCTCTTGCCGGTGATGGGGTCCGCGTATAGCTGCCGCAGATAGCGACGCGGAACTGGCGAGCGCTCATCGGACAGCAGGCTCTGCAAGGCCACGGGATACTGGTGCCCATAGGCAAAGTAGCGCGCGATCGCCATGCGATATGCGTCCCCCACGAACAGCAGCTGGCTTTCGCGCTCGCGCTGCTCGTGCTGGGTCCACACATGGCTCGCCGCCGTCAGCAGCATGCCGAGGATGACGACGGCCACCAGTATCCCGATATATGTAAAACCGCGGTCGCGCCTCGGCGCGTCGACCATCTTGGTCACCATGAGCCCAGGCCAGTGCCATCGGATGCAACTTCGGGTGCACCGCTATGCACGTCGCGGATGCCGGCGTGATCGGGATCCTCCGAAGAGACCACCACCCACGTATCGGCGGCCTTCGTAAAAGGATCGACGGGCACAGCCCGCAGATAGCGCTGCTCGGCGAGCCTCGCGAGCGTGTCCGGATACTCGTTGCGGTCGGCGTAGTACTTGTCGATCGCTTCGCGCAGCGCGTTCAGGTCCTGTCGCAGTACGGTCTCGCGGGCATGCGCCAGTGAATGGAAATAGCGTGGCACGGCGACGGCGAGCAGCGTGCCGATGATGGCCATTACCACCAGCAGCTCGATCAGCGTGAAGCCGCGACCGGCGGCCGGTGACCTACCAGTCACGGTAAGGCACTCCGTTGAGTCCAGCGCCACTGGCAAGCGCATAGACATCGAACACGTCATCGCCCGCCTGCGGGTCGTCGGGAGGACTGGCATAACTGCGCAGGCCCCAGGTCTCCTCAGCCGCAACGTTGCCATCGGGAAAGAACGGATTGCGCGGAATGCGCCGCAGGAAATACAGCTTGACCTTCTTGGCGCTCGCGGCGTCCTCGACGCCGCCATAGAGCGCGCGCAGGTCGGGTGGATAACCCGAGGTACCGAGCTCCATGCGAATGTGCCCGGTATCCGCCGCGGCCTTGTAAGCATCTATCCCGCCACGGATCTCGCGCAGCGCCTGCCGCAGCTCCGCCTCCTTCGCGCGTTGCGCCACCAGCTGTGCGAGCGGCATGGCCGCGCTCGCCAGCAGGCCGAGGATGGCGAGCGTGATGACCAGCTCAATGAGCGTAAAGCCGGTGAGGCGAAG
>Ga0134125_10001941_pt1 | contig 24935 bp, 24 predicted proteins | sample KB31751_FD_96464 | JGI IMG/M metagenome (GOLD analysis project Ga0134125, IMG submission 96464) | Terrestrial soil microbial communities with excess Nitrogen fertilizer from Kellogg Biological Station, Michigan, USA - KB3-175-1 | ecosystem: Environmental > Terrestrial > Soil > Unclassified ...
TCGAGGTGATCATCCGTCAGATGCTGCGCAAGACCGAGGTGCAGGCCGCGGGCGAGACCACTCTCCTGCGCGGCGAGCAGCTCGACCGGGCGCGCGCGCTCGACATCAACGATCGCGCACAGCAGGACGGCAAGACGCTTGCGGCGTTGCAGCCGGTGCTGCTCGGCATCACCAAGGCGTCCCTCGCGACGGAGTCGTTCATCTCCGCAGCCTCGTTCCAGGAGACCACCCGCGTCCTCACCGAGGCGGCGGTTCGCGGCCTCAAGGACGACCTGCGCGGTCTCAAGGAGAACGTCATCGTCGGCCGGCTCATCCCGGCGGGCACGGGCTTCGCGGCGCATGCTTCGCGCCGCAAGAAGACCGAAGGTGTCGAGCGCCGCAGCTTCATGGACGTCGGCGGCGGCATGCCGGACGTCGAGGAGTCGAGCGGCGGAGCGGTCGGCGAGGAGTCGGAGAGCGCGGCGGGCTGAGATACGCAGCCGCTTCAGCGACGCTGAACGAGCCGGTGACGACGAAAGTCCTCACCGGCTTTTTCTTGTGCCGAACCCAGCCGTGACGAGATAGTCGGCTGGGCGGAGAACAGGACACACGATCCAACCTGTGACGTATACACCAATAGGTCGGTCAGACCCTACACATGCAACGGTGCGGTGGTCACCGGGACCTGAGACCTTGGAACGGTGTCCGGCGACAACGTGAGCTGAAAAGGCGCGCCCCGTATGCCGCCGGTTTCCGGCTACGGGCTGCTCGAGAGGGTGTAGGCGGTGAGCGTTCCACCGCTGCCGCTTTCGCTGGCCACTACGAGCAAGCCGTCGCCCGCGGCCAGCTGCTCCACCTTGCCGCTGACCGTCCCCGTCCAGGCAGAGCCGCCTGATGTCGCGTTGATCGCGTAAACATTCCCGAGAGCAGAGCCCGTCAACACATACTGATTGCCGCCCTGGGCGGTTACGAGAATGGGCGGAACATCCAGCTCGTTATCGCCGTTGAAGGTCCACTGCACCGTATCGTCGGAGAGGCTGATGGCATCCAGATTCGGGCTTCGGGACAGGAAGGCCAGCGTACTGGTGAAAGCCCCCGGCGGCGAGTAGGAGAGTGTCCCCGGGCTGCTGCCCGTCTCGGCGGGGAAGATGGCGGCACCGGACGAATCCGGGGAATAGACGGATTGATTGGCCACCGCCGGCGTTGCGTCGGCCGTCTGCGGACAGAAGCTGCTGCCATCGGAGCCGGTCCAGATGATCTCCCCCGTCGCCGGCCTGAAGTCGGTCGTTGAGCAGCCGGTACTCGTGGAGGTTACGTATACCCCGTCCGCTGTGACCGCCGGAGTCCCGCCGGCCAATGTCAGCGCCTGTTGCCAGGCGATCGAGCCGGTCGTCTCGTTCAGCGCATACAACGTCGAGTTTCCGGTCGCGACGACATACACGAATCCATCCGCCGCCGTAGGCGCGCCGGGAGAGGCCGCGCCGAGCGGCGTGCTCCATGCCAACGCTCCCGTGTTGGCATTGTAGGCGTAGATGGTGCTGCTGCCGAATCCGGCCTCAGCGACGAACACCTGGCCGTCGTCGTAGGCAACGCCTGCGGAGCCGCCGGTAAGGCCGGCAATCGCAGTCGGGCCCCAAGCCGTAGCGCCGTTCGTTTGATTCAGCGCCAGCAGCTGCGACCCGCTGGAAGTCCCCGTGGTCAGGAAGACCTTGCCGCCGGCGATCAGTATGTTGGAAGGGGTGCCGGCGCCCAGACCCACACTCCAGACGGATCCGTTCCCCCCCGGGAAGCTCACGGAGCTGAACGTCACGGCCCCGTCATGCGTCGGATCGGCCTGGTAGGCGGTTGCATCGATGGATTGCGCCACGATGTCGATCGTCTTGGCGTTCGATGTGCCACCCGATGTGGTACTCGATGAGCCGCCGGTAACGCCCCCATTATTGACGGTGATCGATGCGCTGCCGGTCGAGGCGATGTCGGTCTGGTTGATTTGAGCCAGGAGCTCTGTTGCCGAGACGTATGTCGTGGATCGGGAAGAGCCGTTCCACTGCACGGTCGAGCCGCTCGAGAAGCCCGATCCGAGCACCGTCATTTTGAATGCGGGCCCGGCTGCGGCCACCTGGCTCGGCGAGATCGAGCTGACATTCGCGGTACAGCCGGCGAGGACCAGCACGATGGCCGGCGGAAAGAGCAAACCTGACGGCCCGCCGCGCAACCTCCACCCGCCGCGATTTGCCATATGGACCAGCCGAGCGGACATCTCGAATTCCTTGCGTTACATTCTTGTTTCCTCGCCGCCGGGGCGCAGCCCTGGCCGCGGCCAAAGCAGCGTAGCGCTACGGTCCGTTCACGGCAAGTGGCGGGGTCCAGCCTGGAATGAATCCTACCGGCGACCCGCCGATCTTTCGGACGGCTGTCGCTGTGGCTGCGGCCGTGAGTGCGGGGGCCTCATACGGGCGGAGAGATGCCGGCCGCCTGCGGCCGTGACGGACCATGACGTCTGAAAGACTAGCCAGACGCAGACGGCGAATACCAACGCAAATACGATCGCCTCACCGGAGAGACCGAAGGTAGGCACCCAATCGCCGAGGGTTGCCCGCAGCAGGTCAGGGTCTGCATGGAGGGACAGGTAGGCTGCCTGCTGGAAGAGGCTGCCATGGAGCGCCGCGGCCTCGCTCTGCAAGTGCTGCACACTGGTGACCAGCGCCTGGATCGCCCCGCCTTCGGCGTGGAACGTCGCATCCCGGCTGGCGAGGTGGTACTGGATCAGCTTGCCCAGATCACCGTGGTAGTACTGGTCCGCGATCTTCTGCCACGGCGCAAGGTCGAGGCGCGCCTGATCGAGGCGGCCGCCCAGCCGCTGGCGATATTGCGAGATGAACCCCGGGACGAGGCCGCCCGCGACGATGGCACATACCAGCAGGAGCCGATCGATGAGACCCCGGATGAGTGACATGGCCTTTTCCGCGCATGAGACACCGACAGCTTACCGATTGCGCCGGTTGCATGCTGCACGCAGTAGTCATAATGTCCAGCAATCCTTCCCCGAGAAGGACCGGCCGGCTTCTGAGCTGTCCCCTATCCGCCGTATGACCGCCGCTACCCGGGTTTCGACACTGTTGGCCGGACTGGCCGCCCTCGCGGCTCCGGTACTCTACGGGCTGATGCCCGCCGCCGCGGCCGGAGCTCCTGTCGCGACCCGCGCAGCCGCGGATTTGAACGCGGCCGAGATCGCGCGCCGCGGGTACCGGCAGAGCCGGCCGCAGAAAGAAGTGCCGTTCAATCCCGCGGACTTCGACAAGTACGCGGGCTACTACAGGTTTGGCGATGCCGGCAACGTCGCCAGTGCCTACAGAACGGGAAGCCACTACTACCTGCAATTGGAGAGACAGCCGCCGGTGGAGATCTTCCCCGAGAGCCCGACGGAGTTCTTTGCGACCGCCGTCGCGGCGCAATTCAGCTTCGTTACCGCTCCCGACGGCGGCGTCACCGGGATGGTGATACATCAGAGCGGGATGCTGCTGCCGCTGCGCAGAGTCTCTCGGGCGGAGTTCGACGCGGCCAATGCGCAGCTGGCCAAGCGGATCCGGAGCCAGACCCCGAGCCCGGGTACGCGGCGAATGGTGATCGCCTATGTCAGAGGGCTCGAGCATGGGCGCGAGGATTTCGACACGATGACGCCGCAGCTCGCGGCCGCCTCGCGCCCGCAAATGCCGCAAGCGGTCGCGCTGATCCGCAAGCAAGGGGCGTTCAAGGCGCTGGCATTCGCGCGCGTGGCGCCCACCGGCGCCGACATATATGTCGCAACGTTTGCGCGCGGCAAGCTGCTGTGGGAGATGGAGCCGCTCTCCAGGGACGGTAAGGTGACGGGATTCTTTTTCCGGCCGTTGCCGCCGTAGCCCTTGGCGTAAGGGCGTCGCCATCGCGCTCGACCCCGAGACGGCAGTTGCGACCAAGCGCAACCGGCACGCGATGAGTCGTTGAAATCAGCGCGGACTCGTCCCAGAACGGTTGCGTCCTGGGCCTGGCATCGGTACCGTCCGCTCTCCAGCGTAACACGCCGTGAGTTACAGTGCTCCGGCGTCACCGGGGGACCCGATGATGACGCGACATTCCTTCCTGGTGAGAGCGGCCGCCGTGCTGCTCTCCGTGAGTTGTGTGACGGCCGCTTTCGCGGCAACTGGCGGCGGCAAGCCGCCGGCTGAGAAGCCCAAAGACGTCTTCGCGCAGCTGAAATTCCGCAATCTCGGGCCGGCGATCGCGGGCGGGCGTGTGACCGCGTTGGCCGGCATCCCCGGCAATCCGCAGGTCTACTACGTCGGTGCCGCAGGCGGCGGAGTATTCGAGACAACCGACGGCGGCTTGAACTTCAAGCCGATCTTCAATCATGCCTCGACCGGCTCGATCGGCGCCATCGCGATCGCGCGCTCGAACCCCAACCTGGTGTGGGTTGGCACAGGCGAAGCGAACATCCGTAACGACGTGATTCCCGGTGCCGGGGTGTACCTGTCGACGGACGCCGGCAAGACCTGGCGGTCGATGGGACTGAAGAAGGTCGGCCAGATCGGCCGGATCGTCATCGATCCGCATGATCCCGATCACGTAGTGGTGGCGGCCCTCGGCCAGGAATGGGGTCCGAATCCGGATCGCGGCGTGTACGTGACGAGCGACGGCGGCAAGACCTGGCGCAAGTCGTTGTATGTCGACGACCACACCGGCGCGATCGATGTCGCGATGCAGCCCGACAATGGACAGGTGCTGTTCGCCGCCACCTGGCAGGCAGACCGCAAGCCGTGGACACTGCATGACGGCGGCCCAGGCTCGGGGGTCTGGCGCTCGACCGACGGCGGTGAAACCTGGAAGCGGCTGCGCGAGGGCTTGCCGACGGGCACCATCGGGCGTATCGGCCTGGCCATCGCACCGAGCGATTCCGAGCGCGTATACGCGCTGCTCGAGACGGCGACCGGCAAGGGATCGCTGTTCGCCACCAAAGACCTGGGCGATCACTGGGATCAGGTTTCCGATAACCATGCATACAACGTCCGGGGCTTTTATTTCACGACGCTCGAGGTCGCGCCCGATGATCCCGATCGCATCTACTTCCTGGGCTTCCAGCTGGCAGAATCGGATGACGGCGGCAAAACGGCGCACGTGATCGATGAGGCGGTGCACGTCGACCATCACGCCATGTGGATCGATCCCACCAATCCGAAGCGCATGATCCAGGGCAACGATGGCGGCGCCTACCTGTCGCTGGACGGTGGCAAGACCTGGCGTTTCCTCGATGGCCTGCCGATCGAGCAGACCTACATGGTGGCAGCCGACAGCCGCAGTCCTTACACCCTTTGCACCGGCCTTCAGGACAACAGCGGCTGGTGTGGACCGTCCTCCACGCTTGCCGACAATGTCGTCTCCGGGCAGGACTGGTTTACCGTCGTGGGCGGCGATGGCGAATACACCGTGCCTGCTCCGTCGGATTCCAACATCATATACGCGGACGCCGAGGATGGCGCGATTACGCAGTTCGATCGCAAGACCAAACAGTCGCTGTTCATCATGCCGTACCTGCACGGCCCGGGATTCGTCGACGATCTGCCTCCCTCCCAGCAGAAGATCCGCTTCAACTGGACGCCGCCGATCGCAGTCGATCCGCACGAAGCGAAGACGGTTTATATCGGCGGCAGCGTATTGCTGCAGTCCACCGACGGCGGACTGACCTGGAAGACGATCAGTCCGGACCTGACGCGCAATGACAAATCCAAGCAACAGCTCTCGGGCGGCCCCATCCACTACGATTTGTCGGGCGCCGAGACGTACGACACGCTGCTCTCGATCCAGGTGGCGCAGAGCGACCCGCACGTGATCTGGACGGGCAGCGACGACGGAGTCGTGTCCGTTACACATGATGGCGGCAGCAGCTGGAGTAAGGTGACACCGCCGCGTGCACCGGCCTGGGCGCGGGTCTATCAGATCGACGTCTCACCGACGGACCCGGGAACGGCCTACGTCGTGTTCGACGCCCACGAGCTGGCCGACAACAAGCCCTATGCCTATGCCACGACCGACTATGGCCACAGCTGGCGGTCGATCGGGGCCGGGCTGCCCGACGATGCCTCGGTGCTGGTCGTTCGCGCCGATCCTGACGACAGCCAGGTGCTGGCGGCCGGCACCATGCGCGGGGTGTGGATCTCGCGCGATGGCGGCCACCGCTGGACGCAACTGAAGAGCAACCTGCCGACGACGCCTGTCTTCGACCTGAAGTTCGTGCGTGGAGACCTCGTGCTCGCGACCCATGGCCGCGGCCTGTGGGTTCTGGATCATTTCGCTGCGGTAGCGCAGCTCGATCCAGACGCAGTGCCGAAGCAGGTCAAGCTGTTCACGCCGGGTACCGGCGTCGAGTATCAGCGGTGGAGCCGCGGTGAAGGCGCCGAGCCGGCATTCGTCACGCCGAACGCACCGGACGGTGTAGTCATCGATTACAGCCTCGCGAAGAAGCTGGAGGCCGACAAGCACCAGAAGGCGCTGCATCAGACGCCGGTGAAGATCGAGATTCGGGATGGGAGTGGCGAGCTGATCGCGACGCGCTATGGAGACTCACAGTACGGCGTGAATCGCTACGTCTGGGATATGACTTATGACGCGCCTGCCACCACTGACTTCGAGACTGAGCCGCTGGAGGGCAAGCCTCCTGCCTTTGCACAGCCGCATGGCCCCGAGGTAATGCCGGGAACATATACGGTCAGCGTAACGGTCGACGGCCATACCGAGACGGCCAACGCGCGCGTGGTTGGCGACCCGAATCGGCCGCCCGCGCCTGACGCTCAAAAGCGCTCGCTTCAGCTCGCCCTCCAGGCCCGCGCCCAGGAGGATGCCCTGAACCGAATGCTGAATCGTATCAGCGCGATGCAGTCGCAGCTCGACGCCTACCGCAAGACCGTCGAGACGGAAGAGAATGGCATCGATGCCTCGGTGCGCGCGCACGCGAAATCACAGGCGCCGCTGCTCGCCCGCGCCGATGCGCTGGGCAAGGAGCTCGGCAAGCTCAAGGATTCCGTCTATGACCCGAAGGTGCAGCACAAAGTATTCGAGGACAGCCTGCACCAGCTGACGGACCTGCACGATGCGCTCGAGATGAACGCTTCCGCGGCCGCGAGCCTGGGAGTGCAGGCCCCGACGCAGCCGCTGCTGGCGATCGAATCCGAGTTGACGGGCGAGCTCAACGCCAAGCTCGCTGCTTATAACTCGCTGCTCTCGGGCGATGTGGCGGCCTACGACCAGGCCGCCTACGCGGCCGGCGCGCCCACGCTCGCCGCGGGCAAGCCGATCACGGTTGCCGCGCCACTGGAGATCCATTGATTCACCGATCCGCTGATTCAATCGTCGGCCATGCTGCCGCGGGAGACAGTCAGATGACAAAGTTGTCGCGAACGATCTTGGAAGGCGTAAGCCGGCACGCAGTGCGAAGCACCGGGACGGGGCCTCGCGACCGCCTGGTGCTGTTTGCCGCCGCCGGGCTCCTGTTGGTGTCGCTCGCGCCGGCTGTACGGCCGGCACAGGCGGCGATGCGGTCGTCGAAGGCTATTGCCGCCGCCGTGGCCGACCCGGCCAGGCCCGCGGCCGACCGGGATCGCGATGCGCTGCGCAAGCCCGCGGCCTGCATGGCGTTTGCCGGGGTGCACCCCGGCATGACCGTCGCGGAGCTCTTCCCCGGCAAGGGTTATTTCACGCGGATCTTCAGTCGGGCCGTCGGCGCGAAGGGCCACGTATACGAGTTCGGCCCGCCGCCGAAGAAGGCGGGCACGCCGCCCGCCGTGCAGGCGATAGCGGACGATCCGCATTACCAGCACAACATCACGGTGGTTCTGCAGCCCATTGCAGACTTCCACCTGCCTCAGCAGGTCGACCTCGTGTGGACGTCGCAGAACTATCACGACCTGCACAACGTGCCGGGACTCAACCTCGCCGATTTCGACCGTGCGGTTTACAAGTCCCTGAAGCCGGGCGGCATCTTCCTGGTGCTGGATCACGTAGCGCCCGCCGGCTCGGGGTTCAGTGACACCAACACGTTGCACCGCATCGATCCGCAAGCGGCCAAGAAGGAGATCATGTCCGCCGGGTTCGAGTTCGTGGGTGAGAGCAACGTCCTGCGCAATCCCAACGACCCCCATTCGAACAAGGTGTTCGATCCTGCGATCCGCGGCCGCACGGACCAGTTCATCTACAAATTCCGCAAGCCGCGGTAGCACCGGCCGCTGGACCGGTCGGCTGGCGCAGGTCGCGGCACGTGAGCCGCGCCAGCGCCCGCCGGGCGATCAAACTCGGCTGCTAAGCCGCCTGCATTGCGCGGAAGATATCCGCGATGCGCCGCGGCGCGTGTGGCCTGGCATACATGCGCTCGACATAGGAGCGCAGGTTGGGGCAGTCGCCGAGCAGTTGAGCCCCGCCCGCCCAGTCCAGCGTGTATGCGACCACGAAGTCGGCGACGCTGACGCGGTCGCCGGCCACGTAGTCACGGCTCTGCATGTGCTTCTCGAGCACCGCCGCCATGGGCGCGAAGTCGCGGCGGGCAAGACTGATATCGGCCGGCGACCGATCCTGCTCCGGATAGAGCCTGGAGTGGCGTGTGATCCGCCACAGCGGCTGCTCCAGCTCCGTCACGGTGAACATGATCCAGCGATAGAAATCGGCGCGCGCCCGCAGGTCGCCGGGAATGAAACCGCGGTCGGAGTACTTTTCGGCGAGGTACAGGACGATGGCTGCGGACTCATTCAGGACGAGGTCGCCATCGACCAGGACGGGCAGCTTGGCGGCCGGGTTGATCTCGAGGAATTCCGGGCAGCGGTGCTCGCGCTTCTGCAGGTTGACGCTGATGGCCTCGAAGTCGACGCCGAGCTCCTGGAGCGTCCAGCGGGCCCGTATGGAGCGGGTGGGACCGAATTCGTATAGCTTCATCGCGGCCTCCGACGAACCGGCGGGAGAGCCGGCGCTTCTTCCGGTTAGACGCGCGACGTTGCTCCTTTTCGACGTCCGGCGCCATCCGGCGGTACGCGTCATGGCCTCGGCTTCGCCCCTGCCACGCTGGATCGCGCAAGCGCCGCGTGCCGCTGCAGTGTGGTGATGAAGTGGTCCTTATCGGCCGGCGAGATGATGAGCACCTTGCCCCCGCCGTAGATGATTTCCAGCCGGTCCATGGAGAGGGCGGGACCGGAGCGTACGCTGTCCGATTCGCGCACTTCGGTCACTTCGGCGAGGGGAATACGCCAGGTGAAAGGCCCGCAGTGAATCACGAGCTGATCGCCCCGCAGCTCGTAGTAGGTGGATACGCCGATCCAACAGACGGCTGCCGTGGCGAGAAACATCATCCCCACGGGTATCCAGAACAGGTGGGTGCCGGGCGGTGTCGCGTAGAGGACCGCCAGCGCGACGCACGGCATCGCGAGCGCAGCCCATTTGAAAGGGCCGTCGACCTTGGATCGAAATACCCCGTTCATGAGGCCAGTGTACCGGCGGCGGCCGGGACAGCCTGTGGCCTGGCTCTCGCCTTCGGTCCGCGCTTCTTGATTTGGACCCCATCGGCTGTTAGGCTCATATGCAAATGCGAATCACTCTTATCTGGGGCCCGGCCCGGGGATCGCCGGCAGTCCGGCGGTCGTCGTAAGAGGAAATGGCCACGGTGGACGAGCGCGCCACAGACATTCTGGGACAGTCTCGAATCCGGTTCTCCGGTTGGAAAACCTTCCTGGCCGTCATGGGCCCGGGAATCGTCGTCATGCTTGCCGACACCGACGTCGGCAGCATCATCACGGCAGCGCAAAGCGGCGTGCAATGGGGATATCGTCTCCTGCTCCTGCAGCTCCTCCTCATGCCGGTGCTGTACATCGTGCAGGAGCTGACCGTCCGGCTCGGCATCTTCACCGGCAAGGGCCACGGGGAGCTCATTCGCACCACGTTCGGGTCCGCCTGGGCCTGGGTGTCGGTCAGCGGGCTCGGCGTGGCCACCATCGGGGCGCTGATCACGGAGTTCTCAGGGGTGGCGGGTGTCGGCGAGCTGTTCGGGGTGCCGCGGGCCGTCAGCCTCGGTATCACCGCGGTGCTCCTGCTTGCCGTGGTACTGACAGGAAGTTATCGGCGTGTCGAACGGGTTGCGATCGCGCTCGGCCTATTCGAGCTCGCGTTCTTCGTGGTGGCGTGGCTCTCCCATCCACGTGGCGCGGAGGTGGCGGCCGGGCTCGCTCACATGCCGGTTACGAATAGCGCCTATCTCTACCTGGTGGCCGCCAACATCGGCGCGGTGATCATGCCGTGGATGATCTTCTACCAGCAGTCCGCGGTTGCGGATAAGAAGCTGCGTCCCTGCCACTACCGGCATGCGCAGTGGGATACGGCCTTCGGCGCCGTCATCGCCCAGGGCGTGATGGCGGCGGTGCTCATCGCAGCGGCGGCAACGATCTGGAAGGTGCACGCGGATTCCGCGAGTGCCAGCCTCAACAGCATCGGTGATATCACGAAGATGCTGGTTCCCGCCCTGGGGCAGAACGTGGGTCGAGTGGTCTTCGGATTCGGGACGATAGGCGCGGGCCTGGTGGCGGCCATCGTGGTGTCGCTTGCATCTGCCTGGGGCTTCGGTGAGGTCACGGGTTACCGCCATTCCCTCGAGCATCACCCTCTGGAAGCGCCGTGGTTCTATGGCATTTACGCGCTGGCAGTCATAGGGGGCGCGGTCACCGTCGATCTCGCGCCCGACCTCGTCGCGCTCAACATCGGCGTGGAGGTCATGAACGCGCTGATGCTGCCTCTGGTGCTGGGCTTCCTCGTGATGCTGGCGTTCAAAGCGCTGCCGCCCGAGCACCGGCTGAGGGGCCCCTACGCATGGGTGGTCGTGGCAGTGTCAGTCGTGACGGCCGGGCTCGGCGTGTATGGCGGCATCACCGGCGTGATATCGCATCCCTAGCCGGGCGCTGAGCTGTTGTTCGATGATAGAGCTGGACTTTCGCCTGGCGATTGTCGGCGGCCATTGACGATCCTCAATCAGGGGCTACGGTCGGGTCGGCTACTGCGATTGCTGCGGTTCCAGCCGCACCTGCATGTTGGAAACATAGCGTGAGGACAGCCAGTAGGAGCCGAGGTGCTTCTCGATCGTGACGCTGTCGCCCGTCCGCAGACTGAGATCTCCCGAAGTGCGTGCGATCTGGCGCCAGGCCTGCCCGTTGTCCAGATGCAGGACCAGACTGTCCGGCGAGCGGTCCAGGCTGACGACGTGGGCTGTCAGGTGCCAGGCTGGGCCGCCGCTCAGGATGTTCTTCCAGGATGACCGGCGAGATGCGGAAGTCACGCCGCTGGCTGCGGCTTTGTCAGCTGACGTCGTAACGGCGGCAGAGGCCGGCGCCGGGGTCGAGCTCGATGCTGGCGTCGGAGCGGAGCTCGGGGCTGGCGCTGGCGGGACGCTCGAGGCCTGCATCGGGGTGGCGCTCGCGCCCGGTTTCGGCGCGGCGCTCGCGGGGAGATCCGGCTGGGTCGCTGCGGCTGCCGGGTGCTTCGTCGGCGCCAGCAGGCGCGCCATTTCCCGGTCGTAACAGTCCAGTCGCTGGCCAGCGTCCGTCTCAGCGGCGCAGGCGCGAAGAGTGGGGGGAACGCTTTGGGCGAATGCGGCTGCCGGAATGCCGAAGAGCGGCAGCGCGCAAGCCAGCGGCCACGTTATCCGGCGCGACCGTCGCGCCAGGTGCAATCGTCCCGGGAGGTGCATCGCGGACTGCTCAGGCATCGGCGCTCTCCGACGGACCCGCCCTCAGGGGCTTTTCGAGCAGTGTAACCCGACTCCCCGTGAGCCGCACGGAACCATCGGGGGCGCCGGCGCACTGCCCTGACCCCGCGTGCTAGTGCGTTTGAACTGTCGCGGAGCTGCTTTGTGCGGCTCCGTTCACCGTCAGGCCCACTTTCGGGACTCCGAACTGCCCCTGTAGCTGCGCCAGCTTGGAGAGGTCGATGGAGCCGACGATGTTGACGATGGTCAGCTCGCGAGGCTCCGTGGCGATGATCGCCACGCCTTCGGTGCGATCTCCGTTGCGCAGCAGGTATATGTCGACAGCGCTTCCCTGCTTCAGATCGTGCGTCGATACGACCGCCTGCCACCCCGGAGTGAGCAGCTGTGCCCGCAACGCTTTGACGTCGGCCTTGGAATATTCCCCCGGCGCCTTGAAGGTGTAGCTGCGCACGTAGATGCCCCTGATGCCCTTGATCAGGTCATTCACCGCGGCGGAGTTGTTGTCGCCGCTGTCGCTGCTGATCGCGCCGGTTGCGAGATGGAGCAGCGACGGGTCGAGCGAGATGTCGACGGACTGCGTCGCTATCTTCGACAGGGCGGAAAGATCCGGGAGCTGCAGCCGGCCGGGCTCTGCGGCGGCGGCGAGAGCCGGTAGTGCGAGGAGCGCGAATACCAGAAAGGCGGAACGAAATCGCATGGCAGTCTCCAAAAAGCAAAGTCGGTCATCGAGTCCGTCGATGATGGGTCGTGTGGGTCATGAGTCGGGATGCTCCTCGCGGGCGACCGTGGCGCGCACGATGTTGACGTTGTCGCTGGCGATGCTCAACGCCTGCAGGAGCTGCGCGCGAGCCTGATTCGCGCGCGTGGCCTCGCGGGCGTGTTGTCGCATCTGGAAGAAACCGATAGCGGCAATGAGGCACGCGGCCAGCGCAACCGGGAACCAGCGGGAGCGGGATGCGGCGTGGCGCATGCGCTCGACGCGAGCTGCCGGCGCGGCCGGCTCCGCCGGCTCGGCGTCCGAATCGAGCTGTGCTACCACCCGCGCGGCGAAGTCCTCGCCGGGATTGGCTCGCGGCCTCAGGGCCCGATGCAATGCTTTCTCGAATTCGTCAGTCATGACTGCTGTCCGCCGAAGGCGGCTGCCGAAACCCATCGCAGCCGGTACGTAATGAGGCGAGAGACCGTTTCAGGTGACTCTTCACGGTGTTGAGCGGCATGCCGAGTGTCGTAGCGATCTCGGAAGGATCGAGATCCTCCTGATACCTCAGCAAAAGCACGGCCCGCGGCGCGGGGGGCAGCCCGAGAACGAGATCCCGTAGATGCCGTTCGAGAAGCGGATCGCCGCTCGGGTCCGGTAATGGCAGTTCATCGACGGCGTCCAAAGGGAGGGAGGAGTGGAGCGGCCGCCGCCGCAGCCGATCGATGGCCCGATGGCACACGGTCCGTCGCAGCCAAAAGAGAAGATGGGCCGCCGACGTAATCTTGCCGAGGCTGTGGTGCGCCGATACGAAGACGTCCTGCGCGAGCTCCTCCGCATCCTCCGGCACCTTCAGCATCCGCAGGGCAAGCGTGTAGACGGTGTCCTGGTGGGCGCGGATCAGTTCCCGGAACGCGGCGAGCTCGCCTCGCTGAGCACGGGCGAGCACGCCATCGAGGGGAGCTTCCGCCACGGCAGGCGCATCCCCCGGTGGTGCGGAAGGGTCGGACAGGGTTCTGGCGGCCGCGGGCAGGCTCATGGGATCGGCTTCCATATATACCCTATACGAGCGGTACGGCCCTCCAGGGTGCAGCCAGTTGCCCAGCCGGCCGGTTCATGCGGGCTGCCCGGCTTTCAGGCGGGCTTGCGGAGCCAGAATAGGCCGGTGCGGATCGTGAACGAGCCATCCGGCTCGATCTGCAATGCCTGCCGGACCTCCTGGGGCGCGCCCTCCTGCAACGAGCGGATGACCGCGGCCCGGTCCGCCGGTATCCGCATCCGTTCCACCCAGGAGGTGAACTCGAGCCGCGTCGGCCATTCGGCGTAGTCGAGCTCGATCAGACCGGCCGACTGCAGCTGCGACCGCCATTCCGCTCGCGAGCGATTACGCACATGAGAGGCATCGCGGAGCAGCTCGATGCTCTGCAGGAAGGTATCGACGAGCGGGTCGTCCTGCCCGAGCGTGTCGATGACCAGCGCGTGCCCTCCGGGCGCCAGCACACGCGCCACCTCCCGCACAGCCGCTTCGAGCCGCGTCCAGTGATGGGCGCTGTAGCGGGTGCATACCAGATGGAAACGGGAATCGGTGAAGGGCAGCGACTCCGCATTTCCCTGCTGTGTCTCGATTTGGCTCAGGCCCTTGGCCGCGGCTGCCGTCGCCGCCGCGCCGAGCATGCCTGGCGAGGGATCGAGCGCGATCATGCGGCCGACGTACGGTGCCAGCGCAAAACTGAGGTGTCCGGCGCCACAGCCTATATCGAGCGCCTGCGCGGCGGTTGGCACCGCCTGCGAGACCAGCGTCCTTGCGTGCTGCAGATCGGGCCCGCCGGCATGCACCGCACTGGTCAGGTACGCGTGGGCACGAGGGTCGAATTGGCTCTGGACGGTCTGCTCGTGGGTGCGCATCGACTGGCTCCATGGGATCGCTGGATTAGGTCAACGCTAGACGCCTTGCTATCCTGGTACAAGATGGTTAGTTATCCTATTACACATGACACCACCGAGAGGCCCGAGGTCGCATGCGCGCGCATGATTCGAGTGAGTCTGCCGCCGGGGAAGGGCCGCGGCCTTCGCTCGGTGACTTCCTGCGGGCACGACGGGACCGGCTACTTCCCGAGGACTTCGGTTTCCCGCGCGGTCGCCGACGGGCGCCAGGCTTGCGGCGCGAGGAGGTGGCTCAGCTCTGCGGTGTCAGTCCCACCTGGTATACGTGGATCGAGCAGGGCCGCACCACGGCGATCTCGATCGAGACTTTGAGCGCGATCGCCGCGGGGTTGCGCCTATCGCGCGCCGAGCGCGCCTATCTTTTCGAGCTCAGCGCGCGGGCCGATCCCGCGCCGCCGCGCGCCGAGGGCTCCGATCCGCGGCAGCTCTCGGCCCTGGTGCGCGCGGTAGGATCGCCGGCCTATATCCTCGACAGGCATTGGGATGCGATCGCCTGGAACAGTCCGGCCGCGGAGCTGTTCGTGCATTGGCTGGGAAGCGGCGCCGGTCCGCCCGGTGGGCATGCCGGGGCCGGCGACGGCACCGCCGAGCGGAATCTGCTGCGATACGTGTTCCTCGACGAGCGCGCGGCTGACTTCATCGTGGATTGGGGTGAACGGGCGCGCCGCCTGGTGGCGGAGTACCGCGCGGATACGGCGAGCTGGCGCGACGACCCGGTGCGCAAAGCCTTCGTCCATGAGCTCTGCGCTGCAAGCTCTGCTTTCGAGGCGGCATGGCGTTCCCAGCAAGTGCTGTCGCGCGAAGGCGGCCTGCGGGCCTTTCAACATCCGAAACGCGGCCCCTGCGCCTACGAGCAATATACATTGCGTGTGGCGCAGCGGCCGGAGTTGAAACTGACGATACTGCTGCCGAGCGACGCCGGTCGCCCGACGCACACGCTGTAAGCCGGGCTCCAGGGGCCAGCGTCTCAGGCCGGCAAGAAATTGCGGCTCAGTCGTCGCTGCGGTGCACGGTAACCGCCGAGAGCCCGCCCGCGGCGTCGACCTCGAGCATGAACTGAATCGGCTGGCAGCAGACCTGGCAGTCCTCTACGTAGCTGGTCGCGCCTGCGGAGGCATCGATCTGCGTCTCGAAGCACTCGCCGCAGTAGGGGCACTCTACCCGCTCGAATTGCACGCCTTGCCCGGCACTCATGCCGCTCGCGACAGCTCCCGGCTCGAGCACCGGCTCGAGCCCGTAGATCTCGTCGATGCTCCGGTCATCATTCCGGACCTCACCCGGGGCGTTGTTCCGAGCGTTCCGTGCGGTTCCGGAGCCGCGGGTTCGATTACGAGACATCACAGCCGTTCCACGGTCAGAGGATCCTCCTCACCACCGAAGTACTTGCGCAGCGCGTCGAGGAAGATCTGATTGTCGGCGGCAGCATGGGCGAAGAGCGTCATGGAAGAGCGGAACTTCAGATAGTCCGGATGACCGAAGATCTCTTCGACACTGCGCCCATCGACCGCGTTCACGAGCCGCGTGCACTCGCGCAGCCGCGCGCCCAGTACCACGTGGCGCAGGTAGGCCTCCGCTTCGGCGCGGGACGAGATGGCGAAGCGCTGCGCCGTCGGACTGCGGCCGAGCCCCTGAATCTGCGGAAACACGAACCACATCCAGTGGCTCGCCTTGTGCCCGGCGCTCAGCTCGGCGAGCACCCGATCGATGACGGGATCCTGCGCCTGAACGAATCGCTCGAGGCCGTCAGCAGTCATGCCACTGCGGCTCCGTAGCGACCCCGAGCTCATCCGTCCCGCTCATTCGGCTCACGACTCCAATCATGCCCTACAGCCGGTCACCCCGCGAGCGTCCTCCGAAACTCTGCCGGCGAGTGTCCAAGCTCGCGCCGGAAGATGCGCCGGAACGAAGCCACATCGCTCACGCCGACATCCGCCAGGATCTGATCGACGCTGCGCCGGCTCTCGGCGAGGAGCCGCCGCACCGCTTCGACCCGTTTCAACTGCAGATACTTTCGCGGCGTGACGCCGTAGGCCGCGCGGAACTTGCGGTGGAACGAGCGCAGGCTCATGTTGCAGTGCGTGGCCATGTCGGCGGCCGTCGGCGCGGCGCGCAGGCGGCCTTCGATCCAGGAGTCGATCTGCCGCAACTCGCCCTGTGCCGCGGGCTGCGCCAGCCGCAGCGCGTAGACGGATTGGTGTTGACGCGCGCTGTCGGCCAGCATCATGCGGGCGAGCGTGCGGGCAAGCTCCCGCGAGCCCGTAGCCGCAATGATGTGCAGCGCGAGGTCGACCGTCGCGAGATAGCCCCCGGCCGTGATGATCCGGCCCTGATCGCACACGATCCGCCGGGTGTTCCAGGCGACAGCCGGATAACGGCTGCGCGCGTGCGCGGTCCAGCTCCAATGGGTGGTGGCCTCGATGCCATCCAGCACGCCTGCCTCGGCGAGCGTGAGCGCCCCGAGACATGCCGAGGCGACGATGCCTCCCCGACGATGTTGCTTCCGGACCAGGGCGACATCCTCGGCAACGGGGCGCCAACCCGCATCGATCGCATCGTAGGGCGTCACGATCAGGTAGTCGTATCGGCCCCGTGGAGTACGGGTGTTGATCGCGACATCCGTCGCCGCGAGCTTCCCGGATGCTCCCGTGCTGACGAGCTCCACGGAGTAGCGCCGCTGCCCGAGGGCACGATCGGCGCGCTCGAATACGGCTCGAAAGAGGAGCGCCATTGCGAGCGAGGAGGAGGGGTTCAGCAGCACCGCGATGCGCAGCGCGGGAATCGGCCGCAGGGTGGGAATTGGCACAGATGACCTCATAAGTGGCAATCATGCCAATATCGCCGCAGGCTGTGAAGGACTACTCTGTGTTCCATGGCCCGACTGGCGACAGCCAGGCGGCGCAATACGGAGGAGCGATCACATGTCCGACAGCATCCCGCCCATTCAGGAGCCGGTGACCGGCCACGAGCACATCGCCGATCCGGCGCAGCCCCAATTCGCGCTCGCGCAGTTCTATCGCGCTCTCGGCGCGCGCGATCTCGCCCTGATGGAGCGCAACTGGGATGACTCGCCCGAGGCCGTGATGGACAACCCTCTCGGCGGGATCAGGCGTGGCTGGGCCGAGATCCGTCAAACGTACGAGGCTCTCTTCAACGCGGCCTGGGCCTACTCCTTCGAATTCTGGGATTACACGCTGCACCGCAGTGGAGAGGTGTTCTGGGCGGTCGGCCGCGAGCGCGGACGCCTGTCGAAGGAAGGCGAAACGCTCGATCTGGCCATACGTACGACCCGGCTCTTCCGGTGGCGCGATGGATGTTGGCGCCAGGTCCACCATCATGGCTCGATCGAAGATCCTGAAATGCTGGCGCGTTACGTGGCGGCGGTGCGCCGAGGGCGGCAATGATGGCCACCGAAATCGCCCTCACCTACATTGGCGGACCGACGGCAGTGCTGTCGATCGACGGCCTGAAATTCATCACCGATCCGACTTTCGATCCGGCCGGCCGCGATTACCCCTCAGGCACCGTTTCGCTGCATAAGACTCGGGGCCCCGCGCTCTCGCCCGAGCGGCTCGGTCCCATCGATGTGGCGCTGGTGAGCCATGATCAGCATCCGGACAACCTCGATACCTCGGGGCGGGCATTGCTGCGCGGCGCGCGCCACGTGCTGACCACGGCCGCCGGCGCCGCGCGCCTCGGCAACGGAGCGGTCGGCTTGCAGCCCTGGCAGAACTGGTCGATCGAGACCCCGCGAGGATCGACCCTGGTGGTGACTGCGACGCCGGCCCGTCACGGACCCGTCGGCATCGAGCCGATCACGGGCGACGTGATCGGGTTCGTGATCAGCGCCGTGGGGAGCGGCACCGATCTCGCCTATGTGACGGGCGATACGGTCTGGTACGAAGGCACGCGGGAAGTTGCGGCGCGGTTCCGGCCGAAGGTCGTGGTGCTGTTCGGCGGCGGCGCCCAGGTGCGGGGGCCGTTCTATCTCACCATGGATACGAACGATGCGGTCGAAGCGGCCGCGGCTTTTCGCGACGCCGTGATCGTCCCCGTGCACCACGACGGCTGGGCGCACTTCACCCAGTCGCAGGACGATCTGGCCAGGACGTTTCAGGCACTCGGCATCGCCGAGCGCCTGCGTCGGGTTACGGGCGGCGAGACTATGCGGCTCGGGTGAGCCGCGGCGGAGCGATCAGGCGCGGCTCGCCACCTGTCGGACCACCGGACGGCGCGTGAGCTGCGCCTCGGTCCACTGCCGGACCCTGCGCGCATCCGCCACACGCGTGTACCTGCCCCAGGAATTGAGCAGGACCATGACGACGGTGCGGTGATCGATCACCGCCTGCATCACCAGGCAGTGGCCTGCGGGATTGGTGAAGCCCGTCTTCTGCACGACGATGTGCCAGGACCGCCGGTCCACCAGCATATCGGTGTTGTGATAGGCGACCATCCGGCGGCCGGAGCGGATCGTGTAACCGCGGCTGGTGGAATAGAGCCGGATGACCGGGCTCTGCGATGCCGCCATGACGAGCTTCGCGAGGTCTTCCGGAGTCGAGGTATCTTCGCTCGAAAGGCCCGTCGGCTCGACAAAATGGGTGTGGGTCATGCCGAGCGCCCGGGCCCTGGCATTCATGGCGCTGATGCAGGCTTCCACCCCGCCCGGATAGTTGCGCGCCAGCGCGTGCGCGGCCCGGTTCTCCGATGCCATCAGCGCCAGGTGAAAGAGCTCGGCGCGCGTCAACCGGGTGCCGACGGCAAGCCGGGAGGGCTCACGGGACCGGTCGGCGTCGGTGACCTGCAGTACCTGATCGAGTGGCTGCCTCGCCTCGGAGACCACGAGGGTCGTCATCAGCTTGGTGATCGAGGCGATGGGCCGCTGGCCGTCGGCCTTGCGCGCGTACAGCACCTTGTGATCGGTGACGTCCATCACCAGCGCCTCGCTGGACCGCAGATTCGGCTGCACGCCGGATCCACGATGGCGGCGATGCAGGTGGTGATGATGGTGGTAGCGGGAAATCGAGGCCAGATGGATTGGCGCCGCGGCGCAGACTGCCGAGGCGGCGACAATCACGCACCCCCACGCGAGTGACAGGAAACGAGACCCCATTTTTCAGTCTTCTCCGCGGTCGGACGCAGGATTCCAGAGTAGCAGAACACGTTCCGCGCACCCGGCGCCGTGACGCACGGCGTGTTTCGGCGCGACTTTGCGCGAAGCCTACAACAATGTTGCGGGGTCAGGCTACGCCGCGAGTGCGATTGCGACCTGCACGCGATTGCGGCCGAGCCGCTTGGCCGCATAAACGGCGGTGTCGGCCTGTGCGATCAGCGCCTCGCCCCAGACACCGAGGGGCTCGCTGCTCGCCACTCCGATGCTGCAGGTCAGCTGGATCGGAGCCCCGCGCGCGTCGATGCGCTCCTCGGAAATCCGCTGCCGGATGCGCTCCGCGATCAACTGTGCCGCGGTGGCGTCGGCGCCGTTCAACACCACCACGAACTCTTCGCCCCCGTAGCGGCCGATGATGTCCGATTGGCGCAGCTCCGCCTCGATCGGCGGGATGATTGCCGCGAGGCAGGCATCGCCCGTGGCGTGCCCATACGAGTCGTTGATGGCTTTGAAGAAGTCCAGATCGAGGAAGAGCACCGCCACGGGAAGGTGGTTCGTGCGAGCGTCGTGACAGGCGGCTTCCAGCTGCTCCAGCAGCGAGCGGCGGTTCAAGACGCCCGTGAGTGGGTCGGTCTTTGCGCGGCGCTCTGCATCTGTCAGGGCATGGCGCTGCTGGCGCAGGCTGTCGGCAACGCCCAGGGACGTGAGGATGGCTGAGGCGACCATCGATCCGGGCAGGCCGTAATAGAAGAGCGCCTCACTGCTCACCGCGCGGGTGACGAGGAGCCGCGCCGACGTCACGATCGCAAACGTCTCGAGCAGTATCCAGGCGAAGAGGAACCAGCCGGCTGCACGATTGCCGCGCCGCCAGGCAAGGAAGGCCACGACCAGCACGAAGACGCCGGCGCCGAGGAACATGAGGTTGCCGATCGCAACCACGATCTGTCCGAGGCCGACGGCTATTCCGACGTTTGCCACCGCGAGCACGGCGAATGCCGCGGCCATCCAGCCGAAAGCGGTGTAGACCCGCGGGAAGGCATGGCGCAGATCGGCGATTTCCCGGGCGAAGAGGCTGGCCATGGCGCCGCTCAGGGCGACTGGAACATCCCAGACATAGGGCACCCACGCACTGCCGGCGGCGAGCAGGGGCCAGCGAAAGCCCTGGCCCGAGAAGTAGGCGAGGTAAAGCGCCTGCAGGCCCGTCATGCCGGCATAGAGGAGAAAGAGGTGGTCCTTCAGTACGAGCCACATCGCCGCGGTCGCGAGCGCCAGCGCCGCCAGCGCACCGCAGGCGAGCGAGATCATCAGCGCGTGGTGGGTCTCTCGCGCCAGGACCTGCTCCAGGCTGCCGGCGGCGAAATACACCGGGTCGGCGCCCGCGGTGTCCGCCTGGAGGCGCGCGTAGAAGACCTGGCCGGCCTGCAAGCCGTTCCCCGGTACGAAAAACGCCGCCTCGCGCGTTGCGCCGAACTCCGGCAGCGCCGTCGCCTGAACGAGGGGAAAGGGCGGCCCGGCTGTCTGAGGATAGAGGGAGACGCGCAGATCGCGCGCGGAGCCCACCACCAGCACCGGAAGTGCCGAGGCGGCAATGTTTCGCGCCGCCTGCAGCCGCACCCAATGGATACCCGGGAGCTGATGAATCGCAGTGCGCGGTTTCATGGCCGTAAAGCTCTGATCGAGCGCGCCACTGGTTACCTGTACCGTGGACGGTGCAGTGGCCGCACCCGCCCCGACGCGCGGTCCGACGCCGGCCCCGCCGCTGGCCCCGCCGCTGGCCCCAATGCTGGCAAGAGTCCGCACCTCGAGCGGGGAGTCGTCGCCCGCCGCAACGGCAGCACCGGGCGGTAGCCATAGGCAGGCACCGAGCAGCAGCACCCAGGCTGTGAGCCCGGACGGGCGGCGTGCGTCATTCGAAGAAGGAGAGAGAGCTCGTGGCACGGGCGGGGAGAGCAGCTCCGTGCCGCCGCTCAGCGTGGGTGCAGATACGTGGTATGTTACATGGCATCGTGGCAGGGATTCGGCGGGGGCGCAATCTCGGCGGCCGGATGCATGCGGGCGAGCATTCGCGGGAGGTGGGGGCCTCCGGCAGCCGGTGGGCATCGGTACGGTTGACACTCCACGCCCCCCTACCTAGAATCGCCGGCCTTTCTCGGTCCGGCCCGTTCACGCCGGCACCGGAAACAGTGAGATACACCACCGGGCCGCCGAGCGACCAGCAGGCGGCCCGGTCTTTCTTCAGCCGCTTACCGCACGGGCGTTACTGACAGGCTCAGGGCGCACAGTGCGCTCGAACGCAGGATTTTGGAGACAGAATGGCGACCACGGGTCAGCTCATCCGGCAGCCGCGCCGGACGAAAGCAGAAAAAACGAAGGTGCCCGCGCTTGGGGCTTCACCCCAGAAGCGAGGCGTCTGCACGCGCGTGTACACCACGACGCCGAAGAAGCCCAACTCCGCCCTCCGCAAGGTTTGCCGCGTTCGGCTGACGAATGGGTATGAAGTCACCAGCTACATCGGTGGCGAAGGGCACAACCTCCAGGAGCACTCTGTGGTGCTGATCCGCGGGGGTCGTGTGAAGGACTTGCCGGGCGTCCGCTACCACACCGTCCGCGGGACGCTGGACTGTGCTGGCGTGGGTGAGCGCAAGCAAGGTCGCTCCAAGTACGGCGCGAAGCGCCCCAAGAAGTAAGAGGCCTCAGGTATGTCTCGTCGAGCGCAAGCGCCGGTCCGCACCATTCTTCCGGACCCGAAATTCAACAGCGACATGCTGGCCAAGTTCATGAACGTCGTCATGAAAGACGGCAAGAAGTCAGCCGCCGAGCGCATCATCTATGGCGCGCTCGACCGCATTACGGAGAAGACCGGAAAGAAAGGTCCGGAGGCGATCGAGGTGCTCTCGACCGCTCTCGACAACGTGAAGCCCGTCGTCGAGGTCAAATCGCGCCGCGTCGGTGGTGCGACGTACCAGGTGCCGGTCGAAGTCCGTGCCACGCGCCGTCAGACACTGGCCATGCGCTGGATGATCGAGGCTGCCCGCGACCGCAGCGAGAAGTCCATGGCGTTTCGTCTCGCTCATGAATTGATGGATGCGGCGGAGAATCGCGGCGCTGCCGTGAGGAAGCGCGAGGACACCCATCGCATGGCGGAGGCCAACAAGGCCTTCGCGCACTACCGCTGGTAACAACCGGCGCAGCACACGGCCGGAAGGCGTTAAGAGGACAGGTTACCGTGGCACGCGCGACGCCCATCGAGCGCTATCGGAACATCGGCATCTCTGCGCACATCGACGCGGGGAAGACGACGACCACCGAGCGCATCCTGTTCTACACGGGGGTCTCGCACAAGATCGGCGAAGTTCATGACGGCGCGGCCGTGATGGACTACATGGAGCAGGAGCAGGAGCGCGGCATCACCATCACCGCCGCAGCCACGACCTGTTTCTGGAAGGGGATGGACAACAGCTTCCCCGAGCACCGCGTCAACATCATCGATACGCCCGGACACGTCGACTTCACGATCGAAGTCGAGCGCAGCCTGCGCGTTCTCGATTCCGCGGTGGCGCTGTTCGATTCGGTCGCCGGCGTGCAGCCGCAATCCGAAACGGTCTGGCGCCAGATGAACAAGTATCAGGTGCCGCGGCTCGCGTTCGTCAACAAGATGGATCGCGCCGGCGCGAACTTCCTGCGCGTCGTCGACATGATTCGCAGCCGCCTGCGCGCCAACCCGGTGCCCATCCAGATCCCGATCGGCGCCGAGGACAAGTTCGAAGGCGTGGTCGACCTCGTCCGCATGAAGGCCATCTACTGGGACATGGAGACCCAGGGCATGCGCTTCGAGTACCGCGACATCCCGGCGGATCTCCAGGCGCTGGCCGAGGAGTACCGGTCGAAGATGATCGAGGCGGCCGCCGAAGCCAACGACGCGCTGATGCAAAAGTACCTCGAAAGCGAGACGCTCACGGACGACGAGTTGCGCAAAGGCCTGCGCGAGCGGTCACTGCGCAACGAGATCGTGCTGTGCCTCTGCGGCTCGGCGTTCAAGAACAAGGGCGTGCAGGCGCTGCTCGACGCCATCATCGACTACATGCCGTCGCCCATCGAGATGCCGGCCGTCAAGGGCATCAACGATCGCGACGCGCCTGACACACGCAAGGCCACCGACGAGGAGCCGTTCTCCGCGCTCGCCTTCAAGCTCCTCAACGATCCGTTCGTCGGCAACCTGACGTTCTTCCGCGTCTACTCCGGCGTCCTCAATTCCGGCGACACGGTGTTCGTGCCGACCAAATCCAGGAAGGAGCGCATTGGCCGCCTGCTGCAGATGCACGCGGCCGAGCGTAACGAGATCAAGGAAGTGCGCGCGGGCGACATCGCGGCGGCCGTGGGCCTCAAGGATGTCATTACCGGCGACACACTGTGCGATCTCGAGAAGGTCATCACCCTCGAGAAGATGGAGTTCCCGGATCCGGTGATCTCCGTCGCGGTGGAGCCGAAGACCAAGGCCGACCAGGAGAAGATGGGTGTCGCTCTGCAGCGCCTCGCGAAGGAGGATCCTTCGTTCCGCGTGCACACCGACCAGGAGTCCGGCCAGACCATCATCTCGGGCATGGGCGAGCTGCACCTCGAGATCATCGTCGATCGCATGAAGCGCGAGTTCAAGGTCGAGGCGAACGTCGGCAAGCCGCAGGTCGCGTACCGCGAGACCATCCGCGCCAAGGTGGAGTCGGAAGGCAAGTTCGTGCGCCAGTCGGGTGGCCGCGGCCAGTACGGTCACGTCTGGCTGACGCTGGAGCCCAACGAGGTCGGCAAGGGCTATACCTTCGTCAACGGCATCGTCGGCGGCACGATCCCGAAGGAATACATTCCCGCTGTCGATAAGGGCATCCAGGAAGCCGTCGCGACCGGCGTCATTGCCGGCTACCCTGTCGTGGACGTCAAGATCACTCTGTTCGACGGCTCATACCACGACGTCGATTCGAGCGAAATGGCGTTCAAGATCGCGGGCTCGATGGGTTTCAAGGAAGGCTTCAGGCGCGCGAAGCCCGTGCTGCTCGAGCCGATCATGAAGGTCGAGGTCGTCACGCCGGAGGAGTATTCGGGCGATGTGATCGGCGACCTCAATCGCCGGCGCGGGCAGATCTTAGGGATGGACGAAGGGCCTTCCGGCAAGGCCATCCTGGCGGAAGTCCCGTTGTCGGAGATGTTCGGCTACGCGACGACCGTGCGCTCCATGAGCCAGGGCCGCGCGACCTTCACCATGGAATTCGCCAAGTACACCGAAGTGCCGCCGAACATTGCGGACGGCATCATCAAGAAATGAGATTCGTAAGAGAATTCGTAAGGTAGCAAGCAGTCATGTCCAAAGAGAAATTCGAGCGTACCAAGCCTCATGTGAACGTGGGGACGATCGGGCACGTGGACCACGGGAAGACGACGCTGACGGCGGCGCTGACGAA